>Ga0316363_10003937_pt1 | contig 10394 bp, 9 predicted proteins | sample Sb_taG_3_FD_200459 | JGI IMG/M metagenome (GOLD analysis project Ga0316363, IMG submission 200459) | Peat soil microbial communities from Weissenstadt, Germany - Sb_50d_a_PC metaG (v2) (version 2) | ecosystem: Environmental > Terrestrial > Soil > Wetlands > Peat | place: Germany: Weissenstadt...
TGAGCGGCGGCAGCGGCGGGAAGCCCGGCTGCCTCAACTTGGGCAATTGGTAGAGTTTTGGCTTTTTCGGCTTCGGCCTGCCGTAGTTGACGAAATCGGACGTGTCGGTGACCGGAGCCGGCAGGCCATATTCTGGTTCCGGCGCGGCGATCGGGTTCACATTGGCCGGCGTCTGATCCTGCGCCTCCGGCAAAGTTCCGGCCTGCAGAGAAGGTTGGTTGGTCCCGCGCAAACCCAATCCCTGCTGGTCGAGCATCTGCTCGCCAGGCGCCGGCGGTCCGTCTGCTCCGGCGCCTGCGCGTTTGGGGGAGGCGATCCAGGATCTGCCGGGGTCTGCGCCCAGGCGGACACGCTCGCGGCGGCGATAAGGATCGCAGCCGCCGAAGTCGTTATGACCGAGGCGGTCTTTGCTGCGGACCGGCACGCGCGCCTCGCTCAGCGCGGCTGACTTCGGCCACGTTCAGCGAGGGTTAGGCAAACATGGTTAACGCCATCTTAGCGAAGCCGTGAGCGGCGTGTCGAAACGGGACGGCGCGCGCGTCGAGTCCGTTCGCGAAGCTTGTTCGACGAGGCTCTCACCCGGCGCCGGCGCCTTCGCGACCGGCCGACTCCATGGCCTCATGCGCCAAGCTCGGATAATCCGTATAACCCTTTGCGCCGCCGCCGTAGAAGGTCGCCTGATCGTAAGGATTGAGCGGCGCGTTGAGGCGGAATCTTTCGACCAGGTCGGGATTGGAGATGAAGAGCTTGCCGAAGGCGATGAGGTCGGCGCGCCCTTCCGTCAAGGCCTCGATCGCGAGTTCGCGCGTATATCCATTGTTGGCGATATAGGCACCGGCGAAAGCCTTGCGGAGCGCGAGATAATCGAACGGCGCAAAGTCGCGCGCCCCGCCCGTCGCGCCTTCGATGACATGGATATAGGCAAGCCCGCGCGCGCTCAGCGCCTCGGCGAGATAGAGGAAGATCCTGGCCGGATCGCTGTCCGACACATCATTGGCCGGGGTGACGGGCGCGAGCCTGATCCCGACGCGGCGCCGATCCCAAACGCGCAGGATGGCATCCGTGACTTCGAGCGCGAAACGCGCGCGATTCTCGAGCGAGCCGCCATAGGCGTCGGTGCGCTTGTTGGCGCCGTCCTTCAGGAACTGATCGATGAGATAGCCGTTGGCGGCATGGATCTCGATGCCGTCGAAGCCTGCTTTTTTGGCATTCTCGGCGGCGGTGGCGTAATCGCGCACGACGCCGCCGATTTCCTCGATCGTCAGCGCGCGGGGCTCCGACACTTCGACGAAGCCGCTTTCGATAAACGTTTTGGTTTTGGCCCGGATCGCGGAGGGCGCGACCGGCGCGGCGCCGCTCGGCTGCAAGGACACATGCGAGACGCGGCCGACATGCCAAAGCTGGATGAAGATCTCGCCGTCGGCGTCATGCACGGCGCACGTCACCTTCTTCCAACCCTCGACTTGCGCCTCGGAATAGATGCCCGGCGTCCAGATATAGCCCTGCCCTTGTCTCGAGATCTGCGTGGCTTCGCTGATGATCAGTCCGGCGCAGGCGCGTTGGCGATAATATTCGGCATTGAGCTCGTTCGGCGCGTCGGTTCCCCTGGTCGCGCGGTTGCGCGTCAAGGGCGCCATGACGATCCGGTTCCTGAGTTCGAGATCGCCCAGACGGAAGGGCGAGAAAAGGATGTCGGCGCGCACCATCGTGATCCTCGACGAGATGAATTCGGCCATGAGGTGAAGGCCGGCAGTTGCCTCTTAGATAGGGCAAAGTTCGCAAATTTATTAGGATTAGGAGCAGGAGCCTGCTCATTTCATTGAGGTGGAACAATCGGAGGGCATCAAATATTGGCATCAGCGCAGCGCCGGGGCCTTGGCCCGATTGGATCGGTATCTGACAATCCGGGCTGTCGTGCTATAAGGACGACATGAATAGCCAGGACATCGTCGCCACATTGAAAGAGAACGAGGCAGCGCTGCGTGCCCGCGGCGTGACGCATGCCGCCCTGTTCGGCTCGCGCGCGCGCGGCGACAACCGCGCCGACAGCGATATTGATATCATGATCGAGATCGCCCCGGATGCCCCCGTCGACCTCTTTGAATACGTAGCAATTACGCAATTTCTCGCCGACCTGTTCCGGGTCCGCGTCGAGGTCGCAAACCGCGACAAGCTGAAGGCGCGTGTTCGGCCAACTGCCGAGCAAGAAGCTCTTTATGCTTTCTAACCGGGCGCGCTTGGCGCTGTTCGATATTCGTGATAATGCGCTTCTCGCTCAAGAATTCGTGGTCGGCCTATCCTTAGCTGACTTCAGAGAGGACCGGCGAACCTTCTATGCAGTCGCGCGCGCTCGGGATCGTCTCCGAAGCCGCGCGGCGGCTTCCACCCGCTCTATACGACCGCTACCCAAAGTTGCCTTGGCGGGCAATCATGGACGTTGGAAACGTCTATCGGCACGATTACGACAATGTTGCCGAAGAATTTGTCTGGCGCACGGTCCACGAAAGCCTCTCGCCGTTGCTTACTGCAATCATCGACGAAATTGAACAACTCGGCGAGGCGCCTTAAGACTCGTATCAATAATGCCTTGATTGGATCAATCCCGGCGTGCCAGAGGCCCTCAGCTCATGTTCAGCGCCTGCATGTAAGGATCGAGAATCGCTTCCCTCTCCTTGCGCTCGGCGTGATCCTGCCTGCGAATCCTGACGATCTGCCGCACGGCCTTTGTGTCGAAGCCGCGGCCCTTCATTTCCGCATAGACGTCGCGGATATCGTCGGCAATGGCCTTCTTTTCTTCCTCGAGCCTTTCGATCCGCTCCACGAACTGCTTGAGTTCCTGGCCTGCGATACCGGTTTTGGCCACATGTACCGTCATTTCCGCATCCTTTATTCGAATCGATTGCTTCCCTTGCGCAAGGCGCGGCTTGGAACGCGTCGTATTCCGGCCTCGTCGGCACGCGCATTCAAAGGGCGCAGATGGCGCTTGCCGTCTGGGCGCGCGCCGACCGGATGCGGTCTCAAGCCGGCAAGGTCAAGCATTGCCCCCTCGAAATCCCCGCAATCCTAAGATCGATCGCATGCGCCGCGCGCCGCTGCAGCCAGCGGCAGATCGACCTGATGCACGTTAAGGCGATCGAGAATCGGCTTTATGACATCCGCCAAGCAGTCGGCCCAATGGAGCGCTTGGGCGGGCTCCGCGACGAGATCCTGGCGGATTTCGATGAGAAGCCCGGCAAGCCCGCGGCGCGTGATCTCGGCATCGAGCGTATCGCCGGGCAGCGCGCCCGCATAGGGCTCGTTGTCGCCGACATCGAGGCCCTGGGCAGCGAGCGCCGCGATCAGGGGCGAGGCAAAGCGCGGATCGCCGTCCCATAGGATGCCGATCTGCCAGGGGCGCGGAGCCCCCTTCCAAACCGGCGTGAACGTATGGATGCCGACCGCGGCCGGCGGCGGTCCTACCGCCAGCATGGCGGAGATCTGGGCCGCGATCGCATCCCGATAAGGCCGCCAATAGAGCCTGCGGCGCCGATCGATCTCCGCCGCATCGATCCGCGCATTGCCGGGAATGATCCGGCTATCGGAAAGCCGCATCACCAACGTCGGATCGTCGGCGCCGCGATTGACGTCGATGAGCAGGCGCGAAAACCGCGTCAGGACCGCTGGCGCGCCAAACCGCGCCGCAAGCCGCCGGGTGATCGCCGCCGCGCCTATGTCATAGGCGATGTGCGTCGCCAGATCTTCGGGCGAAAGGCCAAGCGTGCCGTAGTCCGCCGGCAGCGCATTGGTTGCGTGATCGCAAAGCAGCAAGAGTCCTGCGTCGAGCCGGCCGGCGATGCTTTCGACGGGCGTGAACGCAGAATCGGCACGACTGGACATTTGCGGATTGGCGGACATCGTGCATCTCAAGGCGCGAATTGCCCGCAAGTCAAATGGTGGGATGAGCGTAGCTGTGGGAGCACAGGCAAGCTCAGTGAAATTTCGCTTGCGCGGCAGCTTCGGCTCAGCCTTATTTCCATGCGAGCGAAGAGTCGACGGTCGTTTCGACGCGCCGGCCGTCGCGCCTTCGACATGTTTTCGCCCTTCGCGCGTGTCGTTGCAAATCTCTGGCCCACCTATGTGCGGAACTTTTCAGTTCTCATGAAAGACCTGATGATCGGCGCTCTTGCTGCGAGCTTGCTCAGCCTTGCCGGAGCGCCGGCGCATGCCGACTTTCGGCTTTGCAACAGTACGGCCAACAGGGTCAGCGTCGCGATCGCTTATACGGACGGCACCAACTGGGTCAGCGAAGGCTGGTGGAATCTCAAAGCGAGCGGCTGCGAGACCCTGGTACGCGGCCCCTTGGCGGCGGAATTTTATTACGTCTATGCGATGGATGAGCGCGGCGCGGAATGGAAGGGCAAAGCCTTCATGTGCACGCGCGACCGCGAATTCCGCATCAGCGGACGCGAGGACTGTTTCCTCCGCGGATTCGATCGCACCGGCTTTTTCGAAATCGATACGGGCAAGGATGCCAAGAACTGGACCGTGCAATTGACCGATCCCAACCCGGTCCATTCGGGCCCGTGAGGCTCGCCGCGCGCAGATTGCCGCCACGGCAAGTCCGTCACCCGTCCTGAAACGCCCCTCGTCACAGAGGTGTTGCATTCGGCACACAGATTGAAGCTTTGCCGCCGGCTGCGAATTTAGCCTATTGATCTTATCGTAGCCGAGGCTACACTCTGGCACGCCTTGAGCAGGAGGATCATCGGATGCGGATCACCGCGCAGGCTCACTCTGCTGAAGTGATCATCGCAAGGGTGCAGAATGCGCGGCCGCGTCGACGAATGATGCGGGCGTAAAGGGTTAATTCTCCAGCCGGAACGATCGCCCCTGTGGCATCGCCAGCCAGCCAATCATAAGCTCCCTCGAACGGTAAGAATGCTGGCAATGCGACAGGAATTCCAAATTTTGGCTGAACGAAAGACAGCGGTGCCCGTTGCAAGCGGAGCTTTCATCCGCAAAATTCTTGCCCGGCCCGGCGTGTTGCGCCTCGGAATGGCCGTCGCGATCTTTGCTTTCGGAATCATCTGCGCCGATGCGCAACAGGCCAGCCCTTCACAGCCGGTGCAGGGCCAACAGGGCAGCGCGCAAGACGCCGCGCCCAATGGACCGGGATTCCTCACCGATCTCTTCGCGCCCTCGGGTAACAATCTGCTCGGCGACATGGGTGGATTGCGGCCGCTGCTCGGTAAATATGGACTGACGCTGAGCCTAATCGATTACAATGAGGTCTTCGGCAATGTGTCCGGCGGCATCAAGCAAGGCGCGGATTACGATGGCCTCACTCAGATGTGTTTGGTTCTCGACACGAAGGCCTTCGGATTGGAAGGCGGAACCGTCAATATCAGCGCCTTTCAGATCCGCGGTCGCGATCTTAGCGCTACAAATCTTTTGAACTTGCAGATTTACAGCGGGCTCGCGGCATTGCCTTCCACAAGATTGTGGGAACTCTGGTATCAACAGATTTTCTTCGGCGGAAAGATGGACGTGAAGGTCGGACAGCAGAGCCTCGACCAAGAGTTCATGACAAGCCAAGGATCAAGTTATTTTTTGAATGCCATGATGGGCTGGCCCATGCTGCCGACGGCGGGCATGTACGGCGGCGGCCCAGCCTATCCGCTCTCTTCGGCCGGCGTACGATTGCGCGGGAAGCCGGTCGATTCCGTGACCGTGCTCGCCGGGGTGTTCCAGGATAACCCTCCCGGCGGCCCCTTCAACGATGATCCGCAAACGCTCGGCAGCTCGGCCTGGGGCGGCAACTTCCTCAATCTGGCGTCCACAGGCGCACTCTTCATCGCGGAAGCCCAATATGCCGCCAATCAATCCGGCAATGGCAACCAGGCCCTGCCCGGCACCTACAAGCTCGGCGCATGGTTCGATACGGCCCCTTTTCTCAATCCGAGATTCGATACGGCGGGTCTGTCGCTTGCGGCGCCGAACAGTACGGGCATACCGCAGATGGAACCGACGAACTTCAGCATTTACGGAGTGGTGGATCAGGCAATTTGGCGCTCGAGCGCCAACAACTCGCAAGTTCTCAGCGTCTTCCTTCGCCCAATGGGCGCGCCCGACGACCGCAATCTGATCAGCTTCAGCGTCAACGGGGGCGCGACCTTGAACGCGCCGTTCCAAGGTCGCGACAAAGACACGCTCGGCGTCGGCTTCGGCGTGGCGGAGGCCAGCGACTTCGTCACCGGCCTCAACGAGGACACTGCCTTCTTTTCCGACAGATCCATGCCGATCCGTTCTACAGAGACCTTCATTGAAGTCACCTACCAATGTGCGGTCACCGCGTGGTGGCAACTCCAACCCGATTTTCAATATTTCTTTCGTCCCGGCGGCGGCGTTCCAGACCCGAACAATCCGAGCGGCCGCGTCGGGGATGAGGCCGTCTTCGGTCTGCGCAGCCTCGTCACCTTCTGACCGCAGGGCGCGACCACGGCGCTGAAGGCGTGGCCTCCTGCCAGATCAAAAATTACCACGGCGTGTTTCGATTGGAACTTCAGCTCGCATTGCGTATCTCCAAATAATCCAGCGAGTTTAGAATAGTTATAATTTTTCTCAGGCTCAGAACAATATTTTAGAATTACAATAATTGTAAAAACATAATAGTTGACGTCCCCTTCGAGGCGGCCCTAGAAACGACCGCAACTAACCTTCCATTTAGCATCACGGCAACGGGGGTATTCGAGCTCGCTTAGGGCGAAGAAGATCCGCGTGGGCGATGAATCGATCTTTGGGCTGCGCAGCGTCGTCACCTTCTGATCTTCGCTATCGAGCTTGGGGACACCCAACATGCAACCCATTCATATGATCGGATTCGTCGCTGCGGGAACCTCGCTTGCCCTTGCGTTCGCCGCGATGCCTCCGGCGGCGCATGCCGAAGGGGGATTCCTGGAGACCCTTCACCGGCAGACGACTCTCAGCTCGACGGTGCCAGAGAACGGCGATCAGAATCCCTATGCCGTCATTGTCGCGCCGGTTTCGGCCGGGAAAATTCACAAGGACGACGTTCTGGTCGACAATTTCAACGACAGGAACAATTTGCAGGGCCTTGGCACGACCATCGTCTCGGTCGATCCGGCGACAAAGCAAATGAGCGTGTTCGCCATGATCCCGCGCCATCTTGCGCAATGTCCCGGCGGAATTGGGCTGACCACGGCGATGACCATGCTGAAATCCGGCTGGGTGATCGTCGGCAGCCTGCCGAGCCAGGATGGGACCACGGCCACGAAAGGCCAAGGCTGCCTCATCGTGCTCGATTCAGAGGGCAACATCGTCAATGCCATTACGAGCCCCAACATCAACGGGCCGTGGGGCAATATGGCGGTCATCGACAATGGCTTGAGCGCGACGCTCTTCCTCAGCAACACCGGCTTCGATGTCGGCGCGCCCGATGGCAACCCGCCGGTTTTGAACAAGGCAACGGTGCTGCGGCTCGAATTGACTATTCCTCAGGGCAAGCCGCCGAGCGTCAGCAAGGAGACCGTGATCGCCAGCGGATTTGGCGAGCAGGCGGATAAGGGCGTCTTCGTCATCGGCCCGACTGGGCTCGCTTTGGGCAAAGATGGCACGCTCTATGTCTCCGACGCGCTGGGCAACCGGATTGCCGCAATTCCGCATGCGGCGATACGCAAGGACAGCGCTGGGACCGGTCGAGACGTCACGAAGGACGGCCTCCTGAAGCGGCCGCTCGCCATGACAATGGCCCCAAATGGGCACCTCATCGTCACCAACGGTCTCAACGGCCAAGCTGTGGAGATCGATCCCGCGACCGGCAAGCAGATCTACGCCCGCTGGATCGACCCCAACAGGGCGCAGACTCCGCCCGGCAGCGGCGATCTCTTCGGCATCGCGATGACGCCTCCCGGTGACGGGTTCTATTATGTGGAGGACGAGGTCAACACGCTCGTTCTCGCGCAATGACGCAAGGCGGCGGCTGTCCCATGGGCTCGCGGCGTGGCTTCCTCGCCGCGGCCGGCGCGCTCGGCGCCAACATCGGCCTGGGCGGCGCCACGACATCGGCCGAGACAGGTCCGGTTGGAGAAAGCTGCGCGGCGACGGCTGTCGAGCCGTTCTTTGGCGAGCACCAGAGCGGCATTCTGACGGGCCTCCAATCCCACAGCTATTTTGCCGCCTTCGATCTTATGACGACGAAGCTGAGCGACATCGAGGCTCTGCTGCGCGCCTGGACGAGCGCCGCGGCGCAAATGACGGCAGGCAATGTGGTCGCAAGTCTCGGCAAAGATACGTATTCTTCGGCGCCCGCTTCCGATTCCGGCGAGGCCCTGGACCTTGGGCCGGCGCGGCTCACGCTCACGTTCGGCTTCGGGGCCGGCCTCTTCGTCAAGGACGGCAAGGACCGCTACGGACTGGCTGCGCAGCGGCTGGCGGCGCTCGTCGATATGCCCGCGTTCAACGGCGACCAGCTCGTTCCGGAGCACACGGGCGGCGATCTTTCCGTGCAAGCTTGCGCGAACGACCCGCAGGTCGCGTTCCACGCCGTCCGCCAGCTCGCCCGACTGGCCGCTGGGGTGGCGCAGATTCGTTGGGCGCAGGCCGGTTTCTCCTCCGATTCGGCAAGCGGCGAAACGCCCCGCAATCTGATGGGCTTCAAGGACGGCACGCAAAACCCGGTCGCTCCGCCGCCGAACGGGCGCAGCGCCGGATCGACGCGTCCCGCTCTTTCCCCGAACGAAGTGATCTTTGTTGGCGAGGAAGGCCCCGCATGGATGAAAGGCGGCAGCTATGTCATGGTGCGCCGCATCCGCATCGCCCTTGAACATTGGGACAGGTCGGATGTTGACTTTCAAGAGCAGGTGATCGGCCGTCACAAGCGATCCGGGGCGCCGCTCGGCGGCCGCGACGAATTCGACCCGGCGGACTTTCAGGCGACCGACAAAGACGGCAACCTCATCATTCCGGAGAACGCGCATATGCGGCTCGGCGCCGCCGCTCACAACGATGGCGCCCTGATATTGCGCCGCAGCTATTCCTATAATGACGGACTGAGCTTCATTGCCGAACGCTGGCCCCCTTGGCGGCAGGGCATGTTGTACGATGCCGGCCTGTTCTTCATCGCCTATCAGCGCGATCCCCGGACAGGTTTCATAAAGATCTACGATAGAATGTCGAAACTTGACGCCCTCGCTCAGTTCACGACCCATATTGGCGGCGGCCTGTTCGCCTGCCCTCGCGGGATCAAGCAAGGCGAGTTCATCGGTCAGGATCTCTTCCAGCGTGCCTAGAACGTCGCGCAATAAGCGACCGAATGCGATCGCCTCGGCATTCTGCGCCATCGGATAGATCTGCGCCTTCGTGCTTCGATCAATCAAATCGCGAAGGTCCCGCCTGCGCTGACCAGCCAGCGCGCGTCTACGCCGCAGGCCACGCTACCGCATCGCAAACAGCGAGCCGGCTCTGCTGAGACACGGCGGTTTTTCCGATCGGGCACTTGCCGTCACAGAAAATCGCTATAAACCCGGCCATTCGAACGGCATGATTTTGTGCGCCCTATCTTGATTCGCGCCGCACTGCCGGAGATCTGGGACTAGAGAAAAGGAGATGCCGATGCGACGGCTCCGCCGCTGCAAGATCGTCGCGACGCTCGGTCCGGCGACGGCCCAGCGTTCCGCTATCGCCGACCTGTTTCGGGCGGGCGCCGACGTGTTTCGGATCAACATGAGTCATGCGGGCCATGACGACATGCGCGAGCGGGTGAACATGATCCGCTCGCTCGAACAGGAGTTCGGCAGGCCGATCGCGATCCTGCTCGATCTGCAAGGACCGAAGCTCAGGATCGGGACGTTGAAGGATGGTTCGGTCCATTTGACGCGCGGCGCCCAGTTCGCCTTCGACCTCGATCCCTTGCCGGGCGATTCAAACAGGGTCCATCTCCCGCATCCCGAGATCTTGAATGCCTTGCAACCCGGCCACGCTATTCTGATCGACGACGGCAAGGTCCGTCTTCACGTCGTCGAAGCCTATCCGAAAAGGGCCGTTGCCGTCGTCGACGTTAGCGGCACGATATCGAATCGCAAAGGCGTGAGTCTTCCCGATACTGAGATTGCCGTCTCCTCGATGACGGAGAAGGACCGCGCCGATCTCGACGCGGGGCTGAACGCCGGCATCGACTGGGTCGCCGTCTCCTTCGTGCGGCGCGCCGAGGATGTCGCGGAAGTAAAAAAGGTGGTGCGCGGCCGCGCTCTGGTCATGGCCAAGATCGAAAAGCCGCAGGCGATCTCGCGGCTTGAGGAGATCATGGACATTTCGGACGGCTTCATGGTGGCGCGCGGCGATCTCGGCGTCGAAATGCCGCTGGAGAAAGTGCCGGGCCTGCAAAAGCGCATCACCCG
>Ga0316363_10003939_pt1 | contig 10391 bp, 9 predicted proteins | sample Sb_taG_3_FD_200459 | JGI IMG/M metagenome (GOLD analysis project Ga0316363, IMG submission 200459) | Peat soil microbial communities from Weissenstadt, Germany - Sb_50d_a_PC metaG (v2) (version 2) | ecosystem: Environmental > Terrestrial > Soil > Wetlands > Peat | place: Germany: Weissenstadt...
GATCAGCGTGACGGCGAGCGAGACGTGGAACGTCATTTCGACTCCCCACATATTGAGCAGCACGAAGACCGCGTAACAGACGAGCCACCAAGCGGGCTCCCAGGCGCTGGACGTTCCGAAGATCGCGCTCATATAGCCGCCGATGCCGACCACGATGACCGCGGGCGTGAGAATGTACTCCATGTTCTCCGCCAGGCCAGTGACATAGCCGGCCAGCGGACCCATGGCGGTGCGCGCGAAGGAGTAAGCGCCGCCGGCGTGGGGCAGCGCGGGAGACATTTCGGCAATCGAGAAGCACAGCCCGAGGTACATCGCGGTCATGACGATGAGAGCGATCAGCATGCCGCCGAATCCGCCGGCCGCCAAGCCGGAGTTCCAGCCGAAGAAATCGCCCGAGATCACCGCGCCGACGCCCATGGCCCAAAGTTGAAGAACGCGCGCGTGACGGCGAAGGCGGCGTCTGCCGAAATAGGCGTCATCGGCGGCAGTGTAGGAGGTCCTCACCGTTCGGCCAACGCGCGCTCGAGTTCGTCGTGATAGTTGACCACGGGCGCAACCATCAGGCTGGCCGGCGCGCCCCATTTGACGCCGGGCGGGTAGACCAGCGCCGTATCCCAGATCACATTCTTCATGCGGAAGCCCACCTTTTCCGTCCGCGCCAGCGAGCCCTGAGCCTGGTAGAGAGCCGAGAGAAGGTGGTCGTGATCCCAGAAGTGGGTGGCGCGGCCGTCGCGCACGAAGGAGGTTTGCGCGGGTCCCGGCCTGAGCCAGTCGGTGGCCAGCACGGGTTCCCAAATCACGAACACGGCCACGCCGGCACGGTTTTCGCTCTGCAACACGTCGGCAACTGCGGAGGCCCCCCGCAGACAGGTCGGTCAAGTGGGAGAGAGCAGAACGACGAGGCGCGTCGCGCCGGAAGCGGCATCGAACCGGCCGGCGAAATCGCGGACGTCGAAGTCCTGAAGCGCGGCGGCGCCTCGAAACGAGGGGATGCGGCCGGCGACCAGGCTCGAGAAATAGCCTGGCGCGATCAGCATGCCCACTACGACCACGCATGCGAACCACAGCAGCACGGTGCGCAGCCGGCGGTAGCGAAACTCGCAGCGCCGCCGAAAGTAGGTTTGAACGAAGGCGAAAATGAGAGCGCCCGCCGAGAAGATCAGCAGGAAGGGCCGAAGCCTCTCGGAAAACAGCGAGGCGCCGGCCGACCCGGCGGCCATGAGCAGCGTCCCCAGGGGGAGACAGCAGCTCAGCACCGCCACCAGGCTGGCCAGCGAAGCCAGCGTGGAGACGACCGCGCCGCGGTTCGCCGTGGGCTGCATCGGTCTAACGCGCCGAGAACCGGTAGATGGTGGTGGTGTGATACGTGGCGCCGGGCTTCAGCTCGGTGGACGGGAAGCCCGGCTGGTTCGGCGAATCGGGGTAGTGCTGGGTCTCCATGCAGAAGGCGCTGCGCAGGGCGTAGGCCTTGCCGCCCTTGCCGTGAAACGTGCCGTCCAGGAAATTGCCGGTGTAGAATTGCAAGCCCGGCTCGGTGGTCCAGACTTCCATCACGCGGCCGGTCTTCGATTCGGACACTTCCGCGGCTTTGGTCAGCCCGCTGTTGGCCTTGTTCAGCACCCAGTTGTGATCATAGCCCTTGCCCTTCTGAAGCTGGTCGTCGCTCTGAGCGATGCGCGCGCCAATCGCGGTGGCCGTGGTGAAATCGAAGGGGGTGCCCTTCACCGGCCGCAGCTCGCCGGTGGGAATCAGGCCGGCGTCTACCGGTGTGAAGCGGTCGGCGTTGATCATCACCTGGTGCTGCAGAATGTCGCCTTCGCCCTGGCCCGCCAGGTTGAAATAGGAATGGTTGGTGAGGTTCACCACCGTGTCTTTGTCCGTGGTGGCGGTGTAGTCGATCTTCAGCTCGTTCTTGTCGGTGAGGGTGTAGACCACTTTCGCCGAGAGCTTGCCGGGGAAGCCCATCTCGCCGTCCTGGCTGACGTAGGCCAGCCCGAGCGACGGTCCATCGGCGCTCTTGACTTCGCCGGCCTTCCAGACACGCTTGTCGAAACCCTCCGGGCCGCCGTGCAGGGTGTTGTCTCCGTCGTTCTTGGGCAGAGTGTATGTCTTGCCCGCCAGCTTGAATTGCGCATGCCCGATGCGATTGCCGTAGCGGCCGATGAGTGCGCCGAAGAAAGGCGGTTTCTGGAGATAGCCCGCCAAGTCGGACATGCCGAGGACGACGTCCCCGTATTTGCCGGCGCGGTCGGGGGCGGTCAGCGATACCACAGCGCCGCCGTAAGTGATGATCCCCGCTTCCATTCCGTTCGAGTTCGCGAGCGTGTAAAGTTCGACCGGCTTGCCGTCCGGCATCTTGCCGTAAGCCTGTTTTTTCACGTTGGAGGTTCCTTTCCTGGGCGCCTGCGCCAGGCAGACACAGGTGACGGCGCTCATCAGGACGCACGTCATCCGGCGGATATATGTCATGAAGCTATGGTATGCCATTCACCGGCGCCGCCGGTGCCATTCGCCGCCGCCGAGTCCGCCGACGTCGACGATCACGGCCACGATGAGGATGATCAGGTTAGTACCCTCCAGGTGGCGATGATTGTTGACCATCCAGGCATACGTGAGGGTGGTCAGCGGGAGAAACAAGAATCCGAGAAGCAGGATCAGGATGTTGTCGTAGGCGCGCTGCAGATAGTGCGAGAGCAGGTACAGGAGCGCCAGGACGATTCGCGGAAAAGCCAGCACGAGCAGGAGCAGAAGGCACGGCATGTTCGTATGTTCGCAAAACTCGCCGGGCCTGGAAGCCCGGAGGGTCCCCCCGATGTGCGGAGGCATACGAACGGGGTAGAATCAAAGGTCTGCATGACCGGCCCCACCCGCACCGTACTGATCGTGGATGACGATCCCCAGATCCTCCGCCTCGTGGAGATGATGCTGCGTGCCCGCAATGTGAAGGTGCTGGTGGCGCCGCGTCCGGCCGAGGCGATCTCGATCTGCGAGTCCCAGCCGGTGCATCTGCTGATCTCCGACCTGGCGATGCCGCAGATGGACGGCGGCAAACTGGCCGAGCGAGTGCTCGAGATCCACCCCGGCGTGGCGATTCTGCTGATCTCGGGGCATTATAACGAGCCGCCGGTATCGGCCAAGGTGGGGCAGGTTCTGTTTCTGCGGAAGCCGTTTTTCCCGTCCCAACTGCTGAAGCACCTGACCGATCTGTTGCCCGAAGTGTGATTCGTCCCGCGCCCGCCGGCCCTACTTGGGCGCGGGATCTCCGCGCTCGATATAGTTCTTGAGCCGCGTGAACTGCTCGGTCAGGACCGAATCCACCGGCGCGGCCCAGGTGTTCAGGCCGGCCGGAAGGTAACCCACGACGGTGTAAACGGCTTCCAGCTTGGTGCCGCCTTCGGCCGCGGAGAACGCGATGCGCAAGGTTCCGGCAGCCGCGACGGATTGCAACGGACCCAGGCCGCCGCTCAACACCACCACCTTGCCCGGCGCGAGATTCACAACTTCCATGTGGCGGACGCCGCCGCCGTCGGGAAGCTTTTCACAGAAGCATCCCATGGCCTTCTCCTCGATGCTCAAATTATGGGAATTGCCGGAGAAGGTGTGCTGCGGGCTCCACCAGTCGCCGACATTGCGCATCAGCTTGCGGTAGACATCCGCCGGGGCCGCCCGGATGGTGAGCGTCACCTTGACCGTGAAGCCGCTGGCGGCCGAGTCGGCCACATCGGCCAATGCGCCGGCCGCCGCCAGGGCCAGAATCGTTGCTGCAAGGGTTGCGTTTCTTCGCATGACCTTACCAATCTACCTCAGCGTTGCCGGGCCGCGAAGCGTGAGCGAGCGGTGGCTGACATAGAATATCTCTAGGTCTCGAATGCCCAACCTTCCAATGCAGGGCCTCAAGCCGGGGCTGCTCCGGCAACTCGGTTTCTTCAGCGCCACCGCTCTGGTGATCTCCAACATGGTGGGGATGGGCATCTTCGCCACCACCGGCTACATGGCGGGCGACCTGGGCAGCGCCAACCTCATTCTGGCCTGCTGGGGCGTCGGCGCGCTGTTCGCTTTCGCCGGAGCGCTCAGCTATTCCGAGTTGGGCGTCAACTTCCCCAGCTCCGGTGGAGAGTACGTTTATCTCACTCACGCCTTCGGCCCGGAGTGGGGATTCATGACCGGGTGGGTATCGTTCTTCGCCGGTTTCTCGGCGCCGATCGCGGCGGCGGCGCTGGCTTTTTCCGACTACCTCGGACACTTCTTCCCGGCTTTGCAGATCGCCAACGCCCCCGTGGTCATCGGGTCCGGAGCGCTTACCCTGCGGCTGGGAGGAGGGCAGATGGTGGCCTCCGCGCTCATCCTGTCGTTCACCATCCTCAATTGTTTCGGGCTCGGCCGCGTGGCCAAAGTGCAGAATGTTCTGACCGCCACCAAGATGACCGTGATCGTGGGATTCGTAGTGCTGGGCTTCGCCGCGGGCTCCGGCAGTTGGAGCCACTTCTCCGAGTCCGCGGTGCGCACTTCGTCGATGACCGTGCCGACGCAGTTCATCGTGAGCCTGCTGTGGGTCATGGTGGGGTACAGCGGATGGAACGCGGCCACCTACGTAGCCGAAGAGGTGCGGCGTCCGGAGCGCACCCTGCCGATGGCGCTGGCGGCCGGCACGGCGATCGTGGCGCTGCTGTACCTGGGGCTGAACCTGGTCTTCATTTACGCCATGCCGCTGGAGTCCATGAAGGGCCTGACCGCTATCGGGTCGCCCGCCGCCGCCCGCCTTTTCGGACCGAACGTGGCGGGCCTGTTCGCCGCCCTGATGGCGCTCTCGATCGTGTCCACCGTGAGCGCGGAAGTCACCGTCGGCCCGCGCATCTACTATGCGATGGCCAAGAACAAGGCGTTCCTTCCGGCCGCGGCGTCCGTGCATCCGCGCTTTCACACCCCCGTGGTGGCGATTCTGAGCCAGGGCCTGTGCGCCATGGTCATGACGGTCACCCCGTTCCCCGACCTGGTGATCTACATCGGCATGAGCCTCACCCTGTTCACCGTGCTCTCGGTTGTGGCGTTGCTGGTGTTTCGCCGCAAGAGGGCGGGATGGCAGCGGCTGCGCGCGGTGGATTTCGCCTATCCGCTGATTCCCGTTTCGTACATCCTGGTGGGGACCTGCATGATGGTCTACGGCGTAGTGCAACAGCCGAAGGCCTCGCTGACGGCGTTCGCCACGGTGGGGGCGGGGGCATTGGTTTACCACTTCGGAATCAGGAAGCGGAGCTGACTTTCGGCTGGCCCGGAGCTGGCCCCAATCGCGCCGTCCCGCGTCTCTTCGCGCCTGGAGCCTCCGGTCGGCCGTCAGGTGGTACCATGCCAATCGATCTATTGACCGTCGCAGGTCACCTGGTTATTCCAGTCCACGAAGGCACCGTTGGGGTTGTTCCGCCAGGCCCAGACGTGCAGCTCGAAGAACGCGGGCAAGCCGTACCGGTTCGGGCTGCTAACGAATTGGAACGTTTGGCCCTCGAGTACCGGCGGACTGGCGTTATGCGCCATCCAGGTGGCCGCGTCCACGATGAACTCGACGCCCACCAGTTGCAAACCGCCCGCGGACGCTTCGTATATCAGCGCTTCCGGCTTTGTAACATCGATCACGCCGTCGCCGTATAGAGCATAGTTGACGTAGTGCTGGCCCATGGCCCCGTGATCCGGACCGCTGACGCAGCCAAGGAAGGGCTGGTAGCCGGCAGCCGTGGCTGCGTTAACGTTGATGAACTGCCGCGTGGCGTCGCGAACGAGTTGAACGAGTTTGGCCGGAGCGGCATCGTGATCGGTATGCGCTTGCTCGGACGCGTCGGTCGCACTATCGCCCGCTGCGAGAAGTGGCGCGACCGATGCGATGAGCGAGGCCGCGCATAATAGACGAATGGACATGGAAATCTCCTTACCTTCGAAATGTCGAATGAGACGAGAACAACAGCCGGGGCCGGGGTTCTCGTGTGCCTTCAACCTATACAACGGAATTCGCGAACGTTTTTAGCGGACGATTTCACCGGAAATGCAGCCGTCATACGCGCCGCGCCGGTCGCAACTTCACTCCGCATAGGGAGAACGCGTCGCTCCGGTCGCGGCTGACCTTAGCTGAGCACGCGGCGGATCGCTTCTGAACGAAGGAACTTCCGCCGCAGGTCCTCATCCGTTAGTGAGTCCGTCAGTGAACCGATGACGTGGCGGCAGTGCCCGAGGTAGTGCTCGGCCAATGCGGAATCGCCAAAGGTGGAAGCCATATCGGCCGCGGCGAGCAGAATGTTCCACTCGATTACGGGACAGCGGTGGTGCTGAAGAACCCGCAAGGCAGTTTGATATTCCCGGCGGGCATCGGCGAATCGTTCTTCCGCCACCGCCACGTCGCCCAGGATTTTGTGGCCCCATGCTACGTGCTTGCGCGCCTTGCGCGGCTCGGCCAGCGCGACAGATTCCGAGGCGTAGCGATGCGCTTGCCTGGTATCGCCCAGTACCAGCCAGTATCCGGCCAGCTCCGCTTTCAGGCGGATGTTGTAGCGCCACCGGAACCATATGTCGGCCTCAAAAATCTGCTCAGCCCGGCGCAGGTGTTCCAACGCGCGGTTCGGCTCGCCCAGGCCGATATAGTCGCGCGCCAGGTTGACGTGGGAATTCGCTTCAGGCTTTCCATAGCCGTTTTCACGCGCAATCTGGGCGCCCTCCGTGTCCAAGCGAAGAGCGGTTTCGAAATCCTGCAATTCGCGGTGAACCCACCCGAGGGTGTTGGGATATCGCGACAACCAGAACCGCTCACGGTTTCTCTCGGCCAGCTTCAATCCCTCCCGCAAATCGTGGACTCCTTGGGAGAGCAGGCCGTGATTGAAAAGCGCCATGCCACGCACGAAAAGGTTCATGACGATGTGGTAAGGCAAGCCGAGATCGCGGGCCTTCTGCAAGGTCCAATTCACGTCGCGATCGGCGGCCTCATAATCCAGCTGCCAGGCGTGTAACAGGCCCGCGAATCCGACCCCTTCCAGCGCGTGCAGCGGTGGTCCATGTTTCCTGAGAATCGGTACGGCCCGGGCGAAGTACGTCTCGGCTTCCACCGTCGCTCCAAAACACAGCCGCTCCAAACCCAGCACCAGCTCAGCCGAAGCTGCCCCCAGCTCCGACCCGACCGCCTGGGCGATCCCGAGCGCCCGCGTGGCGTAATCGCGGGCAATTTCCAAGCGCCCCTGGTTGAACTGCGCGACCGCTGCCGCGCAGATCGCATTGACCTGCGCATCCAGGTCGCCGATCGCCTCCGCCGCCTTCTCGGCGTGCTCGAAAGCTTCAACCGCCTCCGGGAACTGCGAAAGCACGAGGCGAAGTTGCGCCATCTGCTGAGCAGCCGCCAGTAGACGAACATGGCGGGTGCGGCCCTGCAGCTTTTCAGCGTTCGCGATGGCGCGATTCGACAGCCGCAAGGCCTCTTCGTTGGCAAATAAGCGCGCCGCGTGGGCCGCCGCGGAGATGAAAAACTCGGCGGCCTTGTCGAAGTCCCGGGCCAGCTCGAATAGGAAGGCCACCTGCGCCGCTCTTGCGGATATCGAAGTCGCGTGCCGCACGAGCTCGGCTTCCGCCGTCGCCCGGGCCATCGCCGACCTTCGGCTGGGAGTCAGCATGTCGTAAATAGTGTGCTGGTACAGCACGTGAGCGAATGCGTACGAAAGCGACAGGCTGAAATCCGGCAGCTCCTTTTCATGGAGGAAGCGGACAAAGAAATGCTTACGATCGAGCCGCAGCAGCCGATCCTCCACGACGGCAGACTCGATCCGGAGGACGTCCCCCACTATGCGCGAATCAAACTCCTGGCCCTGAACGGCGGCGACGCTCAGCAGCTCTAATTCATCCGGATCCAGCCGGTCGATCCGGCGCTGGATCATGCTCTTCACGGACACGGGCAGCTCCCGTTGGATGGCATCCAACGGCCCATCGAGCATATCGCGGTCCCGCAAGTGGCGGACCAGGTCTGCCATGAAAAGTGGATTGCCTTCCGTCCGCCGGAAGATCAGCTCGGCGCAACCCGGTGTCAAACTACGCCCGGAACACTCGAGTTCCAGATAGCTGGCGACATCCTCACCGCTGAGCTGCCCGATGTTGACCTCGCGGCAGAGACCCTGCCTCTGCAGCTCTTGCCGCACGCCGATGAACGGGTGTTGAGCGAGAATCATCTCCGATGGACGGTAAGCCATCACCACGAGTATGCGGAGAGCTGCGAGCCTCTGGGACAAGTAGGCGAGAAGTTCGGTTGTAGAAGCGTCCGCCCAGTGGAGATCGTCGATGAACAGGATTAGGGGCTGAATGCGCGAAACCTCCTGCAGGAACGCAGCCAGCTCACGTTTCATGCGTTCGCGCGAAGCCGCCTTAGCGTCGGAAACCACACCGGCGAAGGAGGGATCCGCCGAGGCCCACAGCGGCGCCACCTGCACGTACCACGTGGGAGCGACTAACTTCATCAGATCCCCAAATTCGCGGCCGCAGCCGCCGGAGAATAGGGCTTCGAGCGCTTCCAACACCGGCAGATATGCTTCGCTCGCCGCCAGCCGCTCCGAACACCGGCCGATGGCGGCCGCGCAAGGAACAGACCTCTCGCGCTGCTCCCTCAGGAATTGTTCAAACAGCGTGCTCTTTCCGATGCCGGGTTCCCCTGCAATGCAGAGCACCAGGCCATGACCTGAACACGCAGTCTCCCACCCCGAAAACATTTCTGCAAGCGCCCGCGAGCGACCTACGACATGACCGCTGAAATGGTCCTCGACGGGGAGATCGATACGTTTCGAAGCTAGCGCCGCACGTGCGGACTCAAACCGTCGCTCCCAGGATTCGGTCAGCTCCGCGGGCGCGGCTTGCCGCGAAGTCGCATCCACTCCCGCGACTTCCCCCGCTTCTAACGGAAATACATCGCCGATATCGCGCAGCCGCTTCTTTGGGTCCTTCTCCAGACAACGGCGCAGCAGGCTGACCGGGCTGCCGGCCGGAAGTGCGGCCCAGTCCGGCTCCCTGCTCAACACACTCACCAATATGTCGGGGACGGTCTCGCCATCGAACAACCGCCTGCCCGTGAGCATCTCATACAGGACCACCCCGAACGCCCAGATGTCGGTGCGCTTATCGACCACCTTGCCGCGCGCCTGCTCCGGGGACATGTACGCGGCCGTGCCAAGGATCGTTCCGGCCGCAGTCTGCGAGATGGTCGGGCTGGGCGAGTCTTCGGAGCTTGCCGAATCGCCGGCTGCGGTCCGCACCAGCGCCAGGCCGAAATCCAGAACTTTGACTACGCCGTCCGGATTGACCTTGACATTGGCCGGTTTCAGATCCCGATGGACAATGCCCTTTTCGTGTGACGCCTCCAGAGCATCGGCCATCTGCCTGGCAATATCCAGCGCCTCCCGGAGCGGCACCGGGCCTTTCGCTATTCGCTCCGCCAGCGTTGGCCCTTCCACCAGCTCCATGACCAGGGCGCGGTCTTCCACGCTATAGAGCGCCGCAATGTTCGGATGGTTCAAAGAAGCCAACACCTTGGCCTCGCGGGCGAACCGCGCTATCCGCCCGGCGTCTTCGGCAACAGCTGCCGAAATAACTTTGATCGCCACTTCGCGGCCGAGTTTGGTATCGACCGCCCGGTAGACCTTACCCATACCGCCCTCGCCGAGGACGGTCGTGATGCGATAGTGCGCGATGGCTTCCGGGGCGCCATGGCCCTGCAGAAGGACTTCTACGGCCGCGGAAGCCAGGTAAGCACCTACCGATGGGCTGGCTGGCCCGTCGAAGCGAAGCAGCGATTCTACTTCGGCGCGAACAGCGGTGGGCACCTGCCGCCGCGCATAGCAGTCTTCCCGCTCCAAAGGCGAGCGGTCAGCCAGTTCGTGAAACAGATTTATCGCATCCTGGTTCATTACACCTTCAATCGGCGCGGCAATTCGCGATGGTAAGATCACAGTATATACATATGGAGAACTGCCGGGAGGGGACGACGTCGCGAGTCACGGTTCTCCTGGCAAGGCTGCACGAGGGAGAACACGCTGCTCTCGACGAGCTGATGCCGCTCGTCTATTCGGAGTTGCACCGCATCGCGCAGTCGTTTTTTCGCCGCCAACTGCCCGGTCATACGCTTCAGCCAACGGCTTTGGTCAATGAAGCCTTCGTAAAGTTGTTCGAAGATGCGAAACCCGAATTCTCCGATCGTGCACATTTTCTGGCGGTGATGGCTCGCGCGATGCGGCAGGTTTTGGTCGACCACGCGCGTGCGGCGGGCGCTGCCAAGCGCGGCGGCGGCGGCCGCGTCCAATGGGACACGAAGATCGAGGCAAAGGCGGACAGTGGCAGCCGTCAACTGAAGGTGCTCGAAGTGCACAGCGCCCTGGAGGCTCTGG
>Ga0316363_10003944_pt1 | contig 10384 bp, 13 predicted proteins | sample Sb_taG_3_FD_200459 | JGI IMG/M metagenome (GOLD analysis project Ga0316363, IMG submission 200459) | Peat soil microbial communities from Weissenstadt, Germany - Sb_50d_a_PC metaG (v2) (version 2) | ecosystem: Environmental > Terrestrial > Soil > Wetlands > Peat | place: Germany: Weissenstadt...
ACATGGGGGAACCTCCCATTCCTTGGGGCTCGGTAACACCCTCAAGGATACGAGGAACCCCCTTCCCTTTCATCCGCCCGCCTCCGCCTGCCTGACCATCTGTTCACAAAAACTTGCGAAAGGTCAGATAGACTTTACCTGATGGACGTGGTTGACATGCTGCCGCTCTACCAAGACCCTGGTTTACCTTCCGCTTCGCCGAAGCCCGGATCAACCCCCGTTCCACCTGGAGGGCGTACAGGCCGGGCGGCGGGCTTCGGGCTTCAAGATCGACGCCAGCACCGGCGAGTGGCTGGGCCTGCTGGCGACAGCGACCGTGGGCGAGGGCGGCTGGGTGGACCTGACGAAGCCCATCATCGTGCGGGCCGGCGAAGCATTCGTCGCCGTGGCGGAACAGGAGCCCGATCAAAGATGACCTGGATGGAATGGTACAACAGCCTGGCGAAGCCGAGGTGGACGCCTGCCCCAGCAACCATCAACCTGATCTGGACGATCCTCTACCCGATCCTCCTCGTCAGCTTCGACTTCGTGTTCGTCCGGGCGGTTCGGGGCAAGGTCGGCTGGAAGGTCGGCTTGCCATTTGCGATCAACTCGTGGCGAACCTCCTGTTCATGCCGATCTTCGCCCGGCTACGCAGCGTTCCGTTGGCGGCGGGCGACATCCTGATCGTGTGGGCGACAATTATCTGGCTGATGGCGGGGGTCTGGCCGCTCTAGTGGGTCAAATGGCACCAGCAGTACGCCTACGCACGGCTTCTTCGGTGGCCGGATACTTGTACTCGGCCAGCGGCACAAACTGACCACTCGCCAAGTCGTAGGCGAAGACCTCTCCCGTCTCGATCTTGTACACCCAACCGTGTAAGTGCAGGTCGCCTCGCAGCAACCGGGACGCCACGGCTGGAAGGGTCCGCAGGTTCTCAAGCTGCACCAGCACGTTTTCTTCGACGGTCGCCGTCACCAAACGATCACCGTCGAGATGGCCGTAGTTATCACGGACGATACGGCGAGCCCTCTCGGCGTGGGACAGCCAAGACGAGAGGGCGGGAAGTGAGGCAACCATTTCAGGTTGCAGCAAGCCCTGGATCGCCCCGCAGTGGGAGTGACCGCAGATGATGATGTCCTTGACGCCGAGAGCGGCTACAGCGAACTCGATAGTCGCCGCCTCCCCACCATTGGCAACACCATGCGGCGGCACGATGTTCCCAGCATTGCGAAGAATAAACAGGTCGCCCGGCTTGGAACGAGTGAGCAGGTTCGGGTCGATGCGAGAGTCCGAGCAGGTAATGAACAGGGTTTCGGGGTGCTGGCCTTTCGCCAACTGCTCAAACAGCCCTTGCAGGGGGAGAAAGTCTTCCTCTTGGAATCGGTGAATACCTTGAATCAGCCTTTGCATGGTCTAGTTTCCTCGAAAACATCCTGATTTCAGTTCGGAGCCATAGCTTTCGCAACCGCCTCTCCAATCCCCATCGGCCTGATCGGGAACGCTTCCAGAGCAGCCCTGTCCCGGACCACGGTGGGGTTCTTCAGCCCCTCGATCAAGTGCCGCCCGACCTCGAAACTGGCGGGCGTCACCAGGGCCAGCCAGAGGCTCGACAAGTACGGCGTCAGCACCGGGACCGAGATGAGCCACCGCCGCAGTCCTTTCTGCCGGGCGTATTCCCGGATCATGTCGCCGTAGGTCGTGACATCCTCGCTGCCGATCTCGAAGATACGGCTCTCCCCCGGCGGCAAGTCCTTCGCCGCCAGCAGGTACGCCAGCACGTCGTCCACGGCAATGGGCTGAGTCGGAGTGGTGAGCCAGCGGGGGCAAAGCATCACCGGCAGCCGGTCGGTCAGCGCCTTGACTAGATCGAAGGACAGGCTGCCCGTGCCGATCACCAGGGACGCCCGGAACTCGACGGTTTCCACGCCGGAGTCCCGCAGAATCTTGCCGACCTCGTGGCGGCTGCGCAGGTGCGGCGACAGCTTGGGGTCGGCGTCATCGCCCAGCCCGCCCAGGTAAACGATCCGCCGCACCCCGGCCTGCTTTGCGACCCCTGCGAAGTTCAGCGCCGCCTGGCGGTCCTCCTTCTCGAAGTCCTTGGAGCCGGACATCAGGTGGACGAGGTAGTAGGCGGTGTGGACGCCCTGCAACGCTCGGTCGAGTGAGGCCGGGTCCAGCACGTCGCCCTGGACGATCTCGGTGCCGGGCTGCACACGGGATCGCATCTTCTCCGGGCTGCGGGCCAGGCAGCGCAACCCCACCCCCTGCTTCTCCAGCAGCGGGATCAGCCGACCGCCGACGTAGCCGCTGCCGCCCGTGAGCAGGATCAGGGGCCGGTTTTCATCGTCCGGGTTCGCCATCGGTCCTCATCCCACGGGCGAAAATGCTTCGTGTTGTGCATTTTACGGCCCGCCGGTTCTAAGAATAGCAGGGGCGGTCAGGGCGGTGTTCGAGGGGCGTCGATGTTGTTCTTGCGCAGGCCAACGGCGGGAACGATCCGGGCATTCCTGGCGGCGCAGGCCAGGCTCGATCTCACCTACTCAGCGGTGGGCGCAACCACGACAAACCCGCCTACCGGCTACGTCGTGGACCACACCCGCATGAGGCTGGGTGCGGGCGAAAAGGTCTTCGCCACCGCAAAAGCGGCCCTGGAGCGCTGGCAGCAGTTCCGCCTCGGCTGGCTTGAGGCGGGTCCAGAGGACACGCCGATCAAGGAAGGGCAGGTGGTGGCGATCCTGGCCCGGTCCATTGGCCTATGGTGGCTCAACGCCTGCCGCATCGTGGCCGTGGTCAACGACGATGGCCCGGTGCGGCGCTTCGGCTTCGCCTACGGCACGCTGCCGGACCATGCGGGGAGCGGGGAGGAGCGCTTCCTGGTCGAGTGGGACCGGGAAGACGACAGCGTGTGGTACGACATCCTGGCCTTTTCCCGGCCTCGACATTTCCTGGCACGGTTGGGCTACCCGTGGGTGCGACGGACACAAAAGAGATTTGGCCGGGAATCGGCTGCCGTCATGCTCCAGGTTGCCCGCTCTGCAATTACAGCCTGCGCCAGAAACGACTGACCACAAATAGCCCGGATGGAGCGGCAGAAACCTGGCCTCGGCGGATTCGAGACTGCTGTTGCCTTTCACGAGCAAGAGACGTAGGCTTATCAACGACGAGATATGTCGGAAGACTAAACGAACTGCAACCGCCGTCAGGCGGGGGCTGGATGAAGAGTAAGCCGACCGGGTGGAGCGCCGTTGCTGGTGCGCCACCCGGTCGGCTTTTTTCGTTTCGGAGATAGTTGTCATGACTGCAATGGCGACCCTGAGCAAGCCTCTCCAGCTTGCGAAGCACGGAATGGACCTGTGGCGCAAGCGTCGGTTGAGCGGTGCCTTCGTGGAGGCCCAGGCTGCTTTGGGCGAGCGCATGTAGGCAGCGGGCATTGATGATGGCGAGAATGGGGCGAAGATCAACGCCCTGGACGAGCGGTTGCACCGGGCCGAAGCTGTCGGAGGCTTCACCCAGGCGTTGAAGGCCGCACGCCGCCAACTCGTCCTGCAACTTGCCGCCGCCGCCCTGGAGGACGACGGGCCGTTACCTGGTGCCGACGCCGAATACCGCAGAGCGAGGGAAACTCAGGCGGCACTGGAGAGGCACCAGAAGGAAATGGACGCTCGGTTCACGGCCAGCCTGGATTGACTCGATGCACAACCCGGCTGTTGAGAGAGAGGTAGAGATGCCCGAAATTGAGACTGCCGAGGTCGCTTACATTCTGCGATCCTACCGGCTTGCCGAGGAAATCGTGGCCCCGGTCGTGAACTCCATCCATGCCGACGAGAAGCGGTGGGTGGACTTCATGATGCGCTTCGAGCCGGGGCTTGAGGAACCGGACCCCAAGCGGGCCAGGAACAGGACTTTGACCATCGCCCGGTCCTCTAACAACTTTGCTTCGATCAGCGAGGACCGCCCAGGCGAAAGAAACCGCTGCGTTCTGTTTAATCATGCCTTCGTCGCCCCCGACGAAGAGCATGTCGCACTACTGGTAGAATGCGGCAGGTTCGACCTGTTTCGGCGCAAGGACGATCTTCTTGCCGAAGGAGTGGCTGCGGTCTTCGGCATCACGGGTGGTGTGGCCGAACTTCTCGCCCTTTGCTTTCACGCCGGGAAGTTCACCCCCGCCGAGGCAGGGACGTGGCTTGTCGAGCGGGGCTTCACGCCCCTGCTCTTCGTACCGAACTCACGCAGGCTCGTTGCCGCCGACTTCGATCCTCCACTGGCCGCTCAGGTTGGGCGTGCTGTTTCGGGGAACAGCACGAAAGGAGAATAGCGATGGTAGACACAGACATTTTGTTGGTAGACGACGACAAGGACACCTGTGCCTCGATGTCGGACATTTTCTCTGACCTCGACTACACGGTGGACATGGCCTACGACGGCCCCGGTGCCCTGGAACTGTCCGGGCGGCACCAGTACCGCCTGGCTCTCCTCGACTACAACATGCCCGGCATGGACGGCCTGGAACTCTGCCGGCGCTTGAAAAACTCCCAGCCGAGCGTCGTGGTTCTACTCATCACTGCCTTCGCTTCCATCGCCACAACGGGGGCGGCAGCCGGGGCCGGGGTTCGGCGTTCCCTCCTGAAGCCGGTGAACTTTTCGGTCCTGATGCCGCTCGTGGAAGAGGCTGTCAATGGGAGGGTGGACAGCACTCCGGTTGAGATCGGAAGCGCCACCGCATGAAAGGTGCCTGGGAAGGAAGAGCCAGAGGCGAGACTATGCACAGGCCGGTTCGGATGAAGCTCACCCGTTACCAGAACGACTCCGCCAACCGCTGTCAGGAGTTGAGATCATGTCCATTGTCGAAACCGCACCACCCGCCCAGGTCGGATACGCTCAGGAAGCCGTGCAACAACTGCGTGAGGCGATCCAACACCTTCCCTCCGAAGAAAAGAAAGTGTTCCTGTTGCGGCAGAATGGCGAGTTGACCTACGAGCAGATCGCCCAACGGGACAACCGCTCGGTGGAGGTCGTCAAAGATCAAATGCGGAGCGCCCTGCGGAAGCTGCGCACGGTTGTGCAGGAGGTTTCATCGGGCAATCAGGCCCGGTGTTTCTGAAATGGCAGGACCAGCCCGACGACAAAGACGGGGACGACCAGGGCGGTGACAAGGGTAAGGACCAGGGAAGAAGTCCCGACGCTCCTGCTGGACCTTGGCGTTGTCCATGATCCCGGTGCAGTGACAGTCGAGGCGACTTGCCCAGACTCTCTCCTTCAAGGTTGCGCCTGCCTCTGCCATTGCTCCTGCTCCTGTGCCAGCAGGGCCAGGACGCTGAGCTTACCGCCGAAGGCGTTGATCTTGCCGCAAAGGTGGGTTTCCCCCAGCGGGTGCAGGGCCGAAAGGACATCGCCGGGGTCTGCGGCTTGCTCCAGCGCTGCGGCGACCTTGAGGAAATGGTCCGCCTCGGTTTGGAGGACTCGGATCAGTTCCCGTGTTGCGTCTTCCACAGAGGTCGCTGTCATCTCTTACCCTCCTGGGCGTTTTCCAGAGTGGGCGAGCGGGCACGGGTCGCCGGCCCCCTTCCGTCAGTCGCCGGGGGGGGCGGACTGACAAAACCCGTTCCTTGTGAAGAGGTCCGGGTGGCGGTACTTCTTCGCCGCATCCGGGTCGGCATCCCGCTCCTTCGCCCATTCTATCCGTTTTTCGGGTCCACGTCGGTAACAACGGTTGGGGCAGGCTCGTTCGGCCGAGGTTCTCGGCGTGCCCACCGTTCCTTGGTTCCCGGAGGTCGGTGTGTACCTCATCCGCTCCGTGGCGGAAGCGCCGTCGGCAGTCCTGGCCCCGACCCTCTCCGGCCCGCCGGCTGTGCTATCTCGGCACAGTGATCGTCCGGGAGGCGCACGGGTGGCTCTCCCAGCGCAGCGATTGCGGGCCGCCTCGCCCCGGCGCCGTCACGCCTGTCGGCCGTAACTCCTTGATTACCAAATTGTTCCGTGCTTCTGGGTTGCTGGCTTTGGCGCTCCAGGCGACGGAATCCCTTTCGTTCCTACTTTTCCGGGGGCATTGGCCTGGGAGTTGCTATCGGTGGAATTCGGATCGACTCCCCTTTGCATGAAGCTCGGTGCCTGGGACTCCAGCATCGAGGTAGGCGCAGCGCATCGGGAGGCCGGACTATCAGCCCGTTGAAAAAGTCAGGTTTTCTGCTACATCGCGAGTAGCAAGAAAGATGTAACCGGTTACGCTCCCACAAATTTCCCTCCCCCGAGTAGCCGACCCGGACGCCGCCACGTGCCGCCGTGTTCTCCACCAGCCGCGCAGCCACGTCAAGACTACCGGGCGGACCCCCTGGAGGCCCCTCGGCGTCCCTTTCCCGAACACCCGGCGCATAATGATCCCCAGGTTGTGACCGGCCACCTGCATCAGGTAACGCTTGCCGACCTTCAGCAGACCACGCAACCAACTCCGACGGCCGCCCCCTGTCTCACAAACATGCGCGAAGGTCCGTTCCACTTTCTCGCTACGCAGCTTCTGCAACCGCTTGCTGCGGCTGCCGCCCACCCGGCGACGGTTGTTGCGGTAGGCCCGCTCCCAAGCCGCCGGCTTGTCCGTCCAGACACGCTCCTGCGGACGCCGCGCCTCCGGGATGTAGGTCCGTACCCCCGCCGCCGCGCAGTCCGCCAACGTCTCGGCCTTGTGGTAGCCCTTATCGGCCGCCGCCTCTTCCAGGACTGTCAGCTCGCCGACCGCCGCCTCGCCCGCGGCCGCCAGTTCGGCCACCGACGTGCCGCTCTCGGCCTCCATCAGATAGACCTGCGCCGTGACCACACTCGTCAGCAAGGTGGCACTATCGGGCTGATCGGCCGGGTAGACAACAGCGGCCAGGACCAATTCCGTCTGGAGATCGACCACGTGTTCGGCCTTGTAAGCCAGGTGCGTCGTGCCGTCTTTCATCTTGGCGATGCGGCTGTCCGGGTCGCTGGGGGACGTCCACTCGTCGTTGGACACCTTCTTGTCCTTCCGCTGCCGGTCGAAGCGACGCAAGTCCTCGTCGCTCGGGTTGTCGAGGCCGGCTTCAGCGGCCAACTGGCGCAAGTAGCCCTTCCAGTCGTCGCCGCTGTCACGTCGCACAATCGTCTTCATGGCCCCGTTCGCTTCCAGCAGAGTCGAATCCACGCCGACGGTTTTGCCCGGCAACAGGCCGTTGTCCTCAGCCAGTTTCAGGACGAAGACGAAGACCTGTTCGTGGACGCTGTCGGGCAGGCGCAGTCGGATCTTGGTCAGGCTGGAGTGGTCGGGCGTCGCTTTGTGCGGCGGCAGGCCCAGGAAGGCTTGCGCGGAGCGGCCATCGGCACAATGCCAGGCGATAGCCCGTTGCGAGCCCAGGCCCTCGAAGTAGCCGAAAAAGAGCATGCGGAAGTAGACGCCGGGGGGCACCCCCGGCCGGCCGAAGCCGTCGGCGTAGTAGGGGCGGCACAGATCCTCAACGAAGGGCTCGAAACCCGCCTCGTCGAGCACGGTATTGAGGCGTTCGTAAAAGGGATTCGCCGGCGGCGGGGGCAGATCCTTGAGGGCGATGAGCAGATCCGGTGGCGGGGGCAGACGTCGGCCCAACATGGCTGGTTACCTCCCGGTTCAGGAGGGCGCTGTCGGAACCTCACACTGCTATTCTATTCCGCCGAAAGCCGACTTTTTCAACGGGCTGCTAGAGCGGTTCGCAAATGGATGACGCACAGAGTAGCCCTCACGCTCCGCGTGAGGTGGCCTCCTCACGCGGAGCGTGAGGGCTACCCAAGAGCAAACCGCTCTAGTTCGACAGACATCGCTTGATCTCTCCACCCAGCATCCCGAAGGGAGTGGCCTTGTCAACGCACCGGCCGAGGAGAAACGATCAGCCCAGCACCTGGCTGAGGAAGAGCTGCGTCCGCGGCACCTGCGGCCGGTCGATCACCTGGGCCGGCGACCCTTCCTCGATGATTTTGCCCCCCGCGAGGACGACGACGCGGTCGGCGGCGCGGCGGGCGAAGCCGATCTCGTGCGTGACCATGAGAATGCTCATGTTGTCGCCGCGGAGGTCCTCCAGCACGCGCAGCACATCACACTTCAGCTCGGGGTCGAGGGCGCTGGTGATCTCGTCGCACAGCAATCCCCGGGGCTCCATCGCCAGGGCGCGGGCGATGGCGACGCGCTGCTTCTGGCCGCCGGACAGCTGCCGCGGGTAGGCATCGGCCCGGTCGGCCAGGCCGACGCGCTTCAGCAGCTCCCGACCGCGCGCGACCGCCTCGGCCCTGGGGCGCTTCAGCACGCGGACCGGCGACTCGACCACGTTCTCCAGGGCGGTCAGGTGCGGGAAGAGCTGGAAGTCCTGGAAGACCATCCCGAAGAGGCGCCACAGCTGCCGGGCCGTGTCGCCGGTCGCCCCGCCGGCCCGGAGGACGTGCGGCCCGACGCGCACCTCGCCGGCGTCGAACGTCGTCAGGCCGTTGACGCAGCGCAGCAGCGTGGACTTGCCGCCGCCCGACGGGCCGATCAACGCCACCAACTCCCCGGCGCTCACCGTCAGGCTCACCCCGTCGAGCACCAGCCGGTCGCCGAAGCGCTTGGTCACATTCTCCAGAGAGAGGATCGTGTCGCACATGGTTTATTCACCCCCGGTTTCGTCGGTTGTCAATTCTCGTCCTGCCCCCAACGCTTCTCGAGCTGGCGCGACAGATACCCCAGCGGCAGCGACATGAGCAGGTACAGCGTCGCGGTCACGGCGCCGATCTCGGCAATCTGCGCGTAGTCGGCGCCGGACGTCGAGAGGATCTGGTACGATTTGCTCAACTCCACCAGCGTGATGCCGCTGACGATGCTCGTGTCCTTAAACAGGGCGACGAAGTCGCCGGTCGAAGGCGGCAGGATGAGGCGCAGCGCCTGCGGCAGGATGACGCGCCGGAAGCGGAGCGCGGGCGACATGCCCAGCGCGGCGGCCGCTTCCCACTGGCCGGGCGGGATGGAGCGGATGCCGGCCCGGTAGATCTCCGCCTCGTAGGCGGCGTAATTCAGGCCCAGCCCCAGGATGGCGGCGGTCAGCGGCCCCAGCTCCAGCGCGGTCCCGAGCCCCAGGTACTGGCCCACGGACGGCAGCCCGTAGTAGAGCAGGTACAGCAGCAGCACCGGGACGCCGCGGAAGAACTCGACGTAGGCCACGGCCAGCCAAGGCAGCGGGGCCGGCCCGTACAGCCGGGCCAGCGCGACCGGCAGCCCCAGGAGCACCGCTAGTGCCATCGCCGCGAGGGTGATCCGCACCGTGAGCCAGGCGCCGCGGGCCAGCAGGGGGAAGTAGCGGTCGAACGTCCAGTCCTCGCGCGGCCGGGGCTGGTTGGCCGTAACCTCGTCGTCCTCCTCGTACCAGCTGTCGGCCGGCGTCAGCTCGTCCTGACCTTCGTTCCACAGGCCCCACTTGCAGTAGATGCGGCGCAAATCACCGCTCTTCAATAGGCGGTCCAGGGCGGCATCGCATTCGGCCGCCAGACTCTCATCGGTCCTGCGGAAGGCGATGGCGTAGTACCCCTTGCCCCCGACCGGCCTTTCGGTGAACTTCAGCGCGGGCCGGCCGCGGGCGTAGTACAAGGCGATGGGCAGGTCCATGAGCACGGCCGGGACGCGCCCCAGTTCCAGGTCCTGGTACGGCGTGACCTGGCTGTCGTAGACGACCTTGTCGATCCCCATCCGGTCCAACAGTCGGGCGGCCGCCGTGCCCTCCAGGGTGCCGACCTTGACGCCGGCGGCGCGGCAGTCCGCCAGGGTGCGGATGTGCTCCTCGGCGGCGCGGACCACCAGCTGCAGCTTGTAGACGTAGTACGGCCTGCTGAAGCGGACCTTCTCCTGCCGGTCGGGCGTGACCTCCAGGCCGTTCATGGCGAAGTCGAAGTCGCCGCGGTCAAGGCCGACGAACAGGTTCTTGAAGTCGTACTGCTTGAACTCGATCGGCCGGCCCAGCTCTTTCGCCAGCGCCGCGGCCAGCTCCACCTCGGAGCCGATGTGGCGGTCGGGGTCGTTGGGGTCCCGGAAGACGTAGGGCTCGCCGCCCTCGGCGTCGGCGGCCCAGACGAGAGGCCGCACCGGTGGCTGGGCCGCGGCCGCGCCGGGGACGGCCGCCAGCGCGGCGAAGGTCAGAAACAGGAGTCGCCTGGACATGTGACACACACCTCGTTGGGAGTTCGAGATTCACCTGACGGGAAAGAAAAGGGAAAGAAAAGAGGGAAAGAAAAGAGGACGCGGCTCGTTCATCCGCTCAACAAGAAACGAGCCGCGTCCTCTTTGTGCGCCGTGCAAAGGCGTCGATCTTCAGCAGGTGCAATTCCTGCCCGGCAACTGTCGCTCCAGCCGGTAGCAATCGGAGCGGTAGTGGAGGTAACGATACTACCGAAGCCTCTG
>Ga0316363_10003950_pt1 | contig 10374 bp, 6 predicted proteins | sample Sb_taG_3_FD_200459 | JGI IMG/M metagenome (GOLD analysis project Ga0316363, IMG submission 200459) | Peat soil microbial communities from Weissenstadt, Germany - Sb_50d_a_PC metaG (v2) (version 2) | ecosystem: Environmental > Terrestrial > Soil > Wetlands > Peat | place: Germany: Weissenstadt...
CGATTTGCATCCAGGTGCCGATGCTGGAGGTGCAGGCGCCAAACCACATCAGGCGGAAATCGCGATATTGAAATGCTTTAAAGACCCGGCCAATCACCGCAGCGTCTCCGGAGGCTTCGCAGAAGCCTAACATGCGACTTCACCGTTCGGCATGACAGGAATGGATTCATGGGTTTGGAGGGCCTGGCTTCCCCATACCTCTGCTGTGACCGGAGATCACAGGCAGGTGATCACAGATCACAGACAGGGTACCGCCGCAGGGCGGAAAATATAGATGGAGTTTGCAGAGCCTTTGCATTATGGGAGGCACTTATGAAAAGGACCGTTTCTCTGTTTGCCGTATTGACCGTGGCTTTCGTCATGCTGGCTACCCAACAGGCGTTCGTGCAGGAGAAAACGCCGGTCAAGGTGAAAAGCTCGGAGGTTGTTACGGGGGTGGTCATTGTTCACGTCCAGAAGGACGCGAAAGCCCTTGAACTGCAGTGCAACCAGGGAGTGAGCAGCTGCAAAGCTCTGCCGAGCGGTAGCTACCTGATGGTTGAACTTCCCAAGAACTACGGAATGTACGATTGCAAGAACGTCGAGATGTATCGAGGAGATCAAGCCAAACCAGACGCAGCCGAGCTGATTGGCAACTACTGCCTGATGGAAAAGTGAGGGTGGTGGAGGGCGGAGCGTCCAGGTCGTGATTCCGGTCACAAAAAGAATGCAAAAAGGGACACCCCCTAACGCGGTGTCCCCACCTACCGCCAACTTGACTTACTTATTCTCGTTCTGTGATCCGGCTCCAAACTCTTTTCGCTGTATCACCGGACGCGCCGCTCTTGCTGCCGCCGCTGCCGGCATTGCCGCCGCCGCTCCGTAGCGCTCGAGCAGCACGGGCACCATCGCGCCTTCCGCTTCTTTCACAAACGTGAGCTTGCTCTCGCCCAGCAGATCGACGCGGACGAAATCCCCCAGCTTCACCTGTCCAGTCGCCACCAGGTTCGCCAGCGGAAACACCAGATGCCGTTCAATCGCCCGCTTCAGGTGCCGCGCCCCATACTTCGGATCGGTACCCTCCGCGAGCAGGAAGCTCTTCACCTGCGGCGTGCAGTTGAACACGAACTGGTTCGCGCCCGCCGCCATCAGCACCCGTTGCTGCACCATCCCCAGTTCGATTTCCAGGATCTGCTGCAGGTGCTCGGAGCGCAGCGTCTTGAACACGACGACTTTGTCGATGCGGTTCATGAACTCAGGCGCAAACTTGCGCCGCGCCGCGTCCACTGCCGAGCGGTTGATCTTTTCATCGAGCGAGTTATCCACCTGCACCACTTTCGGCGCGAAGCCCAAGCCGCCATCCACCAACCCATTCATCTCCACGGCGCCCAGGTTCGAGGTCATGATGATGATGCAGCTCGAAAGATCCACGCGCCGGTTGTCGCCCAGCGTCAGCGTCGCCTTGTCCAGAATTCCGAGCAGCAATTGCCACAGCGAGTCGGAAGCCTTCTCGATTTCGTCGAACAGCAGGATCGACAGTTTCAGTTTTTCCGTGTGCCACTGGTTGAGCGCTTCCTGCGTCAGCAGCGGATGCGTCTCGCGGTGCCCCAGGTATCCCGGAGGCGAGCCGATCAGCTTGGCAATCTCGTGCGAGTGCTGGAACTCGGCGCAATCGATCTTGATGCAGGCCCGCGCGTCGCCGAACAGAGACTCGGCCACCGCTTCCACCACTCGCGTCTTGCCCGAGCCGGTCGGCCCCAGGAACAGCAGATTGCCCACGGGACGGCCCGGCGCATTCAGCCCGGCCAGAAACATCTGATAGATTTCCGCGACCTTCTCGATCGCCTGATCCTGGCCCACAATCTTCCGGCGCAGGGCACCCTCAAAGTCACGGGCGTCGTTGCTGCGGCGGTTCGGATCCAGCACGGTTGCAAGGTTCGTTCTCATCTTTTCGGGCCCCTGTTTCCTCTCCGGGAACTGTATGTTTTCTGCGAAATTGCTCATTTTTGTCATCTGGGAGGAAGGTCGCATTCCCTCACCTGCTCCCTCCGTGTGCAAGCCGTTAGCCATCCGCCGGAGGCGCCGTAATCCCCCGCTTCTCATCGTTTTAGATGCGGCTAGCCCGCCTCACGCCACGTCGGCCTGGTTACCCACAGTGTCCCCAAGAGCAATTGTTTGCAGACTGCGGGAACTTTCCATCAGCGCCCTAACCACCCCTGCGCCCATGTCCCCTGTGCAGTAACCCGCTTGGCCGAACGTAACTGGCAGCTCAGGTTACCGCCAATAAACAATAGAAACAGATTTCCTCTCTGGAGAATATCCTTGTCCCGATTTTCAGCGGCTAAGCCTTCGGTAGTAAGACTTTCAACGGCCAGGCTCTCGATTGCGAGCCTTTTTGCCTTCCTGCTCCGAGTGGTCCTGGCTAGCTTCTGCCTTCTTTTTCCAACCGCATCCGCAGTGCAAAATCCACAGCCCGCGCAGTTGGTCCAGGCGAAAGCCGATGCCACCAAAAAGCCCGAGCCCCCGGCGCCCGTTATCGCGCCCCCCGGCGCCGATCTTTACATCGCCCAGCGCGGGGACAGCATCCCGTCAGTCGCCCGCAAATATCTGAAGCGGACGAAATACCTCACCTCAGCCGAACTCGCCGAAGCCATCCGCGCCGCCAACCATAACCGGCAGGGGGTCTTCCTGAAATCCGGAGAGCAGATCGTCATCCCCGGAATTCTCGAATCCGCAATTGTAGAGAAATCGGTCCCAGTTGCAAGAGATTTCGAAGTCCGCGCCATTTATCTGACCGGGGTGATGGCGGGCAGCGATCATGGAGAGCGCATCATCCGCCACTGGCGCGAAGTTGGCGGCAACGCGGTCGTCTTCGATATCAAGGATAGCGACGGCATCGTCAACATCGCCTTCGACCACCCGCTCGCCAGCGGACAGCGCCACTATATTTCCGACCTGCCCAAGTTCATTCATTTCCTGCATTCCGAAAACATGCACGCCATCGCCCGCATCGCCATCTTCCGCGATGAGCATCTGGTCACCAGCCACCCGGAGCTAGCCGTAAAGTCCCGTAGCACCGGCCAGCCCTGGCGCGAAAACGGCAAGCTCGTCTGGACCGACCCCTCGAACCCCAAAGTCCAGGACTACGACATCGCCCTCGCCAAGTTCGTAGCCCAGGCCGGAGTCGATGAAGTGCAGTTCGACTACGTGCGCTTTCCCGCCGAAGGCGACCAGAAAGATACCGCTTTCAATTTCCAGACCGATCACCCAAAACAGCAGCGCTCGGAAGTGATCGCCGATTTCCTGCAGCGCGCCTATGCCCAGATCCATCCCACCGGCGCCCTGTTCTCGCTCGATGTCTTCGGAGTCATGGCGTGGCAGCGTCCCGTCGATCTCTCGCACACCGGCCAGGATATCGTAGCCATGGCCAAGCACTGCGACGTGCTCTCGCCCATGATCTATCCCTCGCACTTCTTCGGCATGGACGGCATCGTGCACCCCGGCGACGCGCCCGAACATTTCATCGGCGAGTCCATGGACCGCTTCAAGCTCATCACCAAAGACAGCGGCGTGGTAATTCGCCCCTGGCTGCAAGCCTTTGCCTGGCGGACGAAGACTTACTCACCCAAGTATGTTGAAGTTCAGACCGAAGTAGCGAAACAAAAAGGCGGAATCGGCTTTCTTTTCTGGAACGCCAATAACGACTACTCGAAGCCCTACACCGCCATGCCGGAAATGCGCGCCGCCAAAGGCCGTTACTTCCGTGGCGACGAAGTTGGCTCCAAGCCCGAACCCGCCACAGCGACTCCGATTGCCTCAACCGTATCTCCCGTCACCGCACCCAACACAAATGTAGAGACGGGGCTTGCCCCGTCTGCCAGCGACAGCACCCGCCACGCCCAAAAAATCTGGCGTCACTAGAGCACATTGCGGAAAGACTCGGGTTTCGTATCTATATCGTGCGTTACCAACTCGCCTAAAATCAGACGCCCGTTTTCACATCGGCCTTTCGCTGGAGCTGTGGTGAAATAGAAACGTGCAACTTCGCCAGGCTTTGAATGCGGCGGTCGAATTTCTGACGGCTGCGCGAGTTCCTTCCCCGCGGATGAATGCGGAACTGCTCATCATGTTCGCGCTTGATTGCGACCGGGCGTATCTCTATGCGCATCCTGAGCGGGAATTGACGGCGGAGGATCTCGCTCGCTGTGACGAGGCTCTCGCTCGGCGTGCTACCGGCGTTCCGGCGCAGTACATCACCGGGCATCAAGAATTTTGGGGGCTGGATTTTATCGTGTCGCCGGCGGTGTTGATTCCTCGCCCGGAGACGGAGCATGTGGTGGAAGCGGTGCTGGAGCTGGCGAAGGCGGACGGGCGGGGACGCCCGTCCCTCCACCAGTTGCGCATCGTTGATGTGGGTACCGGGTCGGGAGCGATTGCACTTGCTCTGGCTAAGGAGTTGCCTACGGCGGAAATCCACGCAACGGACATTTCTCCCGCAGCGTTGGAGGTCGCTCGCGCCAATGCGGCACGGCACGAGCTTACATCGCGAATCGAGTTTCACGGGACGGACTTGCTCAGCGGACTGCCGACGGCGTCATTCGACATCGTGGTTTCGAATCCTCCCTACGTGGGCGAGTCGGAAGAAGATTCGGTGCAGCTCGAAGTGCGCAAGTTCGAGCCGCGGAATGCGGTGTTTGCGGGGCCGACAGGGGTGGAAGTGATCGAGCGGATGATTCCGCAGGCGCGTGGGGCGCTCGCTCCGGGAGGATGGCTGGTGTTCGAGATCAGCGGGACGATTGCCGATCGAGTGCGGAGTCTGCTGTTGAGTTGGGACGAGGTTGAGATCAGAAACGATCTGCAGGGGATCGCGCGGGTGGCGATTGCGAGAAAAGCAACGAGTGGCTAAGCGCCTCGAGTTGTCGAATCTCCTGTAGGGAAGAGGCTTGCCGCGTCTCCGCCGGCAGCGAGATGGGGCAAGCCCTGTCTCTACTTAGAATGTTACCCGCACGCCCAACTGGGCCGCGAACGGAATCCCCACCGTGGTGCCGGGGCCGAAGAAATCTCCCAAAGCGCCCTCGGGTATCTCGAGCTGCTTCAGGCTGGTGAGGGGCACGCAGTTCGGATTACAAATTTCGTAGACGGCACCGCTGGAATTAAATTGCGCCCCCGGAACCTGGACGATGTTTACGGCGAAATTCGCGCCGGGATTGTTGCGGTTGAAGAGGTTGAAGAATTCGATGAAGGGATCGACTCGCCAGCGCTCATTGATGTTGATAGGCCGCGTCACACGCAGGTCCGACTGGATGTAAGGCGTGCCGCGGAATTCGTCGAGGCTGGTCTTCACTGGCTGGGTCATTCCTGAGAATTGCACGGAAATGCGGTCGCTGTTGTCGGCGGTGGTGATGGTGATGGGGCGCGCGCTCTCCAGCTGCGTAACCGTGCTCAATTCGAAACCGCCGGGAATGTGAACCGTACCGGCGAGCACAAAGCGGTGGCGAACGTCCTCGCCGGACGGGCCATAGTCGCCGGGTTCGAAGGCATTTAGCGGATTACAGACGCCATTCACATAGTCGAACAGTTCGCCGAGCACACAACCCCAGGTCTGCGCCTTGGAAAGCGTGTAGTTCGCGACCACGCTGAAGCGGCGCATATTGCCCTGCGCATGCAACATCATCGAGTTGTAACTGGAGCGATTGTCAGAGTGGAAGACGCTGAGGGCGGGAGCGTTGGGATCAATGTTCTCGCCGGGCGTGTACCTGTAGGCGCGATACCCATGGTTCCCCTGCTCATGCGTGTAGTCGGCGCTGACCAGCCAGTGTTCGTTGAAGGCGTGCTGCACTCCGCCCGTAATATGGATGGCGTAAGGCGTTTTGTAGTTGGGGTCGACGAGAGATGCCGCGGCTCCGGCGGGTGCACAGCCAGGGTCACTCGGAACAACGCAGGTTCCGGGGGGAGTGTTGACCCCCTGGAATGCAGTCGCCCATCCGTTCTGCGCGAGATCGTTGTAGAACAATCCGAAACCGGCGCGAATCACGGTCTTCTCGCTGTCTCCGGGCGAGTACGCTATGCCAAGGCGAGGCGCGATTTGCTTGCGGTAATCATGCGGTGCGCCGTTCACCAGACCAATGCCCAGGGCTTTCAGCGTAAGGTACGCCGGATTCTCCAGTTGACTGCGCCCGGAAGCTTCGAACAGTCCAAAAGTCGTTTGATAGCGCAGGCCATAGTTAACTGTGAGGCGGTGCGAAACGCGCCACGAGTCTTCGGCGTAGAGTCCGAGGCGTTGGACGTTCTGCGAGAAGCTGCCATCGCCAGCGGGGGTGTAGGAGCAGGTTGAGCCGTCGGAGGCAGGTGTGCCGGCACACTGCGGAGCGAAGGTTCCAAACACGCCCGGGTTCTGTACGTAGTAGGTTGGGTTATTGACATACTGAGCAAGGGTCTCTGCCGTCGACGCAAATGCGCCGCTGAGCACGGGCTCGTGGATGAAGTCCACTCCAAACTTGAGCGCGTGACTTCCGGCAATGTGGCTCAAATCGTAGCGGACCTGATATTTGTCCTGATTGCGCAGGTCGGGGAAAAGAGTGATGGGAGTGGCGAACTGGTTGTCACCGAAGGTTTCGAATCCGGAAATGGTCAGCGCGGTGGAGCTGAAGGGAAACGCCAGCGCAAAGCCCAGATCGGAGTTGCGCGTCTGGGTGAGGTGCAACAGGCTGGCGCCGAGTACCAGATTGCCGAGCCACGCCGGACTGAAAGCATAACTGTTGCTGATCACCGTGTTCCAGTAGTTGTTGTGCGTGGTCAGACCCGTCGAGGGCAGCATTCCCTGCTCCACCAACGCGTTGTGCGCGAGATAGCTGTCTTGGGAGGTGCGCAGGAACCATTGCGACTTCGCAGACTGCGCCCAGTCAAACCGCATCGAGCTGATGTAATCGCGGAAGGGAATGGGAACGGTGGCGGGGACGGCGATGGAGGGGACACCGGTAATCAATCCATCCGCAGCCAACTGGGCCAAGGCATCGAAATATCCAATGTTGGTAGGGCTATACGCGATGCTGGCATTTTCGTGCACGTGCTCGAATGAAGTGAAGAACCATACTTTGTTTCTTGCGATGGGACCACCGAGAGTGCCCACATAATTCTGGCGTGAGAATGGCTGTTTGGGATTGTGCTCGCAAATCCCGTCGATGCACGATTCCGCCGGATTCTCAATCGGGAAGCGGGCGTTGAGCGGTGCCGCGCGTTCGTAGAAAGCCCCGTCGCCGTGCCACTCGTTGGTGCCGTGCTTGGTGGTGATGACGACTGACCCGGCCGTGGTCCAGCCGGTGTCAGCGTCTTCATTCGAGGTACGGACGGCAAATTCCTGAATGGCATCCGGCGAGAAATTTTGCAGGAAGCCGCCGATCCAGTCGTCGGAGTTGTCGGCGCCGTCAACCGACAGTTCGTTGTTCAAGCCGGAGCTTCCGCCGGTGGAGACGGCGGTGATGCGCGCCTTAGTGGGATCGGAAGGCTCGACCGGCTCGGTTCCGGGCACGAGGTAAGCAATGTTCGCGAAGCTGCGTGCCGGGAGCGGAAGAGTTTCGAGGTCGCGAGCGCCGACTACGCCCTGATGCACAGCGCTCGCCGTGTCAATCGACTGGGTCGTGATCGAGGAAGCATTCCCCTGCACGTTCAACGTCTCGCGACCGCTTTCGGGTTTGAGCGTGACGGCGATGTCGCGCACCACACTGACAGCGACATCTACATCGGCGGTAGCAGCGGCAAAACCTTTGGCGGTCACGGTGACGCGATAGGATCCGGGCAGCAGGCCCTCAATGCGGAATTCTCCCCGGTCATTTGCCATTGCCTCACGGGTGATGGAAGACCCGGTAGATTGCACGACGACCCGAGCCCCCGCCACTCGCGCAGCGCTTGCGTCTTGAATCTCTCCGCGAAGCGCGCCGTTCGGATTCTGCGCGCGCAGGAACGAAGGAACGGAGGCGAAGATCAGCAGGGCAAAGGCGCAGAGCAGCGAACTCAATCGGCGCATTCTAAAGAGTGGAAACCTGGCAAGCATGAAAAGACAAAGAATACCATTCAGATGCCGTGGCGTGGCTTGCGCCGCGCGGTTATTCCGCTATCGCGAGACGCCCGCTGGCAGGATCTCTTCCACGTCCACCTTGGTGGGGTACTTTCCCGTATAGCAGGCGGAGCAGTAAGTGGTTTTCTCGCCGTCCGCGCAAGCTTTCTTCAGACCTTCCAGCGAGAGATAGGCGAGCGAGTCGGCGACAATATACGTGCGTATCTCGTCGATTGTCTTGTTAGCGGCGATGAGTTCTTTCTTTGACGGCGTATCCACTCCGTAGAAGCAGGGCGAGATGGTTGGCGGGCAGGAAATCCGCATGTGGACCTCCTTCGCGCCGGCGTTGCGAATCATGCGGACGATCTTCTTGCTGGTGGTGCCGCGCACGATGGAGTCGTCCACCAGAATCACTCGTTTGTCCTCGATCAGGCTGCGAACGGCGTTCAGCTTGAGCTTCACGCCGAAGTCGCGGACCGACTGTTGCGGCTCGATGAAAGTACGTCCGACGTAGTGGTTGCGGATGAGGCCAAGGCGAAACGGGATGCCGCTTTCGGCGGCGTATCCGATGGCCGCGGTATTGCCGGAATCGGGGACGGGAACGACGATATCGGCGTCCACGGGCGCCTCGCGGGCGAGCTGGCGTCCCATGGCGTCGCGGCTTTGATCGACCGAGCGGCCAAACACCAGACTATCGGGACGCGAAAAATAAACGTGTTCGAAAATGCAGCTCGACAGCGCCGGAGACGGAGAGTAAAAGCGCGAGCTGATGCCTTCGGGCCCAACGATGACCAGTTCACCCGGTTTGACGTCGCGTTCGTAGGTGGCGCCGAGCAAATCAAAAGCGCAGGTTTCGGAGGCAAAAACGACCGTGTCTTTTTTCTCGCTGGTCAAAGCTGGGATGCGGCCCATGGCCAGCGGGCGGAAGCCGCGCGGATCGCGGGCGGCGAAGATACGGTCGCGGCTGAGCATGACCAGCGAAAACGCGCCTTCCACGCGGCGCAGGGCGTCGGCGATGGCATCCGGCAGGGTCTGCTCGCGGGAGAGCGCAATCAGGTGAACCAGCACCTCTGTGTCGCTGTTGGTTTGGAAGATCGAGCCCTGGCCCTCCAGCTTGGCGCGAATCGCCTGAGCGTTTACCAGGTTGCCATTGTGAGCAAGCGCGATCTTGCCCTTATTGGACTGCACCATGATAGGCTGCGCGTTCAGCAGGGCGGAATCGCCAGCGGTCGAATAGCGGGTGTGTCCGATGGCGAGAACGCCGCGCAGAGAAGCCAGCACTTCGTGGCCGAAGATATCTGCGACCAGCCCCATGGACTTGTGCTGGCGCAGGCGCTCGCCGTCGGAGGTGACGATGCCGGCCGATTCCTGTCCCCGATGCTGGAGGGCGTACAGTCCAAGATAGGCGAGCTTCTCCGCCTCGGGGTGGGCGTGGATGGCGACTACGCCGCATTCATCGCGAAATTTATCAGAAGTCAGCATTTAGCAGTTAGCCTTTAGTACTTAGCCAGTCCAATCTTGCTCGTGTGGGGACGGGCGTCTCGCCCGTCCCAGCCGGACGCAGCCCGGCTCGCTTAGTCCGCAGCGGCAACGATCGGTTCTGCCCGCAGCGCGCCTTCCAATGCGCTCTCGTAAGCCTCGCGCAATTCCTGCACGCTCGCGGAAATCACGAGCTGCTCATCCACCGTGATCTCAACTTTGTCCGACCCCGTTTCGCCCAACACATCCGCGATGACGCCGTACTCTCCCGCTAATTGTTGGATTCGCGGCAAGTGGATTGGGTCGCAGCTTAGTACGACCCGGCTGGCGTCTTCCGCGAACAGCAGGAACTCAATCGCTGCTTGCGGCCTCGGCAATCTGACGCTCAGGCCGACTCCGCCTGGCAGTGCCGACTCCACCAGGGCCACGGCTAACCCGCCATCGGCACAGTCGTGAGCCGACTCGACCAGCCCCGCCTGGATTATGGCCACCAGAGCGCGTTGCAGCGTGGCTTCCTTCTCGAGATTCAGGTCCGGCGGATAGCCCCACACAGCTCCGAGAATCTCTTTTGCGTACTCGGACGACCCAAACTCCAACTCGGCATCGACGGCGTCGCCAGCTTCATTGGCGCGCAGCAGGATGATCTTTCTTCCGGTTTCTCTTCCTTCCGGCGCGAAGTGCATTTTCGCGGTTTTGTGGACGTCTTCGAGAAGACCCACCACTCCGATTACCGGAGTCGGATAAATTCCCTCGCCGAGAGTTTCGTTGTAGAAGCTGACATTGCCGCCGGTAATCGGCGTATCAAGTTCCTCGCAGGCTTTGGTGATGCCGTCAATCACCTGCGAAAACTGCCACATGATGTG
>Ga0316363_10003953_pt1 | contig 10371 bp, 8 predicted proteins | sample Sb_taG_3_FD_200459 | JGI IMG/M metagenome (GOLD analysis project Ga0316363, IMG submission 200459) | Peat soil microbial communities from Weissenstadt, Germany - Sb_50d_a_PC metaG (v2) (version 2) | ecosystem: Environmental > Terrestrial > Soil > Wetlands > Peat | place: Germany: Weissenstadt...
CTGTTTTGATTGTCTGGCCAGCGATTCCAGCTCCTGATTTAGTTCTTCATCGCTGACCTGCACATTCTCTTCCTCCGCCACTCTTTCGAGCAGCAGCGCAGCTTTCACATCGTGAATCGCCTGCTCGCGCTGTCCCGCGCGCAGACGGTGCAAATCCATTTTCTTCATTTGCTCGGCGGTCAGACCCTGCGCCGCCAGCGCTCGCAGTCCCCGCTCCAGCCGGATGTCAATCTGTTGTTCGATCAACGAATCGGGAACTTCAAAATCGTTCCGCTGAATCAGTTCTCCCACCAGCTTTTCCTTGGCATCGTGTTCCGCCTGGTGCTTGCGCTCGGATTCGATTTGTTCGCGAATCGCTTTCCGTACATCGCCCATCGTCTGGAATTCGCCCAGTTGTTTCGCGAACTCGTCGTTCAGTTCCGGCAGACTCTTCTGTTTGATCGACTGCACCTTCACTGCGTAACTGAACGTCTTCCCCGCCAGGCGCTTGTCCTGGGTATCTTCCGGATAGTTCACGTCGAAGGTCCGCTCATCTCCGGCACTGGTCCCGCGCAGGTGTTCGGTGAATTCCGGCATGGTGTTCTTGCCCGCGATTTCGACCAGCACTTCATCCATGTGGACCGGCTGGCCTTCGCCGATCTTTCCTTCGACAGACTTGGGATTGCCATCGAGCGAGACCTGAGCGAAATCGCCATCGGCGAGGGTGCGACCCTCCACCGGGTTGAAACTGGCATGCCGCTCGCGTAGGTCGGCCAGCGCCTGCTCTACATCATCCTCGGAAACCGCGATCTCCCGTTTGTCGGCGCGCAACTCTTTGTAGCCTTCCAGCTTGATTTCTGGGAGCACTTCAAAGGCCGCCTTGAAGCGCAGCGGCTCGCCCTGGTGCAGGTGCAGATCCGTCACCCGCGGCTGCGATACGGGATGCAGGCTGAGGCGCTCCGCCTCCCGCCGAAAGAACCGCGGGATCAGCGCCTCGACCACGTCGGTCTTGATTTCTTCCGAAAAACGCTGGCGAATAATCGACGCCGGAACATGGCCGCGCCGGAAACCGGGAATGCGCGCTACCTTCTGATATTTCTGGATCAGCGAATCGGTCTGCCGATTGACATCCTCGACCGGAATCTCAACCTGAATCTCGCGCCTGGTGGCGCTTTCTTTGGTCGTACTATCGTTGATCTCAGCAGGGCTCACAGTTACCTTTCCAGCGCGGCAGCGGCAGCAGAGTCGGGAGGGGGAACTGGCTCGGCTGCGACGCCATGTGCCGCAGCCTTGAGTGTAAAGACTCTCGAAGAGCAACGTCAAACGGCGGAGGGGGAGGCCCTACCCACTAAAGTAACGGGGGAGGGTTCTGGGTGTGGCGCGGACACGCTAGAGATTTTGTAATTTGGTAATTTGTAATTTTGCAATTTCAACCCCAACTGGTTTCAAATTACAAGATTCCCGATTACAGAGTTACCAAATGCCCGTCCCCAACTGGCTCAAGGTTCTGAACGCCGAGGTCATCACCTGCACGCGCTGTCCGCGTCTGGTCGTGTATCGCGAGCAGATCGCCCGCGAGAAGCGCCGCGCTTACCGCGACTGCGAGTACTGGGGCAAGCCCGTTCCCGGCTTCGGCGATCCCAAAGCGCGCGTCCTCGTTCTCGGACTCGCTCCCGGCGCCCACGGCTCCAATCGCACCGGCCGCCCTTTCACCGGAGACGCCTCCGGCAACTTCATGTACCCGGTGCTGCACGAAACCGGGTTCGCCCTCCTGCCCACCGCGACCGCCCGCAACGACGGCCAGGTGCTGACCGGTCTCTATATCACCGCCGCCGTCCGCTGCGCGCCGCCCGGCAACAAGCCTCTGCCCCAGGAACTGGCCAACTGCGCTCCCTTTCTGGAGCGCGAACTCGAAGGACTCAAAGATCTGCGCGTAATCGTGGCCCTGGGAAGAATCGGATTCGAAGCTTATCTCAATTACCTGATGCGCAGAAAGCTGATCGCCGGCAAGCGGGGGTATGAATTCCGCCACGGCGCCGAATACGTCCTGCCTGATGGACGCGCCCTCCTAGCCTCCTACCATCCCTCCAACCAGAACACCCAAACGGGCAAGCTGACCAAAGGGATGTTCCAAAAGATTTTCAAGCGAGCGCGCGAGCTGGCCGATGAATCAATAGGGCGGATCCCGCGGTAACGGACACCTCTGGGCCGGCATGGGGGACCCGTCGCTCCGGGATGAGCCGCCCTTTTTCACCCCAATTTCGAAAGGCGGGAGTCCAGCTTCGGGTGATATAACTCCTGTGAGATATGAGAGGTGCATTCCACCGCTCCTCTGTCCGGAGGGTCGATGTACCTCGGCGACCGCAACCAGCGGTTCGGAATCTACTGGTTAGCTTTCGGCTACACGCTAGCCCTGCACGTGCTGGACGAAGCCAGTCACGATTTCCTCTCGGTATATAACCCCAATGCGATGGCGATCCGGCGGTTCCTGCCGTTTCTGCCTGTGCCTGTGTTTACGTTTCGGCAATGGATCGGCAGTCTTTTGTGCGGTCTCGCGATTTGGCTGGCGCTTGCTCCACTCGCATTCCGCGGGCTCAAATGGCAGAGAAGACTGGCGATTCCCGTGGCACTCCTCGCGGGAATTGGCAATGCGCTAGGCCACATTCTGTCTTCGATTTACCTGCGTCGCTTCATGCCGGGTGTGTACAGCGCTCCGCTAATCCTGCTGTCGGGGATCGTGTTGCTGCGGAGTGCGCTGGGAATGGAAAGTGGAGTTGCTTCTGAATGAACCTGCTTCTGAATTAAAATCCTACGAACACCGGTTCCGGTTCCAGCAGAATCCCCCACGCTTCCCGCACGCCGTGTTGGATTTCATCTTTCAGCCCGACAATATCGCTCGCCTTCGCGTCTCCGCGATTGATCAGCGCCAGCGCATGTTTGTGCGAGATCCCGGCGGCTCCCACCGCATATCCCTTGGAGAACCCCGAATGTTCCACCAGCCATGCCGCCGAAACTTTGCGTTGCGCATCGAGAGGGGGGTAGCTGGGAATCTCGAGTCCTGTGGATGCGGCGCGCGCTGCCAGGTCTTTGAATTGCGCCTCGCTGAGCACGGGATTCTTGAAGAACGATCCGGCGCTGCGGCAATCGTCGTCTCCGGGGACAATCAGCATGCCTTTGCTACGCCGTATTTCACGCACCGCCTCGCGGGTCTCAGCGAGCGATGGCGGCGTCTTTTTTTGGACCAGGCTTTCGGCAAAGTACTTTTGCAGATCGGTATACTTCAAATGCGGAGCGCCACCCCGCTTCAACCGATAGTTCACCCGCAAGATGACGAACCGCCCACGTTCCGTGCTGTTAAAGATGCTGGCGCGATAACGGAGTCCGCACGCCGGCTTGGGCAAAACCACAATGCGGTCTTCTTTCAAGTCCAGCGCGCGCACCGATTCGATCGTGTCGCCGACCTCCTGCCCATAGGCGCCGACGTTTTGCACGGGCGTGCCCCCGACGCTGCCCGGAATTCCGCTCAGGCACTCGACTCCCGCGCAATTCTGCACGACCGCCTGGGCGACAAAGTCATCCCAGTTGACGCCAGCGCCCACGCTGAAGAGCACGGCGTTCCCCGTGGCGTCATTCGTGTTTGGAATGGTGATGCCGCCGATCGCGATCCGGAGCACCAGCCCCGGCCAACCCGAATCAGCGACCACCAGGTTGCTTCCCCCGCCCAACACAAACAGGGGCAGGTCGCGGGATTTCGCGAACTGCGCCGCCTCCCGAACGTCGTCTTCTCTCCGCAGTTCCGCAAAGTAGCGTGCCGACCCGCCCACCTGCAAGGTGGTCAGTGGCGCCAGCGGAACGTTTTCCTGAATCGTCATGAGGCTAATGTCGCTCTATAGTAAGGTTGAATCATTGAATCAGTGAATCAGTGAATCATTGAAATTGAATCAGTGAATCATTGAAATTGAATCACTCAATGCCTCAATGATTCAATGACTCAATGCCCCAAAATACAGGAGAGCCCATGTATCCCGAAGTTATGGTGATCCCGATGCGCAAAGAACTGACGCGTTTGGGAATCGAAGAGCTACGCAGCGCTGCCGACGTTGACCGCTTTGTGCAGAACGAACCCGGCACAACCATGGTAGTCGTGAATTCCGTTTGCGGATGCGCTGCCGGCCGCATGCGTCCCGCCGTGCGCCTGGCGTTGCAGAATGCAGCCAAGCCCGGCAAGATTGCGACCGTATTTGCCGGACAGGACACGGAAGCGACGGAGCGCGCCCGTTCCTATTTCATCGGATACCCGCCATCTTCGCCTTCCATCGCGATTCTGCGCGACGGCAAGCCGGTCTACATGATGCACCGCGGCCAGATCGAAACCCGCGATGCCTCCGCCATCGCCGCCGACCTGAAAGCTGCCTTCGATCGGCACTGCGCAGCCACTGCGGCGTGCTAAATTCATCAACCATACGCGCTAAATTCATCAACATAAAGGACACGAAGTCACACGAAGGGTGAACCGCTGAGGGATTCCTTTGTGTTCCTTTGTGTCCTTTGCGGTTAACTAGGACACTACCGCGTCCCGCGGGAGAACGCGTTGACTGGTCTATCCATCGGGAGTCTCGGCCCGTTAATTCCATCACAATTATAAGTAAGGGGCATCACAGCGCCGACCGGCTGGATTGGCGGATCATAGCCACAAGTCGGTGATCCTGGCCGGGTCCGGTTCTGGGAACGTGGGCCCGTATGGAATCCAAGCCAGCGTTGTGCAAAGTGGAGTGCTCGAATGACGACAGAACTGGATCTGAGCGCAGCCATGAGCCGTGATCTAGCCGAGCCGCTCACGTTGGAGCAGAAAGAAGCGCTGCAGCGCGCGGTCGCCAAGGTTGTTGCGCTGGGCGCACAAGTAGGAGTTAGTGCAGATCAGATGATTGAGTTGTTGCAGTCGGGCCTGACCGTCGGCGAACTGCTGGAGGTCCTGGCGGCTCGGACCGGAGAAGTTGCCTGAAGTAGAGCCAGGTTTCCACAGTTTCAAGGTTTCAAGGTTCCGCGCCAATGCCAGATGCTGGTTCAGACCTTGAGACTCGAAAACCTTGAAACCTGATTTTGAGCGTTTGCCGCCGGGCTCGCGATTGGGTAATCTCTAGCGATGCCAATTCGCCACACAATCAGCATCTCTGAAACGATGCCCGTCCCGCAGTCCAAACAGGCGTTCTGCCTGCAACCGCCGCTGTGGGCGTCGCTTGTTTTCGGAGTGATCGCGTTCGGCTGGGCAGCTGGAGCATTCGCCCAGGAAACGCCGCAGCCGCCGACTCAGGGCGGCACTTCGTCCGGCCAAGTTCCGAGTGCTCCGTCGAAAATGCCTGGCGAGGCCTTGTACAATCTGCTGCAGGAGAAGTCCATCGTCTTCCCCGACATCGCTTTGAGTACGGAGCGACTTTCGACGGGGGAAAAATTTCAACTGTTCGTGGACAACAGTATCTCCGTGCACACGATAACCTGGGCAATGCTCGGTTCATCGGTCGGACAGGCGGATAACTCGCCAACTGGCTTCGGACAGGGTTGGGATGGATACGCCAAGCGATTCGGGTCCTCCATGGGGCGCCAGGCGTCCGGCGAATTTTTCGGGACGTTTATGCTTGCGTCCGCGCTGCACCAGGATCCGCGTTTCTATCCGGAGATCAATCCAACCTTTTTCCACGCTGTGAAGTATTCCGTGCAGCGGGTCTTCGTCACGCGTAACGATGAAGGGCGCGACGTCGCCAACTGGTCTGGACTGGCGGGGCCACTTATGGCCGAGGGACTGGCGAACGTCTACTGGCCAGATCGGAACCGCACGGTCGGAGATACCTTCTTTCGCTATGGTTTGGATTTAGCGACGCGAGCGGGCGGAAACATGCTCCGCGAGTACTGGCCGGTATTTTACGGGAAGATCCGCCACGCGCCCCGGCCGACTGCCGGACACAACTGACCGCCTTGCTAGCAGGCTGCTGAAAAACTCGAGTTTCATCAGGGCATCGCTTTAGCGATGCCGCAAGTTTTTCGAAACCAGAAGCCCCTTTAGAGGCGAGCACCGAAAATTGACTTTTTCCCGAGACTGCTGGGGAAAAGGCTGGCTTTCCTTTTCTGTACGCGCATCTAAGTACGGATAGCGATCATGGCAGAACTATGGCTTTACGAGCGTGGCTCTACGAAACAGGAGATCGAGATTGAGCAATCGGATACTGTTGTTATTTGCCTTTTGCGGACTCATCGCATCGGCTTCGGCACAATCAAATTTCAATCGTTTTAGCTTTACCTTCGGCGGCGGACTTGGCATCGGCCGCGACGATGTCGCCAAGTTTGTCGGCAACTCTTTTACTGGGGTGGTCGGAGGCGGCATGAACTTCAGCCGCAGGTTCGGCGTCGATGCCGAATATATGTACTACGACCTCGGCTTACGACACAGCGTGAGCCAGAGTCAGGGCCTGCCGAACGCCAGCGGACAGATGCAGTCAGTAAGTCTGGACGGCATCGTCAACGCGCCAATCCATGTCGGCAAATGGGGCGCATACGGAATTTTCGGCGTAGGGTTCTATCAGCGCAGCGTTTCGGCGCGCAGCCAGACGCTCGAACCCGGCACAATCTGCCAGCCCGCGTGGATCTGGTGGGACCCCATCTGCACCAACGGCACGATTCGAACCCAGCAAACGCTGTCCTCGTTTTCCAAGGTTGCGGGCGGCTTCAACTACGGCGGCGGAGTGACCCACCCCCTGAACCATCTTCATCATGCCAAGCTCTACATCGAAGGCCGCTACCATCGCGCTTATCAGAGCGACGTCAAGACCATCGTCCTTCCAATCACGGTGGGGCTGCGCTGGTGAAGACTTAGGGTTTCTTCTGACGAGCGAGATTGCGCCGTCGGGTTGAGCTGTCAGCCGTCAGCTTCCGGCTTCTGGCAAACAACCCGTCGCCACTCGCTCGCTGGTATCCGCTCTTCGGTATGTTTCTTGCGCTGCTCGCTTTTCCTTTTTCTATGGCTGGATGCTTGGTTTCTATATCTACTGGTTGCTGCGTCTCTATGGCCGGCTTAGATCTGGCGCGATTGAGGAGGCGGGCCGGGGCGATGGGAGTCCGAGGAAGCCCAGGGCGGCGAGAGAATACAAGAGAGCGGCTACCAGCAGGAGCGCTTTCATTCCGATGATCAGCGACAGGTTTTCAAGCAGGCCACCGACGACGGCTCCGAGCATGTTAGCGCCGAGGGCGGCGGCGGGAGCATCAGCAGAGCGGAATTCAGAGGCGAACAATAAGCCGGCAAAGAAAACGGGGATGGCGAAGATGATAGCGGCAAACGAACCGACTAGGGCCGCCGAGCCGGGAATGCGGTTGAAGGGCACGAAGCAGGCACAGGCTATGCCGAGCAGGATGCCGATTAGAGTCCAGGCGCGCGGCCACGCGCGTTGCTGTCTTTCATTTTTTTGCCGTTCAATGACGAAGTTGGCGAGAAGAAGCGCCGAGAGAATCGCGGCGATCACGATGCCGTTGACTTGCCATGTGGTCCCAAAATACAGAGCCAGACGGCTGACGACTTGCGTTTCCAGGAGCAGGAATCCGGCGCCCATGCTGAAGAAGAAGAGGGAAGGAACGCGGGTGCGAGCTTCGGGAATCTGAAAATAGAAGACGGCCGCGAGCAAAAGGACGAGCGCGCTGAGCAGGTAGAAGATGCCGGGGATCCAGTGTCCCTGATGGTAGAGATATGGCCAATCGTCGGTGGTGACGGCGACTTCGGGCGAGGCGAGAAACGCTGGACGCCGGGCAGCGACAAACTGACGCAAGCGAGGGTCGGCGGCAAGGCTGGTCTCCACCTGTCCTGAGGGCGAAATGGCAAAGCAGGTGGCGTCCGCGGTGTAGTTGGAAGGCGCGAAAAAAACCACGGGAGCTTTCCCAAAAGCGCGGCTCAGCATTTCGGCCAGCCGTCGTCCCACAAAGGGATGATTGACCTGGAACTTGAGGAACAGAATGCCGCCGGGTGCGAGCAGCGCGCGAGCTTCGCGGAAGGACTCTTCGGTGTAGACGAAGTTGTCGAGGCGCATGTTGGAATAATCGGAGAGCTGAGTGTGGGAATCGAGCAATCCGAAAAGGATGAGGTCGTAACGGGCAGTGGCGCGCTTCATGAAGGCGCGAGCATCGGTGAGGTGGGCGGAAACGCGCGGGTCGTCGTAGGGATGCTCGGGGTGGCGGCGGCCGAGGTCGAGGATTTTAGGATCGATTTCCACCGCATCGACGGCGCGGCTCTGATGGCGCAAAGCGGCGGCAACGTCATTCCCGGTGCCCGCGCCGACAATCAAGACGCTCGGGTTCGGGGACGTGAAACGGAAAGGCAGATTGTAGGGATTCTCATCCGGCACTTCTCTTAACAACGCGGGGTGACGAGCCAGAAAATCGGGAGAAAGATTCACGATTTTCTGGTAGCCAGTGTGGTTGACGCGAATCTCAGTGCCGGAAAGTTCGCCATCGGGAAAATTTTCGTCCTCGACTTCGATCTGCTGGTAGGGAGTCCAGAGGTTGAAGTGGTGCGGAGTCGAAGGATCGACGAGCAGGAGCGCCACGGGCAAGATGGCGGCGGCGAGCCGGATGGTATCGCTCCGGTTGGATTGCAGCATCGCCATGCCCGCCAGAACGATGATGAACCACATCGCGGGGGGCAGAGCTAACCAGGACACGGCAAAGAATGCGAGGATGCCGGCCAGACTGCCGGCTAGATTCCAGGAATAGCCATAAAGCGGGCGTGGGGCGAGTTCGATCTGGCGGCTTACGGTTTGTCCGACGGGGATGAAGATGCAAGTGATGAGTAAGAGCAGGATGGTGGTGACAGCCACGGCCAGGAGAAAGCCAGTGGTGTCGTGCACGCTGTTGGTGGCCCATATCTCGAGGTCCTGCGCCGCGCCGAGGTATTGGGAGAGGCTCTCCATGATCTGCGGGCCGCGCCAGGGCAAACGAACGATCACGATCAATCCGACGAGAGCGGTGGCGGCCGTCCGCCAGCGCGGGCGTTGGCGGGCTAGAGCGCAGCCTAGTCCGAAGCCGAGAAAACAAAGCAGCAGCGCCAGGTTCTTTACATAGGCAAACACGCGGACTTCGGTGGCGACCCAGCGGATGAGGGCGAGTTCTGCGAAAAGGGTGAGCGCGCTGGCCAGAAACAAGGTGGAGAGATTCCAACAGTCGGACAGCGCGGGGGCATGGGTGCGCGGCTTGATCAGACGGTAGCCGACCAGGAGCACGGCGGCCAGGATGAAGCCCAGGATGCGCCAGGACATTGGGGAGTCCGTTGAGGAAAGAGCGGAACAGAATAACACGCGGGGATGGGAAGGCAGTTGAGGTGTAGGCGGGGGCCGTGCTGCGCACGGCTTGGACGGGCGAGGCGCCCGTCCCCACACAAACAAAAGATTAGCAGGTTAGCTGGTCGCGGGTTAGTTTCAGGCCGGTCAAGTTGCCCAGGATGGTTACGGCGATCTGCTCGGTGCGGAAAAATTCTTCGGCGGTTTGCTGAAGGTCGTCTATGGTGACGGCTTCGATGCGCTCGATGAGTTCGTCGAGGCCGTAGAAGCGGTCGTAGTACATTTCCTGGCGGGCCAGATTCGACATGCGCGCGGTCGAAGATTCGAGCGAGAGCATGAGGCTGCCTTTGAGCTGGTCCTTGGAGCGGCGGAGTTCTTCTTCGGGGACGGGCGCGGTTTTCAGGTTGCGTAATTCCGCGATGACAGACTCGACAACCTTGATGGCCGACTCGCGAGAAGTGCCTGCGTATACGCACATGGAGCCCGTATCGCGGTAGGGGTTCAGGTCGCTGTAGATAGAGTAGGCGAGCCCCTGGCGCTCGCGGATGTTCTGGAACAGGCGCGAACTCATGCCTCCTCCGAGCAGCGTATTCAGGATGTAAGAAGCGTAGCGGCGTTCATGCGCCATGGGATGCGAGGGGACGCCGATGCAGATCTGGACCTGCTCGAGCGATTTCTTGTTGCGCAGGTTGATGCGGGAAAAGGTTTTGGGTTGGGGCGAGTGCAAGCCGTTTTTCGCCGGCTTCACGTGCTCGAAATGTTTGGTGACCAGTTCGACAAAGTGCTTGTGGTCGAGGTTACCGGCAGCGCTGACGATGAGATTGCCGGGAGCGAAGTGATGTCCATAGAAGCGGGAGACGATGGGGCGCTCGAATTTTTTTACGGTGTCGCGCGTGCCCAGGATCGGCAGACCGAGGGCATGATCTTTCCAGAAACTTTGGGTGAAGATTTCGTGGACGAGGTAGTCGGGATTATCCTGGTCCATTTTTATTTCTTCGAGGATGACGCCGCGCTCGCGCGCGATATCGCCGGTATCGAAGACGGGATGAAGGACGAGATCGCTGAGGACATCCAGGGCGAG
>Ga0316363_10003964_pt1 | contig 10349 bp, 8 predicted proteins | sample Sb_taG_3_FD_200459 | JGI IMG/M metagenome (GOLD analysis project Ga0316363, IMG submission 200459) | Peat soil microbial communities from Weissenstadt, Germany - Sb_50d_a_PC metaG (v2) (version 2) | ecosystem: Environmental > Terrestrial > Soil > Wetlands > Peat | place: Germany: Weissenstadt...
AGTTGATGCGCAGGATGTACCGCGGCTTGCGGCTTGTTCGGCCCGACTACCGCATGCGATCAATTGTTCTTGGCGCCCTGGAAAATCCAGCTCCAAATGTTATTGCGTAGACAGTTCGGCAACGCCTTATGTCCGAACGGCATCCTGATTTTGGCCTTGCCCTCGATCAGGACCATGAGATTGCTGTTGTCGGGTTGGCCTGGAATTACCATCGGCCCGAATTTGGTACCCTTCATCAATCCTTCGTGGCTTGTTAAATCCAGCCCGCTGGCCTTGTAGCCTTCGCCGTCGGGTTGATGACACGACACACACCATCCCTTGAAAATGGGGGCGATGTCTTCGGCGTAGCTCATCTTACCTTGTTGCGCACAGGCGCTTTGAATTGGCGCTAAAACCGTTGCCCCAGCCAACGCAAGGCCGCCGACGGCCACGCTGAGGAGCATGATTTTTGGCTTCTTCATGAGTTTTCCCTTTGAGATTGACGCTTACGACGAACGGTTTTGCCCTGACAAGATTCGCTTTCTTCCCTTCACTAGCAAGCAAAATTTGCGGCATAGCAGTCGATGAATCCCACCTGCCAAACGATCCGACACCATGGCGCCTCAGAGAGCGAATAACCCGTCGCTGGCTGCGTCCTGGCGAATGCAAGCCCGACTGCAGTCTCTCGCGTGGCAGGGGGAGTGTGGTAATGTTGTGGCAATGTTTGATCCGAGCGCCGTCCGTCTATTCATCTGCTTGATCTCGCTGGCTGTTGCCGGCTGTGCCGGCAACAGCGTGCAGCAAGCGTCAAGTCCGGCCGGCAGCGCGCCGCCGCGACCGCAAACGGTAGTCGTCAACGATCCCGTGTTCGCCCCCGATGTGGCGGTCTTCGACCGCGACTTCGCCGTGCGGCTGGAGAGCAAGTTGGGCACCATGACCGGCGATGTCGTCAAAGCGATCACCGCCAAGCGGGTGAATGACGAGATCGTGGCCACCGTCGTCGTCCTCGTGGGCGCGGCCGGTTTCAATGCGCGACCGGCCAAACCGGACGAAGCCCCACCTAAGAATGCCCTCATTATCAACGGCCGAGTACAGGCCCCCGATCAGAACAACCGCCAGCCGCGCAACCCGGTCAGCTTCGGCACCGGCAGCAGCGTTGTCGCCGACATGACGCTGTCGCAAATCTCCGAGGGCGGAGAAAAGCAATTGCTCGCGTTCACGGCGCAAGCGGGCAGCGGGCGCCAGCCCGGGGGCGCGGCGCTCAGCGCGGCGATCGCCACGGTGCTTGCCGCCAAAAGTGCGCCCGACGTCAATTTGTCGCCGGGCGTGGAGGCGGAGGCGCGCGGGCTCGGCCGCGCGATCGCCGACAAGATCGTCGCCTATGCCGAGCAGCAGGGTTGGGCGACGAAGTCGTATTCGCCGGCGCCATCCGAGGAGACCAAGCCGGTGCCGACTAGACCGGAGAACCGGCCGGTCGCGGCGGCGAGGCCGAGCGGGTCGCCGCCTTCAACAAAAGCCGTCCCTTGCCAAGCATTCACGAAAAACGAGCGCGGGCATTGGTACGTGAAGGGGCCGGTCACCTTCGATATCGGCACCGCTGAAAACCAAACGCTGCAGGATGTGGAAATTCCGCCCAAGTTTTTCATCATCGGCGGTGTCGATCTTTACGACCTCCTTGAGAAGAAGTGCAGCGGCTGGCGCCCGACCGTGAAACTGCGGTAAGCGGCCGAACCGGAAAGCGGTCGCCGCCACACCAGCATGATCAAGCGCCGCCGATGGCGCCGTGCCTATGGGTCGAGTTCGGTGTCCCAGTAGAGATAATCCAGCCAACTCTCGTGCAGGTAATTGGGCGGGAACAGCCGGCCGTTGCGGTGCAGGTGCTGCACGGTCGGCTGGAATGGTCTTTGCGACGGCCACATCTTCGATTCGTCCGACGTCAGGTTGCCCTTCCTGAGATTGCATGGCGAGCAGGCGGCGACGACGTTGATCCAGGTGGTGTGGCCGCCGCGTGAACGCGGCAGCAGGTGATCGAACGTCAGATCGTCCCGTGCGCCGCAATACTGGCAGGAGAAGCGGTCGCGCAGGAACACGTTGAACCGCGTGAACGCCGGATTGGTCGAGGGCTTCACGTAGGTCTTGAGCGACACCACGCTCGGCAGCTTGATCTCAAGACTTGGGCTGTGCACGGCGCGGTCGTAATTGGCGACGATGTTCACCCGCTCGAGAAACACCGCCTTGATGGCGTCCTGCCACGACCACAGCGACAGCGGGTAATAGCTCAGCGGACGAAAATCCGCGTTGAGGACAAGTGCCGGAAAGCCCGATGGCGATACATGAGCGTTCAAGACGACGCCCCCTACCTCGACTCGAAATGCCGCAGTGCGGCGGTGGCCACAGTTTATAGGCAGGCGTGACAGGATTGTGAAGCCCGTCCCGCGGGTTAGGATCAGCCTTCTGTCCGATAGCGGCGCGCCAAAAATTCGCCGCCATGGCGGAGGCCTTCGCCGTCGATGCCGTGGCCGACGCCGGCGGACAAATGCCACTCGACCGGCACGCCGAGCGCGGCGAGGTCCTGGGTCGCCTGAAACAGCGCCTGCGGCGGAATGAGGTCGTCCTGATCGCCGTGGACCAGCAGCACCGGCGGACGCGATCTGATCTCCGCGGCAACGGCTTCCGGGCTACGGTCCGGCGGCAGCGCCAAGAGGCCCGAATAGCCGACGATCGCCGCCGGCGGCACGGCACGGCGCAGCCCCACATGCAGCGCCATCATGGTGCCCTGGCTGAAGCCGACCAGCGCCAGCGCCGCGGGCGGCAAGCGGTGGCGGGCGAGCTCAGCCTCGAAAAATCGCTCCAGCATCGGCGCCGCCTTGTTGACGCCGTTCCAGCGTTCGTTGGGATCGCGAAAGGTGAGCGCGAACCATTGCCGCCCGACCGGCGCCTGCCCGCACGGCTCCGGCGCGTGCGGTGAGGCGAACGCCGCCTGCGGCAAGTATTGTTGCCAGGCGCGGCCGATCTCGATGAGATCGTTGCCGTCGGCGCCATAGCCGTGGAGAAATACGACCAGCTGTCGCGCGCTGCCGGAGCGCGGCGGCAGCCGCGGTCCATCGAGCTCAACGGCCATTCCCATGCCTTTTCAATTTGGACCGCACCGCCAGGAGCGCAGGCGGCGCGATCGGAGATGCTCTCGGCTGTGCTTTAGCCGGGGTGGTCGTGAGCTGTCCATGTCGGAACGCGCGTGAGCGACTGTCACTTCGGCGCCACAGCAGTCGCCAATCGGCTTGCCGGGGAATGGATTGCATTGTGCGAGGTCGGCTCTCGCGCAAGACTGATGCGGTATGGCCGCCGCTGGCCCCGATGGATCGTTTCGCCCAATGCGTTGGCTTCACAACAGGCGGTTTGGCAGTTGTCTGGCGCTGGCCGCGCTGGCGCTGCAACTCGTCATGTCATTCGGGCATGTCCATCTCGACGGCGTTCATCACACCTACCCCACTCTGGCTTTAAGCCGCTCGGGAGCCCAAGCGTCGCAGCTGCCCGCGCCGCAACCCGGCAATGACGCGGACGACGACTACTGCGCGATCTGCGCCACGATCTTTCTCGCCGCGAACTCTTTCCTGCCGCCGACGCCGCAACTGCCGGTACCGTCTGTTTCGCAAACCATCGAACGTTTCGATCGCGTCCCTGTCGTCTTCATCGCCTCACGGCGGGCGCCATTTCAATCCCGCGCTCCGCCGCTCGCCTGACAGGTTGTTGCTGATCTTCGGCGTTGCCGCGCTGTTAGTTTTTTGCGCCGGCGATGTTCGCAGGATTGAACGCGGCCGTTTCCTTGACATCTCGACGTGTCGCGTCAGCACGACCCCCGACGGGCCGGCCGATTGGCCATTCTTTGCAGAATTCAGGGACGAAGCGTCATGTCTGTTCGTGCTCACCGCACAAGTCGAGGGTATTTGCTGCTCGGCGCGGCCCTATTGACCCTTGTTGGCCTCGGCGGCGCGGCAAGCGCTCAAGTGAAGCTTCCCGAGGTCGTCGTCTCGGGAGCAAAACCGAAGCCGAAGCCGCGGCGCGTGCACGTCGCCGCACCCGCACCGGCGCCCGTCACGCCGGCCGCGCAGCTTAACGCCAAGGCCAACGCCTTCGATCAAAGCCGCAGCAATCTCTACACGACCATCGGCACGTCCTCCGATGTCATCGCCCACGCGATGATCGATGCGCTTCCCGGCGGCGACAACCAGACGGTGGAGAAAATCCTGTTGCAGGCCCCGGGGGTGTCCCAAGACTCCGCCGCAAGCGGGCTCCTTCACGTCCGCAACGACCATGCCAACGTGCAATACCGTATCAACGGGATCATGCTGCCCGACGGCCTGACCGGCTTCGGCAGCATTCTCGACGCAAGCTGGATCGGCAGTATGGCCTTGGTCGTCGGCGCGCTGCCGGCCGAATACGGCCTGCGAACCGTCGGCCTCGTCGACATCACGACCCGCCCCGACATCTTCAACAACAGCGGTCAAGTCAGCCTTTACGGCGGCAGTCAAGGAACGTTCACCCCGGCGATCCAATACGGCGGCACGTTCGGCAGCACCTGTCCGACGATAACTCCGGCTCCCGGAAGCCGCGCTTTGCCCAGTGCGGATTGCTTTCCCGGCGTGCAATACTTTTTTACCGGCCGTTATCTGCAAACCAAGGAAGGCCTCGAAAATCCGCTCCCCTCGTACAGCCCGATCCACGACTTCTCGCAGCAGGAGAAGGGCTTCGCCTATATGTCGACGTTCGTCGACCCCTATACGCGGCTCAGCTTGATCGCGGGAACCTCGACAAGCGCGTTTCAGATTCCCAATAGTCCTGGGCAGCCGGTCGGGTTGAACGGCGGTGTCACGAGCGCGTTCGGCGTGACCACGTTCAACTCGGCGATGCTCAACGAGAACCAGTTCGAGGACACCCAATACGGCATGCTGGCGCTGCAGCGGTCGATCAACGGCTTTGACGGGCAGGTTTCTTATTTTACGCGCTATGACCGTTTGCACTACTCGCCGGACCCGCTTGGCGATTTGCTGATCAACGGCGTCGCCTCGGACGTCGTGCGCCAATCCTACACCAACGGCATCCAAGCCGACGGTTCGTATCAGATCAATCCGGCGCACACCATCCGCACCGGCTTTTTCTTCAGCGGCGAACAGGCCTTCGTCGGCAACACATCGCTGGTCGAGCCCGTGGTCGGCGGAGCGGCGGTCGATGCACCTTTCAACATCACCGACAATGTCTCGACGACCGGCTATCTTGCCGGCCTCTATGCGCAGGACGAATGGAAGGTCACCGACAAGTTCATAATCAACGGCGGCCTGCGCTTCGACCAGATGTGGCAATTCGTCAGCGCCAACCAGCTCAGCCCGCGCCTCAGCTTCACCTACACACCGTTCGAGTACACGAAGTTCCACGCCGGGTATGCGCGCTACTTCACACCGCCGGTGCTGGTTGAGGCAGCGCCGGTCAATATCGGTTTGGCCAGCAATACCACGGCGGCGGTACCTACCGACCAGGGAAACAGTCCGGTTCTGCCGGAGCGGTCGCATTATTTCGACGCCGGTGTCGATCAAAACATTCCGTTCGGCTGCAGCAAGCCGGCGGCTAAAGATTGCACCGACCTCGATCTCGGTGTCGACGTCTACTACAAAAACGCGACCGATCTCATCGACAACGGTCTTTTCGGCCAGGCTTACGTGCTGAGCGCGTTTAACTATGCCCAGGGCATCAACGAGGGCATCGAGCTCAGCGGAAAGTTTCACAGCGGCAATTTTCAGGGCTACGCCAACATTGCTATCGCCCAGCAGAAGGGGACCGATCCGGTCTCGAACCAATATCTATTCGGCAACACGCCGCTCGCCGATCTCGGCGGCTTGACCCAGTTCCAGTATCTTCAGACCCACTGGATCTACACTGATCACAATCAGTTCGTCACCGCCTCGGCGGGCGCCGTCTATCAGTTCTGCGGCCGGCCGGCCTATGCGGGCGAGATGTTCAACGGTTTGTCGGGAACCAGCGGGACGTCATGGTGCGGCATAAGACTCAGCGGCGATATGATCTACGGCAGCGGACTGCGCGACGGCGACGCCAATATCGGTACCGTACCGCCCTATACCCAGTTCAATGTCGGTATCGCTCGCGAATTTCTGCTGCCGAATGATCCAATGCCGATGACGGTCCGCTTCGACATCATCAATCTGTTCGACACCGTCTACCTCATCCGCGACGGCAGCGGCATCGGTGTGTTCGCGCCGCAATACGGCCCGCGCCGCGGCTTCTTTGCTGGCGTATCGAAGAAGTTCGGCGCTCAATCGGTGGAATCGGCTGCCTATCTTCCGGGACAAGCCCTAGCGCCGATCTACAAGGCGCCTCCAGCCGTCTACGATTGGACCGGCTTCTACATCGGCGGCAATCTGGGCGGAGCTTGGAGCGGGCTGAGCGACACAAATTTTTCGGACATGCTTGGCAGCAGCTTTACGGCGGGAACCGACCTCCAGCTTATGGGCGGTGGCCAAATCGGCATCAATTACCAGTTCTGGGGCGGCGTCGTCGTCGGCGCCGAGGCAATGTTCGACTGGGTTCCCGGCAGTAGCCAAAGTTCCCCCGTCACCGCCACCGACCCCACCGGTGCCGTTTCCGCCAATATCACAAGTTTGAACGAACGCCGGATTGCCACCGCAACCGGCCGGCTCGGCTATGCCTGGGACCGTGTCCTCCTTTATGCCAAGGGCGGCGGCGCCTGGGTCGCAACCAACAGTCCTGCGATTTCGGTCGGTGGGGCGCCGGCGAGTTTTTCCAGCATCAGCAACACCAACAGTTTTGGCTACACCGCCGGCTTCGGCCTTGAGTGGGCTTTCGCCGGCAACTGGTCGGTGCGGGGCGAGTACGACTACATCGGCTTGCCCGACCAAAGCTACACGGTGGCGGCAGGGACACCCACTTTCGGCGGCGATGTCATCACTTTCAACAATCGCAGCATCTCAACCATGACCGTGGCCCTCAACTACAAATTCGGCGGCTGGTGATGTTCGACCCCGTCTCCTTCATCCGCGGCCACACCGGTATCGGCGTGTTGGCGCCGACCCGCGCCGCGGCTACCTCCTCGGGGTATCGAAGAAACTCTGAGAGCCAGCGGAGATAAAGCGATGTCTTGTAAAGACCGCGTCGGTGGGCCAGTTGGCGCCATTCGTCCGTTTGTTCCGACGCAAGGACACGATGACGCTCGAGACGACATTGCCGAGGCGTTGGACCATATTGCTAGAGCCATCGCGGCAATCGACCATAACATTCAAGTCTTGATCGCGGAGCTTGATAGCGAGTCTGCCGCCGTTGCACGACTCGCGGCCTCGCTGGAAGCCAAGTCGCGCTAGCAGCCGCCTTGCCGGCGTTCGGCATTCAATTCGCGGCTTCAGAATGCAGCGTGAAACCGCCCGGCAAAGACATTCACCGGCCCGCGGTCTGTATTGTAGGCGGGGTTGGCGATGAACTGGTAATCGAACGTGAGGCGGCTCGTGGTGGAAAGAGCGTAGCTGTAATACATCTCGACGATCTGCTCGAGACCGGGATTCGGTAATTGTCCGTCGCCGACCACGACGCCGAGCCCTCCGGCATTCAGAAACGCCTGGTGCACGCCGGAAATGCCGTTGACGACGCCGGCAATCCCGATGGTGTCGTCGGGCCGGCCCCATTGCTTGCCGTTGATCGAGACGCCTGCCGATACGGTGCGGTCGATGTCGGTGAAATCCCATGGCTCGACATTGCCGTCGGCCCAGCCGGCGCGGGCAAACACGCCCCAATTCTCCGAAACTTGCTGCTCCAGGTTGAGGCTCACGCCGGGTCGGCTGGTATACATGCGCACGGCGTTGATGTTGGCGGGCTGACCGCTCGCCAGGGCAAGGTCGATGGCATCCTGGAAGCTTCCCGCCCGCCCGCGGCTGAGAAAGCCGGTGATCTTGAGCTTGCCGGGTTGGCCCCACAGCTCGTGCCGCTCTTCGATTTCGCCGACCAGTTGGAACTGATCGAAGGTCGGATCGAGATCGGCCCCGGTCGGGCTTACGCCACCGGCGGGGGTCACTGACAGGTCAAAGATGCCGCCGCGCAGCGTGAAGCGGCCCTGGTACCATTCGGCGGCGGCGCCGTAGCTGTAGCCCCAGCCGTCGCTAGCGTAGTCGAACGTGCCGGCATTGACCACCGACCAGTTCAGAAAATCGCTGCGGGCATTGTTCGCATATTTGTTGGTGTCAAAGATGTCGACGACGGCGAACTTGCCGACCGTCAGCACCAGCCGGTTTGCCGTCTGCGATCCGGCGAACTGATTGATGTCGGCGTCCACCTTCTGGGTTTCGCCGCCGAGATCGATCGTTTGCCGGACGAAATAGCGCTGCATGCGCGCGTAGGAGTAATTGTCGCCGAGCTTGTAAGCCTCGGCGCTGGGAAACCCGGCCGCCCCGTGCGAGTCCGCGAGACCGTGACCCTGATCGATCTCGGGATTGACCCACAGCTCGGCGCCCTGCCACAACCGCACGCCGGCATAGAGCGTCGCGTCGAAGGTGTCGCGGCCCTCGCCGCTGCCGGGTAGACTATTGGGGCCCGCAAAGGGCGATCGGATCGCAGGATAACCTTGCCAGACAAACGTGGTTTGGCCGTGGAAGTTGATGCGGTCGGTTTCCGGCATGGCTGGCGCCGCGACCGCTGCTAGCGGATCGTTGCCGAATTGATAGTTCGCGCCCGCGCGCAACTCTTGCAGCGAAAAATCGGAATTGAACCGCTGCCCGGCGTTTGCGAACAACACGCCGCTGGTGCCGTAGTCGGTGAACAGATATTCGAGCCGCGCGGTCCAGTGCGGCGCCACCGGGACCTCGACGCCGGCTCCAGCCGCCCAGCCCAATCGCCACAAGAAGGGCTTGTCGGCCGTACCGCTGGCCAGTTGCGTCAGCGTCAGTTGATCGTAGCTCCAGGCGAACCCGCCGGTCGCATAAAACAGCCAGCTGCCGGGAGCATAACCGATGCGGCCGCGCACGGTGCCAGAAGACAGCACCGTCTCGCTGTAGCTCACCGGGCCGAGCGTCGGCGAGGTAAAGTTCGAGATGCCGCCAATGGAGATGCCGGCAAGATTTTGGAAAGCCGGGAACGATGCATCGATCTCGGCGCCGATGAGCACGCGGTTCGGCAGCATGTAGTTGTAACCGGCTTGCAGTCCCTCGAAAAAGCTTCCCGTTTCGGCGAAGGTATCGACGGTTTGCGCCAGGTCGAGCGAGCCGGAGGCACCGGGCCCTGTCCAATTCGAGCTGCCCCAGGCATAGCCGAGATGGCCCCCCGCATAGAAACCTGTCCAGTTGAAATCGGTAGGAACTGACGATGGCGGCGGCGCCTTCGTCACCATGACGTTATCGGCCGCGGCGCTCCCCGCGATCGTGAGCACAACGACAATGGCGGCCCCTACGACAAACGTCTTCACTGCAACCCCGCCCCGTTCGTCGCCCATATTCAGGCGCCATTGTGACATTCAGATTTTCGCGGCAAGATCTTCGCAAGTCCCTTAGCCGAACCATAGCCTTAGCGCGATGGCGCCATTGCGCCCTATCGCCGGAAATGGCGAGGCGTGTCGCGACTGCAACATCGCTGTTGGGGAAGCGGGCGGTTCAGAATGCGGCGTGAAAGCGCCCGGCAAAAACATTCACCGGCCCACGGTCGGTGTTGTAGGCGGGGTTGGCGAAGAATTGATAGTCGAAGCTGACTTTCGTCGAGGCGGAAAGAGCGTAGCTGTAATAGGTTTCGACGATCTGCTCGAACCCGGGATGCGGCAGCTGTCCGTCGCCGATGACGACTCCCAGACCTCCGGCGTTGAAATAGGCCGCGTGGGCGCTGGAAATGCCGTTGATGACGCCGGCGACGCCGATCGTGTCGTCCGGCCGGCCCCATTGCTTGCCGTTTATGGAGACGCCTGCCTCCACCGAGCGGTCGATGTCGGTGTTATCCCAACACTCGACGTTGCCGTCGGCCCAGCCGGCGCGCGCGAACACGCCCCAATTCTCCGAAACTTGCTGCTCCAGGTTGAGGCTCATGCCGGGCCGGCTGGTATAGGTGCGCACCGCCGCCAGCGCGTCGCTGGCGTCCAGGCCCGTCGCTTCGGACAGCGCGACAGCGGCGTCGTAGTTCCCCATCCGCCCGCGGATGAGAAAACCGGTGACCTTGAGCTTGCCGGGTTGTCCCCACAGCTCGTATCGGTTAACGGTACGACATAAGCCCTAACGGAAATTAACGAAGTGACTGATATAGCAGAAAAATCGGCGCAGAGTCGGTCCCGTCGATTCTCAGTCGCCCCGATGATGGAGAGTGAACACGCGCGGTAAAAA
>Ga0316363_10003966_pt1 | contig 10347 bp, 5 predicted proteins | sample Sb_taG_3_FD_200459 | JGI IMG/M metagenome (GOLD analysis project Ga0316363, IMG submission 200459) | Peat soil microbial communities from Weissenstadt, Germany - Sb_50d_a_PC metaG (v2) (version 2) | ecosystem: Environmental > Terrestrial > Soil > Wetlands > Peat | place: Germany: Weissenstadt...
TTCCTATCACCAGCCGAATTGGTACTCCCGGAAAATCGTGCATGATCCGCTTAACAACGGGAATGGCTAAGTCCCGTTCGTCATCCACGCCAAACAGGATCTCGTATTCCCGGTAATCCTGCCGGCAGAAGCTCGCAAGGCTTTCGTAGGCCTCACGCTCCAGGCCCTTTAAGGGCTTCAGAATGCTGACCGGGGGAGTGAAGTCCGGGGTCGGCTCAGGTCTGGGCCGGAAGAAATCCCAGGCGCAGAGGGTTGCCGCCAGATAGTAAATCAGTGGAAGGATAGCTATCGCAAGAACTGCCCACCTAAGAAGAGACAACAGCATCAGTCCTTTCTTCGATCTTGTGTTGAAATACCCGCCAGGTCGATCTGGCGAACGGTTATTCTACTCGAAGCCCGTGGCGGTGTGCAGCGCGATCTGGTGAAAGTTCCGGCGCGGCCAAGGCAGTTCCCGGGCCTTGGCCTGGAAATCGTAGTCCTTGACATGGGGGAGGCGCGGGGGTAGAACTATTTCGTCTGGCTTGTCAAAGAGTGCAAACTGAAAATCCTGGGCGAGGAGGGTACCCGTGAATAGACCTGAAGGTAGGTGGGGTAGGCTCAGTGTCGTCGCGGCTTGCTTTGTCATACTGTTCTCGTCGATGCTGCGAGCCCAACTCTATACGGGCACAGTAACGGGGATCGTAACAGACCCCTCGGGCGCCGTTGTTCCAGGCGCGCGACTGGAAGTGGTGGATGAGCAGAAGGGATTCGCTTTCACGGCGACCACCGACATTGCAGGCAACTACCTGGTCCGCAACTTGCCTCCTGGAACTTACAGGATTTCGGTCAAAGCTGCCGGCTTCAAAATGGAAAGCCGGGGCGGCATCATTCTGGACGTCAACCACAATGTGGCGGTGGACTTCCGCTTGCAGCTTGGTGCGACCGCACAAACCGTGGAAGTCACGGGGCAAGCGCCGGTGCTGGAGTCCCAGGACGCCGTCACAGGTCAAACTGTGGATCGGAAGTTCATCAACGATCTGCCGCTGGTCAACCGCTCCGTGACGGACCTGGTGATGCTCACCCCGGGGGTGACGGAAGTGGACACCACTTGTCTCCTTTGCACCGCCAACAATTTCATTTCCAACGGCACGCGCAATGCCACCGCCGACATCTTGATGGATGGTGTCACAACTACCAACTTCGAACAAAACAGCGGCATCCTCTTCCCGCTTTACACGCCGTCGGTAGACGCGGTTCAGGAGTTCGTGGTGCAGGAGACGAATTTCAGCGCGGAGTATGGTTTCACGGGTTCCACCATTGTCAACATGGTCATTCGTTCTGGGACGAATAATTTCCATGGGAGCGCTTACGACTTTCTTCGCAATTCCGTTATGGATTCCAACAATTTCTTCAACAATGCTGCGGGCATTCCCCTTCCGGCGCTGAAGCTGAACAACTTCGGCGGGACCGTCGGCGGGCCCATCAAACACGACAAGACCTTCTTCTTCTTCGATTACGACGGCACGCGCTCGTCGTCGCTGAGCACTTTCCAGTTCGGGGTACCTACCGCGCTGGAAAGGTCCGGCAACTTCGGCGAACTCTGCGGTTACGTAGGGGGGACCTTCGATTCCACCGGCATGTGCTCGGATCCCGACGGGCAACTCTGGGACCCTTACACCGGTGTCTACAACAATGATCTGGGCGGCCCCCAGCGGTCTGGTTTCATCCCCTATAACAACTTGATTAACTATACGAGCCCTGGAAATCCCAATCTGAACGGTACCTCCCTGCAGCTTCCCGCGGCCCCAGGCAACCTCATCGACCCGATCGCCTACAAAATGATGCAGTACTTCCCGCTGCCCAACATCGCCGTAGGAACTTCGGCATATAATCCTTACACCAATTGGCAAGGCTCCGCGAGCGCGCCGGGTGTCAACAATCAGTTCGACATCAAGATCGATCAGCGTTTCAGCGAGAAAGATCTTCTGGCGGTTCGGTACTCGCGCGCCTGGTCTCCGGGCCCTCACTCGCCCAACTGTTTTGGCAACGTCGCGGATCCGTGCGACGGAGGTCCAGCCCCCGGCGACGCCAACCTGGTGGCCATCAACCACACGCACACCTTCGGTCCCACCCTGCTGCTCACTGCGTCCTACGGCCTAGCGCGGTCTTACGTATTCGAGGAGACAATTGCCGCGGAGTCGCAGTACAAGGGTTTGTCTCCCACGGCCACTCTTGGGATGCCCGCGTACATGGACGATTCCCACATCCCATTTATTCCCGCGATCGCGCTGGGAAACTACTCGTCGCCGGGTGGCACCAATATGGGAACCGAGCCCTGGAGCTACGAGCGGGAGGGTACGGAGACGCACGAGCTCCTGGGCGCACTGAACTGGGTAAAGGGCGCGCACAATCTGAAATTCGGCGCCGAGGGACGGATGCATCGCACCAGCTACACCCAGCCGGGCACTCCCGGGGGATATTTCTCCTACGATTTCACCGGTACGTCCCAGTATCCGTATTCAGGCGGCGGCGATGCCCTAGCCACTTTTATGACCGGCGTCGGCGGCCCGGGTTCCTGGGGCCAATACGAGATCCCCAATTACGTCAGCACGCAGAGCTTCCAATACGGCGGATTTGTGCAGGATAACTGGAAAGCGAACCGGAAGCTGACGCTCAACATCGGCATTCGTTACGACGTGAACACGCCCAGAAGCGAGCGCTACAACCGCATGAATGCTCTTGATCCCAACGTAGTGTCGCCTCTCAGCGCGCCAGGGCTGGGGACCTTGCATGGCGGCGAAATCTTCATGAATCCCAACAATCGGAACAACTTCGGCACGGATTACCGTGGGGTGGGGCCGCGCCTGGGCTTCGCGTATCAGGTTTTCAACAAAACCGTGCTGCGGGGTGGCTACGGCATCTTCTTTTCGACCGTCAAATCGGGCGCAGCCGGAACCGGAGCTCTTGGCTGGCAAGGTTACGACCAGACCACACCCTATTACGCGCTCAACCCAAGCGATGGCGCGACGCCTTACGGACGCTTGAGTAATCCGTTCCCCAGCGGCATCATATTCCCGCCGGGCAGCAGCAAGGGATTATTGAACGACGTGGGTTACGGCGCACAAGGTCCGATTGTGGGCATCGACACGGCCAATCCCTACGAACAGTCTTGGAGTTTCGGCATTCAACGCGAATTGCCGGGCAGCACGCTGCTGGATGTGAGCTATCTTGGAAAGAAGGGCACTCACCTGTACTTCGGTGGCGCTGGAAATATTGACTACCTCGGTTCTCAGATTGAGCATTACACCCCCGACCAGATTGCCGCGCTCAACACCTACGTGAACAATCCCTTCTACGGCATTATCACAGATCCAAACACCGGACTGTCCTCCCAGCAGTATCCGGCCTCTCAGTTCCAGTTGCCGTTCCCGCAGTTTGCCGCCTACTTCAACGGTGAGGACCCGCCCTGGGCGAATTCGATATACAACGCCTTGCAGATTAAGGCAGAAAAACGGTTCTCCCACGGGCTGCAATTCCTGGTGACGTACGTCTGGTCGAAATCCATCGATGACGCCTCGTCGACCGGCGGCGCCGTCACTTGGTTGGGTGGGACTACCCATTTGGCTGATCCGAACAATATGAAGCTGGAACGAGGCTTGTCCACCTTTGACATTCCATCCGTGCTGCAATTCAGTTACACCTATGATTTGCCGGTCGGCCGGGGCAAAGCCTTCCTGGGTCACACAAACTCCGTTGTCAACGCGGTCCTGGGCGGATGGGAGACTACCGGAATCTGGCGATTCACCGACGGGCGTCCCGAGATCCTTTCGCTTTCCGGCGGCCAGAGTCTGCCGACCTACGGCGCGCAGCAGCCCAACCTTATCGGAACTCTTCAGTGCGCCAGTTCGAATAAACTGACCCAGTACTTTACCGACCCTGATGTGGCGGATGTTCCCCCTCCCTTCACGGTTGGCACTGCTTCACGGACGGATGGAAGCTGCCGGCAACCCGGCGTCGCGAATTCCAACCTGGCAATTTACAAAGAATTCCCGTTAGCGAGGCTCCGCGAGGGCGCCAGGTTGCAATTCCGTCTTGAGACCTACAACGCCTTCAACCATCCCCAGTTCTCGGGTCCGAATACGACCGTCAACAGCGGCAGCTTTGGGGTCATCACGAGCACCGCCAACGGTCCGCGTGAAGTGCAGGCGGCGTTGAAGTTCTACTGGTGAGTGCCGGTCGCAGAGGCAGTTCTTGCGATTGCTGACGGGCGGCCACGAGGGCCGCCCCTACGTTGGGGTAATGGTAGGTGCAACCCTTGGGTTGCCCGCCCGCGGCAATAAGGGTTGCCCTACGTTAAGGGGACAGTGACCAGGGGCCTACCAATCCTGCTCTCAAGTTTCCTGTGGCTTTCCTGCCAGCTCGTCTTTGGGCAGGCCAAGACCGAAGCGGAACTCCATGCCGAGCGCGGTTTGCAACTATTGCAAGCGCGAAACCTGGCTGCGGCAGAGGCCGAATTCGGCCAGGCTGTGAAGCTGAGCCCGCGCGACCCCGCCTATCTTTCCGAGTTGGGAATTGTCCTGGGGATGGAGCAGCGATTCGCCGACTCCGATCGGTACTTCCAGGCAGCGCTCGAAGTCGATCCGGGAGATCTTTCCATCCGGCGGAATCTGACGAAGAACCAATGGCGCTTGGGTGAATTCAAGAGCGCTGAAGCAAATCTCCAGAAAGTCCTCAGGGCCCAACCCGCCGACGCAGAAAGCACCCTGATCCTGGGCATGGTGGAGGAGAATCTCCAGCATTTCGAGAGTGCCTTGCGCCTGCTGAATTCTGTCCCTGAACTGGTCAAGCAGCACCCCGAGTCGGTGGTGGCCCTGGCGCGGTCGTACTATCAGCTCAAAGACCCCGCGCGCGCGCGCCAGAGCCTGCGCCGGCTGCTCTCAGACCCAGCCCCGGCGGAGGCTCTGTATGCGGGCGGCCAAACGGCTTTGGAAGCGGAGGACTTCACGACCGCGGAGGATTTGTTTGCCGCTGCCAAGCCGGGCTACCCCGATCCCGCCAAGGTCAGCTATTACCTCGCGCTCTGCCGCTATCGCAGAGGTAGATTCAGTGAATGCCAGCAGGCAGTCCTCGACTCGTTCGCCACGGGTTCCCCCACTCGCGAGCTCTATACCCTGCTGGGGTGGTGTTACGGCGGGCAAAACAAGATTCAGGAAGCAACGCTCGCGTTCGACCACGCCGTCGCCTTGGACCCCGGCAACGAATCCACGTACCTGGACCTCGGCACAGTTCTGCTGGATCACCATCAGGATGAACTGGCATTGGCGTTGGGGAAGGAAACCGCCACCAAATTCCCGGGTTCCTACCGCGCGTTGATGCTTCGGGGAACGGCCGAGGCTGGAATGGGTTACCTGACTGATGCCTTGAAGAGCTATGGTCGCGCCGCGGAGTTGAACCCCGGCTCGCCCGAAGCGAACTACGACTTGGCCATCATTCAGTCTATCGCCGGTTTTGGCAAGCAGGCGCTGGAAACTCTAGACCGCGGGATCAAGAAGTTTCCGCGCGACGCTCCCCATTACCAGGAGTATGCGGCACTCGAGATTCAACGAGCCGAGGGCGGTGATACCGGGGCGGAGGCACGGGCTTACGAGGCCTTGCGCAGAGCGCTTTCGTTGGACAATGGCCTTGCGCAGGCGCATTTTCTTTTGGGGAAGCTCGAACTGAAGAACAATCGGACGACGCAAGCGGTGACTGAACTGGAAGCGGCGGCCAGGCTTGATCCAAAGGATGCGAATGTTCATCTGGCTTTGTCGCGCGCCTACACGCGTTTGGGCTCGCCGGACAAAGCCGCGAAGGAACTCGCGACCTACAAGACCTCCGCCGAGCGTGAACTCCAGGCCGGCCGAGGGCGCGTGCCCGTGGGGTTGCGGCGGTGGTGAGATTCACACGAAAGGAATTTCAAAGTTCAAATGGCAAATAGCAAATGGAAAACGGTACACCATTTGAAATTTGCCGTTTGCCATTTGCCATTTGAACTGATTGGCTTTCTTGTTGATTGTGGATATGGAGCTGACCCCTCACCCGTCCCGCTCCGGCTGATGAAAAGGCCGGCAGCGGGACTCGCTCTCCCCGAGGGAGAGGGCAGTGGCTCTATCGCGAAGTTCTCGCCTCGTTACCTGCACAGGCTACTTTCCCTCACGATTGCCGTGAGCATTCTCCTCTCAACCCAATTGGTTCTCGCACAGGTTCCGGACAGTGTCATCGCCCGGGCGGCCGCTGAATTCGACCAGCAAAAGTATCTCGACGCGGAGGAGACCCTAAGGTCGGCGTTGGCAGAACACCCGCGTGATGCCCGAGCGCTGGGCTTGATGGGGGTGATTCTCGACGCACAGGGTCGTTACGAGGAGGCGGAGCGGCGCTATAACTTGGCGTTGGAAGTCGATCCTCACGACGCGTCGCTGCTTAACAATCTCGGCAATCATTATCTGGAGCGAAATGTGCCGGACCGAGCCCGGGCGGCGTTCCTGCGAGTCGTCGCGATCGACCCGAGCCACCCCAACGCAAACCTTCAGTTGGCACAGATCAGCGTAGACGCAAAGCGTGGGGAACAGGCGCTGCGCTATTTCGGTCACTTGGCGGCCTCCGAGCAGGCCAGGCCCGCAGCCCAGTTATTGCGGGCCAAGGCGCTCGCGTATGCCGGGCAACGGGCCCTCGCCCAGCAGGTGGTAGCTCAACTCGAGAAAAACGCCCCGGGGACGCCGGGTCTTGAGTATTCCGTAGGGTTGCTGATGGCTCAGTGGGGGCGTTACGCAGACGCCGAGCAAGCGTTCGTGAAGGCGCTAAACGACAACCCTGCCGATTTCGATATCCTCTATAACCTGGGATTGGCCGCGCAGAAAGCCGGCCACCTCGATCGGGCGAGGGAAGTCTTTGAGGCCGCCCTGAAGCAGCGCCCGGAGGATCCCGACTGCCTGTTCAATCTGGCGCTGGTCCTTACGGAAACATCCCGGGCTGACAAAGCTGTGGTTCTGCTCCTCCAGGCGCATAATGCTGCTCCGCAGCGCCCCGAGATCCTCCACGCCTTAGCCGATGCCAGCGAGCAGATCGGCTTCTATGCCGATGCCGCTTCCGCTCTCGACCAGTATTTGAAGTTGAAGCCTCAGGACGGCGTTGCGCGGCGCGAGCGCGGTTTCTGCCACGCTTTCAGCGGTGACATCGACCTCGGCCTGGCGGATCTTACGTGGTACACCCGAAAGTATCCCGAGGATCCGCGCGGACTTTACGAATTGGCCATCGCGGAGACAACTCGGGATGCCAGCAAGGCCCTCGAGCACCTCACTCGCGCGCTCGAAATCGACCCGAAAATGACCGTAGCGCGTTACGCCCGGGCAGTCCTTGGCTACCAGCAAGGGGAGTTTAAAGAGTCACTGAACGATCTGAAGCTGATTCTCGCGGCGGAGCCCGGCAACGCGTTAGCTCTCGACATGGCAGGTCAGAACTATATGCGGCTTCAGCAGCCGGAGGAGGCCGTCAAGCTCCTCGCCCAGGCTGCCGCACGCAAGCCCAACGATAGCAGGCTGCTCATGCATTACAGCCAGGCGCTGGTGCGTGTGGGCCGATCGGACGAAGCGGAGAAAGTGACCGCTCGCTTCAGGGTTCTCGAGCCGGAAGCAAGGCGCGAGCGAGCGCAGGGCGGCCTCTTTGAGTTTCTCGACTTGTCCCCTGAGGAGCAATTCTCGCGGTACCTAACGAACCTCCGACGCACGATTAACGCTCGCCCGGAAGACCCGGCGCCGAAAGTCCGCTTGGGGCAGGCGCTTCTCTACCAGGGAAATGTTGAGGAAGCAGTGGAGCTTTTCAGAACCGCGCGTCAGGAAACTTCCGATCCAGCCATTCTGGCCCGGTGCGGGAAATCACTTCTCGAGCGGGAGCAGTATGTGCAGGCGAGCGAGTTTTTGGAGCCCGCCGTCGCGGGCAATCCTTTGAACACGGATGTGCGTATTGATCTGGTCATCGCGGTATTCCACTCCAGAGGGCCTGAAGCGGCCTTGCAGGTTCTCGACAGGGTGGCTGGGGAGCAGCGCAAGGGGGACTACTTCCTTGTGCGCGCCCAGTTGCTGGACGCTCTCCGGAGGCCCCAGGAGGCTGCGGAGGCTCTCAATCGCGGGATTCAATCCACGCCCACTCGCCCAGACCTTTACTTCCAAGCTGCCTTGTTCATGATCGATCACAATCAGGTGCAAGAGATGCTTGATTTCCTGGCAAGAGCGGAGCGGGTAGTGCCTGACGATCCCCAGCTTTGGTTGACTCGGGCCATCGGCTACGCCATTCTCCACCAAACCGGCGAGGCAGCAGGCGTGCTCGCCAATATGGAATCGAAGTGGCCCGAATGGTATCTGCCCTACCTCGTGCACGGCGTGATGCTTGATTATAGCCTGCGAGGCACGGATGCAAAACCCCTGCTGGAGACCGCCATTGCTTTGGGCGCCCATCAGGCGACGGCTTACTATCACCTGGCTTCCGCCATGCTCAGCGCAGAGCCCGCCGATGTTCCGGGGGCGAAGGAGGCTATCGGCGAGGCGCTGGCTCTCAATTCCAAGGACGCCTTCACACAGTCTTTGGCGGGAAAGATCGGCTACCTTGGAAAGGACTATCCCGCGGCGATCGCGCATCTTCAAGCCGCGCTCGAAATCTGGCCGGATATGATCGAAGCGCACCAGACACTCAGCGCAACCTACCGGGCACTCGGCGAGAAGGACAAGTCCGTCGAGGAGCTAAAGACGGTTCTACGGATCAAGGAGCAGAACCCCGGGGCTGTCCAAATCGCCCCCTTCCCGACGAATGACCTCCTGTTTACAGTGAGCGAAACGGGATCTCCGCGCTGAGCTGCGCGGGGCTTCGCGTGAATTAAACGTGCGCGGCGTGCTTGACACGCCTTTCGGCTTCCTGCATAGCCTCGTAGATTTGTTCGAAGCTGTCGATTGCGAAGAGAACTTTCTGAAGCTCATCGACTTTGACGGGAGTCTCCAGAACGGTCTCCAGATCAAACGGCCTCACTGTGCAACCGCCTTGAATCACATTCGTGCATTCCCCGTGTGAGCTGATCACCCCGCTGCCGTACACCTTGATCCTGCCTCCTCGCCGCATGATCCCGAATTCAACCGTGTACCAGAACAGCCGCCCCAGCCGCTCCAGTACCGGTTTGTCCTCAATCTGCGCACACACACTCCCGTAGTGCTGGAGAAAACCCGCAAACACAGGATGCGAATGCATGGGAACGTGACCGAAAACATCGTGGAAGATGTCCGGCTCAGGAATATAGTCGAGCGAGTCCCGGCTTCTCAGCCAGGTGGTGGTTGGAAACTTGCGAGCCGCAAGCATTTCAAAAAACGCACCGGCCGGAAGGAAGCCGCTGACCGGCGTGGCGTTCCAGCCTGTCCGTGGCTGCAGCCTCTCGCTGATGGAGGCCAGGTTTGGGATGCGATCCTTCCGCAAGCCAATAATATCAACACCCTCAAGATATTCCTGGCACGCGTATTCCTCTACTTGGGGGAGCCGTCTCCGCACGAGCTCTGTCCAGACGGCGTGCTGCTCGGCGGTATATTGTTCGTAGTCCTGCTGGATGAGGTAGGGTTCGGCAGCGACCAGAGCGGGACCTCCCATCGCATCTCCTTCCGACGAAGGCAACTGCTCGTCTGCCTATTTGATGTATTCGTGATCCGCGAAGTTTCCTGTGGGCCGAGCACGGACGGCCGGACTAGCGTGCCTTGCCCGAGTTCCGTCCCCTGCGGGTGTCCCTGAGAAGGGATACGGGGGGCAGAGGCCCATTCTTCGTGGTCATGTCCAGTCGGCGCTGACTGGCTGGGAGGCAGGGATTCGAACCCCGATACGCAGATCCAGAGTCTTCTTACCTACTTCATCCTGCTGGCACCGAATCTGCCACATACACGTAAGACGTCTATTTTCCATTGACATACACGTACGGTTCGCAGACAATGGGGGACAGTCATGGACACGAATGCGCAAAAGTTGTTGACATGGTGTTGACACAGGAGGGCGCATGACGGGGAAAATCGTTCAGCGAACCATCAAAAATCTGGTTGCCCCCGAGGCGGGGACCCGGATCATATGGGACTCGGAGCTCAAGGGTTTTGGCGTCAGGATCACGTCGGCCGGGGTCGTAAGCTTCATTCTGAACTACCGCGTTCACGGACGGCAACGGCGCTACAAAATCGGCCGCCATCCCGAATGGACCGCCGAAGCCGCTCGAGCGGAAGCGGCAAGGCTGAAGCCGCGCATAGATTCGGAGGGTTTTGATCCGCTACAAAAGAAGCAAAACGCTCGTGGCGAACCGACAGTTGCCGACTTGGC
>Ga0316363_10003969_pt1 | contig 10343 bp, 10 predicted proteins | sample Sb_taG_3_FD_200459 | JGI IMG/M metagenome (GOLD analysis project Ga0316363, IMG submission 200459) | Peat soil microbial communities from Weissenstadt, Germany - Sb_50d_a_PC metaG (v2) (version 2) | ecosystem: Environmental > Terrestrial > Soil > Wetlands > Peat | place: Germany: Weissenstadt...
GCTCTGTCCATTCATGTTCGTCCTCCCGTTAGCCTGTCGTCTTTATTAATATTGGAGCGGGCGATGGGAATCGAACCCACGACATACAGCTTGGGAAGCTGTCGTTCTACCACTGAACTACGCCCGCGCGGGCATCAGCATAGCCACGCAGCTATTCGCCGCAAGGGCTTCCAGCGAATGGCTGACGACGCGTCAGGCGGGATGGAACAGCGGCGCCTTCGCGGCGGAACGTTTCGCGCGGGATCGACAAATCTGCGTGGCCGGGCTGCCTATTCCCGTCCGAACTGCTTGCGCAATTCAGTCTTCGCCTGCTGCAGCGTCCGCCGCCGGCTGGCGGGCAAGTTCTTGCCGGCGCGATTGATGTAGAACACCAGCATCGACAGCGCCGAGCGGTAGGGCTCCGCCTTGCGCCGGTGGCTCTGCTCTGCCGATCGCTTCAGCGATGCGGCGATGCGTTTCGGGTCGTTCCAGGTAAAGACGCCGGCGTCGAGATCGAGCGCGTTGCTCTCTTTCGTCACGCGATTGGACCAGTAGCGAGTCGGGCGGCGGGCCGGCTTTTGGCCGCTCGTTTTTCGCCGCGGGGTCTTTGGCCGCGCCGCCGTGCGAGCCATGAGCAAGGTCCTCTCGCGCTTCAACCGAGAAGAAAATTACATACTCGGGGAATTTGTTCCGTCAAATGCTAAACCACGCTGCCTTCGCCTCGACTTTTTCCGATGACCTCGCTAAGGCCGGGGGCGAGACCGGTACAGCGACGATGCAAGGTGTAATGACCGCAGCCCACCACGGCAAACCGCCCCTGCGGGCGCTCTGGCTGATCGCTTGCGTTGTCTGTGTGCTCTTGTCGGCGGTGACCGGCGAGCGGCCGGCGGTGGCGGCGGAGGGCGTTGCGCCGTCGCGAAGCGTTGTGGTGCCGGGTTTTTGGGACCCGCGCCGGCGGCCGGAACGGCCGGACCTGTCGCGCATCCAGACCATCCGGTTCCTGACCGATCTCGATTATCCGCCGTTCGACTATGCCGGACAGGACGGCAACCCGGCCGGCTTCAATGTCGATCTCGCGCGGCTGATCTGCGACGAGATCAAGGTCAGTTGCACGATCCAGGCGCGCCCGTTCAACACGCTGCTCGATGCGCTCAACGAGAATCGCGGCGACGCCGTGATCGCCTCGATCGCTCCCACCGCGGAGACGCGGCGGCGCGCCGATTTCAGCGATCCCTACTACCGCACGCCGGCGCGCTTCGTGGCGCGCGCCGACAGCGCGCTCGGCGACGTGCTGCCGGAACGGCTGGAGGGAGTGAAAGTCGCGGTGATCGCCGGCACGGCGCACGAGGCGTTCCTCAAGGCGATGTTCACCGAGGTCGAAATCCGGCCCTATCCCAGCGCCGAGGCGGCGCGTGACGCCTTGCGGCGCAAGGACGTCGACCTCCTGTTCGGCGACGGCATCGCGCTGGCGTTCTGGCTCAACGGCACCGATTCGGGCGGCTGCTGCGCCTTCCGCGGCGGGCCGTTTCTCGAGAGCCGCTATTTCGGCGAAGGCATCGGCATCGCAGTCAAGCGCGGCAACGATCTCATGCGCCAGAGCTTGAACTGGGCGCTGTTCCGGCTGTGGGAGAACGGCAGCTATACCGATCTGTGGCTGCGCTATTTCCCGATCAGCCCGTTTTGAGCCGGAACGTTTGACGGGATATCGCGCGCTTCCTACTGTCCGCGCCCGAAAGCATAAGGAATGACGGCAGAAGCTCCAACCACTTCGCTGCGCGAACTCGCCGGGCACTCGCACGCCTGGCCGTTCGAGGAGGCGCGCAAGATTGTCGTGCGGCTCAAGCGCCGGCCGAAGGACGAAGTGATTTTCGAGACCGGCTATGGCCCGTCCGGCCTGCCGCATATCGGCACCTTCGGCGAGGTGGCGCGCACCACGATGGTGCGCCATGCCTTCCGCGTGCTCACCGGCAACAAGATCAAGACCCGCCTGATCGCGTTCTCCGACGACATGGACGCGCTACGCAAGGTGCCCGACAACGTCCCGCACAAGGAGATGCTGGCGCAGCATCTGGGCAAGCCACTGACCAAGGTGCCCGATCCGTTCGGCACGCATGCAAGCTTCGCCGAGCACAACAACGCGCGGCTGCGCGCCTTTCTCGATCAGTTCGGCTTCGACTACGAATTCTTGTCGTCGACCGCCTGCTATGCGTCGGGGCGCTTCGACGCCGCGCTCTTAAAGGTTTTGCAGCGCTTCGACGAAGTGATGGCCATCATGCTGCCGTCGCTGCGTGAGGAACGGGCGCAGACCTATTCGCCATTTCTCCCGATCGATCCAAACACCGGTGCCGTTCTTCAAGTGCCGGTGGTTGCGCACGATGCCAAGGCCGGAACCATCACCTACGAGGATACCGAGACCGGCGAGCGCGTGACGACGCTGGTCACCGGCGGCCGCTGCAAGCTGCAGTGGAAGCCGGACTGGGCGATGCGCTGGATCGCGCTCGGCGTCGATTACGAAATGGCCGGCAAGGATTTGATCGATTCGGTGAAGTTGTCCGGGGAAATCTGCCGCGCGCTCGGCGGCTTACCGCCGGAAGGATTTAATTACGAGCTCTTTCTCGACGAGAACGGCCAGAAGATTTCGAAATCGAAAGGCAACGGCCTCACCATCGAGGAATGGCTGCGCTACGCCAGCCCGGAGAGCTTGTCGCTGTTCATGTATCGCGAGCCGAAGGCGGCGAAGCGGCTCTATTTCGACGTCATCCCGCGTCACGTCGACGAGTACCAGCAATTGCTGGACGCCTATCAGCGGCAGGGCCCCAGGGAGCGATTGTCGAATCCGGTCTGGCACATTCACGGCGGCACGCCGCCAAAGGCCGACAATCCGGTGAGCTTCGCCATGCTGCTCTCGCTCGTCACCGCGTCGAACGCGGAGAACGCCGAGACGCTGTGGGGCTTCATCGGCCGCTACCGGCCGGGCGTGACGCGCGAAACGCATCCGCACCTTGCGGCGCTCGTCGACTACGCCATCCATTACTTCCGCGACTTCGTGCTGCCGGCGAAAAAATTCCGCGAGCCGAACGCGGCCGAGCGCGCCGCTTTGATCGACCTGCGCGATGCGCTGTCGCAACTGCCGGCCGACGCGAGTGCCGAGGCCATCCAGGACGTGATCTACGAGGTCGGCCGCCGCGAGCCGTTCCTCGACAAGAAGAAGAAGGCCAAGGACGGCAAGCCCGGCGTCTCGCTCGACTGGTTCAACATGCTCTATCAGGTGCTGCTCGGCCAGGAGAAGGGCCCGCGCTTCGGCTCGTTCGTCGCCGCCTACGGCATCCAGAACACCATCGACATGATCGACGGCGCGCTGGCGCGCTCAATACGCCGGGTCATGGTCAAGATCGACGATTCCTTTGTAGATAGCGTCTGCAACTTCGGCGTTGGTTTCTTGAAATTTGAAAATAAGGATCAAGATGCTACGCCTGCTGGAACAGGTACTTTGGCAAGGCTCGGAAAGGTGAGCGGAATAATTACGGCGGGGCATGTAATTGAAAACCTGCCAAAAGCCAAAGTGGGCCTGGTTCGCTTTCCGAGCGTTCAACCTGTTCTCCAAAATTTCAAGCTAGATATCGAGCACACTGACAGAGTCGTGATGTGGAATGGCAAAGAAGGTGAAGCTCCCGATATTGGATTTCTTAGGATTCCCGAATTGGACGCCAAGGACTTAGAGGCAAAGGGCAGCGTATTTTATAATCTTGAAATTGCGCGAGACGTTGCTCCCAGCGTGCCAACCCATCAGATGAGTAAGTGTTATGCTATAGTGGGGGTTGTTGCCGAGTGGCTGGATGAGGAGCCGGGCAAACAACCAAATACCAAGAAGAGAATTGTTGGGGGCTTGTTTGGGGCAGCAAAGATTACGAGGGAGTTTGACGAGGGGGGTATTGCCCTAGTGGAAGTTCAAATTGATTACGCCTCCGGCCCCAAAATCCCGACCAGCTACGAAGGAGTAAGTGGGGGCGGACTTTGGGAACTGCACGTTGAGTTGGACGGACAAAAGGTCGTGCGGGTCAATAAAAAATTGCACGGCATTGCCTTCCGCCAATCCAAAGATCATCGTCTTATCGTTTCAAATGGAAGGGCGTTAATTGAGAACTTAATACGTGCAATTAAGCAGAAGTGGCCGGGCGACATTTGACCGATTGGGTAGTGAGCAGCCTTCAGTTTTGGAATGGCAAAGCGTTGTGGTTAAGGTCCTGCAAATCGGAAGCTGATCGCGTTTTCGAATCGCATCGCATCTGGCATTCCGATAAATTGTGTTCCTCGAACTTCAACAACGCGCCCGAAGTCGTAACCAATTATGTGGAATAAGCAATTCGCTGGTATCGGAAGTTGGCTCAAATCGACCACCAGCGTCACGGCATCAGCGGCCTCGACTATTTCGGATGTGCCTAGGTCGAGGTAGCCAACGAGGGCCTTTTGTGCATCATCATCTGTAGGGTCGGCGTAAACCACTAGAGATGACAGTGACACGTCGCGTGTCACCCGACGGATGTTGCAACTCAATGTCGTTTTGGTCGCTCTTATCCCATTGACGAATATTGGAGCATCGAATTTCATCTCGCATTGTCCGGTCGCGCCGGGCACGCCGAGGCGGCTATCGTTGTCCACTCGTTGCATGATGGGTTGGAACAACCCACGCCAGTTGACAGTATTTCCACGGTAGTCTGCAATGACAATGGGAGGGATTGGCGGAATGGGAAGGCGTAAGGTAATAATGTTGTCGGTAAACTCATAGAACGTCAGGTGGACCTTACGTTGTTTGCCCCAGTTTTGAATCTCCTCCTGTGTCAGTGTGTTGAAATCTCGTAAGATGATTCCAAACTGAGCAGCTTTGGACTTTGCGCCTTTCGTGAATCCAGAATTAGATACTGCAATAACGGCGTCGGCACGTAAGCTAGCGCGACGTCCAATTAGCTCTTCAATCCAAGTCACATCCTGTGCGTCAGTGTGAATTCGACATTCAACAATGGCAAAGCTATCCGCTCGTTGAATCGTTACGTCTATCTGCCGCGGCTGACTTTGGTTATCAGGATCTGGGATACGATCGTTCCACGTCACGATCGCATCTTCTCCTTCTAGGAGTCGATGAATCCGCTCTATGCGTCGCTCGAAAGCTGTAGATTTTTCAGACACAGTGGTTCAACTAGCGCTCGGTGAGCGCAAGTAATATTGCGCTGATGACGCAGTCCGCTACGAAATAGCCGACGGAGCAAGTTTTATCTTCCGCGGCTTCAGGCACGCCCTTCTTGCTGATCGCTTTCGATGACAACAGAACCTTGCTTGTCTCCAATTTGAAAACCGTATGCCGTCGCGGTAGCGCCGCCGTGTGTCGGAGGCACACTAGCAGTGCCGAGCGCAATCAACGTCTGATTTTGATTTGCCTTTACAACCGTTTCGACATCAACGCCAAGGGCGACGGCAAGCTGAGCCGAGTCAAACCCTAGACAGAGCTGGCCATCGTGCCGTTCGGCATGCATCGTAAATGTTGCAGATGGTGCGCGCCCAGGCTGTGAATGATACAGAAACATGAACCCCTCTACGATCCATTTCCCATCTAGCTCCATGAACGACGGCAATGGCTTTCCTTGTCCGCGCAGCATTCGAAACTCCCGGGCCGTGCTCTCTACTGACTCGCCCAAAGAATGCGCGCGATCCACAGCACGTCGGCGGCCGCGATGGTGCGGTCGGCATGCGCGGCATTGAGCGAGCGCAGCTCGATCGATTTCGCGGTCCGGCGCTTGAGCTCCTTGACCATCACCTCGCCGCCCTTGGTTCGCACCACGACGCGATCGCCGCGGCGGATCGGGGCTGCCGGCGAAACGATGATGACGTCGCCGTCGCGGTAGGCCGGCTCCATCGACGCCCCGGACACTTCGAGCGCGTAGGCGTGATCGTCGCTGACCGCAGGGAACGCGATCTCGTCCCAGCCTTCGCCGACCGGAAATCCGCCGTCATCGAAATAGCCGCCGGCGCCGGCCTCGGCAAAGCCGAGGAGCGGCACCGCCCGGGTCGCCGGACCGCCGCCGGCATTGATCAGCTCGACGAAAACGTCCATCGGCGTGCCGGTGGCGCCCAGCGCCTTGGCGATCGACTCGGTCGAAGGCCAGCGGGCGCGGCCCTCCGGCGTGATGCGCTTCGATTTGTTGAAGGTGGTCGGATCGAGCCCCGCGCGCCGCGCCAGGCCCGACGCCGACAGGCCGGCGCGCGCCGCCAGGCGATCGATGGCCGACCAGACCTGCGCGTGAGTGAGCATCGGTGCCCCGCAAATATACCGGCGATGATAGGAATTATTGCCTGCACGCTCAAGGCCTGCGGCGGCAGGATCGCCCGCCGACAAGGCGATGGCGTGACAGAGGCAAGCGCCTTGAACAAGAGGTTTGCCGCCGATAGGGTCGCGCGCGAAGCTTTTGGTAGAGCATGATCTTTTCGGAAAACCGGTATCCACTTTTCCGGATCATGCTCGAAGGCACGCACAGGTGGCGACGATCTACAAAATCTGCGAGCGGGCGCTGTGGCGCGCGGCCGAGGCCGATGGGCAGTTTCTCGGAACGGAGGCCGATGAGCGCGACGGCTTCATCCACTTTTCCACCGCCGCCCAACTCGCCGAGACGGCGGCGAAGCATTTTGCCAATAAATCTGACCTAGTCCTGGTCGCGGTCGATGCCGAGGCGTTGGGTCTGTCGCTCGTTTGGGAGCGTTCGCGCGGCGGCGACTTTTTTCCTCACCTTTACGCGCCGCTGCCGCTTAAGGCGGTGCGCTGGACGCAGCCGTTGCCCGACGCCGTCGATGGCCGCCGGGCGATGCCGGAGCTTCCCGCGTGATCGGCCTGTTCGAGCGTCTGGCGCGGCCCTTCCTTCATGCGCTCGATCCGGAAGATGCGCATAGCCTCACCATCAAGATGTTGGCATGCGCGCCGCTGCCGCGCGCCGCAGGCGACGACAAATGCCTGGCGGTGCGCGCCTTCGGGCTCAATTTTCCCAATCCGATCGGCATGGCGGCGGGGTTCGACAAGAACGCCGAGGTGCCCGACGCGCTGTTGCGCCTGGGCTTTGGCTTTGTCGAAGCCGGCACCGTCACGCCGCTGCCGCAACGGGGCAACCCGCGGCCGCGGGTCTTTCGGCTTAACGCCGATCGGGGGGTGATCAACCGGCTCGGGTTCAACTCGCAAGGCGCCGAGGCCGTTCTGCGCCGGCTCGCGGCGCGGGCCAATGCCGGCGGCATTGTCGGCATCAATATCGGGGCCAACAAAGACGCGGCCGACCGCGTCGCCGATTATGTGCGGCTGATCGAGCGGTTCGCGCCGGTTGCGAGCTATGTCACCATCAACATTTCCTCACCGAACACGCCGGGCCTGCGCAATCTGCAGCAGGCCGAGGCGCTCGACGACCTGCTGGCGCGGGTCATCGATGCGCGCGAGCGCGTGACGCGGCGGGCGGGTCCGACGCCGGTGCTGTTGAAGATCGCGCCCGATCTGTCGCTCGCCGAGCTTGACGACGTGGTTGGGATCGCGCGCGCGCGCCGGGTCGATGGCATGATCGTCGGCAATACCACGCTGACGCGGCCGGCAAACTTGCGAGAAACCGGGAAAGCCAAGGAGGCCGGCGGCTTGTCGGGGCGGCCGCTGCTGCCGCTCGCGACCCGCATGCTGGCCGAGACCTATGTGCGGGTGGAGGGTGCGTTTCCGTTGATCGGTGTCGGCGGCATCGATTCCGGCACCGCCGCGCTCGGCAAAATCCGTGCCGGCGCGAGCCTCATTCAGCTCTATTCCGCGCTGGTGTTCCGCGGCCTCGGCCTGGTCGCCGAAATCAAGTCGGCGCTCATCGCCGCGCTGGAGAGCGACAGCCTTGACAACCTCAGCGAACTGGTTGGCGCCGATGCCGCGGCGGTCACCGCCGAGGCGTGGCCGGGATAGCATTGGCCACGATAACTTTGGCCGGAATAATTTTGGCCGGGCTGGACGGTTGCGACGTCAACGCTCGGCCGCGTCGCATGGGGATAGCGCGGCAGCGCCCGGCGAGGGGGCGAGCACCGGTTGCAGCGCCGGCACCAGGCGGCGCCGCTCGCGCCGCGCCGGGATGGCGCGATAGACCTGCTTCGTCGCCTCGACAATATGCACGCCGGCAAACGGCGCCGAGATCGTTGCGCCGGCGCGTTCCCAGGCCACGGCCGAGCGCAGGAACCAGCCGCGCGCGATCGGCGGCACGTAGAGCGCCTCGCCCCATCCGATCGGCGTGAACCAGGTCTCGCGCAGGAGGTGCGTGATCTGCGGCCGCGAATAGGGCCGGCCCTGACCGAACGGCGTCGTGTCCATGCGCGCCCACAGCCCGCGCCGGTTGGGCACCACCGCGAGCAGTCGGCCGCCGCCGGCGAGCACCCGCCACGCTTCGCGCAGCAGCTCGACCGGATCGGTCGAATTTTCCAGCGCATGCACCAGCAGCACGCGATCGACCGCTGCATCGGTCAGCGGCCAATCGTCCTCCTCGACCAGCGCGGCCAACGCCGGCCGCGCCGAGGGCCAGCGCACCACGCCCTGCGTTGCCGGCATCAAGGCGAGACAACGCTCGGCCTCCTCGCGGAACAGGCCGAGATAGGGCGTGGCATAGCCGATGCCCAACACGCGCAGGGAGGTCGTATCGTTCCAGCGGGCGCGAATGCCGCGGCCGATGAAGCGGCGCGCCACCGTGCCGAGCCGCTGGGCATAAAAGTTGCGCAGGTCGACGACGTCCATGGCGGCAAAATAGCATGGATTGGGTTATCGTTCCGTGCGCACCTTCGTTAACCATCCGCTGTTGCGCGGTGACCTGCGAAGACTGATGATCGGGGCTATTCATGGATCGGGACCCACCATGCCTGCGCAGACCTATCTGTTCCCCTGCCTGACCGACAATTTCGGCGTGCTCATCCACGATGCGGAGACCGGCGCGACGGCGTCCATCGACGCGCCGGAGGCGGCGGCGGTGGAGGCGGCGCTGGCGAAGACCGGCTGGCGGCTGACCGACATTCTGGTCACGCACCATCATGGCGATCACACCGCCGGCATTCCGGCATTGAAGCAGCGCCACCAATGCCGCGTTGTCGCGCCGCGCAACGAAGCGCAACGCATCGCGCTGGTCGACCAAACAGTCGGCGAGGGCGATACGGTGCAGGTCGGCGCGCTCGCAGGCCGCGTCCTCGACACGCCCGGCCACACCGCCGGCCACATCTCTTATTTCTTCCCGGCGGAAAAACTCGTCTTTGTCGGCGACACGCTGTTTTCGATCGGCTGCGGTCGCGTGATCGAAGGCACCCCGCAAATGATGTGGCAGTCGCTCGGCAAGCTGCGCGCTCTGCCCGACGACACGCGCTTCTATTGCGGCCACGAATACACTGCGGCGAACATTCGTTTCGCCAAAACCATCGAGCCGAGCAACACGGCGCTGGCCGCGCGTGCCGAGGAGGTCGATCGGCTCCGCGCTGCCGGGAAGCCCACGATCCCGGCAACCATCGGAGCGGAGAAGGCGGCGAATCCGTTCCTGCGCGCCGACGTGCCCGAAGTCGCGCAATCGGTCGGTCTCGCCGGTAGCTCGCCCTGGAAAGTGTTCGCGGAAATCCGCGAGCGCAAGAATCGCTTTTGACGACGCAACTCACCGCCGCGGACGTCATCCGGCTGCTCGACCTCAAGCCGCATCCGGAGGGCGGACATTTCCGGGAGACGTTCCGCGACACGCGCGTCGTCGATGGCGGCCGTGCGGCATCGACCGCGATCTATTTTCTGCTGGCGCGCGGCGAGCGCTCGCATTGGCATCGCATCGACGCCGTTGAGGTTTGGCATTGGTATGCCGGCGCTGCACTCGAACTTGAAATCGTGCGTGAAGATGGACGCCGCGAGACTGTGAGGCTCGGCAGCGATCTCAGCTCCGGCGAACGCCCGCAAGCCATCGTGCCGGCTCACGCCCGGCAGGCGGCACAAACACTCGGCGATTGGACGCTCTGCGGTTGCACCGTGGCGCCCGGTTTTGAGTTCGCGCGTTTCGAACTGGCGCCGAAGAGTTGGGAGCCGGAATGAAATCTCGGCGCCCGAAAAGGCAATAGAGATATCCTGAAAATACGCCATCTGCGAGGGTTCGACGGGCATCTCAAAACCCGAAAGCCTCCGATATGCTTGGAAAGCGGATGTCCCAGCCGCGATTCAAGTATGTCGGCTATGGGGCCATGAGCAGACGCAGGTCGGTTAATTGCATGAAGCGTCGGCTTCATTCAAAAGGCCATTGCAGGTAGAAAAGCACCCCTCGGCTGCTGATATCCACCGCTGGCCATGAGCGTAGCGGGCCAGA
>Ga0316363_10003970_pt1 | contig 10341 bp, 8 predicted proteins | sample Sb_taG_3_FD_200459 | JGI IMG/M metagenome (GOLD analysis project Ga0316363, IMG submission 200459) | Peat soil microbial communities from Weissenstadt, Germany - Sb_50d_a_PC metaG (v2) (version 2) | ecosystem: Environmental > Terrestrial > Soil > Wetlands > Peat | place: Germany: Weissenstadt...
CGGACTCATTTTCTTGGGTGGTCAGGCCGGTTCTTCCACGGCTGCGATGGCTCGTTCCCCAGAACTCGCGCGCCTGTTCCAGCAACCGGACCTCCCCGCCCAACGTCACTACGAGATCTGTCGCTCTTACTTCCACGAAGCGATAACCGCCGCCGAAATCGCCCAGCGGTTTCATCTCCATGTCGGTTCCGTTCGTGCGATCGTCCGCGACTTCGCCCGCGACCCCGACGTCAACGCGTTCTTCGCCGCCTCCAGGCCCGGCCGCAAGACATCCCCGAAACGTGATGCCATCCACCAGCGGGCCTGCGAACTCCGCCGCCAAGGGGCCACCTTGGCGGACATCCACGCCGCGCTCCAACGCGAAGGGTTCGACGTCAGCGAAACGTACCTCTTCCGGGTCCTGCGCCGCGCCGGCTTGGCCGCAACTCGCCAAGGTCGTCCCCTGCGGCAACCGGGTGATTACGCCAACGACGGTTCCCTCGTTGATACCGATCGGGAAATCAGCGCCAATTTCGATCGTCAGGCGAGCGCCACCAAACAGCGCCTCCTTCCTTGGTCTCTTCCCATCCTGATGCGCGAAACCGTCTTTTTCTTTGTCTCGTTCCACTGAAGAGTCATGCAGTCATGGATCTCGTTCCTCTTTTCGATCGATCGAGGAACCTCACGCCGGGTTTACCACGTCGTCCTTGGCTGTCTGACATGAGCCAGCTTGGGTGCTCCGCTGTCGGTTCCTTGCGCGTCTGGCTGTAGCGTCGTCGGTGTGTCGGACCGAAGCAGCTTGAAGAGCGATGGAAACAACCGCGGTCGATTCCACCGCTGTCCCTCTCGCGCAATCAAGACTTCACAGAAACTGACGACTGCTGGCTGCTCAGGCGTCAGGTCAGTACCATTCCGAAAGCTCGCCGCGCTCGTGGACAGCAAGAGCACTTTCAGAGAGACCCTCCGGACGCGTGTTGCCGGGATTTCGGCGCTTGGGGGGCCGAAGGTCAGGCAAATCCCTAGGGAAACCGACCCAGTCACGAAAGGACGCTTCGTCGTGGACGGCGAGCGAGTGCAGGATTGTTAGAATCCGCTTGCGAAATCCCGTAGCGTCTTCACTGTCGAGACGCAGTATCTGAATGACTCGTTCGCCAGTAATGTCGATCGCCTCAATCTCTCCTGTGCGCGAGCCATTCGGAAAAACGCGGAGGGACTTTCCCAAACATACGGCGCACGGATCGGGCAACGAGCGTTTGTTGCGGATCAGATTCGATTGATGGGAAAGATACAGCAGGTTGTCGTATTCGCAGGTAAGGTCCGGCCGTTCTGCTCGCGGCTGAAAGTGGTCAATGTCGAAGTTGCCCGGACGCCCGATCCATTTCTCGCGTATTAGCGAAAACACGCAGCGGTACGAGAATTCGTCGCGCAGCCAGTCTCGATAACTTTCGTAATCGGTGTATCCCGCTGGGCCGTGTTTGCGCCGATGAGGTTCCATCGGATAACAGAAGACTCTCTCCGCAACGGCCAGCCGATTCTGCTCCTTCCTCAGATCGAGTCGCTCCATTTGCCTTCCGCCTTGAGTTGCGAAATCAGTGAGTCAAGCTGGTCATTGGGATAGGGAGCTTTCAGACGCACGAGCAAATCGGCAAGCGATTGAAGATGATCCAATTCAGTGCGTTCCTCGGCGGTCAGCCCATCTGATGAGATGTCTTTCTCGATCAATTCGCAGCGCCGATCATTGGCCGTTTCCCACTCATACTGGATTGTGACGAGATCACGTAACGAAATGACGTCGCGGAAATGTTCGGGAAAATATTCCTTGAATCCGACGGCGACCGGACGACCCCAACCTTGAAACTGGTCCAGCAACTGACGTTGGAGGCGGTCCATGAGCTCGTACGCATCGAGAACTGCGGCGTCCAAACGTAGGAGTTCTTCGATTACGCGCTTGGCGTCTGCCTGAGCACCCTTTAGAGTTGATTGCAGCGTCTTGCAGCGTTCGTGTAACTCGCTATCTGATCGAAGGAGCTTGATCGGAGGGATTGGAACTTGCCGGAGCGTGGAAATGTGATTATGCCGTTCGAGGTCGTGTGTGAAACTGAAGGCGTTCGCGATTGGTGAGCAAAGGATGGCGGCGATCGCGAACTCGGAAACATCATCGTTCGGCCAAATCGCGAAGAATTCCTTACTGAAGGCGAGTCCGTCGGAATCGGCCCAAGCTGCTATGCGCCATGGAGATTTCCGCTCGAATCTAGCAGCGTTACAGACAACCTTCCGGTGTTCCCAAGGGTGTTTGTGGGCGCGAGTTCGTGGATCTTGGTGCTGGTCGAGTAATGACAGGTAGCGGAAACAATTGATTTGCAGTTGTGAGAGGTTGCCACGCATCTTCTCCACCCCGCGACGGAAGCCTGCTTGCTCTTCGTCGCTCACGACATCCGCGCGGGGCGATGTTCGAGGAAGCCCGTCCGAGCGAGGAATCCAGTTAACTCCCTTCCGAATTGTCACGATTGATTCAAGCCGTTGCAGATGATCAATCGCCCCCCACATCTCACCTTCCGCAGGAATCCACAACGTGAAAGTGTCACCATCGTTCGGCAGCGACACCTTCTTCCCGCGTTGTCGAGTTGTATGGAAATCCTTGAAAAACGAGTCGACTTTGTCTGGCGGAACTTCGGAGTAGCGAACGGAGACGCTATTTCCAGACGTCCGTCGACCTGACGCCATCAGCGCGATCGTTTCGTTGTCTGCGTAGCGGAAGATGCGTGGCAGTTCGACGATCATCACATCCTCATAGCGGCGCGCAATTTCGCGGTTGGCCTCCTGATAGACTGGACTGCTCATGAAGCTCTGAGGCAGGACAAGGCCCATCATGACCGGCGGATCGAGCATGACCCGTCGGAGCATCTCGCCCGGAGGAGTTGTCTTTGTCGCACCAACGGAACGTCGCTGTTCTGAAGAGAAGCTTTCGTACGGCGGATTTGAGAGCAAAACCGACGATGATGACAACGTCTGGTCCCAGCCCGACCAGGTGAAAACGTCAGCAGGATGCAATTCCCAGCTGTTCGAGTTGGGGTAGTCAGTGAGTGTCAGCAGTAGCCGGCAGACTTCGATCGCCAGCGGATCCGTCTCGACCCCCACCAGCCTGCGACGGAAATAGTCGTGTCTTTGTTGAGGCGTCAGATCCGCAGGCAAATCCTCACGAAGCCGTTCCATTGCGCAGGCTAGGAAGATTCCATGCCCGCTGAATGGCTCAAACACACGGCGGTCTTCAACCGGCACTTGGTCCCACGGCAGTTTCTGGACGACGTATTCCGCGAGCCCAGGCGGGGTGCTGTGAATGCCAAGTTCCTTGCGAGTCGCCTCGCTGATAAATGTGCTCTCGTAGATGAACGCCAGGTCGGGTGCGGACAGGTTCTGAAAATGAAACGACTTCGAAACACTCCACCAGGCCTCGGCCAGAACCTCGTCTTGCAGAAACGACCGCGGCAACTTCGCAAGCAGACCGGAACCAGAGTGAGATTCCGCCTTCCGAAGAACGTCAAGCGGTGATTCCAACTCATTCCAGCCTGTCGCGTCTGCCCGATCCATGAAGACTTTCGCTGTCACGAAGCGAAACAGGTACGGAAACAGGAATGTGATGGACGGCTTCTCGCCGTTCACCCGCTCGTAGCACGTTGCCGTCGCAGCAAACGCTCGCTCTAACAGATCTTTCAGCTTGGATTGAAAATACTCGGACAGGACCGGCAGTAGTCCGACGTCGAAGAAATCGAGCTGTTTACTGGCTTTCACTTGGCCGAGCGACTTAACGCGTCCAAGTGACTGTGGGTTCCAGCTCGCTTGGTGTTGGTGGAAGACATCGGCAGCGGCGTCGATAGGAAACGATGTTCCAATTGGCTTCGCACGCTCTGGGCCGACGGCCCAAGGCTGGAGTTGATCTTCGTATGCTTCGAAAAGCAGCGGAGCCCCCAGAGATCGGTGATGGAAGATAAGCTCATCTGGACCGAATGCAAGATCGCGAAACACGAGCCCGGCGCAAGCGTTTCGGTACGTGCATGGATACGACGAGAATGCTGCCAGCGGAACACGCCGCACTCCTGCATTTCCGCCCGAAAAGTCAGCGAAGTCATAGTCTCGCAAGATCAACGAGGTGTCGAAGCCGACATCCGTCAGACCGGCGCGAATCAGATTGACGACATGCGCCCGGTTCATTGCTCACCTAGTTCCGTCATGTCGATGTTGCTCGACAGTGGATTTGCACTCGGAACGTCAATGCTCGGTACCGGCAAATCAGACGAACTGGATTGCATGCGCACAGCGGGCTTCTCGAGTACATAACACCAGCCGTGGTTGCGCCTCTCGGATCGGATCCGATGTCCCCGCTCTCGCAACGCATAAACCGATCTCGACACAGTCGGAACCGACACGCCCAACTTTTCAGCGATCCGAGGTGTTGAGAATTCACCCGCCCGAATCAACGCGAGCACCTCTTCAAGACGGTGTTCAATAGTCCTTGATCGTTGGTACAGCATCACTGTAGCCCGTGCATCGTGTCTATCAGGCCCTGATAGACTTCACGCAGTTTCAACGAAAACACGGTTGGAGTCAATCCACGCCTGACTCTTTGGTCGGTCGTCGATCGCGGAACGCGAAGGAGTCGATCGGGCCTACTGAGACCGCCATTCCCTAAGACCGGGACCAATCGCGCCCTTGTGGCTCCTTGGGGAGTCGAATCGCGTCCCGTTGTGTCGACATTCGCATGCGTTAACTTGCGCAGGTCTGATCGACCGCGGTGTCGTCGGACCGACGCGCGCAAGGAGCCTCGACCCGCTGACGGTGGCGATCCTGATGGGTCACTCTGAACCGTCGATGCTGGCTAAGGTCTACCAGCACGTCGCCCACGATCCCGAGTACACGCGTGCGGCCGCGGAGCGGGCGACGGGAAGCGGTGCGTAGACGAAAGATCGACGACAACGGACAATACACTTCCCGGAGCGGTACTTGTACTCCCGGAGGCGATTCGACGTTTCCCGGTTCCTTGTCCAGAAAGGACCGGCCGGGAACGCGCGTGCGGAAGGCAAACTCGTGGCCGGCGAAGACTATGGAGGGCGACACTTGCGTCGGACGAGCCAGCTCCCGTCGTGTTCTAGACTTCGACGCGACCTGCGAGGAAAACCACCATGTCCGACGACCGGACCCAAGCTGCCGTGAAGGCGACCGCCCAGATGATCACCGACGACGACGCGTGGGCCGTCGTGACGGACTCGATCCCGGCCGACGAGGTGATCGCCGAGCCGAACCCGGCCGAGTACGTCGCCCCGCACTACCTCCAGAAGACGGCACCGCACCTCGCCCCCGCGTTCGGGGAGATCCTCGGCATGCTATGCAACTTGAACGCCCGGTTCGCCGGGGAGCGCACGGTCGAGGCACAGGCGACCCTGAGCCTGGCCGGGGAGCACGAGTGGCTCGAAGAGAAGTTCCTCGACTGGTGCGAGATGTACTTCAAGATCCGGGGGAGCCTCGACCGACTGAGCCCGCGGAACGGGAACGACCCGTGGCGGCTGTACCAGGACTGCTACGAGGAGTTCAACCAACTCTTCGAAAAGCGGATCGTGCAGCCCGGGACGATCAACTCGAGCGTGCTCAACCTGAGCCAGCGGTTCATGCTATCGCGGTTCGCGGCGCAGGTGATGGGTCCCGACCTGAAGAGCTACGCCGAGACCGGCCGGGACCGCTATGCGAGCGCGGCCAGCCGGTACAACGCGAACCACCTCGTAGACGGCTACGGTCGCGAGGTCGAGGCGTTCACAGCGTTCCTCCGGCGGATCGCCCAACACCTCCCGGCGGATTACGCACAGCACGACGGCCCGGAGTGGCTCACCGACATTCAGACCAACGTAACCCGGCGGGCCGAAGACCTCACCTTCCTGCGCTACGTCCTCTGCGTGCTGAGCGTCAACGACGCCGAAAAGCGGCAACTTGCCCCCGACCTCTGGGCTCGGTTCACGTGGGACGTGTACCACGGCAGATCGGTCGGCGTCGTGGTCACCTCGTCGTCGCCGGAACCGTCGGCCGAACGCACCACAAGGCACCAACTAGCCTTCCGCCGCGACGGTTGGCTTTGTCACCGCGAGTATCCTTGGCTCCGAGTGCAGCCCGATTACCTGCCCGACGAACGCCGGTCGGAACTCGCCGTCAGTTGGTACGTCCTCGACACGCTCACCTCGCAGCTGTACGAGGCCTGGGGCCGACTCGACCCCGGTCCGGTGGTCAGCCGGGGTCTGGAGTCTGACGCAACCGAGAAAGAACAGACTGCGGCCCTTGTCGTCGCTCTGGCCGAGCCCGACGTGGCCGAAGTCGAGACGCCGGTTGCGAAGCGGCCGCGGCTGCCGCAGCTCCGGCTGAAGCGGTTCAGGGCGATCCTGACGAGGCACTTTGGGTGCGAGTGGTCGATGGCGAAAGGGAGTGAGCAGAAGGTGTATCGGCAGGGCGGCAAGCAGTTCACATTCGGCTGCCACGGCATCGACCGCAAGCTGCATCCGGTGCAGATCAAGAACTGCCTGGGAAAGCTCGGGATTCCGCTCGGGGACTTCATTGCCGCGTGCGGGTGACCGGTCTCCGTCTTCGCCGTCGGCGTTCCATCATGCGAGTAGGTGGCAAAGCAGCAGGTTCAAGAGCGACGGGTACCAGCAGGAATGGTGATCTTTCACCAGGGATCAGTCAATTATCCCTCACGAAATCTGGACGGAGATTGCGCGTCGGTCTGATCGACCGAAGTGTGTCGGACCGAAGGCTGCAAGGTCTTGATTGAAAGGCCCATGCCACGGTCTTCGCGTTGACCGGAATGGATGTCCAACACCTCTTGCTCGCTCTTGCGAAGCACGTCGTCATCATACTTCGAGTTCTGATTCATTGAACGAGGGATCTCTGGCACTCGCTGACCGGCGTTCCGACCGCGGACGATCAACTAGGCTGGCTTCTCTTTGGGAAAAATCCTCTGCGGGGAAGAAAGAAAGTCGGCGATTTTTAACTGAAGTGCCTCTCTCGCCATGTCGCGAAACTGCATACCCGATTCGACTTCAATTGCCCGGAATTGGAAATACTGATCGCGGGCCAGGACCACGTATGCCCAATCGTCGTCCCCAGCGTCATGAAGAATGACGCCTAGGAAGCTCTGGCTCACATCAGAGAACCAGCCGTGCTCTTCACCGAGCGGCACTCCGTACTCAACGTTACCGCACATCCTTCGAAATTCATCACGCGGTATAGGCGAGACGCCCACGAGCGGCTTTCGCTTCGGAAAATGCTCGGCCAGCTCTTTCTTGGCTCCGCCGAAATGAAGGGTGCGAGTGTTCGAAGAGTACGGATGCCACGAAGGATGCTCGACGACGATCTTCCCCTCCTCCAAATATGCCTGAGCAGCATCCACAAAATACTCCCGCGGCAAAGAGTGCCGACATCGTGGGTTATGCATTACGACCAGCCCTTGACCCCATGTCTCAACAAATGGCGGTTCGTCGAGGTTGTAGGAAAAGAACGTCGGGTCCATTGCATCGGGGTGTGGCGAATAGCAAAAGCCGAATCGCATCATGTCGATCTCAACGCATTCGATTCCGTGGTGGTATCCCATTCGGGAGAATTTAGCATGTGTACCGGCATTCGTGAATACGACCGCGCTGATGTGCTCTGCATCAGGCTGTCCGAAGAAGTTTGAAGGAATCATCTTTGGCCCAAGCGTGTGGTTTTCGATTCTCTCCGTCCTGACATCAAGTGCCGCATCGTCGGTCCAGGAACCCGTAGTCGTGAGTCCAAAAACGTAGCTCATCAACGCGCTGTCCGAGGCACCCAGGGAGTTTTCGTCGTGAAATGCCTCGATGGCGAGCACGAACGGCATATCACGGCAGTGTGGCAGCTCCCAATAGCGTTTTCCCAACTTGGAAAAAAGAGGCCCGCCGAAACGAATTGCCAGCTCGTTCCGCGTGTATTCACGCACCTCACCGGGCGAAAGACTCGCGATCGACTTTCCGTGGTTTTTCAGAACACCCGACGTTGACGGATTGACCGTTGTGGCTTCTACCGCAGCGGTAAGTCCGCCACGGGTGACCAGGAAATCGGGATTGGAGTGCCTACGATCAACCCCGTAGCCAGATCGCGAGAAGTAGGCGAAAAGGTAAATCTCGAAGAACCGTGCGTCGAAGCCGGTGGTTTGAAACTGCTCAAGAAAATTCCCATCTGGATCATCGAAGTCTCGGTAGACGTCCTCGAGCATGCCGCGGACGCAACAGGCAGCCTCCGCATTCATCATCCACGCGAAGGAGGGGTGCAATCGCTCAGTAGCGACAACGGGCTCGAAAAGTCGTTTTGATGATTTGTGAGGCATTTTGAACCTCGTAGGGCGTAGTGGCGTATGATGAAGCCTATTCGATTATAGAGGCGATCAATCTCCTTTGGGTTCGCTGCCGTATTCCAACGGAGGCAACGAGGCCGGCCCGGAAAGGACCGGAGGCCTTCGCTATCAGAATAGTTCGCGAGTTTTTGGCCGAGATTCTGGGTACGAAAGGACGCCCCCGCCGGTCGGGTGGTTCTCGACGGGTCGCGATGCGCCAGGTTCAGAGGGTGGCAGCGCGCGTCGGTCACATCGACCGACGCATCGATCGGCACGTGAAACCGAATCGACCCCCGGTCGTTTCGACGAGGGGTGCTCAATGCACGGCAAATCGAGGATTGCCACAAGATGCTTGCGGGGCAAGAATCCAGCAGCAAATAGCTCACAACGCCGAACAATCGCCATCGGGACAACCACGATGCCGAAAGAAAACGTCATCCGTGACAAGCTGGCCCAGACGTTGGAGAAGCTCGAACCTGGGCTCACTCTCGTAGAGGTCAACCACAAGCTGCCGAACGATGTCGGCGCAAAGGGCTTTATCGACATTTTGGCCAGGGACAGACTCGGCAATCTGGTCATCATCGAGCTGAAGCGATCCGACCAGGCCGCCCGCCAGGCCTTGTTCGAGATCCTCAAATACATGCCGCTGTTCCGGCAGCAACACGGCCTTCCGGCGCACCGCATCCGCTGCTTCATCGTGTCCACGACCTGGCACGAGCTGCTCGTGCCCTTCTCCGAGTTCCGTCGCCTCTGCGAGACGCAAACCGAGCGCTTCTACATCGATGTTGACGCCGCCGGAAATGTCAAGAGCGCCGAATGGGTGACGGACCATATCGAGGAGGCCGCTCCCCAGGCTTTCAGAGTGCATGTAGCCTACCTGTACGCGAGCGCGGACGAAAGGACGAAGGCACTGCTGATGCTGCGGGAGGCCTACACGACCGCCGGGGCAGAAGGCTACTTGTTGCTTCAATTGGACTACAAAGGAGACGACCGCCGGGTCATCTATCCCTTTGGGGCCTATTTTGTCCCGAATCGGATCAAGGGCGAGTTGGCAGACAGGCTCACCACGGAGGCGATTGCCGAGCTGGCCGAAGCCGGCGAAGACCAGGACGCGGCCTCCATCCGCGAATCCGTCGAACACAGCTTTTTGGCAATTGTCCAGGAGTCCATCGGGGACCATTTCCGCACCACCGACCTTGAAAGCTTGATCAGGAGTCCAGAAGGCTTTACCGCAATGACGGAGGGCGGCTGGTCGGTGATCTCCATCGAGAGAATCGGCCCATTCGCTTCAGCTCTCGTGATGCCCGACGCCGAGGTGATCGGCTTGGTCAAGGGGCACAGCGGAGACAACACCGTGCGGTACGGCCGACTCGGAAGCCCGAAACACAAGCTGGACTGGGCGCAGGTCCGCTCAGGAGCCAAGAATAGTCTGCGCGGGAATGCGTCCTGGGAGGCCGGATTCGCATGGTTCCTCGACCATGTCGAAAAGCAGTTTCCCGACGGAACCGCGTTTCTTCAGGTCTACAACCCGCTCATGCTGCCCGAATCGCTGTACCGCTTCGCGGTACAAGAGGACCCGGAGTATGTCCCGCAATTGGCCCTGATGGTTGTATCTGCTGACGGCTTGCGACGGGAAGGGTTGGTCGGAACCATCGTTTGGGACGGCAAGATCATCCCGAAGTCGGTAGACGAGGCGCTCGCCAGGATTTGCGACGGTGTCCACGAGTATTACATGCACAAGACGATGGGCATAGCTTGGGAACTTGATGCGGAGCTGATGCGAAGGGACCAAAGGGGCCATCCACATTTCCTTGGTACCGGAGAGTGGGTGGCCCCATCCAATCCTTGGTACCGGAGAGAGGGTGGCCCCATCCAATCCCCAATCTGCCACTTCTGAGCTAGTCCGCAGATCTTGTGGGCGGTCTCTGCCTTCGACTCAAACTGGTTAGCGAAGATCTCGAGCACACCCAGGTCATCTC
>Ga0316363_10003973_pt1 | contig 10334 bp, 10 predicted proteins | sample Sb_taG_3_FD_200459 | JGI IMG/M metagenome (GOLD analysis project Ga0316363, IMG submission 200459) | Peat soil microbial communities from Weissenstadt, Germany - Sb_50d_a_PC metaG (v2) (version 2) | ecosystem: Environmental > Terrestrial > Soil > Wetlands > Peat | place: Germany: Weissenstadt...
GAGCATTTGACCGAGCGCTATATCGACCACGCGCCGTTCGTGCTCGCCAGCTACGCGCCGAACCTGCCGCAATCGGCGCGGGCGGATTGGCGGCCGCAACAGGGCGTGCCGGGGGCCGATCTGGCGGCTTTGCGCCGCGACGCGCTCGATGCTTTCGGTACGCGCTTTGCTATTGCGAACGTGCTGCACGGCGCGGTGGCGCTCTACAACGCCGATATGGCGGCGGCGTTGTGCAAGGCGGTGAACGGCTGGATCGCGCAAGAATGGCTCGATCGCGAGCCGCGGCTGCGCGCCTCGATCCTGGTGCCGCCGCAGGACGTCGAGCTCGCCGTCGCCGAGATCGAGCGCTGCGCTCCCGATCCCCGCTTCGTGCAAGTGCTGCTCCTGGTGATGGGCGACCGGCCGCTCGGCCATCGCAGTTTTTGGCCGATCTATCGCGCCGCGGAGCGGCACGGCCTGCCGATCGGCATTCACGCCGGCTCCACTTTCCGCCACGCGCCGACCAGTTCCGGCTGGCCGTCCTATCATCTCGAGGACAGCGTGCTGCAGGCCTCCGCCTTCGAGGACACGCTGGTGAGTTTCTTGGCCGAAGGCGTGTTTGCGAAATTTCCCGGCACCAAACTGGTGCTGATGGAGTCCGGCTTTGCCTGGCTGCCGACGTTGTTGTGGCGCACCAACCGCAGCTGGCGCGGCGTGCGCACCGAGGTGCCTTGGATCGACCGGCCGCCGGCCGAGATCGTGCGCGATCACGTGCGCTTTACGCTGCAGCCGCTCGACGTGCCGAACGGCGACGTGCTCAATCGCATCATGGATCACGTGCGCTCCGACGAACTGATTCTGTTCTCGACCGACTATCCGCATTGGCAGTTCGACGGCGCCGACGCGTTGCCGGATGGGCTTTCCGATGCGATGCTGCGCAAGATTCTGATCGATAATCCGCTGGCGACCTATCCGCGTTTAAGAATGGCGAGCGAAGTGGGCCAACAAGCTCCAATGCGCGAGGAGATGGCGCGATGAACAAACCCGTGCCCGAACGCGAAACCAAGGCCGCGCAGCGGCTGGGTTTCGTCGACTGCGACATCCATCCGGTGCAGCGCTCGCCCAAGGATCTTTATCCTTACCTCGAGGCGCGCTGGCGCGAGCACAGCGAGACCTTCGGCGGCCATCTCTGCCAGGGCTTGAGCGGGCAATTGTCGTTTCCGCGCATGATGGCGAACGGCATGCGCGCCGACGCCTATCCGTCGAACGGCGGCCCGCCCGGCTGCGATCTCGAGCTGATGCAACGCCAGCATCTCGATCTCAACGGCTGCGACACCGGCATGATGGTGTGCCTGTCGCGCGGCGGCATGGAGGAGCGCAACCTCGAATTCGGCGCGGCGCTGGCGCACGCGGTCAACGACTGGCAGATCCACGATTGGGTCGAGAAGGACCGCCGGCTGAAGGCCGGCATCGTGGTGCCGCAGGAATATCCGGAATTCGCCGTGCGCGAGATCGACGCCCGCGCCGCCGAGAACGAGGCGTTCCGCCAGGTGATCATCTCGCCGCGTTCGAGCGAGCCGCTCGGCCGGCGCAAATACTGGCCGATCTACGAGGCCATCGCGCGCAACAATCTCGTCCTCGGCCTGCATCCGGCCGGCGCGCCGGGCGGCCATCCGTCCAGCGGCACCGGCTGGGGCACCTATTACATGCAGGAGCATTACACTTTCGGCACCAGCATTTCCGGCAACGTCGTCAGCCTGATCGCCGAAGGCGTGTTCGAGCGCTTCCCGAACCTGAAAGTGGCGCTGATCGAATCCGGCATATCCTGGGCGCCGTCGCTCGGCTGGCGCATGGACAAGCAGTGGGCGCACATGCGCAAGGAGACGCCGCATCTCAAGCGCCCGCCGTCGGAATATTTGCGCGCGCATTTCTGGTTCTGCACCCAGCCGATAGAAGAGCCGGAAGAGCCGGCGCACCTTTACGACGTGCTCGACTGGATCGGCTGGGACCGGCTGATGTTCTCCAGCGACTATCCGCACTGGGACTATGACGACCCGCGCCAGGCGCTGAGCTTCAAGATGACCGAAGCACAACGCGCCGGCATTTTGCGCGACAATGCCAGGGCGCTGTATCGCTTGTCGTAAATCGTTTGAGTGTCCAGGTCGGCAACTGCCGACCTGGTTGCCGTTGCCCTTCGAAGGCCGCTTCCCGGCCACCTCAGGGTGACGGAAGAAATTTCGACAGCGTCTCAGTTTGAAAGTGAAAAGATAGCCACCAGAAGGATCCCAATGGACCCAAAATCAATTACGGCCATGGCCGCACTTTTTCTGATCGTTGCCGGAGTGGCTCTGATCGCAGCTCAGGCAATATTTCCAGGTCATTTTCAGAACATGGAAAAAACTTTCACAATGAGAAATCTTAGACTGAAAACTAATGTTGTCGGATTCGGGGTGATTTTGTTAGGTGTCATATTACTATTGACCGAGACCGGTGCGGACTTCTTTGGCAAATAGCTCATCTCTACAATCAAACAGAGGCACTCCCAAAACTTCGCGATGAAATTTCCTCGTAGACTTATTTTGCAGATCGTCGCCGGTGCCATGACGCTACCGGTGCTGCCGCGCGTCGCGCGCGCCGAAACCTATCCGGCGCGGCCGGTGCACATCATCATCGGCTTTCCGCCGGGCGGCGCCACCGACATTGCCGCGCGCCTGATCGGGCAATGGCTGTCGGACCGGCTCGGCCAGCCGTTCGTGATCGAGAGCCGGCCCGGCGCCGCCGCCAATCTCGCCACCGAGGCGGTGGCCCACGCCGTGCCCGACGGCTATACGCTTTTGGTCGCGGTCGGCACCAACACCATCAATCCGGCGCTCTATCCCAATCTCAATTTCAATTTCATCCGCGACCTCGCCATGGTCGCCGGCATTTTGCGCACGCCGCTGGTGCTCGAAGTCAATCCGGCGGTGCCGGTCAAATCCGTGCCGGAGCTGATCGCCTATGCCAAGGCCAATCCCGGCAAGCTCGCCATCGGCTCGTTCGGCACCGGCAGCATTTCCCACATCGCCGGCGAAATGTTCAAGATGGCGACCGGCATCGACATGGTGCACGTGCCCTATCGCGGCTCGGCGCCACTGGTGGTCGACCTCCTCGGCGGCCAGGTGCAAGTTGCTTTCGACAATATGCCGCCGTCGATCGAGCATATCCGCGCCGGCCGGCTGCGCGCGCTGGCGGTGACCACGGCTGAGCGCTCGCCGGCGCTGCCCGACCTGCCGACCGTGGCCGACTTTTTGCCCGGCTTCGAAGCCAGCGCCTGGGCGGCGATCGCGGTGCCGAAGGCGACGCCGCGCGACATCGTCGACAGGCTCAATACCGAGATCAATGCCGGGCTCGCCGATCCGAAAATCCTGGCGCGGCTCGCCGATTTCGGCGCCACCGCGTTTGTCGCTTCGCCGGCCGAGCTCGACACGCTCGTCGTCGAGCAGACCGCGAAATGGGACAAGGTGATCCGCGCCGCCAACATCAAGGCGGAATGAATCCAGGCCTCACTTCGCAACAAGCCTCACTTCGCGACAAGCAGCTCGGGCCGAAATTCGAAATGCATGGTATCGAAGTGATACCATTTGCCGCCCCAGATAAACCCGTGCTTCTCGAAGATCGCGACGATCGCTTGCGGCATGCGGTTGCGATAGACGATCGCGCCGTGGTGCGGCCGCCAGTACCAATAATCGGAAAAACCGGTGTTGAGATCGATGGCGATGCCGTAGCCGTGCGGGCTGGGCTGGCCGGTGTCGGCCACGGCGCGACAATTATACGTGCCGGCGATCGGGTAGGCGGCGCGCTTGATTGTGTCGGGCAGCGCGTCGATCTCCGCCGACACGGCGCGCAACTGGGCATCGGCGCCGTTGATCGACGTGATGCCGATCGTTTTGCCCCAGGTCTTTGGCAGCCAGGCCAGCGACACAAGGCGCGGTGACACGTCGCCCTTTTGGCAGTCGCCGTACATTTTCGTGAACAACGCAGTATTGCGAAACCGGCCCGGATCGGCATCGACGGCCGGCGGTTTTGCCAGCGGTCCGCGCGGATAGGGGAGGCGAAACTGGTCGGCGATGGAGGCGTGCCGCAGCAGGTCCTGGAACGATTTATTTTCGACACCGTCTGATATCGGCATGGCGGTGCCGTCGCGCCAGTGCAGCACTTTATCGTCATGCCCGGCGAGCGCGTTCGGGTAGGCGGCGACGAGACTGTCGAGCGCAATGCGGAGCGCGTTATCCTGTGCAAGCAGAGGAATTTCGCCGGCGAGCAGGGCGAGTACGACGACGACGCAAACCTTCGTCAAGCGTGCGGCCAGTGCCGGTCGCGGAACCAGGCGCGGTAGTCGGTCATTTTGGCGCGCTGCGCCGCCGGTGCGTGACGCTTGCAGGTCGAGGCTTCGTCGCTCTTGTCCGGCGCGCCCCAGCGCAGCTCGACGCAGTCGTTCAGGTTATAGCCCATCTCGAAATCCGCGGCGCGGTCGATGACGTCTCGCAGCGAGAGCGTCCATGTCGAGCCGTCGCTGCGCGTATAGGTGAACTTGCGCGCCGCAAGCTCCGACGCCAGCACGCTCTGCAATTCGGCCTGCACCTGCGCGACGCTCTCGCCGCGCGGCATGGCGAAGCGCTCGGGCTGCCGCGCCACCTTGTCCGGATAGCCGCGGACCACGTCGATCGCGATCAACAGACGAAAATCGCGCGCCGGCGTGGCGAAATCTTCCCAGGCGCCGTTGGTGGCGAAGATCGCCGGGCCGTCCGGCATGGTCGCTTCGCCTTTGCCGCTATTCTGGAATTTCCGCCCGTTCTCGATCGAGCCGACGCGGGTCTTGACCTGCTCTTCGAGCGAGTCGATCGCCCCCTTCATGGCGCGCACCGGATCGAGCGGCTCGGGCGATGCCACGTCATCCATGCGATCGTAAAAGGCTTCGACGCCGAGCTGCGACTGCTCCAGCGAAAAATCGCCGTACTGCGGATTTTTGGCGATTTCCGCATTGGTCAGCCGCCGCAGATTGCCGCTCGCGTCGCGCATGATCGGCCGGAAGCGCTTGAAGCCGGGGCTGCCGAGCAGGGGCTCGTGGGCAAACAGGAAACTGCCGCGCCAAAAGCGCTTGCGCGCCACCGTGCCGTCGGGCTCGCCGTCGACGGCGAGGAAGACGCCGGCGGCGCCTGCGGATTCCGGCACGCGTCGCACCAGCATCAGGACGTGGCCGTACGGATCGGCATAGACGGTGCCCGGGCGCAGCGTCTGCTGGCTCAGCGGCACGGTATAGAAATCGGTGTTGTCGTCGGTCGCCAGCACGCGCACCGCGCCGGACTGCACGGCGTCGGCGACCACCGGCAAATACGCGCCAAAGCCCGCCGCCAGTCCCGGCCGCTGCGCCGCCGCGGGGGGATTGAGATTGGTCAGCCACGAGTAGCATTTCGGCGCGTGTCCGCCGCCGCCGCGCGAGCAATTGGAGTAGCCGAACGGCAGCCCCATCTTGAAGGCGAAATAGGCGCGCAGGAAATAAACCAGGTCGGCGCAGTCGGGGCTGATCGGCGCCGACACTTCGTCTTCGCCGGCGCCCAGATAGTTGAACAGCATATTGCGCGAGCGGTCGCGCAGCACGGCGCGCAGCGTCGGCCACGACGGTTCGGCGTCGAGTGGCGCATCGAACAGTTTTTGGATCCACGCCGAATACAAATTTTCCGTGGCCCGGCTCCACGACGCGCGCACCGGCCAGACCGCGCCCGGCGTGGCGCCCGGCGGCGGGGCCGGGGCGTCGCGCACGGCGATGTCGCGGGTGATGGTGCCGCAGCCGGCCGCCGCAAGCGCCGCGCGCCAGGTGCCCACCGCCGGCGACGCCACTTCGGCGTACCAGAAATACGGCGGCCCGCCTTGGCGGTCGCTCGTTTTGGCCACGACGCGGCCATCGGGGCCGCTAAGCGAAAGCTCGCCGTCGAGCGGTTTCTCGGCCGCGAACACGACACGCAACGGCGCGCCCTTCCACGGCGCCATCGGTGTGGACAAGACCGCGATCTCGCCCGTGCCTTCGTCGCAGCTACCCGATGGATTTTGCGCCCGGGAATTCGTCGCTGAAAAAACCAGGACCAAAAACGCGCCCGCGATCGGCAGCAATGCCGTCACCGCAGCAGCAAGCCGGCGTGTTGGAAACAAGTGAATCCCCTTCGTGAAACGCCCTAAAACTGCATCCGATCCCGGCAGCCAGGGGCCGCCTTGCAGGATAGCGAATTGGCCAGGATCAGTCAGCGGGCATGAAGGCGATTTTGCGGCCAGTCGCACGTTCGTTACGTAAAAGCCGCAGAATCCGCCCGTTCCTATTCAAGGACTTTGGGCAATGGCCTAAAATAAGTGATCGACGGTTGCGCACCGGTGGGGCGCGGCGGCGGCCGGTTCGACACAGACGATGGCAACGACAAGGAGAGGAAGATGAGCAAGATCTCGAATTCCATTTCGCGTCGCGACATGCTGGCGGTCGCGGCGGCCGGCGGTGCGCTCTCGGCGGCGTCGCTGGCGCAGGCGCAGACCAGTCCGCCCATGCAGCAGCCGACGCGCCCCGGCAAGGGTGGCACCAATCCCGGACCGAAGAATCCGGTCCGTGCCAGCCAGAACCCGGACATCATCTCGCCGCCGGCCACCGACCACGGCACGCTGCCGAACCTGCGCTTTTCGTTCGACGATTCGCACATGCGCCTGGAGTCCGGCGGCTGGACCCGGCAGGTGACGGTGCGCGAGCTCGGCGTTTCCAAGAACATCGCCGGCGTGAACATGCGGCTCAATTCCGGCGGCGTGCGCGAATTGCATTGGCATAAGGCCGCCGAATGGTCCTACATGCTCTACGGCACCGCCCGCATTACCGCGATCGACGCGGAGGGGCGCAATTTCGTCGACGACGTCGGCGTCGGCGATCTGTGGTATTTCCCGCCCGGCATCCCGCATTCGATCCAGGGTCTTGGGCCCGACGGCTGCGAGTTTCTCCTGGTGTTCGACGACGGCGATTTCGACGAGGACAACACTTTCCTGGTCAGCGATTTTATCAAGCACACGCCGCCGGAGGTGCTGGCCAAGAATTTCGGCATGGAGGCTTCTGCCTTCGCCAACGTGCCCGACCCGAGCCAGCTTTACATTTTCCCGGCGCCGCTTCCGGGCCCGCTCGAAGCCGACAAGATCGCCGGCGCGACGCCGGTGCCGCAGAGCTTCAGCCATCGCATGCTGGCGCAGACGCCGATCAAGACCAAAAGCGGCACGGTGCGGATCACCGACACCAAGGTGTTCCCGGTGTCCAAGACCATCGCCGCGGCCTTGGTCGAGGTCGAGCCGGGCGGCATGCGCGAAATGCATTGGCATCCCAACACCGACGAGTGGCAATACTACATTGCGGGGCAAGCGCGCATGGGCGTGTTCGCGTCGTCGGGTGAGGCCCGCACTTTTGATTTCTTCGAGAACGACGTCGGCTTCGTGCCCTTTGCCATGGGGCATTACATCGAGAACACCGGCAATACGACGCTGCGTTTCCTGGAAATCTTCAAGAGCGATTATTACGCCGACGTGTCGTTCGACCAGTGGCTGGCGCTCACCCCGCCGGAACTGGTCACTGCGCATCTGCACACCGATTCGCAGTTCATCGCCAAGCTGCGCAAGGACAAGGTGCCGGTCGTGCCGGCTTGAGTGTTGGCTGCAGTCGCGACAAAGATGGGCTTGCCGACAAGGAACCCCGGGGCGACCGCTCCGGGGTTTTACGTCAGGCGCGAACGATTCAGCCCGCCGTTGATTGGTGGTGGCTGTTCGCGCTTCTCGCGCCGGCATTCTGCGCTTTGGCCTGGATCACCCGCACCGAATCGGCGGCCTGCGCAGTCTTGCGGGCGCGCTGTCGGTCGCGATCGAGAGTTCTGGTTTGCATCTCTCCCCAAGCCAGAACCGCTCCGAACAGCAAGAATGCGGCGACAATGGCGGAGAGGATGATGATGGTCGTGATCGGCATGTCAGGCTCCTTTTGTCGTTGCCAAGATCCACATCAAGTTGGGTTTATTGCTCGAGAGATTTCAGATATGCGATCACGTCGCCGACCTGGCCGGGATCGAAGCGGAATTCCGGCATCGTCGGATGCCCGGTGACAATTCCTTCGGCGAGCGGCTCCTGCAGATCTTCGACCGGATAGCGCAGGTGCAGCATGCGAAACGGCGGCGCGATCTTTAATGGGCTGCCGCCGATTTTGCGGACGGCGTGACAGCGCGCGCAATTGGCCTCGACGAGAACCAAGCCTCTTTGCGCGGCCGGCGAGAGCACCTCGGCGCCGATCGCCGGCGAAGACGGCAAGGCAAGCAGAGCCGCACCATTGACAGCCGTAGCCACGCTCATAGCCACGATCAGTGCCCCGCGCATTGCCATCTCGCTTTCGGCTTGCCGAAGACGTGCTGTTGATCGCCGCGGACGATCAGTGCGCCGCGGCGCGCTCTTTCGCTTCGTCTTCGGGCGAAGGGAAAGCCATCGCCGACATCGGCTCGACCCAGACCATGTGATCGTGCACCCCTTTGACGCCGTCGACGTTCTCGACCACGACGATGATGCCCTGCCGCTCCCGGTCGTCGGTGATGGTGCCCCACAATTCGGCAACGCCGTTCTTGACGACGACGTTGATACGGGGCGCCCAGTGCTGGGCTCCGAGAGCGGTCAGAATTTGGTTGCGGATCGACCAGTCGGGCCCGGCCGTCGGCTGGGCATCGCGGGCCATGCTCGCCAGCGCGTGCATCAGATTGGCGCGGCTGACGATGCCGACCATGCGGCCCTCGCGCACCACCGGAAGCCGCTTGACGCGGCGGCGTTCCATCAGCTCGACGACCTTCTCCAGCGTATCGTCCTCGCTGACGACGCATGGCTCCGGCGTCATGATCTCTTCGACCTTGCGGCCCGAGGCGTGTACGTAATCCTCCGCCAGCTTGCCGGGACCGACGATGAACTCGAGCCATTTCGCGCGGCGGCGCTGGGTGCCGAGCTCGCTGCGGCGCAGAAAATCGCCCTCGGTCACGATGCCGATCAGTTCGCCGTTCTTGTCGACGACCGGAAGGCCGCTGATCCTGTTCTGCAGCATCAGCCGCGCAGCTTTGAGGACCTGATCGTCGCTCTGGACGGAAATCACGTTGCGCGTCATGACATCTTTGACTTGCATGGTCGTCGTCCTTTCAGGTTCGAATTTGTCCGGGGCGGAGCGCTGAAGCTCAGCCGTTCATCCGGGTCAGCGCCGAGCGGTTGCGCAGCACGATGCGCCGCGACGTCGGCACCTCGATCGTCGCCGCGGTTTCAAGCGACGTCAGCGTTCGCGACACCGTCTCGATGGTCAGGCCGAGATAGTCGGCGATGTCCTGCCGCGACATCGGCAGATCGATGGCATTGCCGCCGCTTGAGCGTTGCGCCATCTCGAGCAGAAAGCCCGCGACGCGCTCCTGCGCGCTCTTGATGAGGAGGAGGATGCGGTCCTGCACCCGGCGCAGTTCCCGCGCGGTGAGCGCAAACAGCTCGCGGGCGACAGTGGCATCGCGGCCGGCCAGCGCGTCGAGCGCGCTGCGCTTGAGGACCAGTACCTTGACGTCGGTGATGGCCTCGGCAGCCGAGGTATGCTCGCCGTCGAACTCGATGCCGAAAATATCGCCCGGCATGTAGAAGCCACCGATCTGGCGGCGGCCGTCGCTGAGGATGTTGTAGGTCCGCACGCTGCCGGAGAGCACCTTGTAGACGTAGTCGGCCGGCTCGTTCTCGCCGAAAATCTCGGTGTTGCGCGGGTACGACATCGTCGCACCCATGAGCAGCAGGCTCTCGTCGAGCGAATTGATTTCGCCGCGGTTGCCGCATGCGGGACGCCCTGTGGAACGCGGGGCTGACGGGAAGGGGCGGCTATTGGGGACGACACGAAATGCGTCGGTGCGAACTGCGGCTTGGGTGAGCATGGCGCTTTACCTCCAAATTCGTCGTGGGGTATTGCTAACCGCGGGGCGCCAAGCGAGAAATTCAGATAAAATACATATACGTATATTCCCTTAGGCGGCGGCCGGCGCGTCCTTGCAATCCATTGGGTTTGCTGGATTTATCGCCGATCTGCCGGTTGGTCGGCGGCCTTGAACGGTAGCGTTGCGATGGCGAACGCGATGCCAAAACTGCAGTCCGCGCCTGCGCTAGGCATGAAAAGCCCGGCCTTGCAGCGCGTCGTGCAGCGCTACGGCGTTGCGATTGTGGCCTTCGCGCTGGCGCTGGGGCTCAAATTCCTGCTGGAATCGCTTTTGCTGCTACGCGGTGACGCTTCCTATCTTTTTTTCCTGCCGGCGATTCTGATC
>Ga0316363_10003975_pt1 | contig 10333 bp, 6 predicted proteins | sample Sb_taG_3_FD_200459 | JGI IMG/M metagenome (GOLD analysis project Ga0316363, IMG submission 200459) | Peat soil microbial communities from Weissenstadt, Germany - Sb_50d_a_PC metaG (v2) (version 2) | ecosystem: Environmental > Terrestrial > Soil > Wetlands > Peat | place: Germany: Weissenstadt...
GGGCCATCACCCTTGTTCTGGTTTACTCCCTGGGTTTGATGGGCGTCCTTACTCCCTACGCCAGTGGGCCTGCGCCAATTTGGTATAGCAGCGGCTACATCCCCACCAAAGACTTCTGGCGACTGGGTGCCACCATGGGAACGCTGTACCTGGCCGTGCTGCTGGCACTCGGCTTGCCATTCGCAATCAACTTCCTGCACCGACGGTGCGTTGACTTGGTCGTTGGCGCAGTGGTCAACCGGAGGTGGGGTGTCAGTTTAATGTGCATTCTCGACCGGGACAACCCCCGGGTCTCGAGGATGTACGCGTGCCCCCGGCCGCGCCTATCGATTCGCACTCCGTTACGCGCGAGCTATACAGGGATGAAGTATCTCTGGCTCCCTCGGACTGTGCTGGAAGCGGATTTCTTGGATTCCATGCCGAAGATCAAGACCCACCACTGGTCTGGCGTCACACTCAGCATGGAAAAAATGTTTGGGGTCGTACCCGGTACACGCTACAGATGGCCGAAGAACATCCTTCACTGGAAAGTTATTCAGGAGAGCATTCTTGATCTGTGCGCGACCATTCCGATCCACTTCGTCATCGCGGACGGCATCGTGGCGATGAAGGAAACAGGCCCCTTAACGGCTCCGCTCGTCTTCTGGGAAAGACTGTGCTTGCGGACGTTTCGGTGGCTGCCGATGCAACCTGCGCCCGCTTGATGGGATTTCATCCCGATCGAATCGTCCGCCTTTGCGAGACGACCGCAATCCGAATCGAAATGTTCATGCTATACATGCGCGCGTATTCTAAGGTGCACCTACTGCTGAATTCCGAGACTCAACGGCGACACGAAGCCGCGAAACGGGCATGGCGTTCCGCGCCGAAACCGGATTGGCCCGGCAATCGCGTCTGCTGTCGCAGGATCGTGCAGCATATCCTGCACGAGTAGCTCCTGCCCGGCGAGTTTCTGGGAGACGGCGGCAGTATAAAGCATGGAAGCGTTGATTTAGAATTCTGTTGACTACTGTCCAAATTAGCGAAGGGGACGCAGATGTTCAGCAAAATGATCAGGAAAACGATCGCCGCCGGACCCGCGGTGTTAACTGTCGTTTTCGCCTCCGCCGCGCTGCTCAGTCAGCCGACGCCCGCGGCGCGCAGTTCCCCGGCAGGGCTCGAGTTTCCCGTGATCATGCAGCAAAAGGTTGCTGCCGGCGAAACCCCCGTCGGAACCAAGGTCCAGGCCAAACTTGCGGTCGCCACCCTGGTCAATGGCGTCGTAGTTCCGCAGGACGCCATCTTGTCGGGAGAAGTTACCGAGTCAGCGGCGAAGTCTGCAACCGGCCCATCCCGCCTCGCCATTCGCATGGACTCCGCGCGGTGGAATAATGGCTCAGCACCCATCAAGGTTTACTTAACCGCCTGGTATTACCCCGTGGCGACGCCGACGAATCAGGATCTTTCGTCTGGCCTACCGGACGCCGCAAACAACCCGAGACTCCGCGCTGGTGGCGCCTTCCCCGGGGCGAGGAACCCGGCTTCACCATTTCCAGGCTCTGACGCGGGCGTCGGCAAGGACACGCTCCCTGCGCCGCCCAAGCCCGCCTCGAGCATTTCGCAACACCGCGTTTTGATGAAAAATGTAGAGTCCACGCGCAATAGCGACGGGGCCGTTACCCTTACTTCCAAGCATTCCAACATCAAGCTTGATCGGCAGACTACCTATGTCCTCGCTGCGGGCGGGTTGGCGTCTGGCCCAGGTTGATCGCCGCGAGTCTTCTCCATTCGTGAATAACCAGACCATCAACGGCACGGGAGGGGTAGGCAACTTTGGCTTGACTGTCAATCAGCCCACCCAAACCGGCATTCTGGTAGGTGGGCCGATTACGCGAGCGGGACTTTCGATCTCCTGACCACCGGCACGGGCGGCAAGTAATGGGAGTACTGGGGAGTTTGGGGGAGTCCGAACTAGTAATCATGATCGAGGGTGTGACGGAAGAGATGCGTGGGTCGGACCGATTGTCCTGACCTGAAACGATTACGAGCGAGTCTTGGTGGGTATTGCAAAACCTTCAACGAGAGCGAAATGGCGCGCTCTTCGGCGTGCACGGGTTAGTACGCTCGAAAAGTACTTGACCACCGCCGACATTGTTAGCGAGGCGATTTTGCGCCAGCAACCCTTCTGAGATGCCGCCAACTCCACAGCTTTCATTGACTTGCCTGTTTCATCCACGTAAGATTTGCCACGCATGATCGGCCAAACCATCTCGCACTACCGCGTCATCGAGAAACTCGGCGGTGGTGGGATGGGCGTCGTCTACAAGGCAGAAGATGTCCGCCTGCACCGTTTTGTCGCGCTCAAGTTTCTCCCCGATGAAGTAGCCCGAGATCCCCAAACTTTGAGCCGTTTTCGGCGCGAAGCTCAGGCCGCCTCGGCCCTCAATCATCCCAACATCTGCACGATTCACGACATCGGCGAAGAAGAAGGCAAGGCTTTCATCGCGATGGAGCTGCTCGAGGGCGAGACCCTGAAGCATCGTATCGAGGGCAAGGCACTGAAAGCTGACCAGGTTTTGGATCTGGGAATCCAGATTGCCGACGCCTTGGATGCAGCGCACGCCAAGGGCATCATTCATCGCGATGTAAAGCCGGCAAATATTTTCGTGACCAAGCGGGGCCAGGCAAAAATACTCGACTTCGGGCTCGCCAAAGTGCGGAGAACCCACCAGACCACAGAGGGAGCTGACACGGTCACAGCAGCACCGGAAGATCAGCTCACCAGTCCGGGCTCCGCCGTGGGCACGGTTGCTTATATGTCGCCGGAGCAGACTCGGGGAGAAGAACTGGATCCGCGCACCGATCTGTTCTCGCTCGGGGTTGTGCTCTACGAGATGTCGACTGGCCGCCAACCCTTTTCGGGGAACACGTCGGGCGTGATTTTCGAGGCCATACTCAACCGGGTTCCGTCCGCGCCCGGACAACTGAATCCGCTACTACCGCCGAAGTTGGGCGAGGTCATCGAGAAGGCTCTGGAGAAAGATCTCGACCTTCGCTATCAATCTGCGGCAGAGATTCGCACCGATCTGAAACGTGTCCGGCAGCGTGGCGCGTCGGGAATTGCCGCGAGCAGTGGAGCCGTCGATGGGAGCGGCACTTCTGCGAAAGCCGAACCCAAATCGCTTGGGCACCGGACTCGCGGCGCTTTGCTGGCATTCGGCTTTCTCGGCAGCTTCGCTCTGGGCGCGGTGTTTGGAAGGCTGCTGTGGCAGCACGTGGCGCCTCCACTGCAATACCGGCAACTGACCTTCCGACGTGGTGCAATCCGCTCGGCCCGGTTCGGCCCCGATGGACACACCATCCTCTATAGCGCGGCTTGGCAGGGTAACCCCGTGGAGGTGTTTACGACTCGTCCGGAAGCGCCCGATTCCCGTTCGGTCGGCCTGAGTCGCAGTCAGCTTCTCGCGGTATCGTCCACGGGGGAAATGGCCGTTGCACTCTCCAACAATCCCGTGGGGACGTGGGTAAACGTGGGCACGCTCGCCCGCGCGCCTCTAGTGGGAGGCGCTCCCCGCGAGATCCTCGAAAACGTGCAAGCGGCTGATTGGGGGCCGGACGGGGACAGTCTTGCGGTGGTGCGTGACTGGGGAGGCAGGAACCGGCTGGAGTATCCGGTGGGAAAAGTGCTGTACGAAACCGGCGGCTGGATTAGCCACCCACGGGTCTCGGCCAAGGGCGACCAAGTCGCTTTTTTGGACCACCCGATTCAGGGGGACGATAGCGGTTCGGTGGCAGTTGTCGATTTGGCTGGACACAAGAGAACTCTCTCCAGCAGTTGGTTAAGCCTGCAGGGGATGGCGTGGTCCAGCGGTGGAGACGAAATTTGGTTTACCGCCACCCGCATCGGCATCGATCGTGCTCTCTATGCGGTCTCGCTTTCAGGTAGTGAGCGGCTGGTGGCACGGATGCCGGGGACGCTGACCTTACTCGACATCTGGAAAGACGGCCGCGTCCTGCTCACCCGCGCCAGTTGGCGAAGGGAACTGGTTGGAAATTCCAGCGACCAGCCCAAGGAGCACGACCTTTCCTGGCTCGATTATTCCTACTGTGCTGACATTTCAGCCGACGGTAAGACCATATTGTTCGACGAAGAAGGCGAAGGTGCGGTCTTGAGCCGGGGAACCGGCGAGTGGACCTATGCCGTCTATCTTCGCGGCACCGATGGATCACCGGGCGTTCGACTCGGGGAAGGCACTGCCATCGCTCTGTCCCCGGACCAAAAATGGGTGGTTGCCCAACCGCCTGGAGCTCCAGCGCAATTGTCGCTGCTGCCCACAAAAGCCGGCGAATCCCAGGCGCTCACCCACGACGACATTAACCACATCTGGGCCCGCTGGCTGCCTGACGCAAAGCGGCTGGTATTCTCCGGGAACGAACCGGGTAAGGGAGTGCGGCTTTACGTGCAAGAGGTACGCGGAGGCAATCCCCGACCTATCTCCCCGGAGGGCGTGTCCGCTATGGCGTTCGCTGTTTCCGGCGACGGCCAGTTCGTAGCTGGCATAGGCCCGGATCAGAAAGGATACTTGTATCCCGTGGCCGGGGGAGAAGCGCGCGTGATCCCAGGATTTTCGGCTGGCGAAGAACCCATCGCATGGAGCCAGGATGGGCGTGCGCTATATACCTACCGCCCCGGCGAACTCCCAGCCAAGGTCTACCGTGTCGACTTGGCCAGCGGCCAGCAAACAGTTTGGAAGGAACTAATGCCGGTCGATCCGGCGGGCATCGAAACCATTGGTCCTATTCTGATTACACCGGATGGCAAGACCTACGTTTACGGATACCATCGCACACTTTCCGATCTTTACCTGGTGGAAGGGCTGAAGTAGTCAGATGGCGTTTCGAATCTGCCTCCGATGAGTTTCGCTGTTAGCTGTTCGGTTCCGCGTCATCCCAGTCCACGAACCAATCCACCGCGACAAAAAAAGGCTGGGTCAGAGAAGAAAAATGGATAGTTGCTGAAACCAGGCAATTTCACTAAGAACCCGGCTATCCACCTAATCGAGTCCGGGGGCAGGGTTACGCCGTCAAACGAATGTATTGTAAATCCCGTGCTGCGGCAGTGGAGGCCGCCAGTATGGGAAAAAGCAAAGCCAAGGCGAACTATCGTCGCACCGTGCTCCGGTTACCGGACTTGGATCACTACAAGTTGGCGGTGCGCAACAGTCTCACTTTGCCTGGTTCCCGCCGCGTCTACCAGTACGCCAACGAGCACTTCATCGCATGGTACTGCTCGGAGCCCCGCCTGGCTTTCAATCGCATCGTAGTGGTTCGCTACCGCATGTTCCTGGAAGGGCGGGGGCTGGCTGCAAACACGATTAATCAGCAACTCGCCGCAGTTCGGCGGCTGGCATACGAGGCGGCTGACGCTGGACCTGCTGAGCCCCGAATTGGCCACTGACATCAGCCGAGTGAAAGGCCGACCGTCGCCGATTCTGCGAAGGGCCAGGACAACAAACCTGACTTTTGTCCAACGTCGCCTTTTTCCAGGGCAAAGCTAAAGGCTACGACAGCTCGTTGGTGGAGTTGACGGAATTGAATGCGCGAGAGCGAAAGGCTGCTGTGGATTCCGAAGCAGGTCCTACGACATCGCTGGGCGGTTTCGGCGGCTCCATCTCCGCAGCGGCTGGTTGGTGTGCAAGTTCCGCCCTGCGCCCGTGCTTGGAGCCCATCTTCAACGTCGCCCAGGATCCACATGAAATGCAGAGCGCACACTGTTCCTCCCTTGACAGACCACGCGCCGCAGTTTGCAAATCAATAATAACTAGCGTCCAATAGCGCGTGGAGACCAATCTGAGAGAATCCGACCGTGGATCATGCCTACCCTTCAATCTTTGATTAGTGAGTTTGCTTCTTTTGATCTCTTGCGAAGGCCACTGCTGTCAAATCGCCTAAGGTGCGACCAACTTTGCTGATAGTTTCTGCACACCCACGCCGCTGAGGGGAAGGTTTTGTGCCAATCCCGGCACGGCCCGCGGGTTTTGCTGATGGTTCGTCGCCTGCGGGACCCTCTCGCTCAAATAGGAAAACAATTCTCCGGCTGTAACCGTGCCATCCTTATTTGCGTCGGCCTCGTTGTTCTGCAGGCCCTTTAGCACGAAATAGGTAAAGACCCCATGTCCACCACCCCACTGCTCACCTTCGAGAGACAGTTCACTCACGTCGCTGGCAGTGATGACAGCGCGATCCGCTTTGGAGGCATAGCGCTCGAGATACTGATTCGACAAATTATTCTGTTTGGCGCCAAAGCGCTCCCCGCTGATGCCGTAGCTGTGGCAGCTATCGATCAGCGTGATTACATGTTTGGCTTTCAGGATCCGGTCAAAAACGTCCTGCAGGTCTGACATGAGGAATGCTGTTCCGCCCATATCGTCAGGCTGGGTATCGTAGGTGAGTAGATAAAGGTTGCGGCTGTCGTTCGGGTCGGGCGCACCATGTCCCGCGAAGTAAATCACCACCAGATCTTGCGGCCGCGGCTTGGTGAGGAAAGTAAACAGAGCGCTACGCAGGTTCTGGGAGGTCGCCTCTTCGTCAAACAGCGTCTGCACGTTCTCTTTGGGAAAGCTGCCTCCGGCAGGCGATTCCAGGAAGTCGCGGAACGCCAAAGCGTCGCGGCTGGCATATTTCAGATTGGCAAGTCCGGTTCCGCCATTCTTGTACTTGGAAATGCCGACGATTACGGCATATTTCTCGCCCCCAATCTTTTGGGGCGGGGCGGAGACGGGCTTCCGAATCCTTGTCGAACGCTGCTCGGGAAATTCCAGCAGAAAGGACGCATAGTGAACCCTCTTGTAGCGGTCCACATAGTACGCCTCGACCGAATTGCGGCCGGGGCTGAGTTTGAATCCGCTGCCCCAATGGGCAAGATCAAGTTCACACAGCACGCCTTCGGCCACGCTGCGCTTCGCGGTGATGTCGTCGGTGGCTTCAGTGTTGATTTTTGTGTGGATGTCGCCATAGCTCGCGTCGATCGGCTGCTTGTCGATATGCACGCGCATCCGAGAAATTCCCGACTGTGGCAGGGCATCGAACAAAGCAAAGGAATTGGCTTCGACCCGGCCTTGCAGTTCCGGGATTTCAAGCCACATTTCGGTGGCTTTGACAGTTTGACCGAGCGTCGTACTGAGCTTGCCGGAGGCGGCCAGCAGTACGATCAAGGCCAATGCCGACTTGGCGGAAGTAAAGCGCATGTGAGTGCCGAAGTGAACATTATGATTCTTCTTGCGACAGTGTCAATGGGTTGCGAAAAGGTCAACCTGCTACCCCCTCATCGTGCTTGACGAGGGCAGCCAAATCTTCTACGCTTTGCCTGATTTTGTCCTTTCCTGTTTGGGGCCCTCTTAAGGGTATAAGAAATACTCGGCGGTTCTCTCTAAGGAGGCTGTATGAACCCTTTCCCATCCCACCGCAACGTTCTCTTTGTGCTGGTCACTGCTGTCTTCCTGTCCAGTTTTTCTGTCGGCCAACTCGGCATACTCAAGAAGAAGGACAAAGATGCTTCGACCGTCCGCACCACGGATACGCCCACCGAGCTTTCCGAGGCCGACAAGAAAAAGATGGCGGAGATCGCCGACCGTCCGGAGGTCAAGGAAGAGATCCAGGCAGCCTGGGATGCGAAAAGGCAGGCTGATCTGGAGTATGCCTACAACGTCAACTACTCCGTGCATTTCTCCGAGGCGTTCGGGCCGCAACTCGCCGAATTTCGCGAAAAGTATGGACAGCTCTACGACAATCCTATTCTGCAGGAGTACCTGAATAACATCGGCCAGCACTTGGTCCCCGGGGATTCGCCCAATACCTATTCCTTCAAGCTGCTGCTTGATCCAGTGCCGCGAGCGGAATCGTTCTCTACCGGTTCAGTTTATATCTCGACCGGGCTGGTGGCCATGCTCGACAACGAAGCCCAACTGGCCTACATCCTCGGGCACGAGATCGCACACGTAGAGAAGAACCACTTTTACAACGAGATCCGGAACGAGATTCTCGAGGAAGAACTCTATAAAGAGAAGGAAAAGGACGTCGAGAAGAAGCGGGCGATTTTTTCAGGGGTGACCGCACTCGCGGGCGCCGGAATCGGCGCTGGCATCGGCGGTAGAGGAGGGGCAATCACCGGAGGCCTCATCTTTGGCGGCGGCTTGGTAGCCTCACAATTGCTGTTTCGCAATAAGATGACGGTCACAGAGTGGAGCACGGTGTACGAAAACGAAGCCGACGACGCCGGTTTCAAATACATGCTGGACCAAAGCTACGACGTACGAGAGGTGCCTCGATTGTACGTACGGCTGGATAACACAGTGACCCGCGATTCGCGTGTCGGCCTCGGTTTCATTAGTCGCTTGTCGCGAGTGAAGGAGCGAAGCGCACATGCACAGGAGCTGCTCTCGGGTTCTTTCAAAGCCACCGTGGATGCCAAGCTGAAGGCCGGCGGACTGACCGGGTCGAGCCCGGAGTTCTCCTTGATTATGTCTGCGCTGAAGCGGGACAACGGCATTATCGCTCTCGATTACGACCTGTACGACGAGGCGCGGGACAACCTGGAAGAGGCCGTCAACCTGCGCTCCAACGATGCGCGCGCCCAGTTTTATTTGGGCAGGGTAGTCTCCCTCACCGCCCGTACCCCTGCCGATCGTCAGCAGGCCACTGCCGACTTCCTCAAGGCAATCCAGTACGATGAAGGCCGTGGAGCGTATCCCGATCCTCATCTCGAACATGCACTGAGCTTGATCGCAGACAAGAATTCTGCCAATTCCGACGAGATCAGGAAAGAGCTGCAAACCTACGTCGCTCTATACCAGCGCGAGCACGCTGGACAACTGCCCAACAACATGCCGATTTTGTACGATTACTTTACCCTGGCGGGGGATGCGACTTGGTATGTTCCGCCGGCTGCGGTTATCTCCACAAAGAATGTGGAAGCTCTCCGCGTAAGCCAAACCCAGAACACCGGGGCCGCGTCGGCCAAGCAGGTGACGCAAGCCGCCGTGGGCGGTGATGACAGTGGAAGCGTAAAGACAGCGGCAGCACATCCGACGAAGAAGCCGGCTCCGGCCACCACACCGCACTGAGTCCGGGCCGGGTGGGATCGTTGGCACTACTCAGGGAGGCGAAGATGATAGCTCCAGAACGGATTTGCGGTCTCGCTCGGGGATTCACTCTCGTTGTGATTCTTCTTCTGCTCTCGACCTCTGCGCCGGCAGCCTCGCCGGCAAAGGTGGTGGTGGGAGTGCTTCCCACCTACAATCAAGGCGGATCGAATTACGGGCCGGAATTCTGCCAGCATCTGACCACCATGATTTTTGAGGAGTTGCAGAGTTCGTCAGTCCAGCCCCTTTTGCTCAACCCGGGAGGGTTGTACACCGCTACGGCGGACGAGTATACCCTCGATTACGCCAGAAAAAGCGACGTAGACGCGGCGTTGATTACAGTTCTGCTTACCACCGAAATGCCCGCCAAGGGTGACTTCACGATTAAGGTCAAGGCAGACCTGGTCGACCTGAAAAATGGTGCGTCGATGGCTTCCTGGCAGAGCACGACGCCAATCAACCGGCACGACGTCGCCCACGAGGCATTTGAAACACTGGGCGATAACAATAGCCGCGTGGGACAAGTCAGAGACCAAATGGCATTGCTTCGTTCCTCCAGCAAGCCTTTCGAAAAGCAGGCGCTGGGGGCCGCAGCGAGGAAAATTGCCCAGGACGTGAACTCCCAAGTGATGCGCGGGGCTGCTGCGGTGACCCCGACAAGGGAAGCGCAGCCCGTGGCGTCGGGCGGCGGGCCCTGCAACATCAATTTCAAAGTCGGCTACGTTACCAAACATGCATCTTCCAAGTCGTATGACTTGATCGTGAACGGAAAGGACGAAACGCTCGATATCAAGGATGGGGAGGTGCCGTTGTCGGTTCCGTCTGGCCCGCTTCTCATTCAGTTGGCGGTGCACGACGCACCCTACAAAGTGCCCAAACAGGATCTCTACCAACTGAACGCGCAGTTGGACTGCTCCCAAAACCATCATGACCTGCGGTACGAAATTGGGGAAGTGGGAGAAGGTTTTGTGAAATGGCAATAATCTGTCGATTGGCGTGCTTGGAATTCCCTTGCCATGGACTCCCATAAGCCACAGCGCCACAACGTGCTCGTCAGTTTTCTGCTCGGGATGGTGGCCTATGGAATGGCGCTGGCGGCGAGCCAGTCGGTAGCGGCGAGTGATCTGGAACTCTGGACCTACGATTTTCTAGTGAATCACGGCGGTTGCTACTCGAAGGAGAATGACAACATTATCGTTGTTGCCTTTGACGAC
>Ga0316363_10003986_pt1 | contig 10322 bp, 18 predicted proteins | sample Sb_taG_3_FD_200459 | JGI IMG/M metagenome (GOLD analysis project Ga0316363, IMG submission 200459) | Peat soil microbial communities from Weissenstadt, Germany - Sb_50d_a_PC metaG (v2) (version 2) | ecosystem: Environmental > Terrestrial > Soil > Wetlands > Peat | place: Germany: Weissenstadt...
GTCCATACTTGGCATCACGATCAAAGATGACGAACCTCGGAGCCGATCCAAATGGAAATGCTTCTCGCAACTGCTGGACGATCCACAAGCTTGTCGGATGCTTTGTGACGTTGAAGTGCAGGATGCGCCGACGATCGTGGCTGATGACGAAGAAGCAGTAGAGCACACCGAACGTAATCGTTGGCACGGTGAAGAAGTCCATCGCCGCAATCGCTTCCCGATGGTTTCGAAGGAAGGCGAGCCAACGTTTGGCCGGGTCAGGATCTCTCGGCGCTCGGCGCATCCAGCGCGAGATCGTTCTCTCGGAGAGATCAAAACCGAGCATGAGGAGTTCTCCGTGTATCCGAGGCGCTCCCCAGGTTGGATTCTCGGCAACCATCCGGAAAATCAAATCTCGAACCTCTTCCGAGAGCCATCTCCTCCCTGCCGGCTTTCGGGTCCGGGAGATCAAGCGCCAATAGAAACGGAAGCCTGCCCGATGCCATCGAACCACCGTCTCCGGCGTGACGACAATCAAAGTTTCTTTCCAGGCGGACCAGAACCGGTGGGCAATGACCCAGAAGAGTTTGTCGAAGCGGCTCAGCATCGGTCGCGGGTGGCGACGCTTCAGTACGGTGAGTTGCTGCCGGAGCGCGAGGTTTTCCAGTACGAGATGCCGACGACTGCGAAACGCGCGAGCAAGCGCTCCGGACCAGAGAAAAAGCAGATTTAACATGGCCCGGAGTTATACCAGAATCGCGGACGGATACTGCAGTAAGTTACTGATTCTGCGGTCGGTCAGAGTTTCGGCGAACAACAAGGCTTTGAAGTCCCAATATTTTGACTCAGGCTTCCCTTCTACCACTGTCCAAGGATGCTCGCGCGGCAGCGGGATTTCAGTGTCATATTCAACGAACATAGCTAACTCCTGGATTCGGCCTCAACTCCTGGATGGTCGGCAAACAGGCGGACCATCCCATTAGTTAAGCACCTGCCCTGGTTCGAAAATCGTCCGCCAGGGCCCGACGATTTGATTTAAGTCAATCCTAGACCGCTGAAAGCGCTGGTTCAAAAGTGCGGGTGTCCAAGAGGAAAGTTCGAAAATCGTCTGCTAGGGCCGACCAATTGTCAGCCGAAAGCGACCGAGATAATTGTGGCCATTTTGTGGCCAGAACAGCCGTTAATTCCCGTCATTGACCACAATTGTACTGCGTCAAGAGGTGACCCTGCGCGTCTCATAGCGAAAGCGAATTGATTTGTTTTCAGTTGCTTACAAGATGGCAGTTCTACCGGCAATTTTCAGGCTCTCAGATTCTCAATCTTCAAACCCGGGTTCGATTCCCGGTAGCGCTACCAACCTTCCTTAAGCTGTTCATTCCCAAGCGCATCCGGCTTCCCTCCAGTGCTTGTGACTACTTTGTGACTACTTTTCCCCAATTCTTGAAGTCGCTCCGGCCCTGCGTATTGGGTTGGGTGGAGCAAGCGCTGTGGCAAACAAGACCGTAAACATTTACGAGAGAGTGAAAGTTCTAGGGAAGTGGACTGATCGCTCGGTCCCGATTCCAAAACTCAAAGCCGATGGCACGATGTACCTCAAAGATGACCGTCAAGGAAAATTCCACATTTCGTGGTACGAGGGGAAAAGCAAGAAATGGCATCCGACGACCTGCACGACCCTCAGCGATGCCCTTAGGGTCAAAGCCGACAAGGAATGGTTCGTCAAGAACCAGAATCGTCCCGGCGTGCAAGACCCCACTCTCCCAGACGCCCGCCTTCCTATTTCAGTCGCCATCAACGGCTACATCGACGCATTGATGGGCGCAAAGGCCACCAAGAAAGCGCATCGGCACGATCTGCGTGAGTTCGAAGCGTGGAACGAGAGCCTCGAAAACAAGAAGGGGAAGAAATTCGTCGAAGAAATTGACAAGGCCCACATGAGGCGGTTCTTTGAATACCTCATGGACGATGAACCCGAGAATTGCCCGTTTACCGCAGCATGGAAACTACTCAGGCTCAATAAATTCATTCGCACTGTCCTGCATCTCGACCCCGGTAAAGGCCCGATCAAAAAGTCCGACTACAGACGTGAATTAAAGAGCGGACAAAACCTTCCCGAGATTTACACCCGCGATGAGTTGAAACTCTTGTTCGATGTCATGTCCGCCGATGAGGTTGTGCTTTTCGAGTTGTTCCTCAACTCGGGGCTGCGCAAGCGTGAGGTCATGTTCCTTGAGGACGACGATCTAATCGTGGAGACCTTGGCTCCCGGACTCGTGAAACGGCAAATTCGAGTGACGAGTAAGCACCGTCTGGGATTCATGACCAAGAATGGCAAAACGAGGTTTGTGCCGTCGAGCGCGACCTCATGAACAAGTTGCTTGCATTGAAGGCGACAGAGCGCCCTTCAAAACTCCTGTTTGGCACACGCACGGGTCTACCCGATTACCACATGCTGGACACGCTACGCTCAGTCGCTAAGCGTGCGGGAATGGACGACCCAACAAGGTGCTGGTTGCATAAGTTCAGGAGCACCTGTGCCACAAACTGGCTTCGAGCAAAAAGGCTCGGCGGCAAAGGATACGACATCGGCGTTGTGCGAGATTGGCTCGGACATGACGACTGCAAAAGTATTGAGGCGTACATCGGTCTCGTCCGAGAGGAAGAAATGATCGAGCCAGACGAGCCGGCACCAGCGCCGACTGAGCGTTCCACAACGAAATCTGGTTCTACGCATACTACGTGCCTCGGATGCGGATGCACGGAGGCCGAACTAAGTACGACGTTCATCGGCGGTAGCAGGGTCGTGTTCTCTCCGGTCTGCCAAGATTTGGTCTACGAGCATAACGGCAAGCGAACACTCCTACAGAAGATCGACCCAATGTGAACTGTTGCTTACCTTAGTCCTGCCCAATAGAAGTCAGCACGACGCCGGGGAACCTTTATCGAACTCCCGAGCGGCGTGGCGATTACTGGCGTTGAGTTGTCATAACTTCCGCTGCGGCTCACATGAGCGTCGCCAGAAATAGCAAGTATCTTGGTTGGTTCCGAGCGCAATCTTTGCGTGGGGTTTGTCAGCGGTTCTAGATTCTCTAGGTGGCTGAACAGCACGGCAGGACCTTGGCATCACCGGAATTCCAAGCCGTGACCTCTTCTTGAATAATGTTCCGAACAGCGGCTTCGTCAGACGAGACTTTGGGTCTGGCAGCGACGGTCGCAACGAGGACTATGGCGAGAACTAGCAAACATCTCATGGCAGCCTCCGGATACGGGTGGGTGAAGATTATTTTAATCCCGATCTTCCCTTAGAATCGAACATCACTTTTCAACCGATCTTCTTAGTCCCGGCTCGGACAACCACGTGGCCAACGACGACGAGGAATGCTCCGCACCCGTGGAACTCGCCCAGACTCAGGCTCGACTCTTCTTGTAGTGCGGCTGAGCGGCTGCTCGAATGCCCCCGTCTTGCGCCAAATACCCGTTTATCCGTAAAAAGACCGCAACAGATTCATAGACTAGGCTTCGGCGGAGCGGGCACCGAGTTCGCACTTGGATATTGTCGAGAGACGTTGTTGGCTGGAGTATTGCCTACTGACGGGGGTGGGCGTACGTTATCAGTCGGCCGCGAAGCCAAAATGGAAATCCCGGTCCAAATCTTGAGGGAGGTTCGATGAAACTACGCATTGTGAGCATGGTGGTTCTGGCGTTGTTGTTTGCATCGGCGGTTGCGGCGCAGACCAAGGTTACCGGCAAGCAGCAATGCCCGAAGCCGGAGGTGGTCGGCACGGCGGAAGCTAGGGACGAGGCCGGACACACGTTGACATTGGAGAAAGATACTTGCACGTGGTCGACTCCGATGGAAATGGTGGGTGGAAAATCGAAGGATGGAACGTACGTTGCGTTCGCCGAAACGAGCCCCACTCGAGCCTCAACCAATGGAACTTATGTCGGCAATATGGACAACGGCGATAAGTTCTACCTCAGCTTCCATTGGGCCGTTGTGAAAAACGGGAAGCCGCAAAGTTGGATTGAGCGCGTCAAAGGCACTTGGGCGTTCACGGGCGGGACTGGAAAGCTGAAGGGGATTAGGGGCAAGGGCACGTACACCGCGACGGAGAACGAGAATGGCGGAGTGGCTAACGTCGAAGGCTTACGAGACCCGACCTTTTCTATTTTCTCTAGCGTCTTTTGAAGGCAAAACAAGTCTTCACGAATCCGCTCCAGTTCGTCGATTGCGTGGCTGATCGTTTTGGGTTCATCAGTACTCATAATCAGAGGATACGCTTTCGAGCGGCAGCAGTCTGTACGCTAGCGTCCTCTCGGACAGTCGGTGATAAAGCTGGGTGTTCCGTTCCTCGATGACAATGGCGAAGCGGAGCGTTTCTAGAGGGCTGAGCAAAGCAAAATCTCGTTTCACGGCTGCCTCGTGCATCGGGGGGTAGTGGCTGAATCTGCACGGACTCACTGTTGGGATTGGCACGCAGATTGCCTCAATTTTGGGGTATTCTTGGCTCATGATTCGGCTGCCAATATTGAAAGACGAGTTGGCCTTTCTGGAAAAGCTCCTGCCGGACTTGGAAACAAGGCCGGATTTAGGACATTTGGCAATTGAGATCAAAAAGCGGATTGATAAGATTCGTCAAGAGATTCGCGAATTACAGGGAAACAGATGAAACTGATAGACGTAATCTCCCGCGCCACTCGCGATTTGATGTTCCGTCCTAAAGTCAGGGTACTTCCGGTCGTGAGGCTGATCGAGAACAAGCAGGATTGCGGTGCCGAAGATGTTTCGCCAGCCTTTAGAATTCCGCACCGGGTTTGAACCCGAATGTTGCGAGCAGATCGGGAGGAACATACTTAAAACTCTTGTTTCGCCTGACCCACGCTCTTAGTTCGAGTGATGCGGCGTATTGCTCTGGGGTCAAGCGCAAGGACTGTACGACCTGCTCGAAGGAACTCACAGTTGGTTGCTGCATTCTGAGTCGGCATGGATTAGTAAAATATGGGCTGTGGGCTGGGCTTTCGATTCGACATCTTGTCCTCGGTTGGGACTGTCTTACGGTAGCGCCGCGCCCCTGACGCGGCGGTATTCTTCGATACTGGACTTAGTGATGGTGATCACAGTCGTCTCGTGGCGGCAACCCAGCTTGAGGATTAGCAAAGGTGCTGAGACTGTGCTCCAGTGCCTTTTGCATTTGGCGGCTATTTCTTGGGGCCCCTATTTGTCCACGTCCTCGCCGAAGATTTCCGTGAACAACTTGCCCTCGGGCGAGTTCCGGCTCTACTCTCGGGGTTCTCGATATTTCTCAGAATAGATTGCCCACCTCATCGCGTAGGAAACTTACATTCTGCGCTTAGCCAGTCTCGCCCGTGCTGCCTCCCTCACGGTCTCGGGCACGTCGGGGCAGTGGTTGGCGAAGTGCCGATTTTCAAGCGCGGGGGTGTAGTTCGCGTAGACATGATCGCAATGCAAGCACCAGCCGACGATCCTGCTCGCGTCGATGTCGGCGCATCCGCATTCGCACTTTGGAACTGCCGTTCTCGGCTCGTCCGTTTTGGCTGGACCGCCCGCAGAGGCGGTATTCGGGGCTGCTTGCCATGTCTCCAGACCGCCATTCCAGAGCTGATAGGCCGACACGATACCCCGAGGCCCAGAAAACTTTGGACACGTTACCACCTTGCCACCACGGTCGAGCCATTATCAAGACGGCTTTTTTATTGGAAACTGGAAGACACACCATGGGAGCCGAATCAACCACGCGCAAAGACAACTTAAAATTCGAGAAGCTGTCACTCCTCGTGCTGACTCTGTGCATAGTTGTGCTGTTCTCCCTGCTAATCTTCCGGCCTTTCTAGCAACGCTCCTGAAAACCTCAGACGTGCGAATCGTAGACCATACCCACGGCGTGACGGGGCACGTTTTGGGTATGGGAGATCCGGCCATTGCGGCGCAGTCGCAAAAAGCCACGTGGTTCGTCGGTCGTCGTAGATTATTTGGCATCTCGATTCGAGGTTGCTGGCAATAAATCGCCATGTCAGTCATTGACTGGGCTCTGAATGCTTATCCAGCCCTGAGCGATGGGCGGACGGAGGTGGACTTCCCTCATTTTCCCGAAGCGAAATTTAGAATGGCTGCATGAGATGAATCTGCGTTTTCTGCGGCTCAGTCAGGGTAGCCGTCCGGAGTACCGCGCCGCCACCGAGGAGCTTGGAACGGAAGTGGCACGGGCGTAACATTGGACTGGTCTACGGCGGTGGCAATGTGGGTCTGATGGGTGTGCTCGCCGACGCGGTGCTGGGCGCGGGTGGCGAGGCGTTAGGCGTCATCCCAGAACACCTGATGGCGCGAGAGATCGGGCACAACGGGCTGACGACGCTTCACGTTGTGCATTCGATGCACGAGCGCCAGGCGCTCATGGCCGATCTGTCGGATGCGTTCGTCGCTCTGCCGGGCGGATTCGGGACGCTGGAGGAGTTTTGCGAGGTGGTGACATGGACGCAACTGGGCCTGCATGCGAAGCCCTGCGGAATCCTGAACGTGCTGGGGTTTTACTCTCCCCTGCTGGCTCTGCTCGACCATGCGGTTCAGGAGCGGTTCCTGAAACCGGAGAACCGGGCGTTGGTGCTGGCGCGGGAGTCGCCTTCCGAACTGCTGCAAGCACTGGAGGAGTGGCGTCCGCCACACGTCAAGAAATGGATCAGTCGGGAGACGCGGTGAAGGCCGTGACCAGCAAAGGCGGTATTCGGGGCTGCTTGCCAGCCTGCGAGGTCATGAGCGACACTCTCCGGCTGCTTCCTCGTTCACGACCCCGGGTTCAGAGTGCTAACCCTGATTACATCATCAACCGACAATTATTTGCGGCACCGATAAACACTACGGATCTCAATCACCCATCCCTTTCGCAACGAGCGCGAAAAGGATGGGGTATCCGGCGATAGTTTGAGCCGCGTATTATTTAGACGACGGGGTGGTCGAATAGAAGCCCGCGATGCTGGAGCTCCCCAAAATATGGCCGCCCCTTCCTGCCCTAATCAGCGCCTGATAGAGAGTCTCGGCACTTCTCGGAAAATTCGCTGAGGTGGGCAGGTCGAGGACTACGTCCAGCGCATAGACCGTGAAAACGTAGTGGTGGGCATAGGGTCTAACGCCCTTTGGCGGACATGGACCGTCATATTCGGCCCCGACAAAAAAGTCATTGAAGATCTGTTTGCCATACTGGCTTCCGGCAACACCGGCGTTTGCGGGCAGCCCGGTCGCCGTTGGAGAGATGTTGTACATTCCCCAGTGGGTAAAGGCGGCGGTGGTGTCGTAGGCGGTCACGACGAAACTAGCCGTGCGCGAGGAAGCGGTAGTCCACGAGAGCTCTGGAGATTGATTTCCACCGGGGCTTCCATCCAGTGAGCAGGCGTTGGAGCCGTTCACGATATTGTTGTTGATCATGCTGAGAGGCAGCGTTGCTCCGTTCGCGAAGGTTGTGCTGCTCAACTGGAGCGAGGTCGGGCCGTCGCCGACGTGTGTGCGACTGCTTTGCGCGGCTGCGAATACTGAGAGTGAGGACAGCAATAGCATCAACCAGCCAAGTCGAATTTTCATTGATATCTCCTTCTTTCCTCGACAAGCGGGGGCATTATACATCTATTCAGGCGTCCGGCTCGGATTTGAGGGCGAGCGCCACGCCGACCGTTAGAAGCAGAGGAGCCGCGAATAGCCCATGAGAAGCTTCACCCAAAACGACCCGCTGACCGACGCCGAGCTTGACCGCCTCGGTGATTTCCTGAATGGTTGCAAGGGGGAGAAGGCAATGAACGTGGAGCAATTGGACGGATTCTTCGCAGCGTTGATCGCAGGGCCGGAGACCGTGATGCCGAGCGAATACTATCGGGAGGTCTTCGGCGGCGAGATGTCGGAGACCTGCGAGTTCGCCAGCCTCGATGAGGCGAACGAAATCTTGGGGCTCATGATGCGGCACTGGAACGACATCGCCGGGACGCTGTTCAAGAGCGAGGTCTACGTGCCGCTCCTGCTACAGGACGAGAATGGCGTGGCGAACGGTAATGACTGGGCGCACGGGTTCATGCGGGGCATGGGTATGCGCCGCGATGGTTGGGCAGAGTTGGTCAACGACGAGCAGCACGGCGGATACCTGATCCCCATGATGATGCTCTGCCACGAGCACGACGAAGACCCGGAGATGCGTCCCGAGCCGATCAGCCCGGAGAAGCGCGAAGAAGTCGCCGTGCACATGGCGGCTGGGCTGTTGGGGGCGTATCGCTATTTCCGGGCGCATCGGCAGGTCAGTCCCGATGCTTACACGAGCGAGCCACGGCGCACCGCTCCCAAGGTCGGGCGGAACAATCCGTGTCCCTGCGGCTCTGGGAAGAAGTTCAAACGGTGCTGCGGCGGGGCGAGTGTGAACTGAGCGCCCTGTGGCTGTCGCTACTGCTTGGAATCCTGAATCTCGAAGCCAAGAACTACCGGCATGATGACCACAAGCTTACACGTATGTGTTCGATATTGCTCAGATCAAGATGATCTGAGTCGTTACAGTAACGCAGGGGTAGGTAGATGACCGCCCCGATGATGGAGAGGATAATTTATGAACGGATTTAAGTTCCTTGCGTTAGCTGCTGTTGCTGGAATCTGCTTCATGGCAACTACTCCCAAAACAGAGGCTCAGGTAAGCGTTAACATCGGAGTCGCGCCTGAATGTCCCTACGGCTACTATGACGTGGCTCCGTACGACTGCGCCCCCTACGGCTACTACGGCCCGGAATGGTTTACGGGTGGCGTCTTCATTGGCGTTGGCCCGTGGTTTCATGGCGCTGACAACTTCCGAGGGCACGTAAATAACCGTCTCCATCCTGAGCACGGCTATAAAGGCCCAAGGCCAAACCGTGGCGACAAACCCGAGCCGGGAAAGCGTCTCGATAAGGTTGCCCACTTCAAAGGAAACGAAGTGCGTGATGGACGCGGTCACGCAGTTGGGGGCAAACGCTAACCGATACCGGTATCTCAATCAAGAGACCCCAATCGAGAACGTGCAAAAGGAAATGGCAGTTGTCCGCGGATTGAAGATTGGAGTGGATACCTGCCCCCTTTTGATCTGCTGGATGATCGTTCGTTCTCGGGCTCGGCTTGGAATCGAAGAGATCGTCGGCAGTCTTCAGGTGACATGCCACGAAGATTCTACGTCCGGACGGAGAATCAATCTGGGCTCCCCTGCGCCTTCACGGGGCACCGCCGATCAATCTCAGCCATTATCTGCTCTGCCCAACGCACAGCATCCCCGATTGCTGTTATCGTCGCAGGAACCCGAGCCCCGCCGTCGTACTGAGCCAGCTTCCTTGCCGCAAGAATCGCTGCCATGATTCCGATCACCCGTTTGCGATTTTCGTCCATTTGCGGCGGCACCAGACCGAACCTCACGCAACCTCACGCAAGTCCTGCGTTCGGAATCCACCAAGATACTTGACACGTCGATGGAAATGGCTTCCGAGATGAAGTTGCGCTCAGGTTCGAGTCCGAGTATAGCACGAGTTTCGCTTTTGTTTCGCCTATCTGTTCCCAAGGAACCAACGCGCCCGCCTCGGGCGATGGGTTGCGGGTTCGGGTGGCGCTGGGACAGGCACAAGGGAGTGGTCACAAGGGCTGTGGGGAGGTTCGGACAACGAGACGTGGCTCGGTCATCCCAGAGTTTCTGTGTGACTATTTGTGACTACTTTCGAGCAAAAACCAGTTTGAAATTTGCCATTTCTACTGAGATTTTGTTTTTCGGAAATTCTCCCTAACCCCTTTACAGGTCTCGGTTTTGCCAGTATTGTTGGGATAAGTCAGAGGCATTAAAGAGATTCCCGGTAGCGCTACCAACTCAACCTTTCTGCTATCAATCACTTGCACCATCCCGTAACACAGTCGCCTAAAACGATGTGACTAAAAATGTGACTTTCCTGCTGCACCAACTGATTCCTTCTCTCAATCGCGTCGCGGATCTGCGCCAACTGTTTGCGGATGTTGGTGCATACAATTCACGACCTTATTGAAGGCGACGGTGATGAAGAGGCAGAAGATACCCAAGCCGATCAAGCTAAAGTCTTTCTACTGTGCTACCACGCCGCACGGTTGGGATGTTGATGTCGCCGAGTCTGGTGCGCATAAGTCCATGCGTCGGGGGACGAGGGCAATGGCGTCTACTGGATCAAACAGCTTTATTTTGCCAATGCCGAAGGCCGTTGCCACATCAACGTCTGGAAGCAAATATTCGTCTACTCGTGTGAAGACATCGGCCTCGCCGACCTGTCCGTCAAGACGCACGTTCTGGACCTATACAAGAAACTCTAACACCACC
>Ga0316363_10003997_pt1 | contig 10303 bp, 9 predicted proteins | sample Sb_taG_3_FD_200459 | JGI IMG/M metagenome (GOLD analysis project Ga0316363, IMG submission 200459) | Peat soil microbial communities from Weissenstadt, Germany - Sb_50d_a_PC metaG (v2) (version 2) | ecosystem: Environmental > Terrestrial > Soil > Wetlands > Peat | place: Germany: Weissenstadt...
ACCGAAGATGCGCTCGCAGAAGAGGCCGTCCTTCTCGGGCTTCAGGGTGCGGTAGTTGATCGTCTCGGGCTTGGTCACCTCGCCCGAGCTCCAGCTGCGAATCTGCTTTGACGAGGCGAGTGAGATCTCGATGGCGTCGAAGTTATTAATGTCGATCATCTGGTGCGCTTTCGCTCGCGGGTGAATCGGAAATTGATCTCGAATCTCGCCTAGGGGCGGCCCGAGGTACTGCACGCCGCCACTTGTCGTGGCGGCGTCTTGCGGCGCCGTCGGCTACGTCTCGGTCTCCTCGATCGGCTCCTGCTCGGACGCTCCCTCGCCCAGCTCCTCGACCTCATCGAGGTCCGCGACCTCTACGAGCAGCTCATCAACGTCGATCTCCTCCTCGAGCAGATCCTCTCCGGTCGAGGGCTCGGAGCCGTTGGTCGAGACCTCGACCGCTTCGGTAACGTCCTCGCCCTCCAGCGCCTCATCGGCCGCGGCAGCAGGGGCGCGCACACCTGAGAGATCGATGCCGAGCTCCTCGGCGGCGCGCAGCAGGTCGTCGTCTTCATCGCGCATCTCGGCGCGCTGGCCCTCCTCGGAGACCACATTGACGTCGAGCGCCAGCGACTGCATCTCCTTGAGCAGGACCTTGAAGGACTCGGGGATAGAGGGCTCGGCGATGTTCTCGCCCTTGACGATCGCCTCGTATGCCTTCACGCGCCCGACGGTGTCATCGGACTTGATCGTGAGCATCTCCTGCAGCGTGTAGGCGGCGCCGAAGGCCTCTAGCGCCCAGACCTCCATCTCGCCGAAACGCTGGCCACCGAACTGCGCCTTGCCGCCCAGCGGCTGCTGGGTGACAAGCGAGTAAGGACCGGTGGAGCGGGCGTGGATCTTGTCGTCGACGAGGTGCAGGAGCTTCAAGATGTACATGTAGCCGACCGTCACCTGCTCCTCAAACGGCTCGCCTGTGCGGCCGTTGAACAGCGTGAACTTGCCCGAGGCCTGCTCGCCGTCGCGGCGTGACTTATCGATGTCCATGCGGATGCGACCGGTGTGGGCATCCTGCCACTTGACCAGCGCGTGATCGACGTCGGCGACCGTGGCTCCGTCGAATACCGGCGTGGCCACGTACACGCGGCCATTGCCACCGTCGGCGTGGGCTTCCTTGTAAGCGTCGGTGCTGTCGTCGTACCAGCCCTGCGCGGCAGCCCAACCCAGGTGGGTCTCGAGGATCTGCCCGACGTTCATTCGACTCGGCACACCGAGCGGGTTGAGGATCACGTCGACCGGCGTGCCATCCTGCAGGAACGGCATGTCCTGCTGGTCGACGATCTTCGAGATCACACCCTTGTTGCCGTGACGGCCCGCGAGCTTGTCGCCCTCGGAGATCTTGCGCTTCTTGGCCACGAACACGCGCACGAGGTCATTGACGCCCGGCGGCAGGTCATCGCCGGCGTCGCGGCCAAACGTCTTGACGTCGATCACGACGCCGCCCTCGCCGTGGGGGACCTTCAGCGAGGTGTCGCGGACCTCGCGCGCCTTCTCCTTGAAGATCGCGCGGATCAGCTTCTCCTCGGCGGTCAGCTCGGTCTCGCCCTTGGGCGTGACCTTACCGACGAGGAGGTCGCCGGAGATGACCTCGGCGCCGACACGCACGATCCCGCGGTCGTCGAGGTTGCGCAGCGACTCCTCCGAGCGGTTGGGGATGTCGCGCGTGATCTCCTCCTCGCCGAGCTTGGTCGTGCGAGCGTCGATCTCGTACTCCTCAATGTGGATCGAGGTGAGCTCGTCGTCCTGCACAAGGCGCTTTGAGAGGATGATCGCGTCCTCGAAGTTGTAGCCCTCCCAGGACATAAACGCCACCATCAAATTCTTGCCTAGCGCCATCTCGCCGCGGTCGGTCGAGGAGCCGTCGGCGAGCACGTCACCCGCCTTGACCTTCTGGCCGGTCTTCACGCGCGGCTTGTGGTGGATCAGCGTGCCCTGGTTCGAGCGCATGAACTTCTGCAGCTCGTGCTCCTGCTTCTGGCCATCGCTGGGGTGGGTGGGCGCGACCACGATCTGATCGGCATCCACATACTCGATCGTGCCCGCGATCTTGGACAGCAGCACGTCACCGGTGTCGAGCGCCGCGCGGCGCTCCATGCCGGTGCCGACGAGCGGCGCGTCGGCCTTGAGCAGCGGCACCGCCTGGCGCTGCATGTTCGAGCCCATCAGGGCACGGTTGGCGTCGTCGTGCTCGAGGAACGGGATCATCGCGGTCGCGACCGACCAGATCTGCTCGGGCGATACATCGACGAGGTCGACGTCCTTGGGTCCGACGGTCACGTACTGGCCGGCCTGAGTACGGCAGAGGATCTCTGAGCCCTTGAGCTTGCCGGTCTTGGGGTCGACGGGCGTGTTCGCCTGGGCGATCACCAACTCCTCTTCCTGAGTGGCGTCGAGGCGCACCACCTCCTCCGTCACCATGCCGTCCTTGACCACGCGATAGGGAGTCGTCACAAACCCGTACTCGGAGACCTCGGCGAACGAGGACAGCGAGCCGATCAGGCCGATGTTCGGCCCCTCGGGCGTCTCGATCGGGCACATGCGCCCATAGTGGGTGGGGTGCACGTCGCGCACCTCGATAGGCGCGCGCTCGCGCGTGAGGCCACCGGCGCCCAGCGCGGAGAGGCGACGGCGGTGCGTCAGCCCAGCGAGCGAGTTCGTCTGGTCCATGAACTGCGAGAGCTGAGAGGAGCCGAAGAACTCCTTCAGCGCCGCCACGACCGGGCGGATGTTGATGATCGTCTGCGGCGTGATCGTGTCGGCGTCCTCGGTCGTCAGACGCTCGCGCACGACGCGCTCCATGCGGTAGAGCCCGATGCGGAAGGCCTCCTGGATGAGCTCGCCGACGGTGCGCAGGCGGCGGTTGCCGAAGTGCTCGTACTCGTCGAGGTGGTCGGCGACGGGCTCGCGCGGCATGCTCAGCGCCTCGGCCGCGTAGTCCTTGATCTCGATCTCGCCGTCCTCGGGCAGGCCCAGGCGCTTGGGCAGCGAGACCAGCTCGCGCACGAGCGCAAGGATGTCGTCGTGGGTGAGCGTGCGCGTGTCGATGTCGATGTCGAGGCCCAACCGCGAGTTGAGCTTGTAGCGCCCGACGCGCGTGAGGTCGTAGCGCTTGGGGTCGAAGAACAACTGATTGAGCAGCGCCTTGGCGTTGTCGACGCTCGGCGGCTCGCCCGGGCGCTGCTTCTTGAAGAGCTCGATCAGCGCGCCCTCTTCGGTGCGAGTCACCTCGGTGTCAGACTCGATCGTGTTGCGGATGTACACCGAGTTCTCACACAGCTTGAGGATCTCCTCGTCCGTCGCGTAGCCCATCGCGCGCAGGAGCACCGTCACGGGCAGCTTGCGCTTGCGATCGATGCGAACGAAGACCTTCCCCTTCTTGTCGATCTCGAGCTCGAGCCACGAGCCACGCGCGGGCATCAGGTTGGCGATGAAGACCTGCTTCTCGCGGTCCTTCGGCTCCATCAGGTAGGCGCCCGGCGAGCGCACGAGCTGGGTGACCACCACGCGCTCGGTGCCGTTGATGACGAACGTGCCGCGCTCGGTCATCCACGGGAAATCACCCATGAAGACCGACTGCTCGCGGATCTCCCCGGTCTCGCGGTTGATGAACGCGACCGTCACGGTCAGCGGGCGGGCGTAGGTGAGGTCCTTCTCGCGGCACTGCTCGAGGTTGGCGACGGGCTCGTCGAAGACGAACTCGCCGAACTGGACGGCGAGGTTGCCGGTGTAGTCCTCGATCGGCGAGATGTCGTCGATCGTCTCGCGCAGGCCGCCCTTCTGCGGATCAGTCAGCCACTCAAACGAGCGACGTTGGATGTCAATCAGGTTGGGGACATCGACGGTCTTGTTGAGGCGCGCGAAGCTTCGGCGCGTCCGGAGAGCATCTACAGCGACCAAGAAACGACTCCTTCGGAGCGAGAACGGGCGGAAGAGGAGCGCGCCGAAGCGCGACTAGCAAAGATAGCACAGACCATCGGCGCCCTTAAGTGGGCAGCCAGCGCTCACGGACCCCGCCCCTGACGATCGCGTATGTGGCGCGTCCGTCGTGCTCCCAGAGCGGCTGCGACTATCGGCCAGCGGAGAGCACTTTACCGGAAAATCGGCGCTTTTGTTAGCCGCGGGTAAAGAAGCTGGCTTCGTGTGGCCATAGATAGCCAAGTGGGTCCGGGACTTCGGGACCGACCGGCCCGCGAAGCGGTTTTTCCGGTCGGGGCCGAAGCCCGGATCCCACGCTACTTCAGCTCGACGGTGGCGCCGGCCTCCTCGAGTTCCTGCTTGAGCTTGGCGGCCTCCTCCTTGTCGATGCCCTCCTTGACGGGCTTGGGGGCCTCGTCGACGAGCGCCTTGGCCTCTTTCAGCCCGAGGCCGGTCGCGGCGCGCACGACCTTGATCACCTGGATCTTCTTGTCGCCGGCGGCCGTGAGGATCACGTCGACCGTGCTGCTCTCTTCCTCCTCCGCGCCCGCTCCATCTCCGGCGCCACCGGCGGCGGCGGCCACCGGGGCGGCCACGGCAGCGGCTGAGACGCCGAACTCCTCCTCGAGCGCCTTGATCCGCTCGGCGAGCTCGAGCACCGAGATGCCCTTCAGCTCCTCGATCCACTTCTCTGTACTTGTGGCTGTAGCCATGTGAGTCAGTCCTCCTTGATGGGATTCGCGTCGGCGTCTTCGGACTGATCCTCAGCCGCAGCGTCCGCCTTGGGGTTGTCGTCGTTCTCTTGCGCCGGCTCTGCTTGCTCGCTCTCCGGCTCAGCTTGGTTCTCGGGCGCCGCCTCGGGGGCCGGCTCCTCGGTCGCCGGTGGGGTCTCCTCGGTGGCCGCGGGCTCCTCGGGCGCAGCCGAGGTCTCCTCCGTGGCAGCTGACTCCTCCTCAGATCCAGCCGGAGCCTCCTCAGCGGCAGGCTCCCCAGTGGCGGCAGCATCCTCTGTAGCGGCAGCATCCTCGGGCGCAGCTGGGGTCTCCTCGACGACCACAGGAGCATCCTCCACGACGGCCGCCTCAGCGACCGGCGGAGCGCCGGCGGGGATCTCCCCTGACTCCTTCTTCGCGTGGACTTGGCCGAGCGCCACGGCGAGACCGCCGAGGAGCCCGCCGAGCGAGCGGACGAGGCCACCGATGGGCGAGGCCACGACACCGACGAGCTGTCCGTAGAGCACTTCGCGCGAAGGCAGGCGCGAGAGCGAGCGGAGCTGAGCGACGTCCAGCGCGGCGCCGTCCATCAGCCCACCCTTGAACGGCAGCAGTTGAGTGGCGCGGGCGTAGTCGGCGAGAGATTTGGCGGCTGTGGCGACGTCGCCGCGCACGAACGTCAGCGCCGTCGGCCCTGCCAGGAGCTCCTTCAGCGTCTCGGCCCCCACTTGGTCGGCCGCCCGCTCGGTGAGCGAGTTCTTGACGACCTTGAACGTGGCGTCGGCCTCGCGCAGCTTGGCGCGCAGCTCGGCCACCTGCGCGACGGTGATGCCGCGATAGTCGACGGCGAAGACCGCGTCGGACTCGTTGATGTGGGTGGCGATCTCGGCGATCGCCACGGCCTTCTGGTCTCGGTTCATCTGTGTCCCTGCTCTCTATCTGTCTGTCTGTCTGAAGATGCGTACGCCAGATGCAGACGATGATGGGCGTCGAGAGCAGGGCCTGAGCCGCTGTCGATCACTCCACCTGCCCCGGTCTTACGTGCTGCGCGCCGGGGGTCTCGGGCGGTGCGCTTTGAATATTGAATCAGGCCGCCGCGGCCACCGTCTCCTCGGCGATGTCACGGGTGCGGCTGGGGTCGACCTTCACGCCCGGGCCCATTGTCGCGGCCAACGTGATCGACTGCAGGTAGCGACCCTTGGCGGCCGAGGGCTTGGCGCGGATCAGCTCTTCGATGACCGCCGCATAGTTCTCGAGCAGCTGGCGCTCGTCGAAGCTCGCCTTGCCGATCACCATGTGCACGATCGCGGTGCGGTCGGTGCGGTACTCGACCTTGCCCGACTTTGACTCCTCGACCGCCTTGGCGACATCCATCGTGACCGTGCCGACCTTCGGATTGGGCATCTTGCCCGAGGGTCCGAGCACGCGACCCAGACGACCGACGACCGACATCATGTCGGGGGTCGCGATCGCCACGTCGAAGTCGTCGAAGCCCTCCTCGACACGTTTGGCGAGATCCTCGCCGCCGACGACGTCGGCGCCCGCCGCTTCGGCCTCGGCGACCTTCGGCCCTTGCGCGAAGACGGCGATCTTCACGTCCTTGCCGAGACCGTGCGGCAGCGCGATCGTGCCGCGCAGCTGCTCATCGGCGTGGCGCACGTTCAAACCCATGCGCACGTGAACCTCGATCGACTCGTCGAACTTGGCGCTACTCGAGCTCTTGACGAGCGCGACCGCCTCGACGGGCTCGTACTCGCGCTCGCGATCGACCTTCGCCAAGCCTTCGGCGTAGCGCTTTCCGTGATGAGAGCTCATGACAGGGTCTCCTCCACGAGCCGTCCAGGCTCGTGGTTTGAACGGATCGGGCTCCCTCCGGACGCCCATAAACGGTCGCGTCTCACGACGCGACCTCCACGCCCATCGAACGTGCGGTACCGGCGATGATCTTGGAAGCCTGATCGACATCGTGCGCGTTGAGGTCGTCGAGCTTCTTCTCGGCGATCTCGCGCAACTGCGCCTGCGTGATCGTGCCGACCTTCGTGCGGTTGGGCTCGCCCGAGCCCTTGCCGATGCGCAACGCCTGCTTAATCAGCACCGCGGCAGGCGGAGTCTTCGTGATGAACGTGAACGAACGGTCCTCGTAGACGGTGATCACGACCGGGATGACCGTGCCCGTTTCGCCCTGCGTCTGCGCGTTGAAGGCCTTGCAGAACTCCATGATGTTGATGCCATGCTGCCCCAGCGCAGGGCCAACCGGCGGGGCGGGGGATGCCTGCCCGGCGTTCGCCTGGAGCTTGATCGTCGTCAGAACCTTCTTGGCCATTTTCTTCCCCGCCTACAGCTTCTTCACTTGATCGAAACCCACCTCGACGGGGGTCTCACGACCAAAGATTGATACCAGCACCTTGAGCTTCGCCGCATCGTCGTTGATCTCAGAGATCTCGCCGGAGAAGTCCGACAGCGGTCCTGAGACGACCTTGACGGTTTCGCCGATCGCGAACTGGGCGCGGGTGCGGGGGGCGGTCGCGACGTCGGTCTTGTGCAGCAGCCGGTCGACCTCCATCTGGGTCAGCGGCACAGGCTCCTGGGAGGCCCCCACGAATCCGGTGATGCCGGGGGTTTCCTTGACGACCCCCCAGGAATCCTCGTTGAGCTCCATGTTGACGAGCACGTACCCCGGCATCGTGCGCTTCTCAACGGGAGACTTCTGGTTGTCCTTCATCTCCATGACCGTTTCGGTCGGCACGACCACGTTGCGCACGGCACGCTGCTGGCCGAGTGACACGATCCGATGCTCCAGATTGTGCTTGACCTTGTTCTCGTGACCGGAGTAGGTGTTGACTACATACCAACGAAACATTCAGAATTCCTTGACAGTTCAGTTATATGGAAAATAAGGAACAAATTTGAGCTGCAAGAGGAGCTGGGCTACTAGAGGATGAATTCGACGATTTCCTTGGCCACATAGTCGGCCAAGCCCAGGTAGGCGCCGGCGATCGCCACGAAGCCCAGCACCACGGCCGTCGCCGAGAAGACATGCGGGCGGTCGGGCCACTGCACGCGCTGGAGCTCGGCCCAGCTGGCGCGCAGAAAGCCGATCGCGCGATTGCCTCCGCGCAGCGGGGCGCCTGACGGACGCTCGCGATCGTCGCCTGCGCCGTGACCGCCGTCGCCGCCATGTCCACCGGCGCCGTCGCCTGCGCCACCGCCGTCCGCGGGCGCTTGCAGCGCGTCCTCCGCGCCGTCTTCGGTCGCGAGTCCGCGATCGTCGCGATCGTCGGCTTGCAGGTCGTCCTCCGCGGATGTCGCGGGGACCCCACCGGCGCCGCGGACGAGCGCGGCATCGAACTCGTCGACATCGCCCGAGGCATGGTCCAGCGCGCCCGGAAGATCCGCACGGACGGGCTGGCCGACCGAGGATCGGTCGGCCGCGGCGCGTCCGGGTCCCCGGCGGTCGCGGCGTTGCTTTGCACGTTTGCGGTCACGGGCCACAGCTGCGCTCCCGCGCTAGCGCGTCTCCCGGTGGGAGGTGTGCTTGCGACACCAGCGACAGTACTTGCGTAGGGCAACCCGGTCGGGGTTGTTGCGCTTGCTCTTGTTCGTCTGGTAGTTGCGATGCTTGCACTCCTCGCACGCGAGGGTGATTGCGATTCGAACGTCTCCGCGGGCCATGTTGAAAGTTTCCCTGCGTGGTCGTATGGAAGCGGCCTTGGGCGAAGAAAAACCCCGCCCAGGCGCGAGGTGTCGACCAGTCTAGCGCGCCTGCGTCCGAGGAACTCACCCGCCTCACCGCGCAAGGACGATCGCGCGGGTGGTCTTGACGCGGAGCACCACAAGCGCGAAGCTCGCATGGTCGCGCCCGCCCGCGCTCCACGCGCCTAACGCACCGGCCCCGCCCTGCTCAATATACGAAGGAGACCGCACGCCATGAATCTGCCCGAGCCGATCCCCGCAAGCGTCCATGACGAGACGTTCGCGGGCGTGACCTACCACATCCGCGGCGAACTGGTCCCAGAGCTGCAGATCGAGATCTCTGATCAAAGCGTGATGTTCGAGCACCACGTGCTGCTGTGGAAGGAGACCCATTTGAACATCGAGCTGAAGAAACTCCCGGGCGCGATCAAGCGCAAGATCGCGGGACTCGAGTTCTTCGTGACGAAGACCTCGGGCAGCGGGCGGATCGCGTTCTCGCGGGACTCGCCGGGCCAGTGCGTGCCTCTGCACCTGCGCCAGGGCGAGGGGTTGGATGTGCGCGAGCACCAGTTCATCGCCGCGACCGACAACCTCGACTACAGCTTCGAACGGATCAAAGGCGTGCAGAACATGCTGCTTGGCGGGTCGGGGATCTTCATGGACAAGTTCCGCGCGAAGGATGGCGACGCGCTGGTGTGGCTACACGGGCACGGGAATGTGTTTCTCGTCAACCTCGACGACGGCGAGCAACTCGACGTGGAGGCGGGGGCGTGGCTGTTCAAGGATCCCTCAGTGCAGCTCGAAGCCGTGACGATGGGACTGAAGACGGGTATGTTCGGCGGCGGCGGCAAGCTCACGTGGAACCGCTTCACCGGACCCGGGCGATTGGCGATCCAGACGCTGTTCATCGCGCCGCTCGAGGGTGTGGAGAGCCCAGCCGCGGCGGCGGGAGCGGGGGGTATCGCCGGCGCGCTGATCGGCGGGCTGGCAGGCCGCTGATCAGCGCGGGTCAGTGGCGCTTTGAGTGCGGCGAGGAGTGCTGCTGCTTCGACCTGTGCTTGTGCTTCCTAGGCTCGATGAACCGCACGGTGTGCAGGAGAAAGATGAACGGGGTGCTGGTGGGCGATGCCTCATTGGCCAACACGAAGGCCGAGATCGCACGGAAATGGCGCAGCAGCTTTAGGCCGGTCGAGTTGAGCTTGGCCGGGAATGTCGCGGCGCCGCCGGCGGGGAGGGAGAACGACGCTTCGGCGATCCTGGCGGGCACCTCCTTACGGTTGGCGGCGCTGACGGCGACGACCTTCTTGCCCTTGAGAGTCTCGTTGAGGGTGACGTAGATCTTCCCGGAGCAGCCCTGACCGTCGGTGCTCGAGCAACTCAACCGCAACGCGACGCCGGTAGAGCTGGTCTTGAGGCTGACGAATCGGGTCAGCCCGGGTCGCGGGGGAGCTGGAGAGGATTTGCCGATCGTGACCAGCGGTGCGCATGACGGAATGGCCGGCGAGAACTCCGCCGCGCCCATGTCGACCACCTTCGGGGCTTCGCCGGTGCAGACGGCGTGGCCCGCGAGGATTCTCGGGTCACCGAAGGCGTCTGTCGTCAGCCCGCTCGGCACGAGCGCGTTTGAGCCGGCGTCGATCGTGGGGCTAGAGGAAATCTCGTGCACGTCGAAGGATGCAGGGTTGCCGTTGTCGGCCAGCAGCGGGTTTGTGCAGATGTTGCCGGCGCCCGCGAGTGGCGCGGTGCCCGCCGGGTTGCACACGTCGCTGAACGTTGCCGACCACAGCCCACCTGTGCCCGCGAAGCCGCCCGTCTCGCTGCCGCCCGTGTCTGCGGCCACGATCGAGTTGACGATCTGCAGCTGGTCGTGAGGGCCGCCGTCGACGCCCGCGACTCCGCCTGCGGGGGAGCTGTTCTCGGTGATCGTCGAGTCGAGCACGGAC
>Ga0316363_10004000_pt1 | contig 10298 bp, 8 predicted proteins | sample Sb_taG_3_FD_200459 | JGI IMG/M metagenome (GOLD analysis project Ga0316363, IMG submission 200459) | Peat soil microbial communities from Weissenstadt, Germany - Sb_50d_a_PC metaG (v2) (version 2) | ecosystem: Environmental > Terrestrial > Soil > Wetlands > Peat | place: Germany: Weissenstadt...
TTGCAAATCCCGCAAACTACGCGGGATTCGCACTTTCCCACCGCCTCTACGGCTACTAACTTATGAAACCGGACACTTCATTTGCTACGAAAAGCGGACATTTTCACTTGCTAACGACACGGTCGGGAATGGGATTTGGTTCCGCGGAGAACCATTCCATTAGACGTCGCAAACAGTATGAATGTTCCCGTTTGCAACGAATTGATCCATTTGGACTCCTTTCGTATTTTCCGCAAAGCTGGGCGGTTTGGCATGCGGAATTTGCGGGAGATTGGAACGAATGGGGATCAACGTGCGTGCGGACCGATGCAACTACAGGCGCTTGATGAAGGCGAGGGCTTCGGGGAGTTGCGGGAAGCGCGCTTCCTCAGCCTTGAATTCTCGGGAGTGAACGCAGCGGCGCAGGCCACGCGTTTTGACCGGATATTTGAGGTGCAGCATCTCGTGGTAGAGGAGATACTCGATTGCGTATCGCGGGCTTGAGGGGCGGTCGAAGACGCGGCTGACAACGATGGTGTTGTGAGCGGCATCGTAATGGCCGAGCGAACGCTTGGCGCTGTGCTCGCTCCATGTGAGATCGGGGCGGCCGAGCAGCCCGCCGAAGAAGCGCGTGTTGAGCGCGTCGAACACCTCTTCGAGATGGAAGTAGCGGCCTTCGGGGCCGAAGTAGCGCTTGCTGCCGCGCGTGGTGCGGATGAGTTCGGTTTGGCGCGTGACGGCGGCCGAGGAGGCGAAGCGCTTGTAGCGGAGGTTCTGCGCGGCATTGACTGGCTTGCGATAGAGCTTGGCAAGAAGGATGTGCGCGATGGCGTGGAGGACCGACTCGGGCGCGCCCTCGAGCAGATCGGATAAGCTCGCGTGAATCTGGCCTTCGCGCAGGCGGATGGTGGTGTTGAGGGAAGTGAATCGGCGGAAGCGCGCGTGGATGGTAGGCATGGGCGCGCGCGGGCGAAGAGATCGATACTCTTCCTGGAAGATGGTGATGAGGTCGAGGGGCACCATTGCCGAGGGTAACAGACGGCAGCTTCCAGCTTCTAGCCTCTAGCTGCTAGCTTTTCTTGTCTGTTGCGGCTCCAATGCGTTCAGAAATCGTTGAGTGCCGCGAGACGCGGGGAGTCGAGTGTGAGGCTCGAGCATATGATCGCATTTCGGCGGATCAAGCTAGTAGCTAGAAGCTAGGGGCTGCTTTACTGCGGTTCGTAGCGGTCCTGGCCTTTTTCTTTTGGATGGGCTTTGAAGTAGGCTTCCTGGTCGGTGGTGAGCTGCTTGGCCTGGGTGGAAAGATCGCCGGCGCTCGAGAGCGCACTCTTGAGAGAAAGCTCAAAGCCGGGTTCGCTGGGCAAATCGTGCAGGACGCTTTGCCAGTGCAGGACGCTTTCGGTGAGGCCCTTTAGCGATTTGCGAATGTCTGCCTTGCGCTGCGAATAGACGTCGAGATTATCGCCCAGCTCGTCCATGAGGGCGCCGAACTGCTGAAGCTCGCCGGCGAGGCGCTGGCTGCGGGCGGGCGACTTGGCGCGCTTGATCAGGCTTTCAATCGTATCGGCGTGGCCGTTTAAGAACTTCACGTAAAGGTCGACGCGAGCCACAGGATCGATGCCGGCCTCGGCGATTTGATCTTGCTGGTCGGCGGTGAGTGGATCGTTCTTTTCGTCGACTTGCGCAGCTAGCGGGGCGGCGATAGAGAGGCTGAGAAAAATGGCGGCGAGAGCGCGCATGGCGGCCTCCAGCGGTTCTATTGAAGCATATTTTCGGGAGCGGCGGGAAGCAGGCGCGAGATCGTCGGCGGGGAGTCGCTACTTCTGGAAGACTTCCATCATCGTGGCGTCCTGCACCTGGTTGACCTGCACCAGGGTCTGCTTCACGAGCGGGCGATCCTCAACGCTGCTTGACTGCAACATTTCATTCAGTCGGAACGCCGTGCGATTGAGCAGGATCTCGGCGTTCTTGAGGCGCTTGTCGTTGCCGGTGAGCGACAGATGAATCTTCTGTGCAAACCTCTGAATGTCCTTGAGCAGGCCGGTTGCCTTGCCGACATCGCCGGCCGAATACTGGCGAATGCTGAGCTCGGTCATCTGCTGGACGAGCTGGGCATAGAGGAAGGGCTGCTCGCGCGGTTGGGCCACGTTGGCCTTTGCCTCAAGGGCTTCAATTCTTTGCTGGTCGATGAGATCGCTGTCGGCAGAGGAAGCGCACAAAGGCTCGACGGCCAGGCTCAGTACGAAGATCGCGGCGAAAGGAACCAAACTCCGCATGGGACCTCCACAGTGCGGTGCAGCCCCCTCAGAAGTTGTGACTATAGTAGTCACATTCTGCAACGACCCGCAAGCACTAAGATGCGGAATTTTGATTCTGTGGTAACGGATGAGGCCGCGCGGAGCCGGACGGAGGGCCGGCGGCGTGAGGTTCGGTGTGTGCCAGCCTTATTTTTCGAGGAGTTTCAAGCGCTGGCGGGCCTGCCACTCCTGATTCGGGAACTTTCCGGCGGCGGCATCGAGGAACTGGTGGTAGTAGGCGGCCGCCTCCTTTTTCTGGTTGAGGGAATCGTATGCCGTGGCCCAGAGGAAGAGGGTTGAGGCGTTTTCAGGGAGGTAGCGTGAGCGCATGGTCAGCGCATGGAGCGTGACGTCAGGGTGGTGGGTGCGCGACGCAGTGAAGGCAAGGCCGCTCCAGGCGTCGGAGTTAGCAGGGTCGATTTGCGAGGCGTGGTTGAAGGCGGCATAAGCCTCATCGACCCTGGCCAGGTGGACGAGATTCTGGCCGTGGGCGACGAGCAGTTCGGGATCATCGGGGCTGGCGGCGAGCAGGTGGACGTCGAGCTGATCGGAGCCGGAGTAGTCACCGGCGTCAGCCAGGACCGCGGCCAGCAGGCGGTTGATGGCTGGGTCCTCAGGGTGGACGGCATGGAGCTTCTGCAGGAGCGGCAGGGCCTCAGCTTTATTTTGTTCGGCCAGGACCGTGGCGAGCTGGGCTGTGAGGGTGGGATCGTCAGGAGACTTGACGAGCGCTGCGCGGAGAAGAGTTTCAGCGTCGGAATATTGCTTCCCCAGAATCAGGAGATGCGCCAAGCCAATGGTCGCTGGAACGGAGGCTGGGTCCTTCGCGAGGACACGGCGGTAGGCAGCTTCAGCGGTATCGTTCTGGCCAGTCTGTTCAGCCAGTTCGGCGGCCAGGAGAGTATCGGAGGTGGTTTCCGGGGAGAGTTTCAGGGCCTCGAGCAAGTCATTGGATGCCAGGGTTGGGTTGGAAGTGCGATCGATGCGAGCCAGGGCGCGCCAGGCGCGAGCCTTGAGAGTGGGATCGGCGAGGCCAGGGTCGAGGGTGGTGGCTTCCACGAGCTCGGGGCGGGCATCGGAGAGTTTGTTTTGACGCGCGAGCAGTAATCCGAGCGACAGGTGCGCTTCAAACGATTTCGGGTCGGCGGCGATGGCGCGGCGATAGAGCGAGGCGGCGTCGCCGAGGCGATTTTGGGTGTCGGCCACATAGCCCGCGTCGAAGAGGGCCCGCGCATCGGAGGGGTTTGTGGCGAGATACGAGTCCAGGCGGGCCTCGGCGCTTTTCCAGTCGGACGCGGCGATCGCTGATTCGGCGGCAGTGACGTCGCCGGGAACTGGCTGGGAGTTTGCGGCGGGTGCGCTTGCGGGCGCCGATGGAGGAGCGGGGGCGGAATTGGAGGCCTGAGCAGAGGCGGAAAGAGAATTTAAAAGGAACACCGAAAAAAAAGCCAGAAATACGTAACGAAACACAACATCCCTCACACTAATAGTTTAGCGGGGTGGGTGCCCCATCAGTAACGATCGAAATGATTACTGGCAACAAGCGCTGTGGAAGCAATTAAGGACAACTGAGCTTGATCCGGTGGCATCATTTTGATAACAGCAGGAGCAAAGCCTGGAGGTCACTTGGTTCGATGCTCCTCAAAAAACGCTACTACTGTTCAGGTGAAACTATGAGATTCGTCACCATGCAGCATATCCCCCTGGCGTCGGCTTATCTTTGTCCGAATTGCAACAGCATCGGCAACTGCGCAGAACGGTGCCCGGCGTGTGCCTCGCCGGCTCTTCTGGCTTTGGCCAATATACTAGATCGCCCGGTCGAAGACGACTTGATGGAAATGGAATATGTTTACGTGCCCGGGGCGGCATTAGCAGCATAACTCTTCTCACTTTGGCGCCAGGCAATCTATGCAGCGAAACCGCATCTTTGCGGGGAGATTCTGCGGGGTCTAAGTGTGCCGCGTGCGCGCGGCCGGCAATCTTTCAAGCCAGCTCGTCCCGAGACGGCGATGAGCATCCGGAAGGCAAGAGCGCGGAGTCGCGCCTTATAATGAAAGATGGAGGGCTGCACCTCAGCGCTCGTGAAGAGCGCTGTGGGGCTGCCCAAGAAGTCTTTCGGTGCCTTCCCGTTGAACGACGCCATCGTCATCCGCAATGCGCGGACACACAACTTGAAAAATCTCTCTTGCGAGATTCCCCACGGCAAGCTGACGGTGATCAGCGGCGTATCGGGCTCGGGCAAGAGTTCCCTGGCCTTCGACACCATTTATGCCGAGGGACAGCGGCGGTATGTGGAGTCGCTTTCGGCGTATGCGCGGCAGTTTCTTGAGCGAATTGAGAAACCCGATGCGGACGAGATCGACGGGCTGGCGCCGGCGATTGCCATCAAGCAGAAAAACACCACTCGCAATCCGCGATCGACGGTGGCTACGGCAACCGAGATCTACGACTACCTGCGGCTGCTGTACGCGCGCTGCGGAATGGTGCACTGCGTCTATTGCGACGGGCTGGTGAAGCGCGATTCGGTGGATGAAGTGGCCGAGACAGTTCTCGCATTGGGCGAGGGAACGCGGCTGAACGTGTTGTTTCCCGTGATGAGCGGGGTGGCGGCAGTTGCAGAGCCCGCTGTGTTGGTGGCGAGTTCGAAAAACCGGGGAGCGAAAGCGGCTGCAAAGACCAAAGCTTTGGCAATGACTGCTGCGGCTCTGCACATTGACACACTGAAGGGACGACTGAGTGAGTTGCGGGGCAGCGGATTCAACCGGTTGTGGCAACAAGGAAAGATCTTCGAGTTCTCCACACCCGAGTCGCTGCTTGAGCTGGATTTTACGGCGCCGATCTTTGTTTTGCTGGACCGGATTGTGGTGAGCGCAGAGAGCCGCGCGCGCATTGTGGATGCGGTGGAGGTCGCGTACCGCGAGGCGGGCGAGGTGATGTTTGAAGAAGCCCCGCGTGAGGAGACGGCGGAGCGGCGGCGGCTGCGGTTTTCCGGAGCGTATGAGTGCACGAATTGCCATCGGCCGGGACGCGAGCCGGAGCCGCGGCTGTTCAGCTTCAACAATCCATTCGGCGCGTGCCCGCGCTGCCAGGGATTCGGCAACACTGTGGACTTCGACCTGGGCCTGGTGATTCCGGACCAGAGTTTGAACCTGGTTGGCGGCGCGATTGATCCGTGGAACCGGCCCAAGTACCGGCCATGGTTTACCGAGCTGCGCAAACGCGCAGCGGAACTGGCCGTGCCGCTGGACGTGCCGTGGAGGGAGATGACCGCGGCGGCGCGCGAGACCGTGCTGCGAGGCAAAGACGGGTTTGCCGGCGTGTACGGCTTTTTTGCGCAGATGGAACGCAAGAAGTACAAGCTGCATGTGCGGGTGATGTTGAGCAAGTATCGCGGCTACGCAGAATGCCCGGATTGCCACGGGCAGCGGCTGAGGGCCGAGGCCAGAGCGGTCCGCCTGGGAGACGCGAAAACCGGCGAGAAGAATATCTGCGAGGCGACAGCATTGACGGTTGCGCAGGCGAAGGAGTTTTTTGACACGCTTGAGCTTTCGCCGATGCAAGAGGAGATAGCCGGGCCGATTTTGACTGAAGTTCGGCAGCGGCTGGGATTTCTGGTAGCGGTCGGACTCGAATACCTAACGCTTGATCGGCTGGCTTCAACGCTTTCGGGCGGCGAGGCGCAGCGCATTCAACTGGCATCATCGCTTGGGTCGCGGCTGGTGGGCTCGCTCTACGTGCTGGATGAGCCATCGATCGGACTGCATACGCGCGACACGGCGCGGCTGATCGCCATTCTCAAGGAGCTGCGCGACCTGGGGAATACGATCCTGGTGGTGGAGCACGACGCCGACATTCTGCGCGCCGCCGATCATCTGCTGGACCTGGGGCCGGGCGCCGGCGAGTTCGGCGGCAAACTGCTTGCCGAGGGTGTGGTTGCGGAGGTCGAAGCGAATGCCAATTCGCTTACAGGACGTTATCTGAGCGGAAAGATTTCGATTCCAGTGCCCACGCGGCGGCGCGCGCCGGGCCGCGAGAAGCTGGTGCTGCGTGGGGCGCGGGCAAATAATCTGCACGGTCTGGACGTGACAATTCCGCTGGGAATGCTGGTCGCTGTGACGGGAGTTTCGGGATCGGGCAAGTCGACGCTGGTGCACCAGGTGCTGTATCGCGCAGTGGCGCGCGCGCTAGGACAGACAGACGGCGGCGATCCTTCCGGCGTGTTCACTGCGTTGAGCGGGGTGGAGCGGCTGAACGACGTGGTGTTGGTGGACCAGACGCCGATTGGCCGCACGCCGCGCTCGAACCCGATCACCTACATCAAGGGATTCGACCTTGTTCGCGAGCTGTTTGCTGCGCAGCCTGATGCCAAGCGGCTCTCGCTCACACCAGGGCATTTTTCGTTTAACGTGCCGGGCGGCCGGTGCAACACCTGCGAGGGCGACGGCACGGTGACGGTGGAGATGCAGTTCCTGGCCGATATTGAATTGCCGTGCGAAGACTGCAACGGCACGCGCTACCAGGCGAAGATTCTGGACGTTCATTACAAAGGTAAGAGCATTCACGATGTGCTGCAGATGACGGTGAAGGAGGCGCTGCGCTTTTTTGCCGGGCAAACGAAGCTACTCGAGAAGCTGGCGGTGCTGGACGAGATTGGGCTTGGGTATTTGCGGCTGGGTCAGTCGGCTACGACACTCTCAGGAGGCGAAGCGCAGCGGGTGAAGCTGGCGGCGCACCTAGCGGCTGTGCGCGCGGTGAATGCCACGGCCAAGCCATCGCAGGCAAGCCGCGTGCTCTATATTCTCGACGAGCCGACAACTGGACTGCACTTTGACGATGTGTCGAAGCTGCTGACCGCGTTTCGCAAATTGATTGACGGCGGCGGATCGCTGATTGTGATTGAGCACAACCTGGACGTGATCAAGAGCGCGGATTGGGTGATTGACCTGGGGCCGGAGGGCGGCGAAGGCGGCGGGTTGATTGTGGCCGAGGGCCCGCCGGAAGAGATTGCGAGCAATCTGCACTCGCACACGGGGAAGTGGCTAGCGAGGGTGCTGTGATGCGCTACCCAACCCTAAACTCAAAACGCGCGTTTAGGATGGGGCACCCCGATGTGAGGCGAACTATTCGCTCTGCGCGTTGATTGATGGCCGTCGCGAAAAGCACCAGCCGTTGCCATGCAGCCAGCAGGATTCGTCCGGCTGATGCGGATCGCAGCGGAGTGAGCGGACGCTGGCGCCTTCGTCCCGTTTGAGGGCGTGGGCAAGTTCGCTGCTCACTTCCGGGTCGCGCGCGCCCGCGAAATCGACAAAGAAAACGGAACCACGGATCATGGCCGCGAAGTTGCCGGCACTTTTGCGGGTGAGGTAGGCCATGGCGCCGGGCCCTCGCGTGGAAGTGAGCGGGAAAAGCAGCTTGCCTTCCGGCTTGAGCGCGGCGAGCCAGGCGGGAAGCGGATGAGTTGCTCCGGCGCTGACGACGATGACGTCGGCCGGATCGAACGGACCACGCGAGCCATCGGCGTGGATCACGGTGACATGCGGCCACGGCTCAAGCGCAACGCGCGCACGGGCTGCCAGGCCTTCGTCGATTTCGACGGCGGTGACCTTGCCGGCAGGGCCCGTAAGCTCGGCGAGGATCGCGCTGTAATAGCCTGTGCCGCAACCGAGATGGAGAACCTGGTCGCCTGGGCGCACTGCGAGCATGTCGAGATGGATGGCCCAGAGGCTTGGCTGGCCGTTGTTGAGATGCTTGGATTCGTCGAGGACGATGAGCGCATCGCGATAGAGGCGGCGCGGATCGCCATCCTCAGTGAACCAGGAACTGCCGCCGGTTTGTATGATCCATGGGCCGGGACCGACGAAACGCTCGCGAGGCACGGTGGCAAATGCAGAGCAGATGGCGGGGGAAGTGATGCGGTTGGCGCGGCACAGTTCTTCCGCATAAAAGTGCCGGGCGTGTTCGATCGAAACGGCGGTGGGCAGAGGCATCGTGCTGACCGGCGCACTTCCAGCGAGTTTGACAGGAGGCAGCGCCGCCTTACGCAGGGATTATAGGCTCGCGTGCCGACTGATGGGATGGGAGGAGCCTCCGGAGCGGCTGGATCGTTAACGTTAATGTGGCTGATTTGCCAGCAGCCGGTTGGATTCGGTAGAAAAGGGAAAGCCTTTTCAACGCGGATCGGCAGGGCAGTAGAAGGACCGCGACGTTTTCAGGCGACGGCGCTTTTACGGCGGTTCCAAGATCGTTATCGCCATTTTGAGTCTCTTCAGGGTCGCCGCTCCCTGTTGGTCGCGTCGACTTGAGTGAAGTGGCTCCGGAAGACAGCAATCTTGGAACCGCATTTGCGGCGCGCGTTCGAGGAGAAAGGATTTCATCTTGAGTATTTCTGTCGGGCCGGTCAAGCGAGGAAACTCGTCATCCGAGAACAACGAAGACATTCATGCGCCGCTGATACCCGCGGGCCGGCTGCTACCGTTTCTGGTCGTTACGCCGCTCTTTTTTCTCTGGGCGATCCCTAATAACCTGACGGACATTCTGATCCGTCAGTTTATGAAGTCGTTTGGGGTGAGCGCTTCGGGTGCGGCCGAACTGCAGTTGGGGATTTTTTTCGGCTATTTCCTATGGGCCATTCCCGCCGGGCAGATCATGCGGCGCTTTGGATACAAGGCCGGCCTCATGACCGGGCTCATCCTGATGGGAACGGGATGCTGGCTGTTCTTGCCTGCGGCTCACGCAGAAGTGTACAGGTATTTCGTCGCTGCGCAGTTCGTGATCGGGAGCGGATTGTCGTTCCTGGAAACGGGCGCCAATTCATTTATCGCACAACTGGGGTCATCGGGCTCGAGCGAGCGGCGGCTGAATTTCTCGCAGGCCTTCAACCCACTGGGGTCGATCACGGCGGGCCTGGTGGGAACGGTGTTCATTTTTTCCGGGGTGGAATTGACGACCGGTCAAGTGGCAGCGAAGCAAGCTGCTGGATCGTTCCAGGCCTATTTGAACGGGGAAACGCTTCGCGTAGTTCCGACGTATCTTGTTCTGGGCTCGGTGGCGTTGCTTTGGGCGCTCATGATTCTGCTCACAAAATTCCCCGACATGAGCAGCGAAGATACTTCAGAGAGCGCGCCGACTGGCGAGATGCACGTGCGGTTGTTCCAGCGGCACTTTGTCGGCGCCGTGCTGGCGCAGTTTCTTTACGTGGGCGCACAGGTGGGCACCTGGAGTTATTTCATTCTCTACGTGCGGGCCGCGACTGGATTGCACGATAAGGCTGCGGGCTACATGCTGACGGGGACGCTGGCGGCGTTTGCGGTGGGGCGGTTCAGCTCAGCCTGGCTGATGAAGCACTTCCATGCAAGGACGATGCTGGCAGCTTATGCAATTGTGAATGTGGCGCTAGGCCTGGTGGGAGTGCTGGAGTTGAACTGGGTAGGCGTGGTTTGCGTTCTGATCACAAGTTATTTCATGTCGATCATGTTTCCGACGATCTTTGCCATGGGGCTGAAGAGAATGGGAGATCAGACGAAGACCGCAGGCTCTTTTCTGGTGATGGCGATTCTGGGCGGTTGGGCGTTGACGAAAGTGATGGGAGTGCTGCGGGATGTGAGCGGGGTACAGGCAGCGTACGCGATTCCGGTGGTCTGCTATGTCGGTGTCATGCTCTATGCGTGGCTGGTCGCGGAGCCTAAGACGGGCGAAGCGGGGGCGTGAGGCAGCGAGTCTGCGAGTTAGCAAGTCAGCGAGTCAGCGATAAGGCCCCGACTGGGGCCCTTTCTGTTTGCGGGCGCGGAAAAGATCGTCGCGGCGGTTCGAGTTTATTCGGCGACGACGGGATTGACGAGTGAGCCGAGGCCTTCGAGCGAGACGGTTACAGTGTCGCCGGGGCGGAGCCAGCGTTGCGGCTTGCGGCCCATGCCGACGCCAGCGGGCGTACCAGTGGAGACGATGTCGCCGGGTAGCAAGGGTGTGATCGACGAGATGTACTCGACCAGGTCGGGCACCTTGAAGATAAGTTCGCGCGTGTTC
>Ga0316363_10004006_pt1 | contig 10282 bp, 5 predicted proteins | sample Sb_taG_3_FD_200459 | JGI IMG/M metagenome (GOLD analysis project Ga0316363, IMG submission 200459) | Peat soil microbial communities from Weissenstadt, Germany - Sb_50d_a_PC metaG (v2) (version 2) | ecosystem: Environmental > Terrestrial > Soil > Wetlands > Peat | place: Germany: Weissenstadt...
GCTCGGTGGATTTACCGCCGGCCGAAAAGCTTATCGAGCAACCAGGAATCGAGACCTTTGTCGCTGCCGTCCGTTGGCGCGGGATGCCCGCCGGGGGCGCTCGGTTGTGGCGCGGCGCCGGCGCTCTGCGGCGCGGCGATCCAGCCGCCGCCGAGGCCCGGGAGCGCCACGGGCACCGTGCCCTGATGGGCGACCTTCATGAACCGGCTCCAGATCTCGACCGGCAGGCCGCCGCCGGTGGCCTTGCGGGTCGGCGAATTGTCGTCGTTGCCGAGCCAGATTCCGGTGACCAGGTGCGAGGTGTAGCCGATGAACCAGGCGTCGCGGAAATCCTGGCTGGTGCCGGTCTTGCCGGCCGCCGCCCAGCCGGGAAGATCGGCATGGCGCGCAGTGCCACTGACTAAAGTCTCGTGCAGCATCGTGTTCATCATGGCCACGTAGCGCGCATCGACGATGCGGCCGATGACTTGCGTGGAGCGCCCGTACAGCACTTTGCCGTCCCCCGTGCGCACGCGCTCGACGACATGCGGCGAAACGCCGAACCCGCCGTTGGCAAACGGCGCGTAGGCGGAAACGAGCTCAAGCGGCGATACTTCCGAAGTGCCGAGCGCGATCGAGGCATTGGGCTCAAGGACCGACGTGATGCCCATGCGATAAGCGGTGCGGGTCACAGCGGCGGGGCCGAATTCCAGCGTCAGCCGCACCGATACCGTGTTGAGCGAATTGGCCAGCGCCTGCGTCAGCGTCACCGGGCCGAAATATTCGTGCTCGTAGTTTTCCGGTTTCCAGCCTTTCACCGCGATCGGCGCATCCTCGCGCAAGGAGTCGGGTGTGAGCCCGTGCTCGATCGCGGTCAGATAGACGAACGGCTTGAACGCCGAGCCGGGCTGGCGCTTGGCGGCGATGGCGCGATTGAACTGGCTTTCGGCGTAGCTCTTGCCGCCGACCAGCGCGCGCACGATGCCGTCCGGCGTCATGGCGACCAGCGCGCCTTCGCCGACGCCGAGCTTTTCTCCCTTCTGCGCCAGCGTCTCGGTGAGCGCGCGCTCGGCGGCGCCTTGCAGGGCCGGATCGATCGAGGTCTCGACCACGATATCGTCGTCGAAGCGGCCGATGAGGTCGTTGACCGCGTCCATCACCCAGTCGGCCACGTAATTGACGGAACCTGCGCCGGCAGCTTTGACCGCGCGGGCGGGATGGGCGAGCGCCAGTCTCGCGGCGTCGTCGCCGATCAATTTCTGCTCCGCCATGTCGGCGAGCACGATCCGCGCGCGGCGCTCGGCGCCGTCCGGGTTATGGCTCGGCGCCAGCCGCGACGGCGACTGCACGAGGCCTGCCAGCATCGCGGCCTCGGCGAGCGTCAACTGCCGCGCCGACTTGCCGAAATAGCGCTGCGCTGCCGCTTCCACGCCGTAGGCGCCGGAGCCGAAATAGACGCGGTTGAGATAGAGTTCGAGGATCTGCACCTTGGAAAATTTGTGCTCGAGCCACAGCGCCAGCGCCACCTCCTGCAGTTTGCGCGAGACCGTGCGCTCCTGCGTCAAGAACAAATTCTTGGCGAGCTGCTGGGTGATGGTCGATCCGCCCTGCGAGGTGCCGCGATGCATCACGTCGGCGACGACGGCGCGTAAAATTCCCCACGGGTCGACGCCATGATGGGAATAGAAGCGGCGGTCCTCGATGGCGATGAACGCCTTGGGCACGTAATCCGGCAGCTCGTTAAGCGGCACCGCCGCGCCGCCCATGTCGCCGCGGGTGGCGAGCGTCGCGCCGTTTAAGCCGAGGATCAGCACCGAGGGCGGGCGTTTGGGAATTTCCAGCGACTGGATCGGCGGCAGGTGGATGCCGATCCAGACGAGCGTGCCGATGCCAGCGATGACCGCCCACAGCGCCAGCACCGCGCCCCAATAGATCAGGCGGAAGATGCCGGAGCGGCCTTTGCGGCGTCCTCGCCGCGGCGACGGCCGGCCGGTGCCGCGCCCTTTGGGCGGGCCGCCGATGCGATCGTCCGGCCAAAGGCGTAAATCGAAGCCTTCGCCATTCCCGGCACGCTTTCGACCCCCTCGCCACGCCATATCCGTCCCCGCGCAAGCACGCGACGGTGACGGTAGAGAGCCGGGTTTAAGGGGCAGTTACCGGGGGATCAGCCCGCGTTTTCGCGCTTTCCTTCGCCGCGGGCGGGCGCCAGCAGGGCGATCAGCGGGCGTTTGATCGCGGCCTGGCGGCTGGGAGTGGTGATTTTGGCGCCGGTGAGATCGGTGACATAGAAAACGTCGACGACGCGCTCGCCGAAGGTGGCGACATGGGCCGAGGCGATGTTGAGATTGAGCTTCGACAGCGTCGTGGTCAGTTCGTAAAGCAGGCCCGGCCGGTCGAGGCCGGTCACTTCGACCACGGTGTAGCGTAGCGACCATTGGTTGTTGATGGTCACCTCCGGCTCGATGGCGAAAGCCTTGAGGCGGCCCTTCGGCGGCGACCGCTTGGGCACGACTTCCGGCAGTTTGATCGATCCGCGCACCGCTTGCTCGATCACGTCGCCGATGCGGGCGGCGCGGCGCGCCTCGTCCTCGTCGTGCTCGAACTCGCGCGATACCGCGATGGTGTCGAGCGCAAGTCCGTCGATGGTCGTATAGATCTGGGCGTCGACGATGTTGGCGCCGGCGAGCGCGCAGGCGCCGGCGATGATCGACAACAGCCACGGATGATCGGGCGCATATACGGTGAGCTCAGTGACGCCGCGGCTCGCGTCGAAGCCGACGCTGACCGCGAGCCGCTTGCCGGCGGCGTCGGCCTCGCGCACGAAACGCGCCTGCGTGCGCTTGTGCGCCAAATCGACCTTGAGCCAGTAGGCCGGATAATGCCGGGCAATGTAGGCGTCGAGCGCCTCGGCCGGCCAGTCGCGGATCGCGGCGCGAAACTCGGCCTTGGCGGCGGCCACGCGCTCGGCGCGATTGACCTCGGAGAAGCCGCCGGTGAGCACTGGCTCGGTCTCGTAATAAAGCGTGCGCAGGAGCTGCGCCTTCCAGCCATTCCAAACCCCGGGTCCGACCGCGCGGATGTCGGCGGTGGTCAGGATGGTCAGGAGCTTCATGCGTTCGAGCGATTGCACCACGGCGGCGAAATTTTCGATGGTCTTGCGGTCGGAGAGGTCGCGCGACTGCGCCACCGTCGACATGACGAGATGCACCTCGACCAGCCAGGCGACCAGCTCGGTCTCGGCGGCGTTGAAGCCGAGCCGTGGACAGAGCCGCCGGGCGACGCGCGCGCCGGCGATCGAGTGGTCCTCGACGCGTCCCTTCGCGATGTCGTGCAGGAACAGCGCGACATAAAGCAGCTTCCGATGTTCCGGTCGGATTGTCGGCATCAGCTCGCTGGCCAGCAAAACGTTGCGACTGTCGCCGTGCTCGATTTCGTTGAGCACGCCGATGCAGCGCAGCAGATGCTCGTCCACCGTATAGTGGTGGTACATGTTGAACTGCATCATCGCCACGATGCGGCCGAATGCGCGCACGAATGCCCCGAGCACGCCTGCCTCGTTCATGCGACGCAGCACGGTTTCGGCCTCGTTTTTCGAGGTCAGTATCTCCAGGAACAGCCGGTTGGCTTCCTTGTCGCGACGCGTCTTGGCGTCGATCAGCTTGAGCGAGCGCGCGGCCAGGCGCATCGCCTCGGGATGGATCGCCAGATTGTGCTTCTGCGCCAGATAGAACAGCCGGATCAGATTAACCGGGTCGCGGGTAAAGACGTTGGCGCGCGCCAGATTGATGCGATTGTTGTCGACGACGAAATCGTCGGTCTCGGTCAGCGTCCGGCGGGTGCTGCGCGGCGGCCGCAGCCGGGCGATGACGCGGCTCAAAACCGGTGCCGGCTTCGCCTGCCGTTCCTCGAGCCGGGCGCACAGGATGGCGGTGAGGTCGCCGACATGCTTGGCAGTGAGGAAGTAATGCTTCATGAAACGTTCGACGTCCTGCATCCCCGGATGTTCGGTGTAGCCGAGCCGCACCGCGATCTCGCGCTGGATGTCGAACGACAGGCGCTCTTCGGCGCGACCGCAGAGGAAATGCATATTGCAGCGAACCGACCACAAGAAATCCTCGCAGCGGCGGAACAGATTGTATTCTTCGCGGTCGAAGACGCCGGCGTCGATCAATTCCTGCGGCTCGCGCACGCGATAGACATATTTGGCGATCCAGAACAGCGTGTGCAGATCGCGCAACCCGCCCTTGCCGTCCTTGACGTTGGGTTCGACGAGGTAGCGCGACTGGCCGGCGCGGCGCAGCCGCTCCTCGCGCTCGGCGAGCTTGGCGGCGACGAACTCGGCCGCGGTTCCTTGCACGACCTCCTTGTCGAACCGAGCGGTGAGCTCGCTATAGAGCGCGGTGTCGCCGTAGAGGTAGCGCGATTCCAGGAGCGCGGTGCGGATGGTCATGTCGGCGCGGGCCTGGCGGATGCATTCGCTGACCGAACGGGTCGCGTGGCCGACCTTCTGCCCCATGTCCCACAGGCAATAGAGCAGCACCTCGGCGACCGATTCGCCCCAGGCGGTCTGCTTGTAGGGCAGGACGAACAGCAGATCGATGTCCGAGCCGGGAGCCAACAGGCCGCGGCCGTAACCGCCGGTGGCGATCACCGCCATGCGTTCGGCCTGCGAGTGAATCTGCGGCGGGTAAAGCTTGCCGACCGCGCATTCGAAGAGGATGCGAATGATTTCGTCCTGCGTGCGGGAGAGCCGCTCGGCGCAGCGCAGCCCGTGCCGCTCCTTGAGCAACAACTGCTCGGCGCGTTCGCGCGCCTCGGCGAGCGCCGATTTGAGGCGGCGGGCAACGGCGGCGCGCAATTCGCGCTCGCGCCCGGCATGGGTTTCGGCAAGCGCGTTGAGGTCGGCGATGATCGCTGCGCTGTCGATGAGCTCGTCAGCGGCGCGTGGCGCGCGTTGGGTGTCCAGCATCATCGCGGGTCATAGCTCAATGCGGTTGCCGATCCATTGTCCGAGGCTGGCTCGTGGCCGTCGCATGGATATAGTGACGCCGCGAACCGCGAAGGAAGGTTTGGGGAAGTACATATCATAAAGGGCTAAGTCATGTCCCCGGAGCTTCTGTTCTGGTTCGGCGTCGCGCTCAAAATGGTGTTGACGGCGACGGTGGTGGTGCTGACGTCGCTGGCCGTCGAGCGCAGCGGTCCCTTTATCGGCGCACTGATCGGCGCGCTGCCGACCGCGGCCGGCGCCGCCTATGTCATCCTTGCCTTGGAACAGCCGCCGGGCTTCATTGCCGCGAGCGCCATCGGGACCATTGCGGTCACGTCCGGCGTAGCCATCTTTGCCGCGGTCTATGCGGTCCTTGCGCAACGTCACTGCCTGGTTGTGAGCCTCGGCGCGGCCACGGCGGCATGGTTTGCGGTCGCGTATGGCTTGCGCCTGGTTGATTGGACGCCGTTCGGCGCGGTGGCGATCAACGCCGCGGTCTATGCTTTGACCATACCGCTGAGCTGGCGTTACCGGACCGCCGGAGAAGTGGTCAGATTTGTCAGGACGCGGTGGGACATTCCGCTGCGCGCGCTGACGGCGGCCCTGGTGGTTGCCGTGGTGACGACGGCAAGCTCGGCCATCGGCTCATTCGCCTCCGGCATGTTCGCCCTGTTTCCCATTATTCTGGGAAGCTCGATCGTCATCATGCATCCGCGGATCGGCGGCAAGGCGACAGCGAGCATGTTGGCGCATGCGCAACCGTTCCTTATCGGGCTCGGCCTCGGAGGGCTTGCTTTGCACTATCTCGTGGCGCCGATCGGCGTGTGGCCCGCGCTCGCCGCGGCGCTCTGCGTCAATCTCGCCTGGAGCGGGTTGCTGCTGGCCATCGAAACCCGGCGGCGCAAAGCCCGGCATAAGCCGAAGGCCTAAGGCTTCGGTTTCCCGAGTTTTGCCTTGAGCGCATAGAGCGCTTCGAGCGCCTCGCGCGGCGACATTTCGTCGGGATGGAGCGCGGTCAGCGCCTCGATCAAAGTGGCAAGGCCTGTGTCCACTGCCGGTGCCGCCGCTGCGCCGCGCGGGGTCGCGGCGAACAGCGGCAAATCGTCGATCAGCTTGCGCGCCGGCGATACGCGATCCTCGGCTTCCAATTGTGCCAGCACCAGCTTGGCGCGTTCGATCACGCTCGGCGGCAATCCGGCGAGCTTCGCCACCTGGATACCGTAAGAGCGGTCGGCGGCGCCGGGAACGACTTCGTGCAGGAACACGACCTCGCCCTGCCATTCCTTCACCCGCATCGTGGCGTTGTGCAGCCGCTTAAGCTTGGCGGCGAGCGCGGTCATCTCGTGGAAATGCGTGGCGAACAAGGCGCGGCAGCGGTTCTGTTCGTGCAAATGCTCGATGGTCGCCCAGGCGATGGAAAGCCCGTCGAAGGTCGCCGTGCCGCGGCCGATTTCGTCCAGAATGACGAGCGCGCGCTCGCCCGCCTGGTTGAGGATCGCCGCGGTCTCGACCATCTCGACCATGAACGTGGAGCGGCCGCGGGCGAGGTCGTCGGCGGCGCCGACGCGCGAGAACAGGCGGTCGACGACGCCGATATGGGCTGAACGCGCCGGAACGAAGCTGCCCATCTGCGCTAGCACGGCGATGAGCGCGTTCTGGCGCAGGAAAGTGGACTTGCCCGCCATGTTGGGGCCGGTGATCAGCCAGATGCGCCCGGCTTTTTCGTCGGCCGGCGCGGGCGGCGGCGACAGATCGCAATCGTTGGCGACAAAGGGGGTGTCGAGCGCCTGCTCGACCACCGGGTGACGCCCGCCGGCGATGGCGAAAGCCAGGCCGGCATCGACGTCGGGGCGAACGTAATCGCGCTCGACCGCCAGATGCGCCAGCGCGGCGGCGACATCGAGGACGGCGAGCGCTTCGGCCGCGGCCATGATCGCGCCGCCGGCCGCCGTCACCGCCGCGGCGAGCCGATCGAAAATCTCCAGCTCGAGCGCCAGCGCCCGCTCGGCGGCGTTGGCGATCTTCGCCTCAATCTCGCCCAGATCGGTGGTGGTGAAGCGCACCTGCCCGGCAAGCGTCTGGCGATGGATGAAGGTCGCATTCAACGGTGCGGTCATCAGCTTATCGCCATGCTGCGCGGTGACGTCGACGAAATAGCCGAGCACGTTGTTATGTCGGATTTTCAGCGATCGGATGCCGGTGGTCTCGGCGTAACGCACCTGCAGCGCGGCGACGACACGGCGCGATTCGTCGCGCAGCGCGCGCGCTTCGTCGAGCGTCGGCTCGTAGCCCGCGCGCACGAAGCCGCCGTCGCGGCGAAGCGCCGGCAGTTCGTCGGCCAGCGCCCGATTGAGCTCGGCGGCGATCGCGCCGTCGGGGCGGCGCAGCGCCGCCACCGCGCGCGCAACGTCGCGTTCCGCCGGCGCCGAGCAAAGCGCGGCGATTCGCCCGGCGGCAAAGATGCCGTCGCGGATGGCGCCGAGGTCGCGCGGACCGCCGCGGCCGACGGCGATGCGCGACAGCGCGCGCGCCAGATCGGGCGCCGCTTTCAATCGTTCGCGGAGATCGGCGCGCAGCGCGGCATCGGCGACGAACGCCGCCACCGCATCGAGCCGGTGTCCGATTTCCGCCGGGTCGGTCAGCGGCGCGTTGAGCCGCTGCGCCAGCGCCCGCGAGCCGGCCGCAGTCACGGTGCGATCGACGGCGGCAAGGAGCGAGCCGCGGCGCTCGCCGCCGAGCGTTCGGACGAGTTCGAGATTGCTGCGGGTCGCTTGGTCGATGGCAAGCGTCGCGCCGGCCGCCTCGCGCGCCGGCGGCAACAGCGGCGGACGCTTGCCGATTTGTGTGCGCTCGACATAGGTGACGGCGGCGGCCGCCGCGGTTAGCTCGACCCGCGAGAAGGCGCCGAACGAAGCCGTCGTCGCCACGGCGAAGAATGACGCCAGCCGCCGCTCCGCCGTAGCGCCGTCGAACACATCGCGGGTCAGCGGCGTCACCGCCGGCAGCGTGCGCAGATAGGGCGAGAATTCGGGGTCGGAATAAAACGCATCGGAAACGATGATCTCGCCGGGCTCAATGCGGGGAATTTCGGCGGCAAGCGTGGCGCGATCACATTCCGCGACATTGAACTCGCCGGTCGAAATATCGATCCAGGCAATGCCGAAGCGGTCATCGTCCGACGACGCGCGCACGCGGGCAAGCGCCAGCAGGTAATTGTTGCTTTTGGCGTCGAGAAGCGAATCCTCGGTCAGCGTGCCCGGCGTCACCAGGCGCACCACGTCGCGGCGCACGACGCTTTTGGCGCCGCGCTTTCGCGCCTCCGCCGGGTCTTCGAGCTGCTCGCAGACGGCAACGCGGTGGCCGAGCGCGATTAGGCGATGCAGATATTCGTCGGCGCGCTCGATCGGGACGCCGCACATCGGGATGTCGCGGCCGAGATGCTTGCCGCGCTTGGTCAAGACGATGCCGAGCGCGCGGGAGGCGATCTCGGCGTCGTCGAAGAACAGCTCGTAAAAATCGCCCATACGGTAGAACAGGAGGCAATCCGGATTGGCGGCCTTGATCTCGATATATTGCCCCATCATCGGCGTGATGCGGGCCGCCTCCGGGGCAGCTCCGGTCTCGTCGATGGCGATGGGGCGCGCGGCATCCATTTGCCGGAACGCTAGCAGAGGGGGGCGAGGCACAAAAGCGCGGGCGGCGAGGCAAGCTCGCCGCCGGGGATAACGCCCCCATAAAAGGAGTTTAGCGGCTTTTCAAAGCGGAAAACGATATCAGAGACCTAGATAGGATTCCGCGACCGCCTTGTCTTGCGCCAGCGCTTTGGCGCTGCCTTCGCCGACGATACGGCCGAGCGCCAGCAGGTAACCGCGGTCGGCCATCTTCAGCGCGCGCCGCGCATTCTGCTCCACCAGCAGGATGCTGGTGTCGCCTTTGCGCGCGACCCGTTCGAGTACGGCGAACAGTTCCTTGGCGATCAGCGGCGCGAGCCCGAGCGAAGGTTCGTCGAGCAGCAGCAGCGACGGCCGCGCCATCAGCGCGCGGCCGACTGCGACCATCTGCTGCTCGCCGCCGCTCATGGTGCGCACCGTCTGGCGTTGTCGCTCGGCGAGGTGGGGGAAAAGCTCGAACACATAAGCGAAGTCCTCCGACGTCGATTCGCGCGCATTGCGGGGAAAAGCGCCGAGCGTCAAATTTTCCCGAACAGACATAAGTCCGAACAAATGCCGGATCTCGGTCACGGTGGCGATGCCCTGGTCGACGATACGATGGGCGGGCAGGCCCATCAGCTCATTGCCGCGGAAGCGGATTGAACCTGCGGAAGGCCGCAACAGGCCGGCGACGGCGTTGAGCAACGTGGTTTTGCCGGCGCCGTTGGCTCCCAGGATCGCCACGACCTCATCGCTGCGGACGCGGATCGGCACGTCGCGCAGCGCGCTGTGGCGGCCGTAAGCGTGGTCGAGGCCGTCGATCTCAAGCATCGTCGTCGCCCAGGTAAGCGCGGATGACCTCGGCGTCGCGCAGCACCGCCTCCGGGGGGTCCCTCCGCGATCTTGGATCCGGCATTCATGACGATAACGCGATGGCAGAGCGCGCGCACCGCCGTCGATGCCTTGGGCGGCGAGGCTCCAAACGACGGAACAACCGCCCTCCAGCTCGCTCGGGCTCAAGCCCGATAGCCACTCGTCGAGGAGGATGGCGCGCGGCTTGGTGGCCAGCGGCCGCGCCAGCTCGACGCGCTTCTGCTCGATGTAGGTCAGCTGATCGAAACGCCGATCCGCCTTGGTCAAGAGGTTCAGCTCGCCAAGTAAACCGGCGGCTTCGTAACCGGCATCCTTGAAACGCACCCGCTCGCCGGCGCCATAGAGGACGCCCGCCATGACGGTGCCAATGGCCGGCATATTGGGGGGTGCGCGCACCAGCTGGAAGGTACGGTTGATGCGCTTGCGCACCCGCAAGTGATTGGGCAGGCGCGTCACATCTTCGCCGGCCATATGGATGCGGCCCGCGTCCGGCCGGATGGTGCCGGCAATGAGATTAAGCAACGTCGTCTTGCCCGAGCCGTTGGGACCGATCAGTCCCAGAACCTCGCCGGGCGATACCGCAAGCGACATGCCATTGACCGCGACCAGTCCGCCGAACGCCTTGGTTAAACCTTCGACTTGCAGAAGTGCGGTGCCCGGACCGCCGGTAAGGGGAGAGCGCGGGTGTCGCCCTAGATGCCGTAATGGGCCCTGCTCTGAGCGAGCAGTTGAAGTGGCTGTCCGCCGATAGATGATGAAACGGGGTCACGACGTGAGTCGGCCCCAAGCATCT
>Ga0316363_10004011_pt1 | contig 10275 bp, 6 predicted proteins | sample Sb_taG_3_FD_200459 | JGI IMG/M metagenome (GOLD analysis project Ga0316363, IMG submission 200459) | Peat soil microbial communities from Weissenstadt, Germany - Sb_50d_a_PC metaG (v2) (version 2) | ecosystem: Environmental > Terrestrial > Soil > Wetlands > Peat | place: Germany: Weissenstadt...
GGGCGGCGGACTGTCCGGCCAGGCCGGCGCGGTGCGCCACGGCATATCCAAGGCGCTGATCCGGCACGAACCCGAGTTGCGCAGCGTGCTCAAGCGCGGCGGCTTCGTCACCCGCGACTCGCGCGTGGTCGAGCGCAAGAAATACGGCAAGGCCAAAGCGCGCAGAAGCTTCCAGTTCTCGAAGCGGTAATCGTCATTCCGGGCTCGCGCCTTCAGCGCGCTCCGGAATGACTTTAGAAAAACGCCAGCGTGCGGATTTCGATGCTCTCGCGCGGCCGCGCGTGCGGCGGCGTGGTCGGGTCCTCGAACGCGGTATGCGCGGTCCAGCGGGCGCGGCCGTCTTTAAGCGAATCGAACACTTTGAAGACGTAGGCTTCCTCGCGCCGCATGCGCGGGAACCAGTACCATTTGTGCGCCGGATTATATTTGATCGCGTAGGTCTGGCCAATGCGCCCGGGAGCGCGCCGCTCCGAGACGATCATGTCAGTGGGCGCCAAGGTCCGCGCGTCGGCCATGGCGAGCGGATAAGTCTCGACCGGATACCGGATCGGCCGCCAGACCTGAATGATGGCGAAGCGGCGCTTGAGCAAGTCCTCCGCCTCGTCCGGCAAGATATCGCGGACGCGCTGCGGCGCCGACCATTCGGTGTAGTCGTTGTGCACCCGGCGCACGACCTCGCGGATTTTCTTCGCCTCGCGCAATTCGTCGTCGGCAGTGCGCAGCGTATGGTCGAACACGACGACCCGCTTGGCGCCGCTCTCGGCTTTGATCAGCGCTTCCATCTCCGGATAGTAGACCCGCTTGATCTCCGCCTCGTCGAAGAAGTCGGCGACCTTGGTGTCGTGACGAACGAAGCGGAAGCCGTTGCGCTCGAGGACGAAGTCGTCGGCGTGCGGTCGGCCGTTGTGAATGACCACCCGGCGCGGATCGGGCGTGCCGCCGGAGCGGGTGTCGCTGCCGCCGGGGCTGGCGACAATGGTGAAGACCTTGGTGCCGTCGTCGACGATGTAATTGAGCGTGGCTTCGACGGTATCGGGGGCGACGTCGAGCTCGGCGGTCTCTGCCATGGCAAACTCCCTTAAGAACTTAAGCGTCTTTGCATCAATCTAGGCAACGATGGGCGCCGCGGGAAGGGGCCTCGGGCAGGGCCGGAGGCTGGCGTGGAAACCACGTTGTACTCGGGGCAATCGCGGCTGTTGCATCAGATGCGCATCTAGTCGGCAAAATCGCCTTTGCGATTAGTTAGGACCGGTTTTTAGCACCGGAAAGATTTTCGCTGCAATTTTCACTACTGCAATTTTCTCTTCTCCAATTTTCGCGGCTTTTCCGGAAAACCCGCGGCTTGCGCCTCACATTCGGCAAAGCCTGAAATGCAAACGTCCGACACCGCACCGCGATCGGTGTTACGGATTGCTCCTGATTGAGTGAGAGGAGTGCGTATCATGTTTGCCAGCCTCGCCGAAGCGGCGATGTCGCTCGACATCGGCACGTTATTCGTCATCGCTATCTGCGTCACATCTTTACTCGGCCTGTTCCTGCTGTTCGCATGGCTGCAGGACGGCATCACCGCGCTGGCTTGGTGGGGCACGGCGTATCTGATCGGCGGATTTTCGGGCGTACTTTGGCGCCTAGGCGAGCTGATCTCGCCGCCGATGCCGTCGAGCCTCCCCGACGTCATGTTGTTCGTCGCGGTGGGCATGGTGTGGAGCGCCGCACGCTTGTTCCACGGCCGGCCGGTGCTGTGGGGCTCGATGTGCCTCGGCGCCGTAGCCTGGCTCGCCTTCTGTTCGTCATCGGCATTCGTGACGACGGAGACATCGCGGCTGGTCGTAAGCTCGGTGATCGTTGCCACCTACACCTTCTTGACCGCCATCGAGCTGTGGCGCGAGCGGCGCAAATCGCTGATCCGGCGCTGGCCGGCGATCTTCGTGCCGATGCTCCACGGTGTGGTCTTCCTGTTTCCGGTGGCACTGGCGGGACTTTCGCAAGACGGCATCGGCAGCCGCACGCTGGGTGCCGGCTGGGTCGCGGTCTATGCCATCGAAGTCGTGCTTTACGTGGTCGGCGCCGCCTTCATCGTGCTGGTGCTGGCCAAGGACCGCACGGTGCGCCAGTACAAATTGGCGGCGGCGACCGATCCGTTGACCGAATTGCTCAACCGCCGCGGCTTCTTCGAAGCTGCCGCCGGCATCATGGCGGCGCGGCAGACGAGCAAAGGGCCGGTCTGCGTGTTGGCCTTCGACCTCGATCATTTCAAAACGATCAATGATCGGTTCGGCCACAATACCGGCGACGCCACGCTGCACCTGTTCGCGGCCGTGGTGAAAAAGACGCTGCGCGCCGGCGACGCGATCGGCCGACTGGGCGGCGAGGAATTCATCGCGCTGTTGCCGAGCACACTGGGCGATGCGGTGGCCGCCGCCAACCGCGTGCGCCGGGCCTTTGCCAGCGCGGCTGCCGTGGCCGGCAGCCACGCCGCGGCGACGGTGAGCGTCGGGGTGTCCTGCGGCTCGGCCTTCGCCGAGATCGACACGCTGATCGCCCGCGCCGATGCCGCGCTCTATCGCGCCAAGACCAATGGACGCGACCGGGTCGAGGCCTCCGATGAAGCCGTGCCGGGTGCACCGGAGCGACGCGGCCAGGGCGTGGCGCAAAACCCGCAAGGCGCCGTCCTGCAGCCGGTGCCTACGCTTGCGGTGCCATTGGTCGGGTCATTCCGGGCGGCGCGGCAGAGCGTGGCGTGCCGCTCTTGAAATTGCGCTGACGCCGCGTCACCGCGACAAAGAAAGAGGGCGCCGCTCATCACGGCGCCCTTTAAGTTTGCACTGCTCTTGCAATGCAGGGAGGATACGCAACGCTTACGACGAGTAGTACATCTCGAACTCGACCGGATGCGGGGTGTGCTCGAAGCGGATGATCTCGCTCATCTTCAGATCGACATAGCTGTCGATGAAGTCGTCGTCGAACACGCCGCCGACCTTGAGGAAGCCGCGATCCTTGTTGAGCTCTTCCAGCGCCTGGCGGAGCGAGCCGCACACGGTCGGAATCTTCTTCAATTCCTTGGGCGGCAGATCGTAGAGATCCTTGTCGACGGCTTCGCCCGGATCGAGCTTGTTCTTGATGCCGTCGAGGCCGGCCATCAGCATCGCCGCGAACGCGAGATACGGATTGGCCAGCGGATCGGGGAAACGCACCTCGACGCGTTTCGCCTTGGGGTTGGTCGTATAGGGGATGCGGCACGACGCCGAGCGGTTGCGCGCGGAGTAGGCCAGCAGCACCGGCGCTTCAAAACCCGGCACCAGGCGCTTGTATGAGTTCGTCGTCGGGTTGGTGAAGGCGTTGATCGCCTTGGCGTGCTTGATGATGCCGGCGATGTACGACAGGCAGGTTTCCGAGAGGTCGGAATATTTGTTGCCGGCAAACACCGGCTTGCCGCCCTTCCAGATCGACTGGTGGCAATGCATGCCGGAACCGTTGTCGCCGTAGACCGGCTTCGGCATGAAGCATGCCGACTTGCCGTAGACCTGGGCGACTTGCTGGATGCAGTATTTATAGATTTGCAGCTGGTCGGCCATGATCGTCAGCGGCGAGAACTTCATGCCGAGCTCGTGCTGGGCCGACGCCACTTCGTGGTGATGCTTCTCGACCTTCACGCCCATGCGCGCCATGGCGGCGAGCATTTCCGAGCGCATGTCCTGCACCGAATCCTGCGGCGGTACCGGGAAGTAGCCCTTCTTGGTCCAAATGCGGTGGCCGAGATTGCCGCCCTCGTATGCAGTGTCGGCATTGGTCGGGAACTCGATGGAGTCGAGCTTGAAGCCGGTATTGTAAGGCGTGGCGCTGTACCTGACGTCGTCGAACACGAAGAATTCGGCCTCGGGGCCGAAATAGATGGTGTCGCCGACGCCCATGGATTTGACCATGCCCTCGGCCTTCTTGGCGATGCCGCGCGGATCGCGATTGTACGGCTCGCCCGTCGTCGGCTCGAGCACGTCGCAAACCAGGACCAGCGTGGTTTCGGCGAAGAACGGATCGATGCAGGCCGAGGTCGGATCCGGCATCAGGCACATGTCGGATTCGTTGATCGCCTTCCAGCCGGCGATCGAGGAGCCGTCGAACATCATGCCTTCGGCAAACGTTTCTTCCTCGATCTGGCTGATGTCGAAAGTGACGTGCTGCCACTTGCCGCGCGGATCGGTGAAGCGGAAATCGGCGTATTTTACGTCGCTGTCCTTGATCATTTTCATGACATTCTTTGGCGTCGTCATGGCATGCGTACCCTTTCGTGGTGATAGTGAATGCCCCTTGGCGCTGGTCGGATTTCAGCTTTCGGCGCAACAGGGTCGAAAAGCGGTCAAACCAGCAATTCAGATGGCGTCAAGTCCGGATTCCCCCGTCCTGATCCGGATGGCTTCTTCGATCGTTGAGACAAAGATTTTGCCGTCGCCAATGCGCCCGGTCTGGGCGGCGCGACGGATGGCCTCGATGGCTTTCTCGACCATGTCATCGCCGAGCACGATCTCGATCTTCACCTTGGGGAGAAAATCGACGACGTATTCGGCACCGCGGTAAAGCTCGGTGTGGCCTTTTTGGCGCCCGAACCCCTTGGCTTCAGTCACGGTAATGCCTTGCAGACCGACTTCCTGCAGCGCCTCCTTCACTTCATCGAGCTTGAACGGCTTGATCACAGCCTCGATTTTCTTCATCGCGTTTTCGCCTCCCGGCCCCAGGGTGGGCGGAATCACCGTTGGAACCGAGCCCTTGGTTAGCAGGTCCCGTGCCAAGGCCCCGTGCACCTGAAAAGAGCAATCCGATCAAGGTGCTATTGCGCGATCGGGAACCGGCTTTGAAGTCGTCTCTGGAGCCGTCGCCGCTAAACTGAGCAGATTGCCTATTATCTCGTCAATGGTACGGCACTTCGGATTGTTGGCAACGGCTTGCTGTATTCGCAATGTGCCGCTTTGGCTATCCTCAATGCGGCATGTTTGAGCTTTTGACCACTGCGGAAATGGCGGACGCCGACCGGCTGGCGATAGCCGGCGGTATTGCCGGCAGCGAGCTCATGGAGAGCGCCGGCCGCGCCGTGGCCGAGGCGGTGGCCGAGCGCCATCCTTCGGGCCGCCGGATCCTTGTTGTCGCAGGGCCGGGCAATAACGGTGGCGATGGCTTCGTTGCCGCGCGGCTCCTGGCCGAGCGCGGCGCGCGCGTCGAGGTCATGCTGCTGGGCGATGTCGGCCGGCTCAAAGGCGATGCGGCGCTCGCTGCGAAAAAGTGGACCGGGCCGGTCGCCGCCGCGGAGCCTCGTGCCTTGGCCGGCGCCGAGGTGGTGATCGACGCGCTGTTCGGAGCTGGCCTCGACCGTCCGGTGCAGGGCACGGCGCGCGCGCTGATCGAAGCCATTAATGCGGGCAACGCTCCGGTCTATGCGGTGGATTTGCCGAGCGGCATCAACGGCACCTCGGGCTCAGCCCTCGGCGTGGCGGTCAAGGCCACGCACACGGTCACATTTTTCCGCAAGAAGCCCGGACACCTGCTGCTGCCGGGCCGGCTGCATTGCGGCACCGTTGCGGTTGCCGATATCGGCATTCCCGCTGCCGTGCTGGGGAAGATCGCGCCCAAGACCTTCGAGAACGTTCCGTTGCTGTGGCGCCGGGATTTCCCACGGCCGAGGCTCGATGGTCACAAATATAATCGCGGCCACGCCGTGGTGGTGTCGGGTCCGTTGTGGTCGACCGGCGCAGCGCGGCTTGCTGCCCGTGGCGCGTTGCGCGCGGGGGCCGGTCTCGTGACCATCGCCAGCCCGCGTGACGCGCTCGCCGTCAACGCCGCGGCGAGCCTCGCGGTTATGGTGCGGCCGGTCGATGGGGCCGCCGAGCTGGCCAAATTCCTGTCGGACCGGCGTTTGAACGCCGTGGCGATCGGGCCGGGCGTCGGCGTCGGCGAAGCAACCTGCGAGCGCGTCCTTGCGGCGCTTTCGGGCGAGCGCGCCGTGGTGCTCGATGCCGACGCAATGACGAGCTTTGCCGCCGATCCGCAGCGCCTCGCCAAGGCGCTACAAGCGCGATCGGCGCAGGCGACGATCTTGACGCCGCACGAGGGGGAATTCTCACGCTATTTCTGTGCTTTAGACGATAAAATTCAAGCTCTATCGAAACTTGAGCGGGCGCGCTCGGCGGCAAAGCTCGTCGATGCGGTCGTGGTGCTCAAGGGCGCCGATACGGTGGTCGCGGCGCCGGACGGGCGCGCAGCGATCAGCGCCAATGCGCCGGCCTATTTGGCGACCGCGGGGGCCGGTGACGTGCTCACGGGAATGGCGACGGGCCTGCTGGCGCAGGGCATGCCGGCCTTTGCGGCTGCGGCAGCCGCGGTCTGGCTCCACGGCGAAGCCGCCGCGGCCTTCGGTCCGGGCCTGATCGCCGAGGATTTGCCGGAGATGCTGCCGCGGGTGTATCGCGCGCTGCTGGGGTGAGCGGCTCACCATAGCCGGGCAACCGGGGCTATTTTTATAGTGTCCCGCGCGCAGCGCATGATATAAGCCGCGCCACCGGGCCGCCCTACGCGTCGCGGGCGTGGCGGAATTGGTAGACGCGCGGGATTTAGGTTCCCGTGACGAAAGTCGTGGGGGTTCGAGCCCCTCCGCCCGCACCAGGCGGGCGGTATTTCCAATCCTTGGCCGGGATGACGCCGGTCGTTGGCTCAAGGTCTTGTGCTCTGAAAAGGTCTTGGGCTTTGAAGAGTAGTGCCAATGCAAGTGACTGAAACTGCCGCCGCGGGTCTCAAGCGCGAATTCCGCGTCGTGGTGCCGGCGACCGATCTCGAGGCCAAGGTCAACGCGCGGCTCGACGACCTCAAGGGCAAGGTGCAGCTGCGCGGCTTCCGTCCGGGCAAGGTTCCGGTCGCGCACCTCAAGCGCCTCTATGGCAAGTCCGCCATGGCCGAGGTCATCGAAGACGCGGTGCGCGAGGCCAACAGCAAGATCGTCACCGACAATGGCTACAAGCTCGCCACCGAGCCCAAAGTCGTGCCCGACGAGGGCACGGTAGAAGGCGTCATCGAAGGCAAAGCCGACCTCGCCTACAAGGTCGAGATCGAGATTTTGCCGCCGATCCCGCTTGCGGATTTCAAGACCATCAAGCTGGAGCGGCTCACCGCCGAGGTGACCGATCCCGAGATCGACGAGGCGCTGCAAAGGATCGCCGACGCCAACCGGCCGTTCGTCGCCAAGGCCGAAGCGGCCGAAAAGGGCGATCGGGTCACGGTGTCGTTCCAGGGCACCCAGGACGGCAAGCCGTTCGAAGGTGGTTCCGCCGAAGGCGTGCCGATCGTGCTCGGCTCGGCCCAGTTCATTCCCGGTTTCGAGGACAACCTCACCGGCATCAAAGCCGGCGAAAGCCGGACCTTCGACATCAAATTCCCCGACGCCTATGCGGTGCCGGCGCTGGCCGGCAAGGACGCCACTTTCGCCGTTACGGCGACAGCGCTGGAGGCGCCTGGCGCAGTCACGGTCAATGACGACTTCGCCAAGACGCTCGGATTGGAATCGCTGGCCAAGCTGCGCGACGGCATCAAGGAGCGCCTGCAGCGCGAACATGCCGGCGCGTCGCGGCAGAAGCTCAAGCGCGCATTGCTTGACCAGCTCGACGAGCGGCACAAATTCGAGCCGCCGCCGAGCCTGCTCGAGCAGGAATTCAATACCGTCTGGAGCACCGTCGAAGGCGATCTCAAGGCGCAGGGCCGCAGCTTTGCCGACGAGGGCACCACCGAGGAGAAGGCCCGCGAGGAATATCGCGCCATCGCCGAGCGTCGTGTCCGCCTCGGCCTGGTCATTGCCGAGATCGGCGAGAAGAACAATATCAAGGTGACCGACGAGCAATTGACCGCGGCCGTGATGGAGCGGGCCCGGCAGATGCCCGGCCAGGAACAGCAGGTGTGGGACTATTATCGCAACAATCCCGGCGCGCTTGCCGGTCTGCGTGCGCCGATCTTCGAGGAAAAGGTCGTCGACTTCCTGCTCGAACTTGCGGAAATCACCGACAAGCCGGTATCGCGGGAAGAGCTGTTCAAAGAAGACGAGGCGTGAGCTGGCCAAGTCTGAAGCTGATCAGGTCCGCAAGCACGCCTTGTCGCGGAGAATTTTGCGCATATGTGCGACCGGCCCGGCGGTTTCGACAGACTGCTACCGACTCAGTCACATTGCGTTGAGCCGATCGACGGCGAGTATCTTCAGCAGGTGAACCAATGCGCGACCCGGTGAACTTCTACATGCAGCACCTCGTCCCCATGGTGGTCGAACAGACCAACCGTGGCGAGCGGGCCTATGACATCTACTCGCGGCTGCTCAAGGAGCGGATCATCTTCATCACCGGGCCGATCGAGGACGGCATGGCCTCTCTGGTCGTCGCCCAACTCCTGTTCCTCGAGGCGGACAATCCGAAAAAAGAAGTCTCGATATACATCAATTCGCCGGGCGGCATCGTGACCTCGGGCCTGGCGATCTATGACACGATGCAGTTCATCCGTCCGGCGGTCTCGACCCTGTGCACCGGGCAGGCGGCGTCCATGGGCTCGCTTCTGCTCGCTGCCGGCGCCAAGGACTTGCGTTTTGCGCTGCCGAATGCCCGCATCATGGTCCACCAGCCCTCCGGCGGGTTCCAGGGCCAGGTGACCGACATCATGCTGCACGCCCAGGAAATCCTGAACCTGAAGAAGCGGCTGAACGAGATTTATGTCCGCCATACCGGGCAGCCGCTGAAGAGGATCGAGGATGCGCTCGAACGCGACATGTTCATGACCCCGGAAATGGCCAAGGATTTCGGCCTGATCGACAAAGTGATCGAGAAACGGCCGGAGGAACCGGGCCTGAAGACGGAACCGACTCCCCTGAAAGGGGTCAGCTAGCCCGGCACTTAGCCGCGCCGCGGTGCCATCAAATGGGCCGATTCGGCCCTCTAAGCAGTTCCCCGGACCGGTCAAGCGTATTCTCGACGGTGTGATGCGGAAAACACACTGGCACAAAGTCGTGTTATCGTTAATGGATTCTTGATTGGCACGCCGTTAGCATGGTGACTTGTGCTGATTTGCCGGGGATGTCTTGGTGGCGTCTATGCGGGCAAAGTATGCGAACGCCGCTACGGATTTTTAGCGCGGCGTTTTGTAAGGTGTGAGGTGCTGCCCAAAGTGCTGCCCAAGTCGGGAAGACGGAGACAGGAATGAGCAAGGTTGGTGGCGGCGATTCCAAGAATACGCTCTACTGCTCGTTCTGCGGTAAGAGCCAGCATGAGGTGCGCAAGCTCATCGCCGGGCCGACCGTGTTCATTTGCGACGAGTGCGTCGAGCTGTGCATGGACATCATCCGCGAGGAGAACAAGTCCTCGCTGGTGAAGTCGCGCGACGGCATCCCGACGCCGCGGGAGATCCGCAAGGTTTTGGACGACTACGTGATCGGCCAGGACCACGCCAAGAAGGTGCTCTCGGTCGCGGTCCACAATCACTACAAGCGGCTCAATCATCAGGCGAAGCACAACGACGTCGAGCTGGCGAAATCGAACATCCTGCTGATCGGGCCGACCGGCTCGGGCAAGACGCTGTTGGCGCAGACGCTGGCGCGCATCCTCGACGTGCCCTTCACCATGGCGGATGCGACCACGCTGACCGAAGCCGGCTATGTCGGCGAGGACGTCGAGAACATCATTTTGAAGCTGTTGCAGTCCGCCGACTACAACGTCGAGCGGGCGCAGCGCGGCATCGTCTATATCGACGAGATCGACAAGATATCGCGCAAGTCCGACAATCCCTCGATCACCCGCGACGTGTCGGGCGAGGGCGTCCAGCAGGCGCTGCTCAAGATCATGGAAGGCACCATCGCCAGCGTCCCGCCGCAGGGCGGCCGCAAGCATCCGCAGCAGGAATTCCTCCAGGTCGATACCACCAATATCCTGTTCGTCTGCGGCGGCGCATTCGCCGGTCTCGAGAAGATCATCTCGGCGCGCGGCCGTTCCACCTCCATCGGCTTTGCCGCCAGGGTTGCGGCGCCGGAGGATCGCAAGCAGGGAGAAATCTTCCGCGAAGTTGAGCCCGAGGATTTGTTGAAATACGGCCTCATTCCGGAGTTCGTCGGCCGGTTGCCCGTGGTGGCGACGCTGGAGGACCTCGACGAGCCTTCGCTCAAGCGCATCCTCACCGAGCCGAAGAACGCCCTGGTCAAGCAGTACCAGCGCATGTTCGAGATGGAGACGGTGGATTTGACGCTGGCCGACGAGGCGCTTTCCGCGATCG
>Ga0316363_10004013_pt1 | contig 10269 bp, 10 predicted proteins | sample Sb_taG_3_FD_200459 | JGI IMG/M metagenome (GOLD analysis project Ga0316363, IMG submission 200459) | Peat soil microbial communities from Weissenstadt, Germany - Sb_50d_a_PC metaG (v2) (version 2) | ecosystem: Environmental > Terrestrial > Soil > Wetlands > Peat | place: Germany: Weissenstadt...
TGTTCCAAAACGGTTCGTTGTTCCGGGTCCAGCTTGACGAGCCGCGCTACTCGCATTAGGTCGCCCTCCATTGTAAGGACGTGGCCCAATTTATACTCGTTACTATTCCTGACGCACTAGACTAGAATAGAGCCATGGCACGTAACACATCCGACAGTTTGGTTTGGTTCATCGCGGGCGCGGCTATTGGCGCGTCCATCGCTCTGCTCTATGCTCCTCAGACGGGCCGCGATACCCGCCGCTTGATCGTAAAGAAAACCCGCCATGGGCGCGAGACCCTCGCGGATGCCAGCCGCGACCTGGCGGACAAAGGACGCGAATTGTTCGACAAGGGTCGCCGCGTGGCCGACGACGCCGCGGAGTTGTTCGAGCGCGGGCGCAAGCTCGTGGAAGGCTGAGCGCACCGGCGGATTCACGTGGCGCACGTACTTGGGCGCGCCTTCCGGCATTCGTGGCAGTACTTGCGCCCATCGATGCTTTGGGGCGGCCGCCAAGCGTCGAGAAGAGTCTCGACGCGGCACGCACGAGTGCGTGCGCCACGGCGGCGGGGCAGGCACTCAGCTTCAGCCGGCCGCGGCTTTGCGCAAGGCCTCGATGCGGGGCGCGCGGCTCTTGGGGCTATCCAGCGCGCTTACCCGCACATCGCCCAACTGTGCCCGCACATATTCTTCCGTCTGCCTCACGGCCGCTTCCAGATCCTTGTTCTTCTTGATGAAGGCCATCCACACGATGGATTCGGTGGCAGGATCGTACTCCCACAGGCCCACCAGGCGCCCGTGATCGAAAATGGCCGGAGTGAATTGATTCGTGGGCGGGATCGCCTCGTCGATCAAGGTGTTTCGATCGCGCCGTAACAGGCTGACGCCGTCCAAGCTGCTGACCAACACGTAGCGGGCTTCTTTGGGCGCCTGGAAGGCTTCGAGTTTGGCGCGGATCGCGGGGGTCGACATGCGGTCGTCCCCGGTTTCGAGGGGCTCCAGCTTCAGGGGCTCGACCGCCGCCTTCGCCGCTTTTACTCCCAGGCCCGCGAACTCCTGAAAGTCGGCCAGCGTGGCGGGTCCGATCCAGGAAAAGTATCGGCGTGCCAGCTCGGTGGACGTTTCTTCCGGTGACAGCCGGAAGGCGGCGACCGGATTGGGCCGCCATAACGTGTACCGGTAGCGTTGCTGGTCCAGACGGCCGTTCAGGGACACGCGGCGGATTTCGCCGGCGCTTTGCAGCTTGCCCAGGGCTAGTGGGAGTGTGCTGGAGAGGCCCTTCTTTTTGCCCTCTTCACCCAGGCTGCGCGCGGCCTTCCCCACCCGGTCCCGGATCTCGTCGGGCCCAAGCGCGCCTTGCTCGAGAGCCTTTTGAACGGCTTCGCACAACTTGCCGACTTCTTTTTCGGTGACGCCCAATTTCGCGGCCACTTTCATTTCGGCGTCGCCGAACGCTTCGCCCACGCGCAGCGCGAGCGCGAAGTCCGCGGCCGGGACGACGTAGGTGCAGCCGCGCGCCGCCGGGAGTTCGTGGATTTCGAGATCGGCCACTGCGCGGTCGGCCGCTTCGCGCGATGTCCCGGCGCGCGCGAACAATGTCAGGTATGGCGCCGTGCCGCCTACCGATCGAGCCCATCCGGAGCGGGTCAGAACTTCCGCGGGCTTCTTTCCCAAAAGCGCGCCGTCCAGGCCTTGGACGTGCGCCCACCATGCTCTGAGTTTCTTCAAGTCCATGAGGCGAGTCTACTGAATGCGCCCTTCGGAGTCGAGCCACAGGCGCCGCCCGCGCCATTCCACTGTGCGTCCGAACAGACCCGCGCACCAGACCGCCATGCCGAACAGATCCCGCAGCGGGATCAGCAGCCACAGCTTGAGCACGTCGGGGCTGCGGAGGACGAACCACCCGGCTTGGGTTGCCGCGATCATGCGAACGGCCAGCAGCGCCCCCGCGTAACTCCACGCTCCGAAGGCCGCGGCCACTAGGGCCCACAAGACCGCGAAGGTGACTGGAACGCCCAGGTAGCCTCCGGGCTTCGACACGCGGATGGTACGGGCCCAGCGGACTTGATGACGCCAGACTTCGCTCCACGTGCCGCCCATGTGCGTGGAGACGATGACATCGCTGATCACGCATTTGAGGCCGAGTGCGTGAACGCGCGCGCTTAGTTGATAATCGTCGGCCAGGTACGCCGAGATGGCTTCGAAGCCCCCGATGCGTTCGAGGTCGGCGCGCCGGAACGCCAGCGTGGAGCCCATGGCGAACTCGTCGACGCCCAACAGGCGCGCCACCAGCGCCGAGGGGGCAAAATCGGTGACGACGCTGAGTCCCTCGAAGCGCGCCGCGAAGGTGCTGCCTTCCACTCGGAACAGACAGGTGACCAAACCATTGCGCGGGTCTTCGAGCGGCGCGGTGACGCGCTCCAGATAGTCGGGCTCGACACGAATGTCGGCGTCGTTCACTACGATCAGCGGGAAGCGGGATTCGCGCGCTAGATGTGCCAGGACACCGGCTTTGCGGTTGGGCGCTGCGGTCTTGCACTGCAGAACGCGCACGGTGGGGAACTCGCGCAGCACGGAGATGGCCGGGTCGTCGGGCGACGGCACGCCGCACAGAAGTTCGTAGTCGCCGTGGAGTTGGGTGTGCGAGGCGATGGCTTCGCGGAAGGCGGGGTCCAGTCCGTGCACGGGCTTTAGGATTGAGACTCCGTTGGTGGCGGCGTGTCCGGATGAAGATTTCTGCCGCCGGAAGACTATGCAGGCTGCTACAGAGAATACCTGATAGGCGGCCGCGACCAGGCAGATGATGGTCAGGATCAACAGTTGCTCCGTTGAGCACGCACTCGTGCGTGCCACGTCGAGACTCTTCTCGACGCTTGGCGGCGGGCGCTCCCACGCGTGCCGGCACGAGCGCCGGCATGGCACGCAAAAGTGCGTGTTCCACAGTGCATGGTTCCGCTAACTCCTACACTGCTAGCAGGGCCACGCCGCCCGCTACCAGCACCGCTCCTAGCCAGCGCTTGGCGTCTACACGCTCCCGCAGGATCAGCCTCGCGAGGATGGTCTCGAAGACGAAGCTGGCGGCGGAGGCCGGCACAGCGAAGCTTAGGTCGGCTTCCGATACCAGCGTCATGAAGGCGAAAAAGGAAACCGCCATGCAGACGATGGCCAGGATCAAGTATTTCTTGACCGCCAGCGTCGCCAGGATGCGGCCCAGCCCGGTCTCGCGGAAACGGATTTCGCCGTGGCGCTTCATCTCGAAGCTTTGCAGCGTGTCGCCGGCTACGGTGCCGAAGACGATCAGCGCTAACAGGAGCCAGGCTTTCATGACTCGTCTCCCACTTGCGTGCTCGCGTTGGTCATGCCGACCAGAGCCGTTCCGGCGACGATCAGCAGCGTCCCGGACCAGCGCGTCACGCTGATCTGCTCATTCAGGACGAACCGCGCGATTACGGTGGTGATGATGTAGCCTACCGAGGTGATGGGCAGCACATAGCTCAGATCCGCCCAACTGAGCAGCGCCATGCGGGAAAGCAGCCACACGATGAGCAGCATGATCCCCAGCGCCACATGGGGGCTGAAAATCGCGGCCAGGTAATCGAGCGGCGAGTCCAGCACACGGTGCTTCATGCCCAGAGTGAGGCTCAAGTTGCCTAGCGGCTGGCTGACAATCACCAAGGCCAGGAAGAAACGAGTCTTCCACCGCAGGCGTTCCTCCGCATCGCTTACGGCGATATCCACTGGCGTTGACATCCGGGAGGCCATCCTCCGTCAGACGCGTTCTTCGGCCTGATTGAGCACGCCGGCTTTGTGGTCGGCGACGTATTTCTTGCGCTTGGCGCGCAGCTTCAGGTAGGACTTGGCTTCGCCGTACAACCGCTTGCGGTCGCCGGCGTCGAACATCGCCTTGCGCACGATGCGCCAGGCGGCGCGGGGGCGGAAGTAATACTCGCCGTAGAAACGCTCGACCCAATCCACCATCTCGGCGCGGTCGAGAATTCCGGGATAGACCACGTTGGGCAACTGGTGGCCTTCGGTGTCCGCCATGTCGATGGTGACCAGGCCTTTCTCTTGCGCGTACTGGTAGAACTCCGTGCCCGGATAGGCGTGCGCGATGGAGACCTGGATGGTATCCACATCCATGCGTTTGGCGAAATCGATGGTCTTGCGGATGGTTTCGCGCGATTCGCCGGGCATGCCGATGATGAAGTCGCCGTGAATGGTCAAGCCCAATTTCTTGGCGTTCGCGGTAAAGCGCTCGGCCATGGCGATGGTGGCGCCCTTTTTCATGTTCTTGAGAATCTGTTGATCGCCCGACTCATAGCCCACGATCATCAGCCGGCAGCCGGCTTCGCGCATGGCCTTGAGCGTGTCGTAATCGGTGGTGACGCGCGAGGTGCAGCTCCACGTTACTCCACGTTTCGCGAAGTCGAGCTTCTTCAGCTCCTCGCACACTTCAATCGTGCGCGCCTTGCGGTAGTTGAAGGTATCGTCGTCGAAGAAGATTTCCTTGAGGCCGGAGAAATTCTCCAGGATGTAGCGGCATTCGTTCACCACGTCTGTGGTGGAGCGCAGACGCCAGCGGTGGCCCGAATGGGTCTGCGGCCACAGGCAGAACGTGCATTGCGCGGGACAGCCACGCGCGGTATAGAGCGAAATGTACGGGTGCAGCAGGAACGGAACGTTGTAGCGCTTGAAGTCCAGGTCGCGCTTGTAGACTTTCGACACCCACGGCAGCGAGTCCAGATCCTCGATGTAGCCCGCTTCGGGGTTGTGCATGTTGGAGCCGTTTTTGCGATAGCTGACGCCGGGCAGCTCCGACAGCGGCGTACCCTTGGCGTAAGCGGCGATCTGATTGTCAAACTCGCGGCGCACGATGAAGTCGATGGCTTTCGAAGCGTTGAGCGTCTTTTCCGGCTCGATGGTAACGGGCGGGCCGACGAAGGCAACTTGAAGCTTGGAGTTGGAATCCTTCATCATCTCCGCGATTTTGACGTCCACGTGGAAGCCCGGTGAGGAAGTGAACAGGACCAACAATTCGAAGTCCTTGGCCATGGCGACGGTCTGTTCGATCGAGACGCCGTGGGGCACCGCGTCCAGAACCTTGCTGTCTTCCAGCATTCCCGCCGGATAGCACAGCCACACCGGGTACCAGTACGAAGCGATCTCGCGGGTGGAGGGCCAGCGCGATCCCGCGCCTCCATCGAAGCCTTCAAACGAGGGTGGATTTAGAAATAGAGTTCTCATCGGTTTCGCGCGGACTCTCCTTGTCCGTTAGTTAGTTCCCCGGTCCCCCGGTGATCTCCCCCGGTACGTCATCGTCTTCGGCTTTGGCGAAGTTGGTGAACTCGATGTGCAACTCAGCGCGTCCGGCGATGCGCGTGTCCACGGTGCTTTCGATGTGTTTGGGAATGGAAACGCCGTCCTTCAGCTGGTAATCGTGCACAAACGTGACTTTCTTCAGGAAAATCGAAGGATTTTTGACCAACTGGCCGGACTCGCGGAGGGGCATTCCGGTCTCCGCGTCGAGCCACAACTCGCCCTTGAACAGACCCACCGCTTTGCGCTTGGGAGTGACTTGAAAGACGTAAGTACGGCGTATGCCGTCGGAGATGCTGGTTTTCAAGTGAAACTTATAATTGTCCGGAGTGACCGAGATGTCCTGGGTGTCGGTGGAATCGCTTTCCAGGTTCAGATAGCGCGCGATGACCTCTTGCTTGATGGTGGCATCCCCCTGGAAGCCCAACATACGAAAGCTGATCTTTCCCAGCCGCGAGATCTTGCGCAGCACCTGCATGCGGCCCTGCTTTTCGAGGCGCGGGAGCTTGGCGTCGATACTGGCCTCCATTTGGACGCCTCGCAAAGCTTCCTGCTGGGTGCGCCGGGCGTCTAGATAGCGGGTCACGATTTCGGATTTGCTGTCGTCGGCCTCGGCCTCGGCGGCGCGGGCGTAAAACGGCGCTAGAACCGAGACGGACGCGAGTAGGAACGCAGAAAGACGCAAAACGAGCACCCTCTTCCGAAGCGGGTAGACAAACCCGACCAGTACTAGGGTCAGTGTAACAGATCCGTAAGCGAAGGAGAATAGGTGGGGGGGCCCTGCCGGCGGCCGTCCCCCGGGTTGCCTTGGCGGGCCGGCAACGCGGCCGGGGAAGTACAGTCTGGAGGTTACCACCGCCGGACGCGTGCACCGGGCGAACGCACGCACAGTCTCGGACCGGATCTGCTCGCCAGCGCAGAGAGGATTCGGCGCGGACAAGGGCGTCCGCCCTACTGTCTTAGCGCCGGGAGGCGCGCGGGGGACAATCCCGGCCGCCAGCTCTCGATTTCGAACTCCAGGCGCTGCCCATCGGTCAGGACTGTGGCGCGGCCGTCGAGATCGGTGCGGAGAATCGCGGTATGACGAGTGTTCAGGCGCGCCACTACGTCGGGGTGAGGATGGCCGAAGGAGTTTTCGTAGCCTGCGGAAATTAGAGCGACGGAGGGGGACACGGCTTGCAAAAACGGCTCGATGGTGGAGGTTTTGGACCCGTGGTGGCCTACTTTAAGTACGTCGGCGTGGAGTCCATCGGGGTGGTCAGCCAACGTGTCGAGGAGCAGCCGGGCCTCCATGGGCTTTTCCATATCGCCGGTAAGGAGGAAGGAGCGCGATCCGTAGGTCAGCCGCAGGGCCAGCGAATCGTTATTCCCGGGACTCCCCGGTTTGGAGGGCTGGTAATCCGCCGGCGGAGATAGAACCTGGAAGCCCACGCCGCCGATTTCGAAGGTGGGGCCGGCGTGGGGCTCGATCACGCGGACACCCAGGCGCCGGGCCTGATCCAAAACGTCTGAAGGGAAGTTCGCCCCCGCCCACAGCTCGCGGGGACGGAAGTTGGTTAAGACAGCGGTCAAGCCTCCGATGTGATCCTGGTGGGCGTGGGTCGCCACGAGAACGTCGATGCGCCGGATGCCGCGGCTCCACAGGTAAGGCGAGACCACGTCCTCGCCGATGTCCAGGTTGGACTTGCGGACGCGGCCGAACTGGAGCAGCCCGCCGGCGTCGATCAGCATGGTCTGGCCGCGGGGAAGTTGGAGCAAGAGACTATCGCCTTGGCCCACGTCGATGGCGGTCAATTCAAGTTGGCCGGGATGGACCCGCGAGGGCCAACGCTGCCAAGGGGGCTGCCACAGTAGCAGGGCGAACAGGCCTAGGACCGCTAGCCCCGTGGGCCATCGGAGCACTCGCCTTCGTGCGACCAGCGCCAGTGCGATCAGCGCGGCCACGAAGCTCACGGCCAGCCAGGGCGGCGGATCGGGTACGCGCCAGGCCGGCTCCAGATTGGCATGCCAGGCAGCGACTTTCGCGGCGAAAGTCAGGAATCCGCCCGCCACGGCGCCCACCCAATGCCAGCCCGTAAACACGGCCACGAAGCCGATGGGGATCACGGCGTCGAGGGCCGGCACGATCAGCAGGTTCGCGGTCAAGCCGGTGAACGAGACGCGGTGGAAATACTCGGCCATGGGCAGGGCCAGGCCAATCTGAATGACCGCCGAGAGAGCGGCCATTTCGAAAGCGAAGAACACGGCGCGTAGCGACAGCGCTACCATTTGTTGCGACCACCGCAATGGCATGCGGGTCCCCGGCAGGAGGCCGTTCAAGAAGAGCTGGGCGGTCTCGGCCGCCAGCCGGACTTCCACGCGCAACTGCGCCGCTCGCGGTTCCATCCGCCCGTCCGCGCGGAGGTTGGAGATTCCTCGCATAGCACGCGCGAGCGGGGCTGTGCTGGATTCGATGAGCGGCATCGCCAGCGCTCCGATCGCGGCCACCGAGAGGAATGAGAGCTGGAAGCTGGCGTCGAACAACTGATCCGGGTCCCAGGCGACATATACCAGTGCGACCGCGGCCAGCATATTCAGCACCCGCGCCCGCCGGAAGAAAAAGCGCGCGATCAGATACAAGGTGAAGCCACCCGCCGCGCGGACGACGGGCGCGGAAAAGCCGGACACCATCGCGTAGAGCCAGGCGGCCGACGCCGTCGCCGTCAGCGCGGCCATTTCCGGCATGAGCGCCAGGCGTAACAGGAACAGCAGAACGCCTGCCAGTACCGTCACGTGCACGCCGGAGATGACCAGCGCGTGAAACGTGCCGGTGCGGCGGAAATCCTCGGTCCAGGCACGATCCAGCTTGGAGGTTTCCCCGATCAGGACACCTTCCATCATGCCGGTCAGGTAGTTGCCCCCCGGGGAGGCGTCCTGCGGATAGAGTTGCTCGATACGCTCGATGGCGGCCGTGCGCAGGGCGAACACGCCCGCCATGATCCGCGATCCGCAGCGGCCCGGCAGAACGCGGGCGCGCGTGCCTCGGGTCATCGACGCGGTCCAAAAAATCTTCTGGCGCGCCAGGTACCACACGTAATCGAACCCGCCGGGGTTGTTGAAATTGTGAGGCGGCCGGACCCGCGCCTGGATCTGCACGCGCTGGCCGTAGCTCAGGAGGTCGCCCGTATCGCCGTCCTCCAGCGCGAGGCTCACGCGCGCGCGGGCTCCTTGAACCAGCGGCAGGGTGTCCAACTCCAAGGTGAATTGCTCGCGGTCCATCGAGAACACGGACGGCTCTACGACGCAGCCCTCCAGTAGAACGGTCTCGCGCGCACCGGCATCCAGTTCGGGTGTTGGGCCGGGGCGGTGCCAGGCTGCGATCGCTGCGCCTGAGAACACCAGTGCCGCGAGCGTCGTTGCGCGCGTCAAGATTGGCCCGGCTTTTACGTGGGAGAGGATCGCCAAAACCGCCAGCGCCAGGGCTGCGGCCAGGGCTTCCGGGACCTGCACCTCGAAACCCCGCCCGAGCAGGATTCCCGCGATCACCGCGACCAGAGGTAGCAGGAGGGGATTGGACATGGCCTCGGTTGTCTAGTCCTTCGGCGCGCCGGAAACTCTCACAGGTTGTTGAAGAATTGGAGCTTGTGCAAACGTTGGGTTCGTTTTGTGAGAGGGCGCCACTGTGTTATACGCTGTATAACAGAGCGCTCGGGACGCCAAGGCCTTCAGTTCGCGAGCATGTGCAGGACGACAATCGCCAGTATGACTCCGGCAATCAGGGTCGGCGCCGCGATGAGGAAGGTCGCTGAATGGGCGCGGAGCATGTTGGGCGATCCGGCGGGCGATGCGGCGGACGGCGGTTCCCTGTCCCGGTTCCGGCCGTAGAGCAGTGTGGCGCAGCCGGTGATCAGCGCCGCAAACGGCAGAGCCAACAGGAGCACCCACAGGGTCCACATCCGGGCTGAGTACCACAGGACCAGCTGCTGAGCGGTGTGCGCCGGTTCGTATTCTAACGGCTGGAGGTTTCGTACGACCAGCGCGGTCATGAAGAGCGCGGCGGGGAAGAGGAACAGCAGCTCTAGTGTGGCGGTGATTCGGGTGCGCATAGTACTTTATATTACAAAGTTAAGCCGCGTGTCAACGGCGGCGTCCTGGAGGGCAGAATCCGAACGGTGTCCAACGCGCGGGGCGCTGCTGTGATCCGTCCGTGCCGCGCCCGGTCTGGGCGGCATGGCCCAAATATGAATTACGAGTCATACTATGAAGTATGAAAATCGGCGAGCGCGGTTAGGTCACGATCCCCAAAGACATTCGGGACAGATTCGGTCTCGGGCCGGAAACCGAAGTCGAGTTCAGTGTGATTCATGGTTCGATCATGCTGACGAAGGCGCCGAAGAAGCTCGATTTCCGCAAATGGAAAGGGCACTGTAAGGACAGTCTTTCCGAACTTGGATGCACGCTGGTCGACGGATTCGTCGACGACGTGCGCGGACGCTAAATTACGGATCATGTTTGGATTCTTCAAGAACCCATCGCGTCAGTGGTGCTGTGCTGGTTTCAAAGGAAACTACGAGCAAGCTGGGCATCGAGGCTTTTCAGTTCTTATTGAAAAGGATGATTGTCTCGGCGCGAGCTTTCTGATACAGTCCCGCGCCGTGGAACAATCTGATCAGGAGCGAGAACATGTGCTCCTTCAGTCAACGGATTTCCCGGTATCGGTCGTGGCCCAAACAGGTATGCGTTTCTGTCCCTGGTGCGGGATCGATCTGAAACGGTTCTATGGGAGCCGCACGGCGGAGCTGGATAGACCTGGCTATTCGATATCCCTGTCGGATACTTCAACGCCCCGCTAAGCGCCGACAGCCAACAACTAGACCATTTTCTGAGATAATATAGACCAGCTCTGGCGATCCGGCTGCAAGCAAGAGATGGCGAAGGCCTATTCTGACGATCTACGACGGAAGTTGTTGGAGGCGCATCAGCAGGGGGAAGAGAG
>Ga0316363_10004027_pt1 | contig 10231 bp, 15 predicted proteins | sample Sb_taG_3_FD_200459 | JGI IMG/M metagenome (GOLD analysis project Ga0316363, IMG submission 200459) | Peat soil microbial communities from Weissenstadt, Germany - Sb_50d_a_PC metaG (v2) (version 2) | ecosystem: Environmental > Terrestrial > Soil > Wetlands > Peat | place: Germany: Weissenstadt...
CATCGACCACCTCTTGAAGCGAATCGGAGAACCGCCCCATGAACCTGAACCAGATCCAGTGGTTTCTGCCCTCGATGTACGGGGACATCCGCCTGACGGCGCAGGCGACCCAGACGGAGGTCGAGTGGGAGAACCTCTCGCCGAGCGAGCGGGAGGCGATGCGGGCGCTGGGTAAGAAGTTCGACCTCGTTGTCGCTGCCGACTCCGGCAAGCTCACCGTCCCGAAGCCCATTGACAAGGTATCGATGGTGCTCGCCAAGGCGATGAAGCGCGGCCGCAAGCTTCTCTCGGCGGTCGTCTTCGCGAATGGTCGGATCGAGGAGGTCCACCGGACAGCGGGCGGCGACATCAAGGAGTCTTCGGCGAAGGAGGTCGTCAAGGCTGCCGTCACCGTGGCGCAGCCGACGCTTGGCTGCCCGGTGCCCGAGTTCGAGCGCGCGGACGTCCGCGCGACACGTGTGCTCCGGGAGTTCTTGACAGCGCAGCAGCTCGCCGACTTCGAGCGGACGCAGAGCTTCCTCGTCGTCGGTGCCGACACGGGGCACCGGTTCCTCCTGACGAGCCGGCAGGCGTCCGCAGAGCGACTGGCGAAGGTCGACGGTCGGAGCGTGTTCGACCTCGACCGAGGGCACGCTATCTGCGCGCACGACTGGGTGGTGCCCGCCGCCGAGGAGCTACTGGAGTTGAAGCTCTTCCTCGAGCTGGAGGGGCGCGAGTCGTACGTGCACTCGCTGGCCCCACTGCACGCGTGACCATCCTCGACGAGGCCCGCGTCGAACTCGCGCACAAGACGCGCGCGCAGATCGAGGAGGAGACCGCGTACAAGTGGGCGGCACGCGCGGTGGCCGCGCACGAGCGGTACCAGCAGACGAGCCAGGTGCGGTGGCTCCGCGATTTCGAGCACTACCTCGATGAAGCCGCCGAGCACGCCGCGCTCGCCGACAGTACGGGGGCGGTGCTCGGGGCCGTACTGGCGTGGACGCGCCAGTACAACCAGAGCTAGCCGCGCTCGCGGACGATCAACGACTCTACGGCGCGGTCGATGAGATCCTGGATGTCCGTGTAGAGGGCGTCTCGGACGTCAGGATGGTCGAGGATCTCGTCGAGCAGTCGCACGAGCACCCGGATGCGCGCTTCGAGTACGGTGCGGCTGACGCCGTGGAAGTCGAGCAGCGCATCGCGGCGGCTCACCGGTGTTCCTTCTTCCACGCTTCCATCGCGTCGGCGATGCCGCTCGCCTCGGTGACCTTCTCGATCTTCTCGCCCTGCTGCCACATTTGGGCAGCCCACATCCGGACGAGCGCCGGCGCCAGCGGGTCGCGCGCGAGGAGCGTGAACATCGGCTCGTCGACGGCGGCCTTGTCGTAGCCGGCGAACTTGCTGGGGTTATTCTTCGTGCCAACCGGCCAGTCTCGGTCGAGCGGCTCGACGCCGACGATGTCCGATCCGGCGGCCTGCGCCTTCAAGGACATGCTGAGCGCGCAGTCGGCGCACGCCGCGGTTCGTGTACGGTCCGGCCAGACGATCCGGCCGGCGGCCGGCGCGCCGCACGCCTGGCCGGTCGGGAGCGTGACGATCTGGCAGGTGACAGCGGTCGCGCTCACTGGATCGTCCCTTTCTTCTGGTTGCAGTCATCGCAGAGTCCGCGTTCGTGGACGTAGCTGTCGATGAGGTCCGCCGCCCTGAGCAGCACGCGACCATGTGCGCGCTCCACATCTTCTTCGGCTTCGGGCGTGGCGTGCAGCATCGTGCCGACGTGGTAGTCCGTGCCGCCCCGGAAGAGCGCCACGATGACGACGGCCTCGACGGGTTTGCCGCCGGCCGTGAGCTGCTTGACCACTTCTTTGGCGCTCGTGTTCACGATCGCGTCCTCTTCGTCGTCGGTCATGGCGCCAACCTCACAGCCCGACCCGTCGGAGCGCGCTGTCGATGAGCGTGCGGGTGGCCGACGAGAAGCTCACCTGGACCTCCGGGCCGTTCGTCTTCTGCAGGCGCTCCTGGTACTTCTTGATGCGTGCCTTGAAGTCGTCGCTCATGCGGATCTGGTTCTGCTTCGTGCGCTGCCTCACGACGTCTTTTTGCTTCATCTCACCGGGAAGAGTAGCCGCCGCCCGCGCGGTGTCAATCAACCGGTTGACAGCGAGTGACACGGCGGGCTAGCGTTTTCTGGCACTGATGGACTGCGCCGGCAAGGACTTGATCCGCCCCATGTACCCGATTCCGGACGGCGGTATGGTCATCTCACGGCACCGTCCCGACCACGCGCACGAGTACGCGGTCGCGGTCCCGACGGTTGCCGGCAGGCCGATGGCGCGCGGCGAGGAGTGCGTGTCGATCGAGAGCCGGGGCGACGGGACCTACACGATCGTCGACTCGTACGTGCACGGACAGCGCGCCGCTGGTCCGGCGCAGGTGGCGACCGACGACTACCGATGCGGTTGGGAGCGGACATTCAGCGCGCGAGGAGGTACGGCGTGAAAAGCGAGGCCCGGTCGTACCGTTTCCGGGTGACGACGGGTGGCGACCCGCCGAAGACCCTCTTCGTCTACGGGCGCAGCGAGGCGGCCGCGCGCGCTCTTTTGCCGAAGGATCTCCCGGTCGCGCGGTTCGAGGCCGCCGGGCATACCGAGCGCGGGGTCATTGTCTTCCCGCCCGACGAATTGCGGGCGGTGATGTCGTCCATGCAAGATGGCCGCAAGGCGCCGGGAGCGTGACAAATGTCATGGGATCGGAGCGGAGCGAGCGCTGGAGACTATCCTCGGGGGCAAACGGCCACCATCGAAGAAGGAAGAGGAGACGCGTGAGCAGGTCCGGGCGCGCCTCGCCAAGGCTGCCAGTCCTGACGGGGCACCTCCGACGAGTTACGGAGCCGCTGCGGACGCGATTGCCAAGGCGTTCTTGGCGGTGATCGCAGAAGAGCCAGAGACGGAGTTGGACGGCCGATCATTGTGGGACGGCGTCAAGAGGAGGTGGCCTGCCTTCGACGACTGGGTCGGCGGCGCGACCGGCTTTCAGGTCGGTTGGGCCGTCAACTGTGTGCGTTGGTTGGCCGCGGAGCCTCCCGTACCGAACCCCGCCATCCTCACCGTCAGCGAAAAATAACGGTGCGCCTGGGGAGCGTGACGATTCGGTTCGCGATCTTGACGATCGCCGGCGAGCCCATGTAGCGTCTCCTTCGATAGAGGAGGTACGCTTCATGCTGACATTTCCGAAACGACGCGCGGCGGCGACTTGCGTCGCACTCTTTACGGGACTGAGCGCGTGCTCCCCCTCGCTGTGGCAGCAGCTCGTGACGTCCATCGAGACCGGCCTCGAGAACGGCTCCGCGCTCGCTGCCCTCGAGCAGATCGTCGTGCAATACTTCCCGCAGTACGCGGGGGAGGCTGCGGTGCTCGACACGATCCTCCAGTCCGTGATCACGCTGCTCCAGAGTACGGGCGTCCTGACGCCAACCGGGCAGGCGACCGCGGCGACGCTCCAGGTCCAGATCCGAGACAAGCTCGCAGCGGCGAAGAAGACGGGATGGGTGCTGCCGCCCGCCGCCGCGGACATCGTGGCGGCGATCGCGCGCGGCGAGCATCCGCAGCTCGTGGCCGCAATCGGCGGGGCGGTAGCGCGATGACGCTCCGCTGTCGCCCCTACTACAAGGTCTCGAAGCGATCGATCCACGAGCACATCCGAGCCAGGGCTGCCGGTGCCGGCCCGTGGACAGTGCCCGCCCTCTGCGCGGCCTACGGGCTCACGAAGGGCAGTCTCCCAGGCGGCGGAACCATCGGCATCCTCGAACTCGGCGGCGGCTGGGTGGCGTCGGACATGACGACTTACTTCGCCAGCATCGGACAGCCCGTGCCGACGATCACGGACGTGTCGGTCGACGGCACCAAGAACGCAGGTGCGGCCGGCGGCGACGCCAGCGTGGAGGTCGCGCTCGACATCCAGGTCGCGGCCGCCGTGTATCAGTACCTCACGGGTAAAACGGCCAACGTTCGGATGTATTGGTCCGGGGACATCGGCACCGCGGCCGTCGCGTCCGCCAAGGACGGTTGCGCCGTGTGCTCGTGCTCGTGGGGCGACGACGAGCCGGCGTGGGGCTCGGCGGAGCTTGCGTCGATGCAGGCCGCGCTCGTGACCTGTACGGGTGCGGGTACGACGTTTTTTGCCGCGTCCGGCGACAATGACGGAGATGATTCGGACGGGACTGGAAATCCGTCGGTCGATGCGCCGGCCTCCTGCACGAATGCCGTCGCGTGCGGCGGGACGTCGACGCCGCAGAGCGGGCCGTCGGTCATCTGGAACAACAACCCAGGGGACGCGTCTGGCGAAGGCACGGGCGGGGGCTACTCGGCGACGTTTCCGTTCGCCGCGTGGTGCACGGGACCGACGGGCCCCGGGCGCATGGTGAGCGATGTCGCATCCAATGCGGACCCCGACACGGGCTTCGAGATCGTCCAGGGTGGCCAGGCGCAGGTCGTCGGCGGCACCTCCGCCGTCTCGCCATTCTGGGCGGGCGTCTTCGCCGCACTCGGGGCGCGCGGGCAGGGCTTCGTCAACGCGAAGCTCTGGGGAGCCAAGGCGGACTTCGTCGCGGTCACGGCGGGCACGAACGGCGCGTTCCCGGCTGCCGTGTGCTGCGGGCTCGGGGTGCCCACGCAGGCGCTCCTGACTGCGCTTGCTGGCGCCGCCCCCGCTCCGCCACCCCCACCGAGCGGATTGCTCTCCTCGGCGCAGGTCACCGGCGTGCAGGCGGCAGTGTCTGCGGTGATTGCTCCGCAGGACGCGCTCATCGAGAAGTCGGTCGTGGGGACGCAGCTCCAGGCGGCGATCACCGCGCTCGGGCCGGTCGCGTCGTGAGAGTCTCAACCCTCTGCCTGGTGTTCGTCGCCGGCTGTCCGCCGGCCTCATCGAAGCCGACTCCGGCTCAGATCGCTGGGAGTCTCGTCGAGGCCGGTTGCGTAGCGGCCTCGCCGACCCTCGCGGCATCGGTTCAGGCGGAGCTGGAGGCCGGCAGCGTGCCGGCGTGGGCCGCCTGCCTCGCCGCCGGAGGGACCGTGGCCGCTTGCGCGGTGCCCTGCGACGCCGCGACCTCCGTCACGGTGACGCGTCCGTAAGCAGGCGCTCCGCGGATTGTGGTAGTCTCCAGGGAGTGATCGGTCCCGAGCAAAGGATTACGCTGCTATGCCCATCCGGGACGACGACCCGCCCGAGCTTCGTCGCCGCCTACTCGGGAACCCGATGGTGGTAGCTGAGAACGCGATGCGCCTCGCCTGGGAGGTCGACCAGAATGTGGCCCTCTTGGCCGGGCAGGTGTCGAGTACGTCCGGTCGCCTCATCGATCTCGAGGGGCGGATCGTGACGAGCTTGGCGCGGATCGAACGGCGGCTCGGGATCGTCGAGAAGAAGCCGAACGTCGTGCTCACGACGCCGAGCGAGCGCCCCATCAGTTACCACGATCTGCCGAATGCCATCGCCGAGGTGCTGCCGGAGATCGAGCGGCGGCAGACGGTGGCGTGGTGGATGGGGCTCATTGACGGCTTCAAGGCTGCGTTCCGGGACGGTCTGCGCAAGGGGGCCGCATCGGCGGTCGCCGCCCTGGTCATCTCGGGCGCGTTGCTCGCCGCGGGGTACTTCCTCCGCGACTGCGCGCACGCGGTCGTCAAGACGGGGACCTCGAACGAGGTGCCGAAGCTTCGCGGTGCGCCGTGAGGCGTCGTGAGCGTGCCTTGTTCGTCGCGATGACTCGAAACGCCAAGCAAGCCAGCGATCTGCGAGCAGATTTCCGCACACTGCTCAACGTGACTCGCGGGGTCGTGGAGAAACGCCGATGATCCCGTTCACGCCGCTCATCCCCGCTCCGCGCATCCGGAGCGCAGAGAACGACCTGCCTCGCGTACTCGCGCGCGTCGACGTACCCGAGTTGTGTGCCATTGCCGGAATCTCGTGCTGCGTGTCTGGTGGCGAGCGCCGGTCAGTCGCCTGCGTGGTTGGGACCGATCACTTCGCGGTTGACCGCGACTACTTCGTGGGCGTGGGCGACGAGTGGGTCAGGAACCAGACCGCGGCGCTGCGGGTGCTGGAGGTGTTGGCGCACAGTTTTCACGACTACGCGGCGCGCGAGTGCGTGTGCGGCAAGAGGCTGTTCTCGCTCCCGAAGAGGCGTGGGCGCCCACTGAAGGGCGTCCGCGCTCAGACGGCGCGCGAGCGGATGGCGGCCATGCGATTGCGCAAGAGGTCGGGGGTCGGCGCCTAAGTCTCCCTCCCCCGCGCGTACATCAGAGCAGCGCGATCGGTTGCGACACGATCGGCGCTCCCAGCACGAGCGACAGCGTGCGTGCATAGAGACCGGAGAGCTTGGTCGGTAGCGGGTCCGAGGCCAGTGTGCGGGGGACGACGACGGTCGCGGTCGCGCCGGACGTCTGGCCGGTGACGGTCTCCCCTCGGACGAAGCCGCTCTTGACCGATCCCAGCTCGAAAGCGAGCACCCCCGACGCATCGACGCCCTGGTCGTCGTAGAGCACGGTACCTTGGCCGCCGCTCTTCTTCCCTTTCACTTTCTCGCCCGGCGTGAACGGTCCCCCGCTCTCGGCGACGTACGTCAGCGCCGGCGCCGTCGTCTGCGGCAGCGTGAACTCGCTGAGCAGCGTCAGGAGGTGCGCGTCGTCCGGCGGCGCGGCCTGCGTCGGGCCGCCGCCGCTCGCGGCGGGAGCGACGAGCCGCGCGGAGCTGACGACCGCGTCCGCCTCCTCGCTCATCGGCCGCGCTGGGTGGTGGTTCGCGAACTCGTGGTGGGTGTCCGAGCCCGGCGCGATCTGCGGCTCTGTGAGCCCGGTGTACGGCGTCGTCAACTTGATCCCGGTCTCGTAGACCGACGCGACGGAGTACTGCACGCCCGGCTGCGCGGCGAACTCGATGGTCGCCGACCCGGTCGCCGTGGTCGCTGCGGCCGACGTGCCCTCGTAGGGAGTGACGAGCGTCCCGCGGGTGCCCGCGCTGAGCGCGTTCTCGAGTACGTACACGTTCGTAGGGTCTTCGGCGAAGACGAGGCCGGTGCCGGCGGGGAGCGTCTGCGCGTTGGAGAACACGATCTGCTCGCTGCCCTTGGTCACGTCGACGGTGCCGGCGAGCGCCTCCCCCACGATGACGCCGACCTGACTGACCGTCGTCAGGACGGTCGGATGGTCGTACTTGACCCAGAAGTCGCCGGCGAGCTGCGGGGCGCTGTTCTGCTGCTGCGCGAGCGCGAAGTAGCTCGGCGGCATGTAGACGAGCGGTCGGGCGAGCAGGAGCTGCGCGGCGTCGGTGAGCGCCGGGAAATCTTCCGGCGTCGCGTCCGTGGAGATCGCGGGGATGGGGGCGGAGAGGACCGAGAGCGTTATCTCGCCGATGGAGTTTTCGAACGCCCCGGTCTGGTAGACGAGGCACGCGTCGACCTGGGCGACGTCGACGCTGCCCGCGTGCAGCGTGACCATCGCCGGGAACTTCCCCATGAGCTTCGTGTAGACCGTGTACGGGCCGGACCCTTCCGAGTCGTGGTAGTCGAGCTGCACGATCTGCGCGCCCGCGGCAGCGGGGATCGCGGGCGTCGTCGAGACGCCGTCGGTGTCGAGCGTGCTCGTCGAGTAGAACGCGAGCAGCGACGCCGGTGCGGGGAGCGTGACGGGCTGGCGGGTGTACCGGTCGATCGTCGTCTCTTCGAGCACGTACGGCAGCGTCGGCGGCGCGTCGGGGGGAGGCACGAGGGGGCCAGTCGGCCGGCACGGGAAAGGGGGCGGGGCGGGTGGGGAGTCATTGCTCGTCATGTTGAGGGTCAGCGTGCGCGTCGCGACCGGTGCCGTCGCGACGCCGCTGCCCGTGTACGCGCCGTTGCCGGTCGTGCCGACGAGCTTGAAGGAGGTCAGTGTGAGATCGCTGATCGCGTACGTGCCGTTCGCGGCGGTGTTGCCGGTCGCGCCGGCGATGGTCACCCGCATTCCGGTCGTGAGCCCCTCGGTCGTCGCGACACCCACGACGATCGGGCTCGCGTTCGTGGCCGTGAGGACCGCCTCGGAGTACGCCGCGGAGGCGTCGCTCGCGACGGTCAGCCCGAACGCTGCCCCGAGCACCGGGTCGGAGGAGACGTCAGCGTACAAGTCGACCGCGCCGAGCTTCGTCGCGGCCTCGGTGGGCGTGTAGATCGAGTTGGTGGTCTCGAGGCTGAAGGCGAGGACGATTTGGTTGGCCACGCTTACGAGGCTACTTTATCCTCCGACGGATGTCTTCTGTCGTCGCCGCCTTCCGAGAAGCCACCCGCGCGAAGCGGGACACCCGTACGGACCTCGATCTCGCGCTCGTCAGTCATTGCATCGCGCAGGCGCTCGCGCTGACGCCCGCCGAGCTGGCGCGCGTGACCGCCGGCGTGCGCGACGGGATCGCTGCGGGGACGTTCAAGGTGTCCGTCCCGCACGATCCGTCGGGCAACATCGACGAGACCAAGCTCCCCCCGCTCCCCAAGCTGCCTCGGGCGACTGTGCACCCGCAGCGGTCCGGCGAGGCCGTGAGCGAGCGCCTCGTTACCCGGCTCATCGGGACGTGTGGGACCTTGTCCGCACGCGAGCTGACGCTCGTGACGCAGGGAGTGCGGGCGGCAGTGGCGGCGCGGAGGAAGTGAGCACGATTTGTCGCTTTTTGCGGTAGATGTTCTTCACGAACATCCTGGCTCGACCGAACCTCGATGGTCCAGTCGGGGCATCACCCTTGTGGTATGCGAGCACCACGTCACCAACTCAGCGCACTAGGTACGCGCTCGACGAGCACGATTACTCCAGCGCTGGCGACGTAACTTGACGTGACGATCTCGAGCAAGACTTCGTGGTTCATGCGTCACAAATTGCGTTAGTGCGCCGCTTCCTTCCCCATCTTCTCGGCGGCTTCCCGCAGCATCTTGCGTACGAGCTGCGTGAGCGGCAAGTTGTGTCGTTCGGCGAGACCCCGCGCCGCGCGCTGCTCCGCGAGCGTGACCGGGATCCGGATCGAGCGGGTTCGCTGCTTCATTTCTTCCCTGTTGTACGCCAAAAGGGCGTGTTGAACAAGAACTAACCGTTTGTTGAACAAGCTTGACCACCTGTTGGACACGCGCTACATCCCGATCTGCCCCGCATGGCTCGCGTCGAACTGCACCGCGCCTACAAGTTCCGGCTCTACCCGACGCCGGCGCAGGTCGCCGAGCTGTCGGAATGCGAACGGCAGTTGAGACGCCTCTGGAATCTCTCGCATGAGCAGCGGCTCATGGCGCTCGGGCGGCACTTGCGGCCCGCGCAGCCCGTCGAGTGCCGGTCGTGCGGCGCCGTGCGGGCGAAGGGCGACGACGACGACAAGACAGAGCACCTGGCTACGTGCGCGGCGCATGAGGAGATCGCCCGCGACAAGACGTGGAAGCGCTGGACGACGCAGAGCGAGTGCCGGTCCTGCGGAGCGTTGAAGGGTGCGGACGGCAAGATTGAGCACACGGAGTCCTGCGCCTTCGTCGACTACTACCGGCAGGCGCCGGAGATGACGGAGCTACTGCAGGGCGGAGACGACCAGCTCGCGCGCGTCGTCTGCTCGGCGCGGCAGGAAATCCTGCGCGACCTCGACCGAGCGTGGCAGCGCTGGCGCAAAGCCCCCCAGCAGTGGGGCAAGCCGCGGTTCAAGCGGCGCGGCGACCGGTGTCGGATCTACTTCTCGAACCCGAAGGCGTGGAAGGTCGAGGCGGGGTCCCTGTCGTTCGCGGGTGCGGCGGCGTCGGTCGGGCAGATCAGGATCCGTCAGGACCGCCCGTGGCCGGGCGACGCGAAGTTCTCGTCGTGCCACATCACTCGCGACGGCGACGAGTGGTATGCGGTCTTCCCGCTTGTTTTTTCCAAGGAAGTGGTGCGCCCGACGGGCGGGGCGGTCGGGATCAACCGCGGGGCCATCCACGCGATTGCCGACTCGAACGGTCGCGTGGTCGACTCCCCTCAGTTCTACGCGCGAGCGCTCGGCATTATCCGCCACCGCGCGCGTCTTTTCAGTCGAAAGGTGCCGTTCGGACACTGCGTGAAGCCGTCGCCCACGAAGTATCGGGGATTTTCCCCGGCAGTGGTCGACGCGCTGGCCCGGGACCTCGCGACCTCGCCGGGGCGCGTCGTCTACGAGGCCCAGAAGCGCGGCGGGCTCGAGGCGGCCCGCACCTACCTCGCCGCGAATCCGCCAGCGCCGCCGCGGGCGAGTCTCTCCA
>Ga0316363_10004053_pt1 | contig 10188 bp, 6 predicted proteins | sample Sb_taG_3_FD_200459 | JGI IMG/M metagenome (GOLD analysis project Ga0316363, IMG submission 200459) | Peat soil microbial communities from Weissenstadt, Germany - Sb_50d_a_PC metaG (v2) (version 2) | ecosystem: Environmental > Terrestrial > Soil > Wetlands > Peat | place: Germany: Weissenstadt...
GCCTACCTGCCGGGCAAGACGAACGAGTACATCATCATTGGAGCGCACTACGATCACCTGGGCCACGGCAATGCCAGTTCGCTCGCGCCCTCCGAGATCGGCAAGATCCATCCCGGCGCCGATGACAACGCTTCGGGAACAGCCGGCGTGCTGGAGCTGGCACGCATCTTTGCCCTTGCCCGGCACGGCGAGCGCATGGAGCGTGGCATCCTGTTCATGAGCTTCGCCGGGGAAGAGTTGGGGCTGCTCGGCTCCGCCGACTGGGTCAAAGAGCCGACGCGCCCGCTGGGCGACGCGGTCGCCATGATCAACATGGACATGATCGGGCGCATCCGCGACAACAAGGTGTACGTCGGCGGCGTGGGCACCGGCACCACCTTCAAGCCGCTCGTGGAGAAGGTGGCGGCGAAATACGATCTCAAGCTCGCCTATTCCTCCGGAGGCTATGCGGCCAGCGATCACACTTCCTTCGTGGTGAAGAGTGTTCCGTCGCTGTTCTTCTTCTCCGGGCTGCACGCGGATTATCACAAGCCCAGCGACACCTGGGAGAAGATCGACCCCAACGCGGCGGCGCGGCTGCTGGACCTGATCGCGGACGTGGCCGCGGGGCTGGCATCGGCGCCCGGGCGGCCGCAGTTCGTCAAGGTGGAGGAGCCGCAGACCGGCGTTGCCGGGACAGGCGAAGTCCGCAGCTACGGACCGGATTTCGGCTCGATCCCGGATTTCGGCGAGATCGAGAACGGCGTCAAGTTCGCCGACGTGCGTCCCGGCTCGCCAGCCGCAAAAGCCGGGCTGAAAGCCGGCGACGTGCTTATTCAGTTCGGCGAAAGGCCGGTCAAGAACCTTTACGATTTCACCGACGCGTTGCGGCGCAGCAAAGTCGGCGACGTGGTCGAGGTGAAAGTGCTGCGCGACGGCCAGCCGGTGACGGCGCGGGTGACGCTGGAGCAGCGGAAGTAGGGTGTCTCGTGGTCTTGAGGGCGAGGCGAGGAATCTCGGTATTGTCGAGCGCAAGGGACAAGAGCAAACACAAACCAAGATCCCTCGACTCGCGCTCCGTTCGCGGGCTCACGTCGCGCGTCGCTCGGGATGACAATCTAATAGACGGCCTTTTCGACACGACTAAAGTCGTGCCCTGATACGATTCTGCACAAGAAGGCAAGAATGAAAACTCGAATCGCAGGTGCACTCTTGTTGCTAGCCCTCGCCGCCGGTCTTCTATTGGCGCGCCTAGCTGGCGACGACAAGACAGACCTGCTCCTTCCCGCCGAGCAGCGCCACCTGCGCAACGCGCGCCAGTTGACCTTCGGCGGACAGAACGCCGAGGCCTACTTCTCCGCCGACGACAAGCAGCTCATCTTCCAGCACGCGGGCGGCGGCGTGGCCTGCGATCAGATGTACATCATGCCGGTCAGCACGCCGGACGGCAGTCCTCCGACGCCGCGCCTGGTCAGCACCGGCAAGGGCCGCACCACCTGCGGATACTTCTTTCCCGCGGGCGACCGCATCCTTTATTCGTCCACCCACCTGGCCGCGGCGGAATGCCCGCCCAAGCCGGACTACTCTCACGGCTACGTGTGGCCGGTCTATGCCGAATACGACATCTTCACGGCGCGCCCGGACGGCAGCGATCTGAAGCGGCTGACCTCGACGCCCGGCTACGATGCCGAGGCCACCATCAGCCGCGACGGGGGGAAGATCGTCTTCACCTCCATGCGCGACGGCGATCTGGACATCTACACCATGAACGCCGACGGCACGGGCGTGCGGCGGCTGACCACCGAGTTGGGCTACGACGGCGGTCCGTTCTTCTCGGCCGACGGCAAGAAGATTGTCTATCGCGCCCACCATCCGCGGACGCCCGAGGAAATCGCCCGCTACAGAGATCTGCTGAAGCAGGGCGTCATCGAGCCGGCGAACTTCGAGATCTGGGTGATGGACGCGGACGGCTCCCACAAGCGCCAGGTCACGCACAACGGCGCCGCCAACTTCGCGCCCTTCTGGCATCCGGACGGCAAGCGCATCATCTTCGCCTCTAACATGGCCGAGCCGGGCAGCCGCAATTTCGATCTCTACATCGTCAACGCCGACGGCAGCGGGCAGGAGCGCATCACGTTCCATCCTGATTTCGACGCCTTCCCCATGTTCAGCTCGGACGGAAAGAAACTGGTGTGGGCGTCAAACCGCAACGGCAAGCAGCCGCACGAGACCAACATCTTCATTGCGGATTGGGTGGAGTAGGCGGTTCCACGGTAGATGTGGCTTGGGAAGGGGCACGCCTTTCAGGCGTGCCGTAAAGACGTTTTTTGTACCGTCATTCCAAGCCCGCCCGAGCGAGCCCGCCGCGGCGGGCGAGTGAGGGCGAGGCGAGGAATCTTGGCGTTGGATTGCGCAACCGCAACAGACGGCAAAGGCACGGATAAAGAGACCAAGATCCCTCGCTCGCGCTCCGTTCGCAAGCTCACGTCGCGCGTCGACTCGGGATGACATTCTTAATAAGGTGACCGTTATGGCACGGCTGAAGCCGTGCCCCTTCACTAACACTACGGCAGCACAGGATTCCTCCAGAATCGCTCGTTTCACGCGCCTGGCGCTGTACCGCTTCTAGAGAGTCTGGTGTCGCCCACGGCTGTGCTAGCATCAATGGTTCTCCATGCCCGCAGGCAAACTCCAAATCGTGCCCCTGGGAGGTCTGGGCGAGTTCGGCATGAACTGCATGGCCTTCCGCTGGGGCGATGACATCATTGTCGTCGATGCCGGCATGATGTTTCCCGAGGCCGAACTGCTGGGCGTGGACATCGTCGTCCCCGACATCACCTACCTCACCGAGAACCGCGACAAAGTCCGCGCCATCGTGCTCACCCACGGCCACGAGGACCACATCGGGGCGCTGCCCTGGGTGCTGAGCGAACTGAACGTGCCGGTGTATGGCACCGAGTTCACGCTCGCCTACGTCGAGAACAAGCTGGAAGAGCACGGCCTGCTGGACGACGCCAAGCTGATCGAGATCCGCGCCGGCGAGCGCGTGAAGATCGGGCCGTTCACCATTCACCCGATCCAGGTAACGCACAGCCTGGTGGATTGCGTGTCGCTGGCCATCCACACGCCGCTGGGAGTGGTGATCCACACCGGCGACTTCAAAGTTGACCCCACGCCCACCGACAACCGGCTGTTCGACCTGCACACCTTCGCCGAGTACGGCAAGAGCGGGGTGCTGGCGCTCTTCCAGGATTCGACCAACGTCGAGCGCACCGGCTACACGCCCAGCGAGCGCGCGGTGCGACGGAAGTTCGAGGAAGTGTTCTCACGGGCCGAGCGACGGCTGTTCATCTGCTGCTTTTCGTCGTCCATTCACCGCATGAAGCTGACCATAGACACCGCCTTCGAGAACAATCGTAAAGTGGCGCTGGTGGGGCGCTCGATGAACGAGTCGGCGGAGATCGCGCAGGAGCTGGGATACATCGAAATCCCCGACGGCGTGCTGATCCATCCCGGGCAGATCAAGGACTTCCCGCCCGAGCGGGTCTGCGTGCTGATCAGCGGCAGCCAGGGCGAACCGATGTCGGCGCTCTCGCGCGCCGCCGTCGACGGCCACAAGCACGCGAAGATCGAGCACGACGACACCGTGGTGCTCAGCTCGCGCATCATCCCGGGAAACGAAAAGGCCATCTACCGCATGATCGACCACCTCTACCGCCGCGAGGCGCTGGTGGTGTACGACGACGGCTCGCAGCCGCCCATCCACGTCAGCGGCCACGCCAGCCAGGAGGAGCTGAAGCTGATCATCAACCTGGTAAAGCCGCGGTACTTCATCCCGATCCACGGCGAGTACCGGCAACTGCGGCGGCACGGCGAGCTGGCGGCGTCGATGCACGGCGCCGTCGGCAAAGTCATTATGCTGGAAAGCGGCGACGTGCTGGAGTTCGACGAGCTGGGCGCGCGCAAAGCGGGAGAAGTCACCGTCGGACGGGTGTGCATCGATTCCGGCTCGCGCACCGACGTGGTCGAAGACCTGGTGATCCGCGACCGCCGCCTGCTGAGCGAAGACGGCATGGTGCTGGCCATCATCGCCATCAACAAGCTGAGTGGGAAAGTGCAATCGGCGCCGGAGATCGTCACCCGCGGCTTCGCGGCCGCAGGCGCGGAGAATGGCTTCATGGACGAAGCGCGGCAAGTGGTGATGGAGACGCTGGAGCACTCGAGCAAGGAAGAAAAAGGCGACTGGGGCGTGATGAAGGAGAAGATCCGCCAGGAGCTGAAGCGCTACATCCACAAGAACACCTCTCGCCGGCCGCTGATCATGCCGGTGATTTTGGAAATATAATTTCGGGTTTCGGGCTTGTTTCGGAGGGGCGCGGCTTCAGCTATTGCCGGAAGAATGCGCCTCGTGAGGGATCACGTGTCAGGGCACGAGTTTACTCGTGCCGTCACGGTCCGTCTCAAGAGTGTCATCCCGAGCGAAGCGCGAGGCGAGTTGTCGAGCCGAGCGCAAGCCGAGGGATCATGGGGTTGCAGTTTTGCAACTGGGGCTCCCTTGGAACAAACAAAACCAAGATTCCTCGCCCTGCCCTCACTCGCAAAGCTCGCTCGGGCGGGCTCGGAATGACAATACAACAACGTTCCTCTCGGCACGACTGAAGTCGTGCCCTGACACGTGATCTTTCACGAAGCGTTTTCTTGGGGGCGCTCATCGTCACACTAGACGACATTCGGCAGGCGCAACAGCGGTTGCGGGGCGTAGCTGCGCGTACGCCGCTGGTCGCATACGAAGGAGACGGGCGGCGGCTCTGGTTCAAGCCGGAGAGCTTTCAGCCCATCGGGTCGTTCAAGCTGCGCGGCGCTTATAACAAGATCGCTTCGCTCTCGGAGGACGAGCGGCGGCGAGGGGTCATCACTTACTCAAGCGGCAACCACGCACAAGGAGTGGCGTATTCGGCGCGGGCGCTGGGCGCGAAGGCTGTGGTGGTGATGCCGCGCAAGGCGCCAGTCAACAAGATCGAAGCTACCAAGGCGCTGGGGGCGGAGGTCGTGCCCGTCGGTCCGACGAGCGGCGAACGCCAGGCCAAGGCGGAAGAACTGGCCGCCGAGCACGGCTACGTCATCATTCCGCCGTTCAACGACGAGAAGATCATCGCCGGGCAGGGAACAATCGGCCTCGAGATCGTGGAAGACCTACCCGAGGTGGAGTTGGTGCTGGTGCCCGTGGGCGGCGGAGGTCTGGCGAGCGGCGTGGCCACGGCGGTGAAGCAGCTTCGTCCGCAGGCGAAGATCATCGGCGTGGAGCCCGAGCTGGCGGCGGACGCGCAGGCCAGCTTGCGCGCGCGGAAGATCGTGAGCTGGCCGGGCGAGAAGGTAGGACGCACGCTGGCCGACGGGCTGCGCACGCAGCACGTGGGCGAGATCACCTTCGAGCACATCCGCCGCTACGTGGACGACATCATCACCGTCAGCGAGGATGAGATACGCGAAGCCATGCGCAGGCTGGCGCTGGGCGCGCGTCTGGTGGCGGAGCCGAGCGGTGCGGTCGCGCCGGCGGCGTTCTTCTTCCACGCCGATGAGCTGCCGCGTACCGATAAGACGGTGGCCATCATCAGCGGCGGCAGCGTCGAGCCGCAACTGCTGGCCTCGGTGCTCGATGGCGGCTGGCTGGAAGCCACGGTCAGCGCCGACTGAGTTCCGCCCGTGACGGTGTAGAATCTGTGGTCTTCTGGCCGTGACAAAATCCCCGAGGTTTGATCCCGAGGTTTGATCTAATGAAGCGTTTATTCCTGGGCGCGGCCGTGTGCATGCTTTTCGCCGTTTCGTATGCCGGCGCCCAAGTCGTCCCGCAGCGGCACAGCGTGCTGGCGCACAAGCCCGCCAAGCCGCCGGCGAGATTCTTCCCTTATCCGATCTATGAGAGAACGCTGGGGAACGGGCTACGCATCATGATCGTTCCCACCCCCGAGTTCAAAGACATGGTGACCTACGCCACGCCCGTCTTCGCCGGTTCGCGCAACGAGACGGAAAAGGGCAAGAGCGGCCTGGCGCACCTGTTCGAGCACATCATGTTCCGCCACGAATACAGCGGCGCCGCCGGCGGATATCAGGAAATGATGGACCGCCTGGGCTCTTACAACAACGCCTACACCACCTACGACATGACCTTCTACCACCCCTTCACCTTTGCGCAGAATCTGCTGGGGCCGGTCCAGACCGCGCAGGGGCCGGCGCCGGGCGTGATCGAGCTGGAAGCCTCGCGCTTCAAAGGCCTGAAGATGGACCCGAAGACCTTCCAGGTGGAAGCCGGGGCGGTGCTGGGGGAATATCGCCGGATCTACTCGTTCCCGGTGCAGAAGATGATCGAGCAGATGTCGCCGGTGGCCTTCCCCAATCATCCTTACGGCCACACCGTGATCGGCTATCTCGACGACGTGGAGAAGATGCCGCAGGCCTGGGACGCGGCTTGGCAATTCTTCCATAACTACTACACGCCGAATGACGTGGCCATCATCGTGGTGGGCGACGTGGACCCGCACAAGCTGTTCCCGGCGATCGAGAAGGCGTATGCCGATTGGAAGCCGGTGCCCACGCCGAGGATTCCCACCCAGCCCGAACCCAAAGAGCACCGGGCGGCGCACGTGGATTGGGAGGCGGAGGTCGCGCCGCGGCTGGTGGTCGCGTATCACACGCCGGCGTTCAATCCCGGCACGCCGGAGTCGGCGGTCTCGCTGGTTCTGGATGAACTGCTGACCTCGCGCTCGGCGCCGCTCTATCAGAAGCTGCGCTATCAGAAGCAGTCGGTGACCTCGTTCGTCACAACCGCCGCGCCGATTTCCACCGACCCGCACTGGATGCTGCTGAGCGCCGAGCTCAGCCTGGAACGCTTCCAGAAAGAGGGCACGAAGTACGTGGAAGAGGTGCGCTACGACATCAGCGGCGGCGCCGAGGCGCTGAAGAATTTCTCCCAGGATCCCAACGCCGCCAAAACGCTGGAGGTGATCAAGAGCAAGGTCAAGAATGATGTTCTGGCGCAGTGGGATACCACCGACCACATCGCGCAGAGCCTGGCCACGTTTTACCGCTTCAACCGCGATCCGCACGTGCTGGATGCGCTGCTGCAGTCGGTCGAGGAGCTGCAGCCGGCGGACATCGATGACTACGCCGCCAAGTACTTCACGCGCGAAGGCCGGCTGGTTGGCACATTGTGGCACGGCACGCCACCGCCGGAGACCGCACCCAAGAAGACGGAGGCGCGGTGATGGGGAGGACAGTACTCGGTACTCACCACTCATCTCGTGAATCCGCTGCAGGTTTGTATCAGGGCACGACTTTAGTCGTGCCGCAAGAGATCGTAAAGAGTTGGGCTTTAGCCCCTGACCGCGGATTGGCAGGGGCTAAAGCCCAATGTTCCGATTTCGCCCGTTCGGCACGACTAAAGTCGTGCCCTGATACGAACCAGATTCGTAAGATGGGTCCTAAGCGCGCACTGGTTGCTGCTTTGCTGGTGCTGGTTGCCGTAGGCATGGCTCCGGCACAGACTGTGGGTAGGAAAGCCGCGTCCAATCCCGAACATCCGGCGAACCTGGTGACGCTGGCTTCGCCCTCGCCGTTGTATGAAGTCGAGATCATGGTGCGCGCCGGTTCGGCCGAGGACCCGCGGGGCAAAGAGGGCACCGCCAGCCTCGTGGGTAGAATGATGCTCGAGGGTGGCTTCGGCGATCCCAGGTATCCGGTCACCAAAGAAAAGCTGGCGGAGATCACGCGTCCGTGGGGCGAGGCCGCGTATCCCCAGGTGCGCGTGGACAAGGAAACCACCGTCTTCAGCATGACCGTGCCGCGGGATGCGTTTTCCCAGTTCGTGGCGCGGGTGTTGAAGCCGATGCTCACCCAGCCGCTGTTCCTGGAAGCCGAGCTGGAGCGCGTCCGCAAGGAAGCGCTGGTGGGCATCCGGTCGAACCTGCGCTTCGAACAGCAGGAGCAACTCGGGTTGCTGGTGCTGGACGACTGGGTGCTCGAGGGCACGCCGCTCGCACATCTTGCGCAAGGCACCGTCGAAGGGCTGCAAGCAGTGACCCGGGACGATCTGCAGGGTTATTACAACATGCAGTACCAGGGCTTGAACATGTTTGTCGCCACCAGCATCAGCGATCCGGCGGCGCTCCGGTTGCTGGTTTCGTCCCTGCCCTCCAGCACGGACAGCCTTCCCGGGCGACAACATTCACATGCCACAACACCTGCCGGCCATCACCTGCTGATCATCACCCAGCCCAACGCCATCGCTACCGGGCTGCACCTGGGCTTTCCCATCGCGGTGCGGCGCGGCGATCCGGATTACTGGCCGCTGTTCGTGGCCAGCGCCTTCTTCGGCGCGCACCGCGATAACATCGGGCGGCTGTATAAGGACATCCGCGAAGAGCGCGGATACAACTACGGCGACTACTCCTACATCGAATACTACGCGGCGCGGCCGTATGCGCTGTTTCCGCCGCCGGGGACGCCGCGCGAGCAGCAGTACTTCAGCATGTGGATCCGTCCGGTGGGTCACCAGTACGCGCATTTCATCCTGAAAGCCATGACCTGGGAGCTGGACAACTTCATCAAGAACGGCATGACGCCGGAGCAGGTGGAAGCCGCCAAACAGAAGGCGCGCACGCTCTACCTTAATTATGCCGACAGCAAGGGGCGGCAGCTCGGCTATCGCCTCGACGACATGTTCTACGGCATGAAGGACCACGGCTACCTGCCGGAGATGCTGGCCAACATCGACAAGCTGACGGCCGAGCAGGTGAATGCGGCGATCAAGAAATATCTTCAGGTTGCGAATCTTAAATATGTGATCGTGACCAACGAGAGCCAGGCGCAGAAGCTGGCCGACGACATCGCCGGCGACACCAACGTGGTGTCGAAGACGCGGGAGGAGTACCACATCTCCGAGCCGGTGCCGCCGGAGAAGCAGAAAATGCTGGCCCAGGACGACGCGTGGAAGGCGTACAAGCTGAACATCCCGCGGGAGAACATCACCATCGTCAAGGCGGAACAGATGTTCGAGAGCAGCGCCAACGCGGGGATGAAGTGATGCACCCACGTCAGAATTGTCATCCCGAGCGAAGCGCGACACGAGCGCAGCGAGAGGAGCGCGAGTCGAGGGACCTTGCGTTTGAATCCCGGTTTTCGAAGAACAAGGTCCCTCGACTCGCCTGGAGAACGCATTCGCGTCCTCCAGGCTTCGCTCGGGATGACAATTTCAGGCAGTTGATTGTGCCTCTGGCCCTGCTCGCGTTGTGTTGTGTCCCGAGGCCGCTGGCGGCACAGGCCGAGCGGGCCGTCATGGTGCGGGAAGGCTACATCTATATCACTCCCGATGCGACTTCCACGCGCATGGCGAACCTGGCGCGCGGGCGCGAGGTAGCGATTCTCGAGAAGAGTCACGAGTGGCTGCACATCACCCAGGTGGATGGCAACGTCTCCGGCTGGATTCTCGACAAGGGAGTGGTCCGACCCTCGACTCCGGACGGCGATCAGATTGTTTTCGGTGCGGCGGCGGACGCGGAAGCCGAAGCCAGCCGGCGCTACGGACGCAAAGGCGCGGACAAGGATGCGCTGCGTCTTTACTACCGCATGGCGGAATATTTTCCCAAGTCGCCGCGGGCGGGCGAGGCGCTGTACCGCGCCGCCGACATCCGCTGGCAGGTGGACGCGCTCGACGTGAACACGCGTCCCTCCGCCAAACAGCATAATCCCCTGCTGCGGGCGGAGATCGATGAGGACTGGATGCGGGAGGTGATCAAGAAATTTCCCGGCACCAAGTGGGCCGACATGGCGGCATATCATCTCATCGAGAACAAGGTGTGCGGCGATTGGGGCGGCGAAACCAAGTGTCCGGAGAAGGAATCGGAGATCTACGAGAAGTACGTGCGCGAGCATCCGCAGTCTCCCAAGGCGGCCGAGGCCTTGTACCAGGCGGCGTGGCGGCAGGCGGCGCTGATCCAGATGTATAAAGATGATGGCAACGCCAGCCGCTCGAGCGGCGCGAAGAATAAGGCCGTCGCGCTGGCCCGCCAGGTCGCCAGCCAGTATGCGCAGACGGATTGGGGAGCGCGCGCCCAGGAGCTCGCCTACCTGATCGAGCAAGACGTTCCGACCTACGGGAATACCATCCAGTAACCGGTCCTTCCGGTGCATGTGGGTTAGAATCGCCCCATGTCA
>Ga0316363_10004056_pt1 | contig 10175 bp, 16 predicted proteins | sample Sb_taG_3_FD_200459 | JGI IMG/M metagenome (GOLD analysis project Ga0316363, IMG submission 200459) | Peat soil microbial communities from Weissenstadt, Germany - Sb_50d_a_PC metaG (v2) (version 2) | ecosystem: Environmental > Terrestrial > Soil > Wetlands > Peat | place: Germany: Weissenstadt...
AAAAGCAGAGCGCCATCGGCAGCGACTCGGCATAGAACTGCACCGTCGCCGCGATCAGGAACAACGATAGCAGCAGAATACTTTCCTTGGCGAATTTACTCATCGTGGTTGTCCCGATTCTTGATCGTCCCGATTCTGTTGTCCGGGCCGTCCAGCCCCGCTCACGCGAGCAAGGAAGCCCTTGCTGACATGTTGAAGCACTCTGGTGTCCGAGGAAAGTTACCGGGGTCATGAGCCTTTTGCGCAGTGGCGAGGGGGAAAGCATCCGCGTGTCTAGTCTGCCGGGTGTCACACCCTTTTCGCGTACTTTGCGAAGAGGGTCGGTGATGGGGATCATCGGTGCGCGCTACGATCGAGGGCGCGGCAGGAGTCAGTCGATGCCGCACTTGATTTACTTGCGGTACCCCCTCCCCCCCTCCCCCCCTATTTCCGCTAAAATATTGAATAATAAAGACTTACTTGCAAAATATTCCAGAAGGTAATTATCCCTTGACAGTAGGTACGGCTTTGGGCTATAGTTTCACCTGACAGTAGGTAGCCTTATGGCCCACAACAACCGCAAACCGAACATGTTGCCGTATACGGTGAAAGATTTCCAAAAGCAGTTCCCAGACGATGCGACCTGCCTTGAATGGCTCAAGAACTACCTGTACCCGGATGGCATCTTTTGCGAAGCGTGCAATACGATCACCAAGCACCACCGCGTTCTGAGCCGTCCGTCGTACTCTTGCGATCATTGTGGCCATCACGTTCACCCGACCGCTGACACGATCTTCCACAAGTCCTCTACTCCGCTGACCATTTGGTTCCATGCGATCTACCTCATGGCGCAGACCCGCTGCGGAATTTCGGCAAAACAGATTCAACGGGAGACTGGCGTAACCTACAAAACCGCGTGGCGTATGTTCAGGCAGATTCGATCCATGCTGACCGAAGAAAAGAACGGGCCGATTGGCGGATTTGGTCGCAAGGTGGAAATGGATGAAACGTACTATGGGAGCGAAGCCAAAGGTACACGTGGCCGGGGAACCACCAAGACTCCGGTCGTTGGCATGGTGCAACGCAAGGGACAGGTTCGCGCCTTCGTTGCTGCCGATGTTAAAGCCGACACGTTGCGCGGACTCATCAAGGAACATGTGCTCCCGAAGTCCACTGTCTTTACCGATACTTTCCGCTCCTACAACGGGCTCGACGCTCGCGGATACAGCCACGAAAGAATCAATCACAGTGAGGGCGTCTATGTCGTGGGCGAAGTTCACACGAATACCATAGAAGGCTTTTGGTCGCTGATTAAGCGTGGTATCGGTGGGGTATATCACAGCGTTGGGCGTCACTATCTACAGACCTACCTTGATGAGTACAGCTTCCGCTACAATCGCCGCTTCGATGTGCAGCCGATGTTCCTGAGCGTCTTGCAGCAAGTCGAGAAGCGCGATGCGGTTGTTCGTCAAAGCAGCCCGATCCCAGAGCCGTTCTGACTTGGGTTTGGTCGCCATGGCAGGACATGGAAAGCATATAATTCACCGCGCTATGACAGACAAAGAAATCGCATTAGAGATCGGTCGAAAGATTGTCTCGCTTCGTCACGAAAACGCAGCTCTGAAGGGTACTCTTAATAGCCTGCGCATTACACCTCATGTTCCCTTGGATTGGAAGCCCCAGATTGAGGAAATTCTAGAACGACAGTTTCACCAAAGTGTTCGAGAACAAAACGAGTCGCTTGAGCAATCAATAGGCACTGAGGACAATGCGGGTTCTCTCCTCCGCAAATTACACCAATGCACTTTTGATTGGGAACCGTAATACGACCCATAGACATGGCTGTTACGATTTCTTGCGGCTGACCTTCTTTAATACTGTCTCAAATTCCTGTTTTGTGAGTGGCTTGGGGGCTGCGCTGTCCATGGTTGGATATTTGTCGCGTGTTTCCTTCTCAACGTGTTCTTTTCTCATTGCTACTAGCTCCGGGCTGTAAAGCACCTCTAAAATTTTCTTTGCGGGAACAACAATTGATACGCCCATATTAACCGCTTCTGCTTGTTCAGCGGCAGAAAATGAGGTGGGCAAGTCCCAATGCCCGTGCATGAGGCCAAGAAAGTGGAGTGGTCCGAGGCCAGATAGGTGCATCTTGTGGCCCTGTTTATTTTGCATGGGCATATTAACCGTGCTGCGAACAAATACGGGAGACCCGCTTAAGCCCCCTATCGACCGACCTTCGGCAAGGTAAGCCTCGATTTCCCCGAAGTTTTTTATGGGTACTCTATCCGTTGGCATCATAGCAATATTTCCAGTTCGCACGATGGGAATTAGGTGAGTAGAGCCGAAAAACTTTGTGAACAAACCAATAATTACAAGCTCATCGCCAAGACCGATGCCGTATTCTGCGATCCGCTCGTCGGTAGCGAAACCATCCTCTGGAATCCACTGGATGTCATATTCAGAGAATCGCGCACTTCCAAAAGGAAGCACGGCTACATCCACTGAATCAGCTTCGGTCGGGTGATGAAACCAAGGCGTACTGCCTTTTTGCAGAAAGAGCGGAGCTCCATCTTTGGCATTCATCGCAATAACTACTTCCCCAGGCTCAAGAGCATCCGCCACGTGCTTGGCTGTCACCAGATGAGCATAGACATGAGTAGCGTCCACACGGACGCCCACAACGAAGGCTGTACCGCCATACCTCATAGTCTGAGCAAATGGGGACACGAAGCCGACGCACTTTATGAGCTGATCCGGTATCCGCATGTCAATCCCTTTCGGAGCAGAAATATACTCCGTCTCGACTCCCGCGATTCGTATATCAATGCGGGAACCTCCGAAAGGAATTATAGTACCTACTGTCAAGGGATAATTACCTTCCAGAATAAGGACTTAGCTCGACTGTCCCCACTTTGGGTGCGGCTTGTTTACTCCTGAGGTACTATCTGGCGTCACAAAAAATTTAATATCCCTTCCTTTAGAATCATAGATTTGGCGGGAAATTCCTTTCAAATCTTTGAGTTTAAAGGAGTTATTCGTAAAATATTCCGGAATAAGGAGTTAGCTTGTTTGGCTTCCTCGCAGGATTTCGGCGGTGGGCTTGACAGCTGACTGCCTCATCTTCGTGTTGTCAAAGTGCGCCGACTCGTGGGGGCTGGGGCAGCTTCGAGGAGCCTCTTGGTGACGGGCACACCTGGACCCTGCTACAGGTCGATCTCCATTGTCGCCGACGGGCGGTTGGAGGTCTGTGATGGTGCTCACTGGGCGTTTGTGATGAAAAAGGGGAGGGGGCAAGATTGCGGCGGTCAGCGAAAGGTCACAGGCGGTGGGCGCAGAATCCCACCCTTCAAAAAACGAAGGGTGGGGCACCCGCGAGCGAAACCGATTCATTGCCTGCCCTCATTTTGACTTTGACTGGTAAGCGATGGCTACTGACCACGTATTAAAATTGTTGACCTTCTTTTGGGTCATGCTAGTACTGTCAATGTACACCTGTGACGGGCCAAAGCCATAAAAAGCAGCAATCTTGGCGATGCCACTAATCAGAATTCCGCCGCCGACCTGGCCGAGTTGGTAGTTTGTCTTTCCGAAGCCGTTCTGCGTGGAATAGGTCTGACTCGAACGGCTCCAACCGTATTTCCCTGACAGGAAAATTGTGCCTGCTGGATCGGCCGAGTTTGAAGCATTGTTCGACGAGTTTACTTGCATGTACGTTTCAAGACCAATGAAGGTGTGGTCCATGGGATTGGTGGCAGTTATGCTTGTGTTATTGAACTTTTGAAGGTCTATACCTTCCTTCGCTTCGAGGTGGAGCAACGCTAGCGCAGGGCCGTATTGTTTGAAAAACAGTGGGAAGGTGTCATCGGCAACGAACGTCCCGCCGTTGAGCACGTTTTGGGCAGATTGTGCCGCCCCGGAAGCCGAAAGAGTCGGGACCGCGCCTTGAGACGTCGAGGCAGGCGTCGTGTTGGAAGGGCCAATTTGCGGGTTTGTGGCCACCGTCAACTGGTTTCCATTGATGAAGTTTAGCGAAACGATGTTGGCGTTTGTTGTTGCCGCACCCGAAGCAGCATTGTAGATCGATTGGAACTGGTTGAAATAAGAGACGAGTCCGCTCGTCGAGTAGTAACAGTTCACCACAGATCGTCTAATGGGACTGCCGAAGTCCTTGTAGAGTTGACCAGCGAGTTTCGCGTCAACCTCTGGCGGAGCGAGCGGATAGAGTTCTCCAGGGTAGAAGCCCAACGTGAGAGGCAGGAAAGAAGAGGACGGGGCGCGGCAAGGAGCTGCCGTGGTACCCCATCCGTGTAAAGACCACTGTACCTGCGGGGTGACCGCATCGCTCCAAAACTTAATCGTGAGGGTTCCCGAAAACTCGCTCTTGTCGTCGGAGGGCATAAATCCTACTACGATAGACATGTGATTGCCGGCGCTTTCGAGGGATCTTTAAGGTTTTGGAGTTCTGTCCCGCACCCGCTCTTTCCGCTCTCGTCTACGCTCTTGAATATGGGTGACGGGTCGGCCTTATTGCCGTCCTGAATGTCAACGCTAACAATGGGGTTACCAGCAGTAACGTTCACCGTGATTGCCTGTAGACCAACAAGCCCGAACGGAACGTGATTGAATTCGATCTTGTGGTTTGTGTCATCGCGGGTGGCGTTTGGTGGGACCATCAAGTAAATGTCCGCGGTTTTCGCTACACTTACACCGCGGGGCTGCAGCACTCGGGCTGTTGCCTGACCGCTACAAGGTTGCGCGGCAATTACTAGGCATAGTTCCGCGAAGATGGCGATGGTTAGGAGCTCTCGGAGCCCGACTCTTGTAACGCAGCTATGCATATTTCCTCCGAACGTTCTTCATTGAAATCTCCCCCTCAGTCAGGCCGCATTATGGAACGAATGGTAGAGGAAATCGTGTTCGAATGCGGCATGGGCGTGTGTTACCTCCGTAAGTTTGATTTCCACAGTTATGCATGTCCGGCCCGGACGCCGAGAGGAACGAACCGGCACCAGGCTGCAGCATCGCTTCTAAGCTCCGCAATAAAACCCGCCAACTTAGTCTTAGGTACTACAAAGTGTCAAGAGCTAACCTGTTATGTTACGAAACCCGAACACACTACACATTCTCATCCGTTCAAGACGAGTATTCCCGACCATTTTAGCGGCTACTTAGGTGTTATCGGGAACCGTCTAAAACACAGACTTCGGGGCTTTGTTGTTACGAAATCAGAACAGAGAGGGATGCCTCTGTTACAAGGGGGCGGGTGGCCCGGCCTTCCGACGGCAAACCGTGCAGTGGGTGCCCCATCCTTCGCGGCTTTTCGCGAAGGGTGGGCGGCAGGCTGCTGATACGATATTGTTCGTCATGCCTGCCAGCGAGCGCGATTTCGATATTCCAATGGAACGTGCTATCGTATATACATATTCGCCATTACGAAGGGCTGACGTGGAATTTGTCTGGGACGAACGAAAGAACCAGATCAACAAACGAAAGCACGGCATCAGCTTTGAGACCGCTGCCCTGGTCTTTGACGATCCTTACCACCTGACACGGCAAGATCGGGAGGTGGAGGGCGAGCCGCGTTGGCAGACGATTGGAATCGTGAACGGCGTTCACGTGCTGCTCGTCGCTCACACGGTAAATGAGGACGAGGAAGTGATCCGCATCTTTTCGGCACGAAAGGCAACGCGCCGCGAACGGAGCAGGTATGCGCAAAGCAACTAAGAATGGGAAAGCGAAGCGAGTGTCTGGACGCAGCCTCACTTCGAGACAGAAGAGGGAACTGGCGGCTCTGGCCGCGCTGCCCGAGGATCAAATCGATACTTCGGATATCCCGGAGCTTCCGCCCGACGCATGGAAAAATGCGGTTCGGGGCAGGTTCTATCGTCCGGTCAAGCAGGCCGTTTCCATGCGGCTGGACGCCGACGTGGTCGCATGGCTGAAGAAGCGGGGCAAAGGCTATCAGACGCGGGTGAACAGCATTCTAAGGCAGACAATGCTGGCCGATTCCAAGCGCACCTGAAAATTTGTACCGCAAGTAATCGGAGCCTTCGGTAGTGGCTCAGTTTGAAAAGGAAGCGAGCCGAACGCGCAATGGCTGCCGGCAAACAGCAGGTCCTTCGCTTCGCTCAGGATGACAACTCTTTTCTTGATGCGGCGCAAAAAACGCTTGCTCAGATGGCGACCAACCTGAGCCACTACCGAATCTTCTCTCACTGCTCCTCGCGCACGTTCGGCAGCCAGCGCAGCATGTGATGCTGAAGTTTGGTCACCACCCAATTCAGCAGGATCCCGATCATGCCGGCAATCATGATGGCCCCGTAGGTTTCCGGGATGCGATAGCTGGACTGGTAAAGATAGATGCCGCGCCCCAGTCCGCGTTCGCCCAAGCCGATGAACATTTCCACCGCCACCACGAGCACGAGGGAGTACGAAACCGCGGTCCGTATGCCATCGAAGATGCTGGGCAGGGCCTCGTAGAAGAGCACATCGGAAACCATCTGTAAGGAGTTCAGGTTTAACAAACGAGCTTGGTAGAGGCGGCTCTGATTGGCCAGCGCTGCTCCCGAAACCGCATTGACCAGGATCACCAGCAGGCTCGGATAGGCTGCCAGCGCCACAATTGACGTCTCTCCGACTCCGGCCACGATCAGGAACAACGGGAACAACGCGGAAGCTGGAATGGAGCGCAAGGCGTGCAATGGCCCTTCGACAACTTTATAGGCGCGCTGGCGATAACCCAGAAACAAGCCCGCCGGAATGCCGAATACGCAGGCAATCGCCAAAGCCGCCAGCACACGGCCCAGCGTCCAGCCGATATCCGCAAGCAGTCTCTCGCGGAGCATGCCCGGCACAGCGCGCGCCACGTTCCAGGGCGCGGGTAGAACGATGGGATCCACCAGACGCAGCGCGGCGACGATTGCCCACACGGCAAGCAGGCCACCAACGAAGGACAACGCGCGCCAGTTTCGCCTAAACCAGTCCATCATCTAACCTAGTCAATCGCCTAGCACCCCGTGGCCTAAGTCGCGCCCGTAGCGGCACACGAAACCTTCTATGAATTGTCATCCCGAGCGAAGCGAGGGATCTGCATTTTGCGGCGAAAACTGCAGATCCCTCGCTTCGCTCGGGATGACAAAATCTGGCGAATGGGTATCAAAGAGCGGGATCCCACTTTCATCACATGCTCCTAAACCAATCCATCGCGGATACCGTTAATCAGCGCCTGCTGCATGGCTCCGTAATCGGGCGTGTTCTCCTCGCGGGGAAAACCCAGGTGGAAGTCGAGATCGGACATCACCCGCACCGGCCGTCTGGCGATGATGATGCACCGCATGCCCAGGGCCAGCGCATCCGAGACATTATGGGTAATGAGGACCAGCGTCATCCGGTCTTTGAGCGCAAGTTCGTGCAATGCGGAGGTGATCTCCGCTTTGACCTGGCCGTCGAGAGCCGAGAAGGGTTCATCCAAAATCACCAGTTTCGGTTTCCAGGAGAGGCAGCGGGAAAGCGCCAAGCGCTGTAACTCGCCTCCGGAAAGCTGCGCTGGATAAACATCGGACAGCGCGCTCAGCCGGAACAAAGTCATCAGGTAGCAGATGCGGTCGCGGCGCTCGCGGCTTTCCCACCCCAGTTTCTCCAACGGATAGCGCACGTTTTCCAGGACCGTCTGCCAGGGAAAAACACTGTTCATCGGATGTTGGTCCACGTACACCAGGTCCGACGGCCGGGTAAAGTCCGGGGAACGCCGGACGATTCCTTTTTGTGGGATGACGATGCCGGCCATGATGCGTCCCAGCGTAGTCTTACCGGCGCCGCTGGCGCCCATGATGGTCACGATCGAACCCTGTTCGATGCGTAACGAGAAGTCTTTGTACAACGCAACATTGATGCCGTTAAAGCGGGCGGCAAAGGAAAAGTCGATGTCCTCCAGTTCAAGTGCGCTGCGAGTGGAAAGCGCCGGACCGCTCATATTCCGCTCATTGATTGGCCCGCTCATCGGCCCGCTCATCGCGTAGGATCCACCAGTCTGTGGGCGTCGATTCGTTCCGGGATCTCGCCAGTTTGGTAGAGCAGGTCGATGAACTGCTGGAGGTTGGCGACATCGACCTGGTTCGACAGGGTGACGTCGGCGACATTCACACGCGCGGCGACTTCCGGCGGCAGCTTGATGTACTTGGTCAGCAGTGTGCGCGACTCGGCTGGATGTGCGGCCATGTAGTCCACGCCCTGCTGCAGAACGTGCACGGCGCGCGCCGCCAGTTGCGGATGGTTGCGCTCGAACTCCCGTGAAATCACTGAGGCCCCAATGGGGCATGGGTTGAGCAAATCGGCATACACCGATCCGAAGAGCTGACGATAGCCGCCGTGGACGAGGGCGGTAGTGGTCACCGGCTCATAGGCGAAGAGCGCCTCCACCGCGCCGGATTCAAGGCTGGAGAGCTGGGCCTGCGGTGGCAATTGCAGCATCGTAACGCTGGCCGGATCGACTCCATGCTTCTTGAAAAACGCGCTCAGCATGTGACTGGGTGCGGTGCCGGGAAACACCCCAACTTTCTTTCCCTTCAAATCCTCAACGGTGTGCAGCGGAGAAGAGTCCCGGACGATGATCTTGTCGAGCGCGTTGGCATCGTTCATGCGGCTGTGCGAGAAGATGCGCACGCGACCGGGGCTTTGGATTTCCAGGTGAATGATCGGAACCAGCGACGTTGCTGGCAGAATATCGGCTTGGCCGGCGACCATGGTGTTCACGAGATCGTTACTGCTGCCCAGCGCGATAGCCTTCAGCCGCAGGTTTTCCTTGTCGAATAGCTGCTGTTCCTGCGCTATGAAAACCGGCAAGCTCGGGATGATCTGCAGGTAGGCAACGCGCACCTCCCCGGCATCCTTATGGGTTGATCTCCAAAACCCGATGAGTGCCAGGAAGAGAATGACTGCGGCGCCGATTGCCCATAGCCTGGATCGCATAGATTCACTGTCCGGCGCCGAACGAAAACGCCAACCGCGAAACGTGTTACTTGCCCACCCAGCACGCCGGGCGTTTCTCCAGGAAGGCGGAGATGCCTTCCTGTGCGTCCGCCGCCATGGAGTTCATGGTCATGATCTCTTTCGCGTAGGCATACGCCTTGGGCTGGTCGAGGTCGATCTGGGTGTAGAAGGCCTGCTTGCCGATCGCCAACGTGACTGGGCTGGCTTGGGCGATGCGCCGGGCAAGGGCGCGCGTCTCCTCGTGCAAGGACGCCGCCGGCACTACCTTGTTTATCAGTCCCCAGTCCGCCGCCGTTGCCGCCGGGATCATATCGCCGGTCAGCAGCATCTCGAGCGCGCGCTTGCGGCCGATGGCGCGGCTCAGAGCAACCATGGGCGTGGTGCAGAACAATCCGATGCGCACCCCGGGTGTGCCAAACGACGCCTCTTCTACAGCAATTGCCAGGTCACAAGTTGCCACCAACTGGCATCCGGCTGCCGTGGCTACTCCTTGGACTTCTGCAATCACAGGTTGCGGTATTGATTGGATCTTGGTCATCAGCTCGCAGCAAACGTCGAAGGTTCGCCGATACTCGTTGATATCCTTTCCCACCATTGCACTCAGATCATGTCCGGAAGAGAAGACCTTCCCCGCGGCGGCTAGAATGACGGCTCGCAGCTCGCTATTTTTGCCGATGCCATCCAAACAGTCCAGCAACTCGAGCATGAGATCGAGCGACAGGGCATTGCGGCGATTGGGCCGATTAAGAGTGACCACTGCCACATTTTGTTCTGTTTCAAAGCAAATGTTCTCGTAGCCAGTCGAACAAGCGACCTGATGCATAGGCACCTTCCCGTGGACAGCGATGAAAAGCCGTCCCAATTGCTCCATTATCCACATTCTAGCCTCGCGACAGACCACAAATCGACGAAAAGAGTGGCGACTGGGAGCAAACACGGTGCGTCCCAAATCGAAAAGGATGACGACCACCGCCCTGCTTTCATTGCTTTCATTGTTGCGCGTGCTCTTGACTCGTAATATGCTGCGCTCGGTTGGCAGTGCAGCCCTTCATCGTCAATGTCAATGTCAAGGAGCAGAGCCATGCCCAGCAAGTCCAGGCCATCCAGAAATCCGATGGCGACGACCTCCAGATGCGCGACGGCCGCAGACGCCCAGATTATTCTCCAGCTCTATGATCTGCGACGGGATACCGAGATGCGAAAGGCTC
>Ga0316363_10004067_pt1 | contig 10166 bp, 7 predicted proteins | sample Sb_taG_3_FD_200459 | JGI IMG/M metagenome (GOLD analysis project Ga0316363, IMG submission 200459) | Peat soil microbial communities from Weissenstadt, Germany - Sb_50d_a_PC metaG (v2) (version 2) | ecosystem: Environmental > Terrestrial > Soil > Wetlands > Peat | place: Germany: Weissenstadt...
CATTTTCAGCTCTATCGTAAGGAGATGGTCTCCGGGGGTGCTTTCGAGGAGGATCATCAGCGAGCGGTAACTTGCGCTTCCCCGCAAGTCGGCATCTGATGGCTGCGCTTTGATTATGTTCGCACAATTCTGGACTAGCCACAGTGGTTTGCGGAGGTTTTATGCCTCGCTTCTTTCTGGCAGTATCATTGCTACTCTCGACCGTTTTGGTGGTTGCCCAAAACGCCTCGGCCAGTGACCCTCTCGCGGTATCTCTTGCTCAGAAGTCATTTGCCGCGCTCACTGGAGGACTGCCGATTGCCGACGTTACGCTAACCGGTGCTGTCACCTGGACTGCGGGATCGGACACGGAAACCGGAACGGCAACACTCGAAGCCTTGGGCATGGACGAGAGCCGGATGGACTTAGTGCTTTCCGGCGGAAGCCGCAGCGAGATTCGTGACGTATCAACGGGAACCCCGCTGGGACAATGGACAGCGTCGAATAACTCTTCCGATTTCTTTGCGCTGCAGAACTGCTTTACTGACCCAGTTTGGTTTTTTCCAGCCTTGGGTTCTCTGTCCGGCGGACAAACTATTGTGCTCGTCTATATCGGGCAAGAAACCCGTAACGGTGCCACGGTACAGCACATTCGGTCCTATTCGACCCAGTCCCCCGGTTTGCCACCTCCGCTGCCCAGCGTTCAGCAACTGAGCACCATGGACTTCTATTTGGATGCAGCCACGCTCCTGCCATCTGCTATCGTCTTCAATTCTCATCCGGACAGTGATCCCTTCACTAACATTCGCGTTGAAATCGACTTTTCAAACTACCAAGCAATCGGCGGGGTGATGGTGCCCCTGCATATTCAGCGATATTGGCAGGGCACACTGGCGGTTGATCTGGCAATTACGGGCGCCACCTTCAATACCGGCCTATCGTTGTCGAACTTCACAATCAGTCAGTGAGCAGAAGGAGAGTACGATGAAGCGCTCATGCTGGTCTGCAGTTTTTTGGGGGGTCATGACCGCTGGAGTTAGCTTTGCGCAAACTGCAACTCCGCAAGTGGCAAGAGGGCTGCCGCCGCAGGGGTCCTTCGGAGGCGGTCCGGATATCATCAACTTGGGCAATCTCAACGCCCACTTCACTATTCCCGTGTTTAGTCGGGCGGGACGTGGTGCTCCTTTTAACTACAATCTGTACTACGATACGTCGGTTTGGTATCCAGTTACTTCGAGTGGTTCAACCTCTTGGCAGCCAGTTACAAACTGGGGATGGACTGGAGCTGCCGATCTTTCCACTCCTGCGACTGGTCAGCTCAGCTCTCAGGTTTTCACAATTCACTGCAGCGGTTCGACTTTTCTCTATGCATACGTCTGGACTTATACGGATAAATCAGGTGGTCGCCACGTATTTCCCGGAACTTCCCAGGTGAAGGCAAGCTGCGGGAGTACCACTTCTCTCAATGCACGCGCCACCGATAATTCTGCGTACTATCTATCGGTCACTGGAGCCGGTCCTGGAACGGTAACTTGGCGTTCCGGGACGCTGCTTGGAACGAGCGGAAGTCTGACTGATAACAACGGTAACGAGATCACCGTTAGCGGCAGCGGCGTTTACGACACGCTTTCGAGCACTACGCCGGCGGTGAGCGCCTCCGGGACTCCTTCAAGTCCTCCAGTAAAATATGCCTACACCAATTCTCAAAACACCAGTTCGTATGTGACCGTCGCCTACGTAAACCACACTGTGCAGACAGCCTTTGGGTGCAGCGGGATCGGCGAATATAACCAAAGCAATATTCCTCTGGTTGACACGATCACACAGCCGGATGGGGGAAAATACACGTTCAGCTATGAGCAAACCCCAGGTAATCCCTCCAACGTAACCGGCAGATTGCAGGAAATCACATTCCCCAGTGGCGGCAGTATTACATACACCTACACCGGAGGGAGCCATGGCATCATTTGCGACGGCAGCGCGTCGGGTCTGACAAGGGCGGTTTTGACCTGCTCCCCTGTTTCCGCACAAAGCTGAGTATGATTTGTGCGAAAGAAAGGGGAAGAAGGTATGTCGAAGAGCAGGCACACGGAAGCGCAGATGATCGGGGCTCTGAAGCAAGTCGAGGCGGGGCGAAAGGTGGAAGACGTGGCGCGGGAAGTGGGGGTGTCAAAGCATACGCTCTACGCCTGGAAGGCGAAATACGGTGGCATGGACGTGAGCCAGGCGCAAGAAGCGAAACAACTACGGGATGAGAACACGAAGCTGCGAAAGCTGGTGGCGGATCTGAGTTTGGACAAAGAAGCGCTGCAGTCGGTGATCCGAAAAAACGGTTGGAGCTCGTAGCCTTGAAGGCGGCTGTCGAGCAGGTGCGCGGGGAGTATGCCTTCAGCCAGCGGCGGGCGTGCGGCCTGATGACGATGGCGGTATCGAGCTATCGCTACCAGAGCAGGCGCTCCGATGAGCCGCTGCGAACGCGGCTGGTGGAGTTGGCGCGGGAGAAACCGCGCTTCGGGTATCGGCGGCTGCACGTTTTGTTGGGCCGCTCGGGAGAGCATGTGAACCACAAGCGAGTGCATCGAGTGTATCGGGCGGCTGGGTTGATGATCCGGAGGAAGAAGCGGAAGCATTGCGCCCGCGTGGGACAACCGCTGCGCGTTTGGACGGCGGCGAACCAGGAATGGGCGCTGGACTTTCTGCACGATGCGGTGGAGTGCGGACGGGCGATCCGGGTGCTGAGCGTGGTGGATGCGTACACGCGAGAGTGTTTGGCCTTGGAAGTGGATACGAGCTTTGCCAGCCGGAGAGTGACGCGAGTGCTGGACGGGATCGTGGCCGAGCGCGGACAGCCGAAAGCCATTCGCTGCGACAACGGGCCGGAGCTGACGAGCCGGCATTTTCTGGCGTGGTGCGTGGAACGAAAGATCGAGTTGTTGCACATTCAGCCAGGCAAGCCAACGCAGAACGCGCGCGTGGAGAGTTTCCACGGACGGCTGCGAGATGAGTGTTTGACGGTGAGCTGGTTTCAGAACTTGTTCGATGCGCGGCGGAAGATCGCGGCGTGGAAAATCGAATACAACGAGGAGCGCCCGCACAGCAGTTTGGGATACCGCACGCCGAAAGAGTTTGCGGCGGCGCAGGCAGCGGGCTTCTACACAGCTGAGCGAGAGGCAAGGGACTCAAACGCCGTCCCTTGCCCCTCGCGCTCCCCCATCCCAGCTCAAACCGGAGATGGAACGGAAGAAAGTTGTCGTATTCTTACGTGAACGAAAGCAGGGGGCAGGTCAGTTTCTCCCGGAGGTTCGTGGACTTACACCCGCACCCAGATTTCGGGTGCCCACTGGCAGACGAAGGTTACGACCCCTCCTGATCCTTCGGTTGGTGACGACACGGTGATCGATTTCCAGGAAGATAGCGCTTCTCCGTACCCCACCTCCAATTTCTACGAAGTCCAACGGAAGGCTTATCAGGGATCAAGCGGAAGCGGCACTCTTTTGCTAACTTCGCTCAACTGCTATAACCAGCATTTCGGAAGTTGCGTGACCACCGCTGTCGCAACTCCGATCACACAGATCGACACCTACCGGCAACTGCCCAACGGCAAAACCTCTGCAGTACAAACAAACTTTAGCAGCACCAACGGATTGCCGGATGATGTCTCGGAGTTCGATTTCGGAGTGACACTTGGTAGCGCACCGACTGGGACTCCAGCGCGGGAAACCATTACTAGGTATGCCAGCTTGGGCGGCGGCAAGATCGTTGACCATCCAAGCCAAATCACTGTGAAGAACAGCACCGGGGCTACGAAAGCTCAGACTTCGTACACTTACGATGAGGGTTCAGTTACGACCACGACCGGTACGCCTCAACTGACCACTCCTCCGAATGGCGCTCGCGGGAACGCGACTACCGTCACGAGTTTGACTTCAGGAAGCAGCACGATCAGCAACCACTTCACGTACTACGACACCGGAAACGTCAACACTGCAACAGATATAAACGGGGCCGTCGCAACCTATCATTACGGCGCGTGCGGCAATTCTTTCCCAACCGAAATTGACTACCCGCTTGGCTTGACCACTTATCTGACTTGGGACACCAACTGCGCTGGTGGTGTGGTTGTGGCCTCAAAGGACGCGAACCAGAACTCCACTACATACACCTACGATCCCAGCATCTGGCGGGTCACGGGTTTTTCGTATGCCGATGGCGGATCAACCACGACTACCTACAATTTTGGGACCAACTCGCCCTGGAACATCGTTACATCCTCCAAGAAGGACAGCACCACAAACGTGACGAGCGAAGCCGTTCTTGACGGCCTTGGCCGAACGAGCCAAACGCAACTGACGTCTGACCCGAGCGGCACCGACTACGTCGATACTGTCTACGACGCGCTTGGCCGGGTCGCTTCGGTTTCGAATTCTTATCGCAGCACGAACGATCCTACCTACGGGATCACGCAATACAGCTACGACGCGTTGAATCGAACAACTGCCATTACTCATCCCGACAATAAGCAAGCGACGATGAGCTATACCGGTGCAGCGACAGAGGTGGTCGATGAAGGGAACAACAGCGGCGGTTCCACCCATGTGACCAGGGTGTACCAAAGCGATGGCCTGGGCAGGTTGACTTCGGTCTGTGAAGTCTCTGGCGCAACCCAACTGGGCACGTCGGGCGCTCCTGCGTCCTGCAGCCAAGATATTACGGCGACGGGATTCCTCACCTCCTACACCTATGATCCTCTCGGAGGAGTTGCGTCTGTTTCACAAGGCAGTCTTAGCAACCGCACTTACAGCTACGATGGGCTGGGGCGGTTGACTCAAGAGTGGAACCCAGAATCGGGAACAACCAGTTACACCTACGACACCGCGACCGCAGGCGACCTCTTCCAGCGGACTCGGCCCAAGCCGAACCAGACCGGTTCACAGACGGTGGTTACGACCTACACCTTCGACTCGTTGCATCGCATGACGGGAGCGAGCTACAACGACGGTTCGACGCCGTCTGTATCGCTGAGCTACGATCAAACTTCGGTCAACGGCCTAAGTCTGAACAATCCCAAGGGGCATCTTACCGATGCGGTTGCCGCTGGAGGGTCGGCCAGTACTATTCTCAGTTACGATCTGGTGGGACGCATCGCCGAAGAGTGGCAATGCACGCCCTTGAACTGCGGGAGCGGCAGCTACTCTCTTACGTTCGGGCACGATTATCTGGGAGATATGACTTCTCTGGTGAATTCCGAGGAAGGCAATATCACCTATACGTATAGCTACGATGCGGCGGCTCGCTTCACGAAATTGCAGAGCAGTTGGAGCGACTCCAACCATCCGGGCACGCTCCTAACGATAAATTCATACAACCCTGTGGGAGAAGTGCAGCAAGCAACGCTGGGGAACTGGATTGTGAGCAACCGGGGTTATGACAATCGCGGGCGCGTGACTTCGCTCACCGATGGCTCGGTGTACAACTTCACCCTAGCCTACGCGCCCGATAGTGACATCTTGACGGGAAACGATTCGGTCAATGGCAATTGGACGTACGGCTACGACGATTTCAACCGCGTGGCGTCTTCCAACAAGAACAGCGGGCAACAGACTTTCAGTTATGCCTATGACCGCTACAGCAATCGTTGGCAGCAGAATGCGCCTCAGGGAGGACCCGCGCCCCAATACTCGTTCAATGGCAACAACCAAATTTCGGGCAGCGGTGTCGCGTATGATGCGGCGGGCAACGTCACCAACGATGGCCTCGGCAACACTTACACCTACGACGCGGAAAATCGGCTCATTGCCATGAGCGGTTCGAATTCCGCAAGCTACGTCTATGATGCGTTTGGAAACCGCGTTCGTTCCACAGTAAATTCCAGTTCACATGATTTCATTTTCAACGGGACTCAGGCAGTAGATGAAGTGAGCGCCAGCGGCTGGATTTGGGGTCATCCCGGCGGCATGATGGGAGTAACGTACACGAATTCCTCCACCTACTTCGATCACAGTGACTGGACGGGAACAGTGCGGGCGAGAAGCAACGTATCAGGCACTTCGACAGAGACATGCACGAGTCTGGCTTTTGGAGATGCCTTGACGTGTGCGGGCACAGACTACAGCCCGCTTCACTACACGGGTCAGCCGCTCGATTCGGAAAGCAATCTTCATCATTTCTTGGCTCGGCAACTCTCAACCACACAAGGCCGATGGATCCATCCGGACCCATCTGGTATGTCAGCAGTCGATCCAACCAATCCCCAAACCTGGAATCGTTACGCGTATGTAGCGAACAATCCCTTGACCTTTACCGATCCTGCAGGAATGAATATGGACCATGGCGGATGCAGCAACCCAGATTACTATGATAACTGCGGCGGCGGCGGCGGCGGTGGTGGTGGCGGAGGCGATGGCGGCGGGGACTTCTGTGACGCTTCGGGCGACTGCGGTTCGGCAACTGGTGTGTACGGGATCTCTGGCCTCGGCGCAATCCCATGGGATTTTGGTCCCGGCTACAACATGCAAACGACTTCGCCCTTGTACCAACTACAGCTGGGAGTCTCGCGATATCTCTCCATAATCAACACCGGCAAGGACCCTGCGCTGGGAATTCAGTATTACGAGTACTCGTTCACCGGGGGCGATGGAAGCACTCTGGAGCAACAAAAGGAGCTCGCCGCGATTCAGCTTGGGCAAGCGGCATGCGCTGGTCAGAACCCATCAGCGGTAGCGAGTTGTATCCAACAAGCTTATAACACAATGAGCGTCGCGACCAATCTCGACGGCAGTCTCATGCTTGTGGGGGGCAACTACAACTTCAACTACAGCACCGTCTCTATTAATGGTGAAGGCATCGACCCAACACAGTTAGGCTGCGCGACCATAGGTGATCAGACTCGCTGCGGTGTCTTTGACTCGTTGCATTTCCACGATGATACGGGCACTTTTCACGTGGACACTGGTAGTGCATGGGCCTTCCCTTTTGGAACGATTGCGCACCTCGGTTGGGACTATATTGGCGGTAACACAGTATGGAAGCAAGGTGGAATACCTCGTCCATGGTGGCAATAGGCTTTTTCGGCAAATTCTGCACGAATCAAAAAGTGCTGCCCCTCATTGTAGGTGCAGTGCTAGTCGTAGCACCTTCCTATGCATCGTCGCAGCTGGGTACTCCGATTCCGCTTTGGAGTGCTGAAGCCGTTCAGGATCTAAGCGGAACTCGAAACAGTCACGCTCCCCTCCTGCTCGACCGTAATCGCGCCGGAGTCACCTTTCTAGATGAGAACCAACTAATTGTCCATGAGGTTAGTCCGAACAATGGACAGGGCCCCTCCACAGGTAGCGCTGAAATGCCGAAGCCTTTTCGGCTTCATGCCTCGGTTCTCGGTGCCGATTCTGGGAAGCCATTGTTCTCCAAGGACTGGGCGACAAGCGTCAGTAATACGTCGGTGGACCTAGTTAGCGGCGGAATTTTAATAAGGACCGGAGCAACGCTGAGACGGCTGACGAAAGGTCTTGCGGAAATTCAAGACATGACGTTTCGCGACAACGTTCGTGGAGACGGTGTCCACTGGGACATATTGCGACTGAGTGTCTCAGCAACCGGAAGAACGGTCTTAGTCAATCGCATCGATCAAAACGCAGATGAGAGCCATCTTGATATCTTCGATGCGGATACATTAAGTCCGCGTTATTCTTGGAAGCAGTCACCTGCCTTATATCATCTATACTCGATCTCCGATAGCGAAATCGCTGCTGCAGACCACAATCAGGATGGGCTACTCCGCACGTCGTTTGGCCGTTTGGAGTGGAAACAATCCGGCGGTAGATTCAAATCGGGTTGCCTCAATCTGCCCACGTTCGTCGGGAACGATCGGGTACTTGTTCAAGACTGCGAACGTCTTTTGCTCATGGATGAGGAGGGACACGCCAATTTGCTGTACCGCCTCGACGAAACGGAGGGTTTGGCTGGGAAGTTTGCTTTTTCTTCCAACGGTAGGTTTGTTGCCTTTTGTCTGGCTCAGATGGAGGTCAAGAAACACATATTCTCAGAATCAAGCGTACACACTATCGGGAGAAATATAGCCGTGTACGATTTGTCTGCGAAGAAGACGGTTCTGACCGTGAGCGTTGCTCCCCTGGCGAAAAACGACTACGATTTTGCACTGTCCCCTGATGGCGATAAACTCGCAGTTCTTAACGACCGCAGAGTCTCGGTTTACCTTGTCCCCGTGCCAGTCCACTAACACTGACAACCTTCGGCGATTCAGCTTAGGCAAGCGGCATGCCGAAGATCCGTCAGACGTTGCGAGCTGCATTCAACAAGTTTACGACACTATGGGAGTCGCTACATAAAGAGGAGACAACCGTATGAGCTCCAAACCTCCAAACCTGGCCTCCCACATCAGGATCACCTCGACCGGTTGCGAGACTTTGAGACTTTGGCTACAACGAGCAAGAGGCTCGTTTTCTTTACCTGGCCGCACCTTTGATGGGCAGATGTTTCGGACAGTTGGTGATCGCAGTAGAGACAACCGTTGCGTCCCGCACGGACTCGGATGTGCGCTTGTGAGGGCATCCGATCCTTATCTCTATCTCTAGATGAAGGCGCAACGGTGGGAGTACGAGTGGCGGCGCGCCGCCACTCTCCTCCAGATTAGTAATGAAGGCTTCTGCCCATAGTCGACTGCCGCACACCAAGAGGCCTTCCCTTTTCGAATGAATTTCGGGCGTTACCCGTGATGAATTCGCCGCGTCAAGAATACCCAGATGGAAGATTGATGGGATCGGAAGGGTGTTATGGGAAAATTTGACATCCCCGGATAGAGGAATGATAAGCCGAGGCCGCTGAGGTCTGTGTCAAGGCCGGGCGAAGCCCGCCGCGCAACGCGGTCGCAGAGCCTTGACACAGACCGGGCCTCGGCTACGCTCTGGCTATCCGGGGAATGTCATTTTGGAATTGCAACACTACAGCCCAAGACCCAAACCTTGACCAATCTGATGCGTGTGCGTGGTTTGTGGTGCTATCTTGTGCGCTCCTGGCTCCTGCTGAATCGCGGGCGAATGGGACACGTCGCGGCTGAGTTCTTGCCCGAGCGTCCGTGCATTATTCGTATAAATCTGCGCGTCATAGCGTCCACGCGAGACAGAAACGTATGCCATGCGGTTGTTGAGCAGATCCTTAGCGCCCAATTCGGTGTCCACGTGAATCAGAACACGGTCGGCAGTCTGTCCCTGGCTGGAATGGCTGGTCATGGCATAGCCATGATCGAGATGCAGATGCTTGCGCGCATCGAGGTCGACTGTGCGGCCACCGTCCATCTTCAGGAGCAGCCGCCCGTCTTCGTCGATGCTCTCGATGGTCCCCAGCTCGCGGTTCGCAACTTTCAGTTCGTTGGCCGGCGCGGTGAACTGGAGGCGGTCGCCCACTGAAAAATTCCGCATCTCCTCGCGGAAGACCGAGACGCCCTGCTGTCTGCGCGGATCGTAAGTTCGCTGCGTGCCGTCCTGCAGTTCAACTGTCAACCGGTTTTTCGGCGCGTCGATTCTCTTCACCTGTGCGTACGCGCCTTTCCCGATTCCAGTCTCCTTCGATGCGCGCGAGTAGCGCAGAACATCGCCCACCTCATACCGTTCGGCCCATGTGCGGTCTGCTCCGGTGAGGCCTTGACGCGGCACGAGTGCCCTGATGTGGTGCTCGTCACTGCTGACGCGACCATCCCGCTGCAATTCCGCATGGACGCGCTCGTTGATCTCCACGCGAGAGCGATTATCGGGAGAAATCACTAGCGTGTTCTCCGGCGATTTTGCGTACTCCTTCGCGATGGCGGCGATGCGCTCGTCGTGGCCTTGAATCTCATGGACTCGACCCTGCCGGTCAAGATTCTGTATCGCCTCGCGCACTTCGCCCCGTGCAAGCTGTTCGACTACCTGTTTCAGTTCTGGGTCTTTCTGGCGCACGATCTCTTCGAGCTTCACCGTCTTCATGCCCGCGTCCTGAAGCTGCGCGAAGGGCCTCCCGGCCTCAACCGCCTCATGTTGCCGCCGGTCGCCGACGAGCAACACACGGTCATTCGCATGGAGCCGGTTCACAAACTCATGCACTTGCCTGGTCGATGCCAGAGAGGATTCGTCGAGTACATAGAGCCGTTTCTCCCCGCTATCCGGCTGCCGTCCACGTACCAAGTGCTTCTGCAG
>Ga0316363_10004068_pt1 | contig 10166 bp, 10 predicted proteins | sample Sb_taG_3_FD_200459 | JGI IMG/M metagenome (GOLD analysis project Ga0316363, IMG submission 200459) | Peat soil microbial communities from Weissenstadt, Germany - Sb_50d_a_PC metaG (v2) (version 2) | ecosystem: Environmental > Terrestrial > Soil > Wetlands > Peat | place: Germany: Weissenstadt...
AGGCACGGCAGCACTACATGAATCATCAGGACTGGCAAACGCGGACCCGACAACTCAACGACCAGGTCGCAGCCATCATCGGCCCGGCCCGACCAGCTGCAAAAGCCGACCGGCCCTCCCGCGGTCTGGCAAGCTGCGCTCCTCAGGCTGGTAACGGTGGACCCGGGAGGGAGTTGTGAACAACAACTTGAAACCACAGGAGAAGGATGCTGATCCCGCTCCGGTCGTGTGCGAGCCGAACGCATCGACGCGAACACGTGTGTTAATAAACAGACACCTCATGAGCCTTAGTACCAAGGCAACTACACTAATCGCTGCAACCTTCTTCACAGCGCTGCTAACCGCCAGCCTTTTCTTGCTGCATTACGAGGGAGAGTCGCTCAGGCAGAGCATCCTCGAGGGCTTGGACGGCCAGGCAAAGGTCACATCCCATGGCATCGCGTCTTTCATAGATGACGGCCTCAGGGCGTCCAATGCCATCTCCGCTACCCTACCAACAGATGCTCTATTGAGGGGCAGGCTCGGTGAGGTCGAATCTCATCTGAAACGGATGTCCGAGGTCTTTCCAGCATTCCAGAACGGGATATTCATCCTCGACAGAGAGGGAAGGTTCCTGGTTGATTATCCTTCCCATCCAGAACTGCGCGGCCAATCATTTGCCTTCCGGGAATACTACCAACGCACTCTTCAAGAACAGAAAGGCATCGTTGGCCAGCCTTACAAATCGAAGCGAACGGGAAAGCCCGTGCTTACGTTTACCGCACCGGTGCGCGACGCCAGTGGGCAAACTATTGCCGTTGTGGCCTGCTCGGTGGATCTGCTTTCTCAAGAAGCGCTCGGTGGCTACCGCAAACAGAAGGTCGGGAAAGCGGGCTATCTGTATGTCTTCGACAAGTCGCGCCAGCTCGTGCTGCACCCGGATGACGAGCGGGAGATGACGTACGTAGAAGCAGGAAAGAACAGGGTGCTCGAGTCCGCGCTTAACGGTTTCGAAGGAGCGGGAGAGAGCGTCAACTCCGTGGGCGTGCCCATGCTGCTCGCGGTCAGGCGCATTCCGCATACTGACTGGATCGTTGGGGTCCAGGTGTCGCAAAAGGAAGCCTATGCGCCTGTTGCCGAATCACGTGCACGTATCTTTTATGTATTGAGTGCTGCGATGCTGGGGGCCATCCTCATCGGCGGTCTGGCCATCCGTCGCGTTTCCAGGCCGCTTCAACAGCTAGAACGGGTCGCCTCTCGAATTAGCACAGATTTGGAAGATGCCGAGACGAAAGGGGCGTACAATCCTTCGCCGTCCGCGCTCGATGGTCTCAAACACATTCGTTCCCGCGATGAAGTCGGCCTGCTGGCGTCATCGTTCGTGCAACTTGGCACAAAGCTCAATCTCACGCTCGCCGCGCTGCAGCGTTCCGCTGAGGCCGTTCGGCTGCAAGCCTCAGCCCTGAAATCGGCTGCCAATTCCATTATCATCACCGACCGTGACGGCACCATCCAGTGGGTAAACCCGGCTTTCACTAGAGTGACAGGCTATACATCCGAGGAGGTTCTCGGTAAGACACCACGGACCCTGAAGTCCGGCAAGCATGACGTCACCTTGTACGAGAATCTGTGGAAGACGATCCTTTCAGGCAACGTATGGCAGGGAGCGATCACGAATCGCCGGAAAGACGGCAGCCTCTGCGTCGAGGAGACGACCATCACGCCCGTTCGTTCCGCGGACGGCGAGATCAGCAATTTTGTTGGAATTAAGGTGGATGTCACGGAACGCAAGCGAGCGGAAGAGGCGCTGGTAGAAAGCGAAAACCGTTATCGCTCGCTGTTTGAAAACATGTTGGAAGGGTTCGCCTACTGCAAGATGCTTTTTGATGACCAGGGCCGTCCGATTGATTTTATCTATCTCGCTGTCAACAATGCATTTGGAATGTTGACCGGCTTGGACAACGTGGTGGGCAGAAGAGTGACCGAGGTTATCCCGGGGATCAAAGAGTCTCAGCCAGAGTTGTTGGAGATATATGGCCGAGTGGCACTGACCGGTGAGCCGGAGAGATTCGAGATCAAACTTAAACCCTTGGGGATATGGCTTTCCATCTCAGCCTATGGCGCGGGGAACGGATGCTTTATAGCTACTTTTGATAACGTCACTCAGCGCAAGCGGGCGGAGCTTGCGTTGCAGGAAGCGGAGGAACAATACCGGACCATCTTTAAAGAGAACAGCATAGGAATTTGCAACAGCGCGGCAGATGGACGCTACTTAAGCGTCAATCCCGCCTTCGCGCGCATATTCGGCTACGACTCCCCCGAGGAGATGCTTGCCCGTGTCAGCAACGCCGCGCAGGTTTATGTTGACCCCAGCCGCCGCCGCGAAATCGGTCGCCAGCTGCGGGAGGAAGGCAAGTGTGAGAATTGTGAATTTCAAGTCTATCGCAAGGATGGGAGCACGATCTGGCTCCGGGCGAGCGTGCGTGCAGTGCACGGTGCCGATGGCAGCCTACTGTATTACGTTGGGGCGGCTGAAGACATCACGGAACACAAGCTGTTGGAAGAGCAGGTCCGCCACCTGGCCTACTTCGATGCCCTCACGAGTTTGCCTAATCGGTCTCTTCTCCAAGACCGATTGGCAAAGGCGCTGGCTAGTGCTCGACGGCACAGAGAGAAAGTTGCCTTATTGTTCCTTGATCTCGATCGCTTCAAGACCATCAATGATTCACTCGGGCACTCTGTTGGCGACCTTTTTCTGAAGGAGGTCGCAGAGCGCCTGAAGAAGTGTGCGCGCGAACAAGACACCGTGGCCCGGTTAGGCGGCGACGAGTTCGTGGTGGTGCTGACGGCCGTAAAAGACCCAGCCGATGCCGCCGTCGCCGCCGATCGGATCATGAAGGAGATGACCACTGCGTTCGTGGTTCAAGAGCATTCACTCAGCGTTACTTGCAGCCTCGGCATCAGCGTGTTTCCCGACCATGGCACGGATAGCGAAACCCTGCTCAAGAACGCGGATGCCGCCATGTACTCCGCTAAGGAGAGCGGGAACAGTTTTCAGTTCTTCACGCAGGACATGAACGGCCAGGCTGTGGAGCGGTTGATCCTGGAGAACAGCTTGCGCGGGGCGTTAGAGAGGGAAGAACTTTTCTTGGAATATCAGCCGCAGGTGAACTTTGCGACGGGAAGGATCACCGGGGCGGAAGCTCTGCTCCGCTGGCGTCACCCAGACCTGGGCTTGATCCCACCCAACAAGTTCATACCGATCGCGGAGAACAGCGGACTGATCATCCCTATCGGCGAATGGGTCCTCAGGACTGCCTGCGCTCAGGCTCGGCAATGGCAAGACGAGGGCCTTCCCGCACTACCCGTTGCGGTGAATGTGTCGGCGGTCCAGTTTCGCCAGGACCGCTTCCTCCAGGTCATCACGAACGTACTGGACGAAACCGGTCTCCTCCCGCAATACCTCGAACTGGAGCTTACGGAGAGCCTGCTCCTCTCCAACTCCGATGTCATGCTATCGATGTTGCAGGAGTTAAAGGAGAGGGGGGTGAAGCTGTCCATCGACGATTTCGGAACCGGATATTCCAGCCTCAGCTACTTGCGAAACTTTCCTGTCTACAAATTGAAAATCGATCGTTCGTTTGTGCAGGCCATGACGGTGAATCAGGGCGACGCTACCATCACAAGCACGATCATCAACATGGGGAGGAGTCTTAATCTCACAGTTGTTGCTGAAGGCGTCGAAACCGAGGAACAAATGTCTTTGCTGCGCGCCCAGGGTTGTGACGAAATTCAAGGGTACTACTTCAGCCGGCCCTTGGCTGTGGCCGATTTTCCCGACAAGGTGCGGAGCACGTTATTGGCGTTGGTCCCGCAAGACCTGGACCCATTCCAGGAAGATTTCTCGGAGTTAGGGTCGTAACGCAGAACCACTACTTTATAGGAATCAAGCCGAACTTGCCGGACGCTTCCTGATAAAAGAGCACACTCTCTTTCCTATCGCCACCGCTCCAATGCTTCTTTTCGCCCGGAATCCGTATGAAACTGCCCGGCCCGACACGCTTTTCACCCGCCTCGTCCTCACACAGATGAGCGCCTTTGACAGCCACGAGCCACACAATCGTTCGTGTGCGTGCATTCCCGCGTCGAACCCCGGCACGAACTTGGTAAACGCGCCGTATGGTCTTGTAAGGGTTGCTACAGCGGACCGCCCTGGAAAACGCCGGGTATCAGGGTCAGGGTCGGAACAGTGCAAGTAATTGCGGCAGGCATCACGGAGAATTGCGCCGTTTGCGCGCCGGCCCGCGATTCATATTAAACTACTTGAGGCTACCCAAGCGTACCTGCGGAGCCTGGGGCCGCAAGCCCGCAAGCTCTGGACTGCAAACTAATCGAGCCCGCCGGAGTTCAGCTATTCTTTTTGCCAGGGTGAAATCGGAGCATCGACCCGCCGCAGTCGGGGCTGTGGGAAAAGTGGGAATCCCGCCGCTTTCGCGGGATTTCCAAACGCAGTGGAAAAGTCCGCTCGGAAACTTTTCCACGAAACGTCTTTTTCCATGGCCCTCTTACCCACAAATTGTGCTATAGCAGGCTGCTGAAAAATGAACCAACTTGGTAATTTCGATCATTTCGGCGAACGAAGATTCAAGTACTTGCAACCCACTTTCCGTCCGAAATGAGCCTAAGAAACACTTTTTCAGCAGCCTGATAGAGCCGCAAAAAGGAACCCGGTCTACGCACAGTAGAAATCCTAGCCATCGGCTTCGAACTAACGCCTTCACAACTTCTGCGCGGGATCTGAGTCAGTTGCTCCGCGCGGGTTGACCTGATTTGTTTACACGTTCGACGAAACCCCGACAAGTTGCGCAAGCGCTTGCCAGTGCCGTGGATGCGGGACGCGCTTACCTGCCTGGATATCAGAAGAGTACGGCTCGCTCACCCCAAGTGCCGAACGTATTCGGGACTTCGCGACACTGGCGAGCGCCGCTTGCACTCGCTTGACGTACACCTCGCGGGTCAGCCAAACCGGCAGGTCCGAGGGTTTCCAATTGTTGATGGCTTGCTTGTGCATCCGTTGTGTGGCTGAACGCTTGGCGAGGGACTCCGAGCGATTCGCCAGGAACTTGATCGTAAGGTCAAGGTGATCTGTCACGGGATCGATCCGGAACCATTCACCTGCCCGGGTTGCACATCCCGACGTACCCGGCGAGTTCTGCTCTTCCCCACTCGCTTCGCTGATCACGGGCGCGGCACGGCTCACGCTGGCGCTCCTCGAACACTGCGTCGTGCGTGAATTGGGCGGGACATATGCGATGGAGGATACCGATTCCATGGCAATTGTCGCGACCGAAAAGGGCGGCGAAATCGCGTGTCATGGCCAGACCTTGAATGCACTTTCATGGAAACAAGTCGAGGGTCTGTCAGAGCGTTTCTTAGTGCTCAATCCCTACGACCGTGACGCTGTACCGGAGTCGGTCCTCAAGATTGAAGCGGACAATCGCGACCCTAGCACGCATGACCCACGACAGCCTTACTGTGTTCTGATCTCGGCTAAACGGTATTCGCTGTTTCTGTTGGATGAGTTCGGCACTCCCGTGCTGCTTCGCAACGGCGTAAACAATAAAGAGGACCGCTGGTCCGAGCACGGTCTCGGCCATCTCCTTAACCCAACCGATCCCGAGAGCGATGATCGGGAATGGATTGCGCAGGTGTGGCTGAACATCATCCGCAAAGCTAACTGCAAATTCTGCACCGGGAGCAGTGCAAATTCTCAGTTAGTGAGAACCCCTGTTTACAACAACTACGCACCCGCTGCCCCTGTAGGGGCGCATAATGTGCTTGCAAGATGCTTCCCATGACGCACGCTTGGTCTTGTCGGAGGATGTATGCGAATGAGTGCCAATCTCGACGCTCCTAGGCTTCTGCAACCATTCCAGCGAGAAAATCTGACCCTACGAGGGGTTCTGGTCTGTGTACTCATAGCGGCTGTCGCACTGGTGGTGATGGCGCAGTCGCGCCCAACAAGAACGGTTGAGGCCGAAGCTTTCGTGCTGAGAGGGCCGGACGGTTCCACCAAGGCGAAGCTGGATACAAGCGACGGTACAACCCAACTTCTCTTCTACAGCGCCTCGGGTCAGCCACGTATGGCGGTTAAGTTGGACGAACAAGGTGAAGGGATTGAGATGCGGGATGATTCCGGCGAATTGATGGCGCTGGTCAGCGTGGCTGTACGGAAAACAGAAAGCCCAGAAAGGGCTTCGCCTACAACAGCTACCATCGCGGTGTTGGGCAGGCTGGCGGGCCCGGCAGTGATAATGAACGCGACGAAAGAAGGCGCCATCGTGCGGGTTGGTGACAAAGGCCATACGGTGTGGGCAGCTTCTTCAGATGCTGGAGAACAGCACCCCAGCCACCCGCATGTCCAGTAACTGCATCGTCCCCTTGCTTTTTCGGCAACCATAAACACTAACAGCACTCGGCTAATTGTCGTGAAATCGCGTTCACGTAAGTAACCGTGGCATCGCCTGCACCACAGGTGGTGCAAAACCGAAAGTTACGTGAACCCCTGTTCTCGCCAGTCACTATTCATCGAGCCGGTGTTGAAGCACAATAGGGCTGTCGCAAGCGCATGACCCAAGACGAGAAGAGATTGCTGAAACGCGGAGTGTTTTGGGCGGGAGTAGCAGCCGCGTTCTTTGGCCTCATCGCCCTTGCCGAGAGCCGCGTCATTGTCCTTGTGGCGCTAGTCGTGTGGTGGGTCTTTTTCTACGTCATTTTCCGCCGGGAAGCCGCTGATGACCGTCGCACTTCGGTACGCCAACTTCTGGTGCTAGCTGCGCTGATTGCCGTGGGTTACTTGTGTATACGCGCCCTGCGTTTCACAAACGAGGGACTCAATCTCGCTTTCGTTTGCGCGTTTCTTCTAATCCCGTTCTTTGCCGTCCGTCCCGTGCTGCGACTGCGTCGTTGGCCCAAAGTGTTGACGACCATTCTCCTCGCTCCCGTGCTGGCACTCTGCCTGTTGTGTCTCCTCGTTACGGTGACGTGCGATATTCCAGCCGTCGCAAAGCACCGTGAGCTGAGCCGTGAATTGAGTACCGTTCAACAGGAACACTATTCAGTTCACCTGCTATGGCAGGAGACCGCAGGAGGCGCAGTGGGGCCGCACGGCGTGGGCTTGGAACAGCGCATGTTCATTGTTCCCGGCCTGTATGTGGTGAAGCACTTGGATTACTTCGAGGGAGCACATGAAGGGAGCCTCTCAGCGGAAGGAGCAGACAAAGTAAGGCTGCATATCCCGAAAAGTAACTTGCATCAGGAAGTTGACCAAGTTTATTCACTCAAGCGAAGGGTCTACTTTTGACCGGCGCGCGTTACCGGCGCTTGGACTTCGCAGGCTTTGCGGCGCGCTTCCTTCCGGCCGCCTTGCGTTTGCCGTGCAGACTCTCCGCCACGTTCTCGGGCTCGTCCAGCCGCAGGCGGATGATTTGCTCCTCAGGGATGCGGAGCCTCCTCCGCAGGTAACGGACAAGGTCGCGCAGGATGCCGGGGTGGAGGGACTCGGCGGCCTGGAAGCTCAAGGAGATGAGTATGGCATAGTCCTGCCATACCAGCCCGATTTGGCCTTTCTCGAAGGCCTGCTCCTGCTGGCGTTCGACGACCACCCTGAACCTCTTCAGCTCGTCCGCATGCCCCAAGAGCTTCGCCGCCGTTTCCGTGTCGATGTGGCAGCGCTCGGAGCGAACCGCCGGCGAGCCCCCACAACGCGTGCACCTCGCCTTTTCGGCATCAAGACGCGAGCTTCCGCAGAGGATGCATCGGATCATGGCAGGAGGATTGTACAACTCGGTAGGCACCGCCCGCCCGCGCGCGGAGCAGCCTCGCACGCGTCCCAACGCGATCCACCTCGCCCACGCCGGAGCGCCCGCACGGATCAAACCCCTTTGCCAGTCTCGCACCTGCTGGTAGGATACCCGCCCGAGGAGCCACATGGACACAAACGGAATTCTTGTAGAACTTCGTGCGGAGCGCGACCGCATCGACCAGGCGATTTCGGCAATTGAAGCCGTCAACTCAACCGGACGCCGGAGGGGCCGCCCACCGGGTTCAACCAGTGCACCAAAGAAACATCGCCGTCGCCGGATGAGCGCGGCAGGTCGCAAACAGATTTCCCAAGCCGCGAAGCAACGCTGGGCTGCGTGGCGGAAGAAGCGGACGAAGGCGGCCTGACAGGCATGACTCCGCTCCCGGCGGGAGGGCTGGGGCCAGTTAGTGATAACCTCTGTTATCGCCAATCATCCGGCCCTCACTCACCTTCTGTGCGATGGTTGCCTCATAGCTGTCAGCGAGTAGAATCCACTACATGATTCGCAGATTGCGATTGGCCGCACTTTGCATTCTGGTATGCACTGTCTTTCTATCCGTGTCAACTAGCCTTCTCGCGCAGGAGGGTTCCGGAATCCTCTGCGTAGCACCTTTCCCGAAGCCGGTGTGCAAAGGTAACCTGTGTTTCTCTGGCGCTCAAGGGTTTTCCTGTGCGTCGGGCAACGTAACTCTGAAGATAGACGCACTTAAACCTGTGCCGTGGCCAAAAGAGGAAAGCTTGAGCCTAGCCGGATTGGCTTTAGACGCGAGTCATCGAGTCGTGCTCCTGTGCGACGGCAAAGCAAAAGAATCGTTCAAATTCCGCTTCTCCGAATTCAAGAAAAACAAGGCGTGTCTTTCCGTCAACGACCTCTATGGATGGGTGCAGCTGTGGGAACTTGATAAACACGCCCCCTGGTGCAAGTGCAAGGAATAGCGTGAGGCCGCAGCAGCCGTTATCACAGCCGCTTTCAGTTCATTAGCCCCGATAACGAGTGATAAAATTGATTGGATAAGGCCGAAGGCTTCAGCGACCTGTATGTTCGTTGTTGAGGAACAAGAGCATCCGGGTCAGGAGAAGCCTTCATGACGATTGTAGGGTGTGATTTCCATCCTGGTTGGCAGCAAGTTGCAGTTTTCGATTCAGAAACGGGAGAGATCCGCGAGCTGAAGCTGGAGAACGGCAACGGCGAAGCCGAGCGCTTTTACCGTCAACTCAGTTCGCCGGCGCTAATCGGTTTTGAAGCCTGTGGCAACACGCAGTGGTTCGAGGATCTGCTGGATCGATTGGGACATGAAGTCTGGATGGGAGATGCAGCAGCCATCCGGGCCAGTTACGTGCGCAAGCAGAAGACGGACCGTCGGGATGCGGCACACATCCTGAAGCTGCTGATGGAGAGCCGCTTCCCCCGGTTGTGGCGGCCCAGTGCCGGAGAGCGCGATCTGCGCCAGTTGCTGATTCATCGCCACAAGCTGGTCGGCATTCGGGCGAGGGTGAAGAACGGGTTGCAACACCTGATGCTGAACCGAGGCGTGCAGATGAAGCGGAAGCTGTGGAGCGAAGCTGGTCAGAAGGCGTTGCGAGCCCTGCCACTGGAAGGATGGGCCGCTCAACGCAGACAAGACCTGCTCCACCTGCTCAGCGGTCTGGACCCACAGATTCGTCAGCTCGACGAGGCTATCGAGCGTGCTGCCCAGGAGAACCCGCGAGCGCAGTTGCTGATGACGCAGCCTGGCGTGGGTCCGATCACGGCACTGGCCTACGTGCTTACCTCTACTGCGATACGGACAGTTTGGCCATCGTCGCATCGGAAGAAAGTGGACCACTCTGCTTCCCCGGTGCGGAGGGTAAGCGCATTCTGACTCGAAACGAAGTTGACAAGCTCACTGCCAAATTCCAGGACCTCAATCCGTGCGACAAAAGTGTAGTCAAGGACCTTCTGAACCTCACGGATGAGAACTACATGTGCAAGTGTTCACACGAATTAAAAGAGCACGATGATTCTGGAATCTGTGAAATGCCCGGATGTCGCTGCAAGGCAAAGAGGAAGGTGCGTCGCCAGTTGTGGGGCTTGGGCATTGCCGCCAAGCGATATACCCTATTCGAACAAATTTCCGATCAGCACGGAAAGCTCATCGATATCAAGATCGTTAACCCCAAGGCCCACGGCATAGGCTTCCTGTATCCGCCGAAGGACAATCCGAAACGCTGGAAGAAAGACGCGCCAGTGTGGGTTTACGAAATGTGGGACTACATCGTGCGCGGTTTTCTGGGCTTGAAGCGCAAGCGGCCCGCCTGGGCGTCCCTCCCACAAATGATGCGC
>Ga0316363_10004069_pt1 | contig 10165 bp, 6 predicted proteins | sample Sb_taG_3_FD_200459 | JGI IMG/M metagenome (GOLD analysis project Ga0316363, IMG submission 200459) | Peat soil microbial communities from Weissenstadt, Germany - Sb_50d_a_PC metaG (v2) (version 2) | ecosystem: Environmental > Terrestrial > Soil > Wetlands > Peat | place: Germany: Weissenstadt...
CGCGGTTCCGCTGATGATTGCGTTGGGATGACCGGAGATGCCCAATGCGGATTTCTCCGATGCGTTGGCGCTTATATTGGCGAGGATGGCCGAGTCGGGGATCGCCTCAATGAGCCCTGCGCCGAAGAGCGGAGTCGGAATGCGAAAAATGACGTTCGGATTCCCGCCCTGACCCGTGAGCGGATCACCTGCAGGCAGAAAGTCGGGTTGAGCGATGTTGCAACCGGGGGCGTCACTTCGGCCGGTAATCACAAAGAGAGCGTGCACTCCGCCGTCGGCGGTTCCATTGGAGCCCCGCTTAAACCGCGCCTCGCGCACAGGCCCATTCTGCGCGATGAACCACGGGATGGTGTTCTTAGCGCCATTCAAGGCGGCGACTGCGGGGAGAGAATTTCGTAATGGGCTTGAGCCGCCTCCACTCGGCTGCGAGTGGCAGGAGAGACATTGATTGGAGTTGAAGCGGGGTCCGAGGCCATTGTTCGAGCCATTGCCCACAACCTCGATTTCAGCGAACCTGCTCTGCCCGTCCTGAAAAAACGTAGTCTCGTCCGCGGTAAGACCGCTCAGCGGGCCGCCAGCGCCTGCCGGGCCACCGCGCACGCCAGGGTCTACCGGGCCTTTCCGGGTTTGAGCCAAATTGGAGCCGCACGTGGCCAACGCCACGGCAACGATTCCACAAAAACTCTTGAGGGCAATCCTCCGGACAATTCGCATGATGAACCTCCATGATGCCCGTTTGGCCCAAGAATGTCGGGATTATACAACCGTTTTCTTCCGGCAGAACGACTGGCTGTATCTTGAATCTCTCTTTTGTACTCTAAGCCGCACAGCTCATATTGCCCTTGAGCGATTTCGCAAAACGCTCCAGACTTTGTGGCCGAAAAACGGAGCGATTCTGGACTCGGCCGCGTGATCGGGTTAATCCAGTGTTGCGTGTCAGTTGGCGATAACAGCCCAACGCGCTCACTGCCCCAGGCGGTCGGCGGTTTCTCTGAGTTCCGGTCGAGTTGTCGTCAATCCGTATTTTACCGGGCGGTAGTCATTATGGTGTGACCGGCTCGATGCGCTGGTCGTGGGTTAGGCTGAGTTTGTTTTAGGAACTTCAGTCCAGAGCCACAAGCGGAGGGAACCGGTCATGAGAGAGAAGTTACGATTTTTGGGTTTGGATGTCCACGCTGAAACGATAGCCGTAGCGGTAGCCGAGCCGGATGGCGAAGTGCGCAGCCTGGGCACGATCGCCAACCGTGAAGATTCGATCCGCAAGTTTATCAAGAAGCTTGGACCGGCTGAGCAACTGCGCGCCTGCTATGAAGCCGGTCCGACTGGATTCGTACTGTACTGGCAGCTGGCGCAGTTGGGTGTCGAGTGCGCAGTGGTGGCGCCGAGCCTGGTGCCGAAGAAGCCCGGAGACCGGGTGAAGACGGATCGACGGGACGCGTTGAAGCTGGCCCGCAGCCACCGGTCCGGCGATCTGACTGCGGTGTGGGTTCCCGATGAAGCCTCCGAGGCGTTGCGCGATCTTGTCCGGCAACGGGAGGCAGCCAAGCAGGACCAGCTGCGTGCGCGGCATCGACTAACCAAGTTCCTTCTCCGTACGGGCCGACGTCAACCGCTGGGACTGAAGGCGTGGACAGAGCATTACATGAGGTGGCTTGCGCAGATCCGATACTCGCAGCCGGCGCAGGAAGTCACGCTACGAGATTGTCTGAACGAATTCGAACACATGAGCGCGCGAGTCAAGCGCTTGGAAGAGGCCATCCTCGAAGTGGTGAAGCTTGCGCCGCAGGCCATGCAGGAAGTGATCCGCGGTCTGCAGGCTCTGCGCGGAGTGGCGCACATCTCGGCAGTCACGATCGCCGCCGAACTGGGCAACATCTCCTCCCGCTTTGAAAGTGCGCGGCAGCTGATGGGTTATAGCGGAGTATTTCCGAGTGAAGATTCCAGCGGCAAGCGCATTCGAAAAGGTGGCATTACCAAGACCGGCAACGCGCACCTAAGACGCATCGTGGTGGAATCGGCCTGGTGCTATCGACACCGGCCCCGCGTCGGGGAAAAGCTGCGTAAGCGACAGCAAGGGATTCCGGCAGAGATCACCGAAATCGCATGGAAGGCGCAGAATCGCCTGCATCGGCGCTATGCGAAGCTGATGGCCAGAGGCAAAGAACCGAGAAAGACCATAACGGCAGTCGCACGCGAACTGTTGGGTTTTATCTGGGCTATCGGCATCAAGGCCGAAGCGGCCTGCAAGCAACCAATGGCGGCATGATGGGAACCGAAAGAACAAAAACAAAAACTTTCCAAAGAAGGGAAAAACAAAGACAGAACATTCCATGAACAAGGTTATCCAAATCGAGGACAGAGTCAGCCGCAGCCGGAGCAAGCACGAAGGAGAATCCTCGCCGTACTTTTGCGACAGGCTCAGCCGGACTCGCGGCGGTAGTCAGAGGCAGCTCCCGACGGATCATGATTATGCGGTTCCGACCCGCGAATATCAGCTTGATCAATCGTCGCCATTACCTGCCACGGCTGCTGCTGACCCTGTCCCCGAAAAGACAATTACAAAAACCACCCCAACCATTCGCAGATGTTGACAGGGTCACACCATATCACTTCCGGTTTGGCGGTAATACGACCGGAACGTAACAAGATCGAATCGGGATCTTTCAATTCACTTTAATGAACAACGTGGAAAGAGCGTTTCCAGCGCGTATCGGGGAAGAAATGCACCAAAACGTGGCCGATCCACGCGAGCTTGTTAACAAATCCTGTTTGTTCAAGTCGTGCCTCTGTAGCCTTGAACGACCAATAGTTGAACAGCGGACGGCCAAGTATGTTGGCGCGCGGCACGAAGCCCCAGAAGCGCGAGTCCAGGCTGTTATGCCGGTTGTCGCCCATCATGAAGTACATGCCGGGTGGAACCACCAGGTCGCCGCCTTGGATATAATTCGAGAAGTTCACGGCCCACGACTCTGTTGACCCGGGCACCCCGTCTGGGGGTACCGCGGGGAAATCATCGAGGAACTCGTTGAAGTTATCCGTCGTCGTCGGCTGCGCAAATCCCACGGGCTGTGCGACACCATTAACAATCACAATGCCGTTGCGTAGATGAATATTATCGCCCGGTTCGCCAATCAATCTCTTCACTAGGGGAATGTATTGCGGTGTCCCATCGGCGTCAGTCGGATCGATACCAGGCTGATAAACGGGCTTGATGAACACCACTATATCGCCACGCCTCGGCTCGCGATACCTTATTAGCGGCATCCACGAAGCGGGTGGCATTAGCGTGATCCGGTCTACGACCAGGTGATCGCCCACAAGCAGCGTTTGCTCCATCGAGCCCGACGGGATGACGAAGTTCCGTGCAAGAAACGTGAGAATGAAGAGGCCCACCACCAGCACATTACAGATGCTGGCCAGTGCCTCGAAAGGAGTCTCTTTTACCTCGGGCGGGGCCTGTGCCTTCGGGGCCAGTCGCGTTGCTTTCGTCATCCATACTCTCCACTCGCCCAGGATCGGTTCACTCAAATTCTAGCGCGAACCCTCGCATGCATCTCGGTCTCCGGAGGTTTGTCGGCAAGTGGGAAGTAACTCAATTTTGGAGTTATTTCCGTGTGGCCGGTGACCCAGGGGTAACTCGAAAACTGAGATCCCACGCGCGACCGGAGGCGACGAGCATTCGTCTCCAAGGGGTTAATCCCCAAATGGGCCAAGCGGGCTGACCAAGACATGTGCCAACGTTACTCACTACGCAATGTCGTCGTGTGATCGACCTGCGGTTCGCTATGAATTGCAGGCGAGGGTGGATCATGAGACCGCACAGCCTGAGTTTATTCCAGGTTTGACGCTACTGGGCCGGAGATGGACAGGTGGTTTCCGTCAGGATCGTCGAAATTCGCAATCCAATGGGTTGGCGTGAGGCTTCGCGGTACGTGAGTAAAGGTGACTCCTCTTGCTTCCAGCCCACGATAGGCGGCATTGACGTCTTTCACTGAGAAGCCGATCTCGCCCGAGCCGGGAAGCCGCCCGCGCACCTTCGCAGCCGGCTCGCTGAGGCACAGAGCCACCCTACCCCCATCCAGAAAGGCGATGCCTGGAAATGCTCGAAGTGACGATCACTTCACGATGGGCCGCCGCGCAGAGGGCCCGCGAGTCGCAGCTTCCTGACGGGCTCTTCAGGGATGACCTTGCTTCTGTTCTTGCTGGTCCAGAGGGTACGCACCTCCACAAACCAAACGTGTAAAGTATATGGAATTGATCTAGTCTTCGGCGCGCAATTCCTTCATCCTTCGCTACGCGCTGCCGATTCCGAGCGCGGCATGACTCCTGAATTAAAACCCGTTGCGGTAGGTTCGTCGCCAACTAATCCCCAACGTGATGTGGCTCGCGTTGCTTCCGTGTTGGCGGTAAACCGCCCGGAACCCCTAGATGAGAGCGTTGGCGATCCTTCAACAGTTAGGTTCAGCTTGGATCGAAAAGGAAAAGACCGTAACACTAAACGGCAACTCAAGATTGAGCGAGGATCCAGTCCACAGCTTTGCTGAGCGACTCTGCGACGAAAGAAGTGTAAGGTGCAGCACGTTCAACTACGGCAGGATCCTCGGCCCATCCTGTTCTTACCAAGCTCTAGGAGGCGGTTATAGGCACCGAACCGCGGTCCGTTCGGCCTGCTGCTCCATCCGGAGGCGCCTCGGTTGTCGCGCTCGTCAAGAGATCAATGGTGACGACCTCTAAGCCGCCGGCGCTTACTTCTTACCTGCACTTTCGGTATCTATTTCAGCGCCCTGATGGAAGATGTACCTGTCATCGCTCTCAAATCGTGCGAATCTCCAGGACGGCCACGGTGTAGGGATCGAGGTCAATGGTGAGATCTTTTGCGTAGGTAAAAGAACGAGAGAGGGGAGAGATGGCCTCAGGATTTTTGAGTGAGGCCTGATCGTTGAGTCTTGCAGTGATAGTGTGGAGGGTCGCGGTGGCGCGCTCGGGAGCAGCTTTGCCCAGGAAGCGGACGAGAAGGGCGCTGCGGTTGCCACGGTAGTTGACAGCCTTGATGACGATGTGGCGATTGTCGTCGCTGGCGGTGGCGATGGCGTCGACGGAGTCGGACAGCCAGCCGGTAGGAATTTGGGTGGAGATTTTGTCGAAGAGGAGCTTGCGGTCGGGGACGTCCTGCACGGCACCGGTAGCAGAGGCTAAGTAACGCGGAGCGAAGTACTGGCGGAATAGTTTTTCGACGACGTAACTGCCGCCGGGGAACCAGGAGACGTGGTCGTGGTAGATGGCTGAGGTCCACTTGGGGTCGTCGGTAGTGTTGCGCAGGAGCAGGGCTGGACAGGTCATGGTGAGGCCGGGGCTAAGCTCCTCGTACATGATGAGGCTGCCGGCGGCGTGGAGGCCGGCACGCCAATCGTAGGTGTGCTGCAGGCTCCATTCGAGGACGGCTACTTCAATCTTCGGGTGCTCGGAAGCTCGAATGTAGTCGCAGAGTTTGGAGAGGTAGCCACGGATGCGGTCGATGCCGGAGGCGAAGTTGTCGGGTTCGTACTCATAGTTGTGGCAGCCGAGGATGTCGAAGTTATCGCCCGCGATGTCGATGACCTTTTCGCTCCAGTCCATGTCGCTGGAGCGTTTTTGGCCGCAGGCCACGATGCGGGCGTTAGGAACAATGGCGCGAAGGCGGCTGCCGTAGAGATTGACGATTCCAGCGTAAGACTCGGGCGTGAAACCGTTGTTCATCGGCTCGTTGTCGATCTGGAAATAGCGGACGTTATAGGGTTCAGGATGGCCGTTCTGTGCGCGTAGGCGGCCCCACTCGGTGGAGGCTGAGTCGTTGAGGTAATGGACCCAGCTCATCGCGTAGTCGAGATCCTCGGGCTCGGTGGTCGGAGCGGCGAGGACGATGAGAGGTTCGCAGTTGAGGCGCTTGCACAGGCCGAGAAACTCGTCGGTCCCGAATCCGGCGTAGTCGGAGTAGTTGCCCCAGTAAACGTTAGGGTGATAGCCGCGGGCAGCATAGGGGCCGATGGCTTCTTTCCACTTGTAGGTGGAGGCAAAGGAGCCGCCGGGCCAGCGGATGAAGGAGGGCTCCAGACCGCGGATGGCGTCAAGAAGGTCGGGACGGAGCATGCCGTCGTAGCGTGCATCGGAACGCATGAGAGAGACGAAGTCGATAAGGAGGGTGCCATGTCCGGAGGCGATGATCTCAATTGAAGCCAGGGTGTCGCGGACCTGGCTGGTGAACGAGAATGCGAGCTCCTGCCATTCGGTTCCAGTCGGCGCGAGCGGAATAAAAGCGATGACGTTTCCAGTGGAGCTGAGGATGCGCAGGGTCAGCTTTGGGGCAGCCTTTTCTCTCTTGACCCAGAGGGAGCCTGCGTATTCGGTATCGGCCTCAAGGAAGATGCGTCCTTGCCTGATACCTGCATCTCCTCCGGTGGCTCGGAGGCGGACGCTCTTCTTGCCATTCTGGAACTCAAGCTCGGCGACTTCGACATCGCCACGCTTCGAGAGGGGTTCCCAATAAGTCTGGAAGTCCGGACCTTCGAAACCCGCGCCACGGATCTGTTCGGCAAAGAGACCGTCTTCGACGGAGTGATAGATGTGCTCCAGGAATTGACCATAGATGCGTTTATCGATGGGAACGGACGCGCGGTCCGTGTCGACCAGGAGGACGGCAACATGGGGCTCTTCTGCGGCAACGCTCGCAATAAACGAAGCGGAAGAAAGTGAAGCGGTCGCGGCGGCAGCGGTTGAGTGGATGAGGAAGTTCCGTCGGTTCATGCCAGGCGGAGTCCTCGGCTTGCTATGGCTGAAAGACTAGCATCGTCGAACTTCGCAATCTGCTCGACGGACAGCACAATTCTGTTGACTACCCCGCTGCCGCCACACTTCACACGGTCAGGCCGCCAAGGCCGCATTGGCGACGTCAAGGATGATTTCGAATGGATCACGCCAATAGGATAATGCGGGCTTCTCCATCGCGATCATCCGCCATACGGCATTGGTTACGGTAGCAGACGGCGATAGATCTGGTTTGACTTGGATTCTGGAGGCATTGTCGCCAATCCGGACAGAACCCATTTTTTGGGGTAATGTCCGGTTGACGGTCATCCAGGCACAATCACTGGATCCTCCGAATTTCAAGCGCGGAGACGATCTCCGCTACACATTCCAGAATGATCCGTGCTTGAGCGGAGGCCGACAGCCTTGACACCAGAGCATGGCGTCTTATACATGTATGGCTCACCCAAAAAAGGAGAAAGAATTATGCGAATGTTGCTTAGAGTCTCTATCCCCGTGGAAACCGGCAATGCCGCCGCCAAAGATGGAACCCTGGGTTCCACGATCGAGGGCATACTGGCCGATCTCAAACCGGAAGCGGCCTATTTCCTTGCGGACGACAACGGCAATCGGTCGGGCTCCATCGTTTTCGACATGAAGGACACAGCACAGATTCCGGCGATCGCTGAACCTTGGTTCCTCGCGTTTAACGCAAAGGTTTCTTTGCGGCCCGTCATGAATCCTCAAGATCTTGCCAAAGCCGGGCCATCGATTGGCAAGGCTGCAAAGAGATACGGGAAGTAGACACTCTCTAGGTCGCCGGGGCCACAATGAGATCTGCCGTGCCCCGCGCCTGCGCCCGCTGGTGCGGAGGTGGTAGTGTGCCGGGAAGCGAGATTACGGGACACCGAAGCCAACCTCAATTGTCCAGTCGCGGTTGAACTGTCGCCCTTCCGGTCGACCTTCCGGTATTTACTCTTTCGATCTCAGGTTGGGCGGTGATCCAGGAACAATTCGCACAGAATTCACTTCACGAGAGCGGCGATCTTTCATCAACGGCCTGAGTAGCCTGCCCTGGCCAGCGAAAAATCCCGCGCTGCCATCGTCCGTCTTGCTATTCTCCAGGCGAACCTGTTCGAGATGTTCGCGGCCGCACCGAAGGTCCGCACCCCGATTTGGAACCCCCATTCGATCCATCATCCGACGTGTTCCACCAGCAAACTTAAGCTGGCGGAACACGCCGCAGAGGTCAATGAGGCATGACTGCGCGGTGGTGCGCTACGCTGGCTCCACGCTGCCCATCCGCACAAAGGCGATGAGTACCTTCTTGTCACCCGATTGGCTTTGACTCTCCCGCTACTTCGGCTGCCCCACCATGTCGTCAACCGTAAACAGCTTCCTCGACACAATGGTGCGCAGTTTCTCGATTCTCTCCATGGTTGTCCCAAATTCCATGTCGGGATGTGCCTTCTTGAAATGCTCCACGACATGAGCGTTTCCCGCAAAGACGGCATCCCAGCTCGGGTAGACGTCCACGGTTACAGCCTGAAACGGCAGGTCGGTGCCGCCGGGCAATACCTGCACATTCACCGACCAGCCGCTGGTCACGCCGGCCTGCACCATCGACTCTGCCATCGGCTGCCAGACTTCTTTCTCCAGCTTGAGCCAATCCCCGATGTCTGAAACCTTCATGTAATTGACCATGAAGTAGTCGCCCTTTTTCATGGTACCGACTGAGATCTGGTTCTGAAACAGGTCGTTTGAAACCAGCTCAGTGAGCGAGCTGCGATGGTCAACAAACTCCTGTGCGCTCATGGTGAGCCCGGCCTTTTTGAGCAGGGCGTCGATCTCGTCGAGCCCTCCAGGTTTTGGCGGCGCTCCGGGGTAGAGAGCAATGCTCAGACAGTCGCACTCTGCCGACGTGCCCTGAGGGATGACAGAGTGCAGCAGGAACCACGTGGTGATGGCCCCGGAGTCCACTCTGGCCTGTTGAAACGCGTGGCCATCTGTCGCCATCCATTTGTGGAATTCGGCGGATTTTCCCGGCTGGATCTTGATACAGGCAACGCTGTGAAAGCCGCTCGGGGCTTGCTGGGCAAGCAGAGTAGCGGAGAATGCCGCGGCGATCGCGACACTGAGAAACAGACGGGGAATATTCATGTCGACCTCTTTCTTTCTTGGTCTCTGACTGGCCGGGAGCAAAATCGCGGCCTACAGTTTCGAGTACCGGCCACAGCATACTATCGCTAAGTAACCTTGTGGAATGTTTATCTTTCCTTGCACTTAGGGGCGATTGGTTCTGGCGGATGGCCCACCCTTGAACCAGTCACAAACGCGCGGGTAGCCCACATCTCGATTTCCCACCACAACAATGGGTGCCCCAGATCCGGAGTCCCCACGTACAGGTCGTTGTCCGCGGGGTGGAGATCTCTCCTTGGAGACCTGGGAATGCATAATGTCCGGGTTGGCGGTCAATCACCCGGAAGTCTGTCGCTGAGTGCTTTGGCGATAATTCGCTTATCCACTCGCAAGATCCAAATAACCATATCGGCCGGCTTTCAGCGCTTGCAAATAGGAGGTGGGTTTGATCACCGATCCGGCCCCGCGACTCCTTAAGGTCTGTGAGAAAGTTACCACGGCAATTCAACTTCGCACCCCCTAGAGCCACCTGTTTGTGGTCCTTGACGAATCGATCTCGGACATTTTGATTTCCTCATGGAACTTTTTCATGACTCATATCGTATTCCGATACGAGAGTGAGATATGAGCTCTAAACGGACCGATCTTTTGCGGGGCACGCTGGACCTGTTGATCCTTAAAGCATTGGCACTGGAGCCATTGCACGGGGTCGGCATCTCCCGGCGTATTACACAAATCACTACCGGAGCCTTCGAGGTGAGCTTCGGCTCGCTGTTTCCTTCGTTGCACCGCATGGAGGAGAAAGGCTGGGTTGAGGCCGAATGGCGCGCGTCAGAGAACAATCGCCGGGCCAAGTACTATCGGTTGACTGCAACCGGCCGCGCGCAATTGAAGGCTGAAGAGCGGGAGTGGAACCAGGTGGTCAAGATCATGAGGGCAGCGGTGGAATCCGCCTGAACCGCGAGGAGCACAATCATGACAGGTCGAATCGTCAGCATATTCCGGAATCTCCTGCGCAAGCACCGAGTAGAGCAGGCGCTGGATGATGAACTGCAATCCTCAGTGGAGTTATTGACCGAGGAGAAGATGAAAGAGGGCTTTTCGACTTCAGAAGCACGCCGACGCGCATTAATTGAGTTGGGAGGCGTCGAGCAGGTGAGAGTGAAAGTTCACGAGATACGGGCGGGGCGCCTGCTGGAGGATCTCGTAGCAGATCTGCGCTTTACTCTGCGCCAGTTGCGCGGTT
>Ga0316363_10004071_pt1 | contig 10164 bp, 6 predicted proteins | sample Sb_taG_3_FD_200459 | JGI IMG/M metagenome (GOLD analysis project Ga0316363, IMG submission 200459) | Peat soil microbial communities from Weissenstadt, Germany - Sb_50d_a_PC metaG (v2) (version 2) | ecosystem: Environmental > Terrestrial > Soil > Wetlands > Peat | place: Germany: Weissenstadt...
CGCGAATCTGCGTTTCAATTTCGGCGGCGTGAGATCGGACGTAAGCCCATGCGTTTACCAGATCGTCCGCCCGCAACGTGGGATATGCCGCAAGCAGAGTCTGCTGACTGGCTCCGAGGCGTCGCGCCTGTTCCAGGAGCCATACGGGTATCCGCGTCCTGACAATACAGGGTTCGCCTCCGCATACATCCGGCCGGGAATCGATACCGGGAAACGCTTCAGCCAGTTGCTGGACCACCAGTTTCAAGACCTGGGCTCGCTCTCCGGGCGACAACATGGGGAGCAGTTTCTCGATATCGCTCAAGCCTGCCCTTCGCTTCGATTGTCGCTGATGGCGAACGGCAATGCCACTGGGTGGAGGGGAAGTTGGCTCCACAACCGCAATCCGGGAAGTGTCGGGCTAATCCTGAAGTGAACCGTACTGTGTTTACCGGCCTTCGCGCGCCCGCTGCTGGTACACGGCGCTGGCCTGTTCGAAGGCTGCGATGGAAGACTTCCTGTCCTCGGCGCTGGCGAACCGCGCATCCGCTTTCAGCCAGTCGATGGCGTGCTGCAGGTAGCCAACATAGTATTGCGCGTCGTCCCAACTCCGCACCGGCTTGCCGTCGACAGTGGCATAGACGGGCGACGTGTGGGCGAAGACGTTCTCCGGCCGCCGCGTTCCGTACAGGCTGCTGAACAGAGTCCCTTCGCCGCGGTGGATTTCGCTGAAATTCACGGCCGGATACCGCCCCAGGTCCTCCATGGCGCGCGCCGCGATCCAGCAACTTCCGCGAAGGGGATACTCCAGCCGGATCTCTGCTGTGTGGCGCGGACCGCTCGGTGACGCCGCGGCGATCACCTCGCCGTTGCGCACGATTTCCAGTTTGTCGTAAGGCAGTTGCGATTCCGCGCGCGCGAGAATCTCGAGCGCCCGGTCCTTCCCGGAAGCCAGCGCGAGGTGCGCGCCCGGCCCCTGCCGGTTCACCGTGAACGTCATGATGGGATTGTTGCTCACGAACGTGCGGCCCCGTTTCAGTGCATCCACCCAATTCCGATAATTGAACTCGCCCTCCACGTTGGCGTAGACGCGGTTCGCTCCCACGGTCACGAACGTAGTCATTTTATCCGTGCCTGCGGTGGCCGCCAACCGGAAGCCGCAGTTCAGATACCGGTACCACATCCGCAGCCCGCTGTTGGCGCCCATTTCCGGCACCTGTTGGCGGACGAATACCGGCAATTCCCGCGGCTCCAGCACGCACAGAATCTCCAGGCCATCCAGCTTCTCCAGGGCCACGTCCAGCGGGCTTTCCAGCGCGGGCATGCTGGGGAAATGCGCCCACGAGACATAACCGCCCTGAGCGTGTACGCGGTCGCAGACCTGCGCGTGCAGTGGATACGCATCGGGTTGAAGGGTCGCCACCGGCTCGATCAGTTGCTTCAGGTTCAGCAGGCACATGTGGCCGAAGTGATTGCTGCGAAACTCCTGGTTGACGTAAATCAGACTCTTGCCGCTCGAATAAGCGTTCAGTTTGCCTTCGAACTCCGCCCGATCCCGGGTGAAATCGGAGGTCAGGATGTTGGCGACGTTCAGGTCCTCGGCATCCATCTCGAGCCGGCATGTCTTGGGAGCGATGTGATGAATATGGATATCGCCGCTATACCATCCCCGATCCGCGGCTGCCGACCAGCGGGAGAGCGGAATCGTGAACATGCCGTCGCGGGTCAGCGCGGCACTCAAGTCGCCACCCGCGATGCCATACTCGTAACCCTTCAGGACCTGGTACTGCAGAGGCAGCCGCCGCGGGTCCACCCGGAACTCGCCGTCAACATAGGAATAACGCCGTCCCTGGAAGCGCACGTCTCCTTCCTGCGCGTCCTCGGCAAGGGCGGGCGCATGCCCCAGGGGTACCACTTCATTGGAATGCTCATCCACGAGGCGCACGCGGGCCGGAACCGGCCGTCCTGACTCCCGGTCGATCACCCGGCAGACGACAGGTTGTCCGGATGCCCCTGTCTGCGCGCGGGCCGGTTTGGCGATCTTTGCGGCGGCGACAGCCCCAAGGAAACCGCGCCGGCTGAAATTCAAATGGAAGTGGGCTCGGTCGTGTGTCATGGCCACAAGCATATCTCCGAGAGGCCGTCGAAGCGAACCGCAGGGACATTCGGAGCGGGTTCGGGCAGAATGTTCCGGCACGAGGTTGTACTATTGAGTTTTCGTCCGTTGATCGGCCAATCGGGACGTCACCAATAAAATGAGCGAAGCGATTGAAATCACGTCGATTGGCCGGTCAATCGGAAAGATGTTGCGCTGCTGCCGATGCTGCCGATGCTGCCGGCCTGTACCGCCGCGGCCTCCGACCACCTGGCGATCCAGGGAAAAAGCGGACCCGCCGGGGTGGGGATTGGCTCTCCGACAACCGGAAGTTCGACCTGGGAGCCGAAGCCGACGCGACGACAGGCAGTGATGCGACCGCGTGGCGCCGATCGAGATCGACGGGTCAAAAACGTACCGGGCAAGACGGCGCCCACATCGCGCCGTTGGTCGCGTGATCGCGTCACGTAGTGCGGATAGAAAACGCCTCGTCGGCGGCGTACTAGACGTGCGCGGCCACGAGGTGTCGGCGCACCGGCCGTAGTCTTTCTGGTGGGATTGTTCGCCAGAGGATGTCGTTCTTGCGAAAGGTCTCGGTCACGTCCTGTTGGAGCATGTTACGGAGAGCCCGCTCGTGGATGCTGCTGACAGAACGGTTGATCCGGAAGACGCAACCGTCGATGATATGCGCGCCACGAACTGACCGCGAGCACGTCCGCTCCCGAACGTGGCGGTCGAGGCAGGCGCGGGAGCCTGGTGCTTTCCTGAGGGTCGCCCTCGGCTGGCCCAGCGGTCGGCACAAGCGCCATGAACCTTGTGTAACCTGCCACTAAAATTTGGCAGCTCGTAACATAATGGAACTCTGGACGCCTCGCTGCGCTCCAGGAAGGAGGAATAACCATGGAAAGACGTCAATTTCTGGGTCGCGCGGTGGCGGGAGGCCTGGCGCTGGGCGGCGCCGCGGCGCTGCCGCAACCGGCCGCGGCGCAAGGGCAGAGCTCGAATCTGCCACCTGGAACCACGCCGTCGGCCTACTCCGTCCCCAGGGCCCCCGGCAGCGCGCTGCTCACGCCGGACTACCACACGTACGCGGACAACCTCGTCATCGAGCGCAACCAACCCGGCAAACCGCACCGGGGCAAGGTGCTGGCCGCCTTCCAGGCCCACTCGGACGACATCACCCTGTTCTGCTCGGGCACGGTCGCCAAGCTCATCGACGAGGGCTACACCGGCTACCTCATCCGCGTGTCCAATGACGAGAAGGCCGGCAGGACCGTGGGAAGCGGGGTCGTGCAGAACGAGATCGACAACCAGGAGGCGGCCAAGGCGCTCGGCTGCAAGCCGTTCTCTTTCTACTATCGGAACCACCGTATGGACGACTGCGCGATCATCGAGATCCGCCAGCGTTTGATCTTCCTGCTGCGGTTGCTCCAGGTGGACACGGTATTCGTCATGGACCCCTATGACCACTACGACGAAAACCCCGATCACCTGGTGGTCGGCAAGGCGGTGGAAACAGCCTGCTGGATGGCCACCCCTGGCGGCGGCCGGGAGTATCCCGAGCAACTCAAGGCCGGGTTGAAGCCAGGGCGTGTGCGCGAAAAGTATTACCACTCCCGGGCGCCCGAAGGCCACAACCTGGTGAATCGCGTGGTGGATATCAGCTCGTATATCGATGTCAAGGTGCGCGCGAACGTGGCCAATAAGGGAAAGGGCCCGGCCGGCGATTCCGGGGCGCGCCTGCGGCAGGAACTGGCGAGGCAGGGCAAGAGGCTGCCTCTGCTGGGCAACGACGACGACACCGCCAATTTCCAGTACACGAAGCATTTCCTCATGGAGGATTTTCGGACGTTGGGCCGCCGGTTCGGCGTGGAATACGCCGAGACCTTCCGGTATATCGGTCCGGAACCCGACTACCTTCCGAGCATTCGCAAATACGTCGACGACCACGCGGTCGGCATGTAACCGGAATCAGGAGACAAACGATGGATCCACACAACAGTTTGATCAACCCCACCCTCGACGGTGAAGCTTTTGAGAGCGCCGCGGCGCCCCAGGCCGATGCCGGGGAAGTCGTCATTGTGAAGGACCAGCAGGGGCAGCCCCACCAAGGCAAGGTCTTCGCGGCCATTCATGCCCATCTCGACGATATCCCCTACTACGCCTCGGGACTATGCGCGAAACTGATGCGAGAGGGCTACACAGGCTATATCATTCGCACGAGCAACGACGAACGATCGGGCGGACACAGCACCGCCGAAAACATTTTGAGCAACGAGCAAGACCACTCCCGGATGGCTGCGGCTCTCGGGTTCAAGGATGTGTTCGACCTCTACTACCAGAACCACGACATGAACGGTATCTCCTGCATCGACCTTCGCGGCCGGCTGATTCTCATCTTCCGGATGCTCAAGGTGGATACCATCATCTCCTTCAACCCGTGGGGGCAAGGGGAGGAGAACCCCGACCACTGGGTGACCGGGCGCGCCGTGGAAGAGGCCTGCTGGATGGCAGGGATGCCCAACGATTTCCACGAGCACCTGTTAGCAGGTATTCAGCCACATGCGGCGACCGAGCGGTATTACTTTTATGCCCGGCCCGGTCAGCCGTTTAACCGCGTGGTCGATATCGGTGCTCACATCGAGACCAAGATCGACGCGGTCGTGGAGTGCAAGTCCCAGGGCGATGGCAATCGCGGCTCGCTGGTGCGGGCACAACTGGCACGGCAGGGAAAGCGCCTGCCGCTCCTGGGCGACGATGACCGCAGCGCCGACCGTGCCTATGTGCGCCAGTTTCTTCTCGACAACGACCGGGAGTACGGCAAGCCGCACAATCTCCAGTATGCGGAACGTTTCTATTACATCGATCAGCGGGGGCCATCGAAGTCGAAGGCGGACGAGTACATCGAAAACAACGCCGTGCGCCTATGATACATACCGGTTCGACTCATTTCTGCAAGGTGGTGAAACTGCGGATCGCGGTCTCTTAGGTTCAGCTATCGACCGGAAGCCGGAGGCTGCTGCGGAGAGTCCGCTCGTCGACACTGCCGCCAGAACGACCGTGGAGCCCCTCGAAGAATCCGTCGTGCGCACGGGCTTGCCGGTTGTGCCGGCGCCTGTCGTGGTGGGCGACACGTTGCCGGGGTGGTTCGTGACGTTATTGGCTGACGACGCTCGGTTGCATTCCTGGTGGGCTTTTTGGGACTAGAAAGAGGGAAGTCCGGCGTGAATCAGAACGTAGCGTGAGACAAAAGAGCAAAAGCTTCCCAAAACAGACTCGTCCAATGTATGTTGGTCCGATGTATAATCGACCACAACCAGGCAAACCAGAAGGACAGAGGAACGCCTGGTTGAAGGGGGGTTTGGGCGATATGAAAGGCAAGATCTGCGCTATGGCTGTGGTCCTGATATGGACTGCGGCAGGTCTTTGGGGGCAAGGCGATCGCGGAATCATTACCGGCACCGTGAAAGATGCGAGCGGGGCAATCGTTCCCGCCGCGCAGGTGACGGCAATCCACCTTGCCACCAATACAAACTACAAAACCAACACGACAGCCTCGGGAGACTTCACCGTGCCGGCGGTGCCGGTGGGCGATTACCGGGTGAGAGTCGAAATTGCGGGCTTCAAAACGCACATTGCAGATAACATTGTGGTGGCGGCCGGTGAGACGGTGAAGTTGGATGTGGCGCTGGAACTGGGCACCACCCAGCAGACTGTCGAAGTCAGCGCCAATTCACAGGTGTTGCAGACCGAAACGGCCCGCGTGGCTTCGGAGGTATCCAACCGGATGGTGAACGATCTGCCGATGGTCGTAAACGGCGCGGTGCGCAGCCCCTTCGATCTGGCATCTACCACGCCCGAAGCGCAGGGCAGCGGGGACACCAGCCTGCGGATCGGCGGAGGGCGGATTGGGGCTTACGGCATGACCCTGGACGGCACCGCGGCCACGGTCGCGCGTCCAGACGCCCAGGTGAGCTGGTCGTCAATCAACGCCCCCTCGGTCGAGGCCCTCACGGAATTCAGCGTGGAGTCCGGCGGATTCAAGGCCGAGACGGGGCACGCTTCCGGCGGCACTATCAGCTTCGTTTCCAAATCGGGCACCAACGACCTTCATGGGGATGCATACGAGTTTCTGCGCAACCAGGACCTGGACGCCAAGGGCTTTTTCGGGGCCACCAAGCCCGTTTACAAACAGAACGACTTCGGCGCTACCCTGGGCGGGCCGGTGTGGCTTCCCAAAATATATCACGGCCGCAACCGGACCTTCTTCTTCTTCTCCTATGAGGGTTTCCGCAACCGCGTGGGGGCCTCTAACACACCCTATTCCGTGCCGCCGCCGGAATTCTTCACCGGCGACCTGCACAATTGGGTGAACTCGAGCGGCAAGATGATCCCGATCTACGATCCGTCGACCACCACGCTGCAGAACGGCACGTATGTGAGGACGCCGTTTCCCAACAACCAGGTTCCGCAGGCAGAATTCGATCCTGTGGCGAAGGCGATTGCGACCTACATACAGCCGTACGTAAAGCCGACCCTTCCGGGACTTGTCCCCGGCACCTCGGCGTACGTCCGCAACAACGCTATTTCTACCGGCACTGCCCAGAACCCGAACAACAAGTTCAGCATCAAGGCCGACCAGGTGATCACCTCGAAGCAGAAGCTCGCGTTCCTGTTCAGCCGCACGCGGGAACAGGACCTGGGTTGTGGCAACTCGACTTGCACCCTGCCTTTTCCGTTTTCGGGCAATCCCGGGTACAACCGCTCGGACGTTTATCGCCTCAGCTACGACTACACGCTCTCCCCAACCTTGCTGAACCGCTTCTACGGGGGCGGTAACATCTGGCGGCAGAATCACGGGTCGTATACCACCTATTCCGGTGCGCCGCAGGCCGACGGAATTCCCACCCAGTCAACCGACTGGAAAAGCAAGGGGATTTGCATACCCAACTGGCCCAACTGCGGCTTCGCCTTTCCCATAGAGAACTTTTCCAACTTTCAAAGTTGGGGTGTGGGCGCCCCGAACGGTTCGGACAATCTTGTCGTCGAATTGCGGGACGACATGACCAAGGTCCACGGCGGACACACGTTCAAGTGGGGCTACTATTACAACAACACCCACTATAATGGCTTCGGGCTGACGTACACCGCCGGATATTCCACCTTCTCCTATCTCAATACCGCCGTCCCGCTGGACACCAGCCAGGCAACCGGAAGCGATTTCGCGTCGTTCCTGCTGGGCCAGGCGTCCGCCTACAACCTCGATACCGTGCGGTACATTGCCGGCCAGTACCGTACTCACCAGATGTACGTTCAGGACGACTGGCGCGTTTCGTCGCGCCTGACGGTGAACCTGGGCATACGGTATGAGATCAACCTGGCGCCGATATACGGAAACGACATTCTCAGCAATTTCAGTCCGACCACGCCGAACCCCGGCGCAGGCGGACTGTTGGGCGCGCTGGTATTCGCGGGCTACGGTCCGGGAAGGCAGAATACCCATACCTTGACGTCGAACTGGTATGGCGGCATTGGACCGCGGCTTGGTTTCGCTTATGCCGTGGACAGCAAGACTACGATTCGGGGCGCGGCCACCCGCAGCTATGGACCAGTGATCAACCCTCTGGGCTCCACGCATTACCTAGGTTTCGTGCAGCAGATTACGGCCAGCGACACCAGCCAGGGCCTGACCCCGCTGTTCACTTTGGCGCAGGGCGCACCCTACTGGGCGCCGGTGCCGGACATCGACCCCTCGGTCTCCAACGGCAACAGCAACGTCCCCTACTACAACGGAAATACCGCGACCCGAGGGTCGGGTGAGCTGACCTACGCGTTGAACGTGCAACGCCAGATTGGAAGCAGCATGGTCGCGGAAGTCGGCTACCTGGCCACGCTGGCAAGCGACATTCAGTCGTCATTGCTGGCGCTGGACGGGCTCCAATACCGCAGCCTGCCGGCCAGCCTCAATCCCTTCACCGCCGCGGGCCGAACCCTCTTGAACTCGCCGATCACTTCGGCGGCCGCCGTGGCCGCCGGAATCACCCCGCCTTATCCGTTATTTACCCAGAACTTCGGCTCCGGGGCGACGGTTGCCCAGGCCCTGAGGCCTTACCCCATGTACGGCCGGGTCGATACGATTAGTGGCGGCGGCGACCGGCTGGGCCATTCCACCTACCACTCCATGGCGCTGAAGTTCTCGAAGCGCTATTCGGCGGGCCTCACCGTGCAAGGGTCCTACAACCTTTCGAAGCTGCTGACCGACTCGGACGGCTATAGTTCGACGCCAACCGCGATGGACGCCGTTTACAACCTCAGGCTGGAAAAGTCCATCGGGGCTTACGACCAGACGCACAACGTGAAGCTGACGTACGTGTACGAGATGCCCTTCGGGAAAGGGAAGAAGTTTCTTAGCAAAAGTGGCGTGGGTTCCGCAGTCCTGGGCGGCTGGCGCCTTTCCGGCATTCAGCAATACGCGAGCGGAACGCCGGTCTCCCTGGGTACGACCGTAAGCTTCCCCATTTTCGGCGGAACCAACCGGCCCACGGTGCCGACCTATGACAACTGGCGCGCGCCCTACACCGGAAAGTTCGATCCCTTCGCGGACAGCTTCCTCCAGCCCCCGTCGTTCTTCGGCCCGCAGCCGACCACCCAGTTCGGCAATGAGACCCGTTACAATCCCAAGCTGCGCTATTTGCCGAATTTCAACGAGAACGTGTCGCTGGCCCGGAGCATCAATCTCAAGGGCGAGCAGAAGCGTCTGGAATTCCGTTGGGAGGCGTTCAACCTGCCGAACCGGACCATCTTTGGTCCCTTGAGCGGCGCCACTACTCTGCAAAACAACAACTTCGGCAAGTGGCAAGCGCAGTCGAACTCCGCACGCCGCATGCAGGTCTCGCTGAAGTTGTACTGGTAGTTCTTATCGGCCCGTAAGCGCGGACGCAACATTAACTAATCACAAATGATCGTTTAACTGTCAGAATCGTCTTCGCCACAGCTTTGATCGCGAAAACGTGCAAGGCCCTCGCGCCCCCAGCAGGAAGAAGCATTTGATGTTTTGGAGAACGGTAGCCAACGGCGCCTCAATTTGTTACAGTTCCGATCAGGAGGAATCGCTGTAGTCGTAACTATAACATTATGAGACCGCTCCTCTTCCGCTCTGATGAACTGCGCACGCTTCTGCTGCACTGCCAGATCGCCACCCTCGACGAGCTGAAGCACGCCCTTGGTACCCCGGTCGATGTCACCATCTTCCGCTAGCTCAAACCGCTGGATTACCTCACCAGCTACTCCCATCGCGGCCGATACTATACCCTGCGCGAAATCGATGTTTTGACGACCATGGACTGTGGTCACAGGCAGACGTCTGGTTCTCTCGTTTCGGCACGCTGCTAGCGCTAGGCACAGCCGAAATGTTCGTCAATCGTTCCCCGCGCGGATATTTCGCCGATGAACTGGCGCGTGCCTTGCACGTCGAAGTGCAGGACGCACTACGTCAGTTGACTCAGCAGCGCCGCGTGACGCGCGAGATCGTTTCGGGTCTGTATCTAGCAGCGCCGTTTGTATGCGGTCTGGAGTCGCTCAAACTGGGCCGTGGCGGCGATCGTCAACTGGCCGACTTCCTCGACCTCGATCCCCACACCGTGGCTCGCGGACGACAACAGTTGTTAGCGCAGGACGTGGAAGTGGACCGCGCACGTAGGACCGGCGGCGGGCGCAAGCCGGTGGAAAAAAAACGCCCGAAATAATCGAGGCCATCGAGATTCTTCTGGAACACGACACCGCCGGCGATCCCATCATGGGGCTGAAGTGGACCCGCAAGACGACCGAGAAGATCGCCGCAGTTCTTCAGGAGGTTGGCATTCCGGTCTCGGCTAATACGGTCGCTCGCCTTTTGTACCAAATGGATTTCTCTCAGCGCGTCAACCGCAAGCAGATCGCCACCAATTCCAAGTCCCTACCGCGATCAGCAATTCCAGCAGATTTGCTCGCTGCGGACTCGCTTCCAGCGACAAGATCTTCCGATCATCAGCGTCGACAGCAAGAAGCGCGAACTGATCGGCAATTTCAAGAACGCCGGAGCCAAATGGGAT
>Ga0316363_10004080_pt1 | contig 10153 bp, 7 predicted proteins | sample Sb_taG_3_FD_200459 | JGI IMG/M metagenome (GOLD analysis project Ga0316363, IMG submission 200459) | Peat soil microbial communities from Weissenstadt, Germany - Sb_50d_a_PC metaG (v2) (version 2) | ecosystem: Environmental > Terrestrial > Soil > Wetlands > Peat | place: Germany: Weissenstadt...
CCAAGCCCGCCCGACACGATCATGTGCCGCTCGTCCTCGACGATATGGCCATAGGCAAAACGCGCGCCGTATCGCGACGGTACGAAGTGCGGCCAGAGCAGCGGCAGGCGGATCTGTCCGCCATGCGTGTGGCCGGCCAACGTCAGCGCGACGCGCGGCGGGATTTTTGGAAAAATATCGGGCTCGTGGGCCAGCAGCAGCACCGGATCGTCGGTTTGGATTTGTGCGAGCGTGCCCGGCAAATCATCGACGCCGCGAAACTTGCCGTAACCCAGCCGATAGGCGAGTTGATCGCCAAGCCCCGCCAGCCAGAACCGCTGCCCCGCCGCGCCGAGCAGCACCGCGTCGTTTTCGAGAATGGGAATGCGGACATCGTCGAGCGCGCGGCGCACGCCTGCAAGGTCATGCCACCAGTCGTGATTGCCGAGGATCGCCCAGGTTCCGAGCGGAGCTTTGAGCCGCGCCAATTCGCCGGCCCAGATTTCATCGGCAACCGGCTCGGTCTTGAACCGGTACCACGCTTTGAAATCTCCGAGCAGGACGACGAGATCGGGCTGCAACGTGCCGGCGACGTCGACGACCCGGCGGATATGCGGCAGCGTCATATCGGGGCCGCCGGCATGGAGGTCGGCGATCACCGTGATGGAAAGTTTGCGGTCCGCGGGCCAGCCCGGCGAGTTCAGCGCGTAGCGCGTGACGACAAGGCCGAACGGCTCGATGGCGCCGGCATAGACGCCGGTCGCGGCCACGGGCAGGCCGAGCACGCCTGCAGCCACCGCGAGGAAACGGCGCCGCGTCAGGCCTGGCTGCGCCAGAGGCCGCGCCATGCCGTTCGGTGCACTTATATCCATTTCGGCCATTGCCGCCTCATAGCGCCGAGCGATGAACGAAATGTTCACGCCGGCAGCAATGCAGTTCCGGATTCTTCACGACTGCGCGATCCGCTCGCGCGCGACCCAATCCAGCGTCTTGTCGAACGCGCGGGCGAGCCGGTCGAACAATTCGTCGATTTCCGGCACGCTGATAATGAGCGGCGGCGACAGCGTCAAAACGTCGCCCAGCACCGAGCGCACGATCAGTCCTTCGGCTTCGGCGAACTGCACGGTCCGCGCGCCGACGCCGTGCTGCGGCATGAAAGAGCGCTTGCTTGTCTTGTCGGCGACCAGCTCCACCCCGCCGATCAAGCCAAGCCCGCGCGCCTCGCCGACCAGGGGATGCTCGCCGAGCGCCTGCAGTCTTGCCTGGAATCGCGGCGCGCGTTCGGCGGCGTTCTCGATGATGCGATCGCGCGCGTAAATCTCGATCGCCTTGAGCGCAACCGCGGCGGAGACCGGATGGCCGCCATAGGTGAAGCCGTGGCCGAACACGCCGATCTTCTTGCTTTCGGCGAGAAGCGCCTGGTACATCGCCTCCGGAATCATGACGCCGGCGATCGGCAGATAGGCCGACGACAGCGCCTTGGCGATCGAGATCGAGTGCGGGCGGAAGCCGAGTTTTTCGCAGCCGAACCTGGTGCCGAGGCGGCCGAACCCGCAGATCACTTCATCGCTGATCATGAACACGTCATGCTTGGCGCAGACCGCCATGATTTTCTCGAAATAGGTTTGAGGCGGGACGATCACCCCGCCGGCGCCCATCACCGGCTCGGCGATGAAGGCCGCGACCGTGTCCGGTCCCTCCTTGACGATGAGCGCGTCGAGCTCGGCGGCGAGCCGCGTGGCGAAGTCCTCTTCGCTCTCGCCGTCCTTTCCGAAGCGATAGTGATGCGGGCAGCTGGTATGTAGGAAGCCCGGCAGCGGCAGGTCGAAGTCGCGATGATTGGCGGGAAGCCCGGTCAACGAAGCCGCCACAACGGTGACGCCGTGATAGGCCTTGATGCGGCTGACGATCTTTTTCTTCTTCGGCCGGCCGAGCGCATTGTTGAGATACCAGACCAGCTTGACCTGGCTGTCGTTTGCTTCCGATCCGGAATTGCAGAAGAACACTTTGGAGATCGGCACCGGCGCGATCTCCTTGAGCTTTTCGGCGAGCTCGATCGCCGGATCGTGGCTTCGGCCGGTGAACAGGTGCGCAAACGAGAGCTTGCGCATCTGCGCGGTCGCGGCCTCGACCAATTCCTCGTTGCCGTAACCGAGCGCCGTGCACCATAGCCCGGCCATGCCCTCGATATAGGCTTTGCCGTCGGTGTCGTAGACGTAGATGCCTTGCCCGCGCTCGATGATCAGCGGGCCGGTCTCGCGGAAGCTCGCGAGATTGATATAGGGATGCACCAGCGTTTCGACATCGCGGGTGGCGAGATTGCTGAGCGGAGGCATCTGGTCCCTTCGGCGTTTCTCTAGCGTTGCTTCGGAATACCGCCGCTATTGTGGCGTGACGCGCCGGCCTGACAGCGCCCGTTCGATTTGCGCCACCGGACGCGGCCGCGGCAGCGGTACCATGTCGAGCGGGATTGCGGCCGTCTCCTCGCCATTCGCACCGTCGGCCGGCGGCGCGGTGTCCTGCACCACAACGGGTTCGCGCACGTCCCACTCGCAAACCTTGTAGCCGTTGTGGCGGCTGGCGAGATCGAGATGGATATGTTCCTCGTGATAGCCGTCGGAGCCGGGACCGAGCACGGTCGAGAACCGCGCGCAGACAGTCGACTTGATAGCCTCGCGCCAGTCCTTGGCGACGTTGACGTCGGTCAGATTGATCGACTGCCCGTCGGCGAGCTTGAACGCGCGCACGTCGAGCGCGTCGGCCTGGCCGTGTTCGCTCAACGCCGCGGCGCGCATCCGATTGCGGCCGCGGCATTCGTAGGAATCGAAATTGTCGAGGCCGCGCAGCGGCGCGCCGAGTTTGCTCGCTGCCGGCGCGACGTCGTCGCGAATCCAGTGCGCGATCTCCTCGGCCATCGGGCAGCGCAAGGTTGCCGCCGGAGTGACTGCGACTTTGGCCTGATCGGGCAATACGATCTCGGTCAGCTGCACGGCGTCGGTGGCGCCGCAATCGCCGGCCCCGACCAGGACCGGCAGCGCCTGAAACACCGCGATCTTGGCCAGGCGCAACTGGCAGGCGGATGGCGTGGCCGGCGCCGCTTTGGCTGCCGGCTCTGGCTTGGACGCGTAGGCCTCCTGCGGCGGCGCGAATTGCTGCGGAATGATGAGCGGCAATGGCCGCGCCGACCGATGCACGCGCGGCGCGCCAGGAACGGCGCCATGGTCGGTACTTTGCTCGGTCTTGGCCGGTTGCGCAGGCGGAACGGCGCCATCCTGCGCCGCCGCGCTCCCGGCCGCGCCGACCAGCGCGGCGATGATGACAATAGCCCTCACGCGAGCATCCTTAGGCCATCCCGCCGCATCCCTTCAAGCGCTCGCCCGCCCCGGCCGGCCGAGCGAGAAAAGTTGCCGTTTGCGTTGCCGCCGCGCGGGGTTAACCTTGGGTCGATCGCGCCCGGCGGCAGCCGGTAGCGGTCCAAAGCGATACGTCCTGGGAGGGCGATGCCATGCTCGGTTTGATGCAGGATTGGCCGCTGCTGTGCCATCGCATCATCGATCACGCCGCGACTTATCATGCCGAGCGGCAGATCGTCACGCGCTCGGTCGAAGGGCCGTTTCACACCACGAATTACGCCGACTTGCGCAAGCGCGCGCTGCGCGTGGCGCAGCGGCTGGACCGGCACGGCATCAAGCTCGGCGATCGCGTCGCCACACTCGCCTGGAATACCTGGCGGCACCTCGAAGCCTGGTACGGCATCATGGGCATCGGCGGCATCTATCACACCATCAATCCGCGCCTCTTCCCCGACCAAATCGCCTGGATCGTCAACCACGCCGAAGACCGCGTGATGATGGTCGATCTCACTTTCCTGCCGATCCTGGAAAAGCTCGCCGGCCAGCTCGTGCCGATCGAGCAATATGTCGTGTTGACGAGCGCCGCGCACATGTCCGCGACCGCGCTGAAGAATGCCGTGCCCTACGAGGAATGGATCGCGGAGGTCGACGGCGATTTCGCCTGGAAAACGTTCGACGAGAACACCGCCGCCGGCATGTGCTACACCTCCGGCACCACCGGCAATCCCAAGGGCGTGCTCTATTCGCACCGCTCGAACGTGCTGCACTCGATGATGGCGGCGCAGCCCGACGCCATGGGCGTCGCCTCGCGCGACGTGATCTTGCCGGTGGTGCCGATGTTCCACGCCAATTGCTGGGGGCTCGCTCTGACCTCGCCGATGGTCGGCGCAACCATGGTGATGCCGGGCGGCAAGCTCGACGGCGCCTCGATCTACGAACTGCTCGATACTTACCGCGTCAGTTTCAGCGCGGCGGTGCCGACGGTGTGGCTGATGCTGCTGCACCATCTCGAGACCAACAATCTGAAGCTGCCGTATTTGCGAAAAGTGGTGATCGGCGGCTCGGCCTGTCCGCGCGCCATGATCCAGAAATTCCAGGACGTCTATGACGTCGAGGTCTGCCACGCCTGGGGCATGACCGAGATGTCGCCGCTCGGCACGCTCGCCTCGCTCAAGCCGGAATATGCCGCGCTGACCGGCGAAGCCAGGCTCGACGCCCAGATGAAGCAGGGCCATCCGCCGTTCGGCGTGGATATGAAGATCACCGACGACGGCAACCGCGAACTGCCGCGCGACGGCAAGACCTTCGGCCGGCTCAAGGTGCGCGGGCCGGCGGTGGCGCGCGCCTATTTCAAGGAGAATGCTGCAGTGCTCGACGCGCAGGGATTCTTCGATACCGGCGACGTCGCCACGCTCGATCGCTACGGCTATATGCAGATCACCGACCGCTCCAAGGACGTCATCAAGTCGGGCGGCGAGTGGATTTCCTCGATCGAGCTGGAGAACCTCGCGGTCGGCCATCCGAAAGTCGCGGAGGCCGCGGTGATCGGCATCAAGCATCCGAAATGGGACGAGCGGCCGCTGCTCGTCATCGTGCTCAAGTCGGGGCAGAGCGCAACCAAAGACGAATTGCTCGAATTCCTCGACGGCAAGGTCGCCAAGTGGTGGATGCCCGACGACGTCGCCTTCGTCGCCGAGATTCCGCACACCGCGACCGGCAAGATCCAGAAGACGACGCTGCGCGAACAGTTCAAGAATTACGCCCTGCCGAGCGCGGCGGCGAGCGCATGATTCGTTAGCTCGCGACTCCAATCGAATCTTCAGCAACGGCGTTTCCTTTCCGCCTGCACTGCTGCGCTGCGGCACAGGGCTGCACGGCAAGCATGGCACTGCCTCATTTGGCTCGGCCGTAGACCCGTATTCGTGGCAATAAACCGGCTTTCCCAATAGCTTAGCCCATAGTTTCAGGGCCGCATTCACGCCCGATAGATTTCATTTTCGGCCGTAAAGATTTCATAGTCATGTTGCGTCGCACAATGACCATATTTGGCCTGTCTTAGCGGGCCCAGTTCGCGGTGAGCGGACCGAATCACCCATCCCATCAACAACGAAAAGGCGAATCATGGCTCGGGACAGCCTGATAAAGCTTATTCTTGCTGCAAGTCTTGTTACCTCGACTATCGCACTGCCGATGACTGCTTCGGCAGAGGCGGGGATTGCTTCAGTCTATACTTACGCCGGGCGCCGCACCGCAAGCGGGGACAAGGCCGCGCCGAGCGGGCTGAGCGCGGCGCACCGCACCCTGCCGTTCGGCACGCTGGTGCGCGTCACCAACGCGGCCAACGGCCGTTCGGTCGTGCTCCGCATCAACGATCGAGGACCGTTCGCGGCCGGCCGCGTCATCGACGTCACGCCCGCGGCCGCCGCGGCGCTCGGCTTCTCCGGCCTCGCGCAGGTGTCGCTCGACGTCGTCGGCCGCAGCGACTGACGCCGGCGCCAGCCGATTTCAACAACAACCAAGAGGTGGATCATGGCTCGCGGCAGCCTGTTCAGGTTTTCGTCGTCTATCGTCGTTCTCGCTTCGACATTGCTGGCCTCGACGATCAGCCTGCCGATGACGATTTCGGCCGAGTCCGGCATTGCTTCGGTTTACGCCTATACCGGGGAGCTGACCGCGAACGGCGAACAAGCGACGCCCAAATCGCTGACGGCGGCGCACAAGAGCTTGCCGTTCGGCACGCTGGTGCGCGTGACCAACGACGTCACCGGCGACTGGGTGGTGGTGCGTATCAACGATCGCGGGCCGTTCGTCGCCGGCCGCATCATCGATCTCACCCCCGCCGGCGCCCAGGCGATCGGCTCCGACGGCCTGGCGCATGTGTCGCTCGACGTGCTCGGCAGGAGCGGCTGAGGCGCTCCGCACTCCCTCTCCCCGCAGGGGAGAGGGAGGGGTGAGGGGGTTCGGATGTCGGAGAAAAACTGATGCTTTCCGAACCCCCTCACCCTCGCTCGCTGCGCTCACTCGACCTCTCCCCTACGGGGAGAGGTGAAATAGAATTCGTGCTCGCGACGCTTATGCGCCGTATGGCAAGCGTCAGTCACAGGGCGACGGCGTGGCCGCACGCGGGTCGGCGAACTGCCGCCGCAAATGCGGCTCGGCACCTGCCCGGATTCGTTTTCACTTAATTCGGGTACGACTAATTGGCTCTCGCCGATTTCAACCGCTTGATCGTCTTGCGCGGGTCGGACGAACGGAATCACTCCGCCGGTTGCTTCGGCTTGGTTTTGACGAACGTGCCCTTGAGATTATCCCAGAGCTGAATCTTGGCGCCATGCTTGTGCATGATGACGCTTTGCTGCGCCACCGAGAGCGAATTGTTCCAGGCCCAGTAGATCACCAGGCCGGCCGGAAAATTCGCCAGCATGAAGGTGAAGATGATCGGCATCCAGTTGAAGATCATCTGCTGGGTCGGATCGGGCGGCGCCGGGTTGAGCTTCATCTGCACCCACATCGTCACGCCCATAATCGCCGGCCAGATGCCGAGATGCAGGAACGCGCCGACGAGCGGCAGCGCCGAGGGGTCCGGCAGCAGCCCGAACAGAGTGAAAATGTTGGTCGGGTCCGGCGCCGAGAGGTCGTGGATCCAGCCGTAGAACGGCGCGTGGCGCATCTCGATGGTGATGAACAGCACCTTGTAGAGCGAGAAGAACACCGGAATCTGAATCGCGATCGGCAGGCAGCCGGCCACCGGATTGATCTGCTCCTTCTTGTAGAGCTCCATCATCGCCTGCTGCTGCTTCATCTTGTCGTTGGCATAGCGCTCCTTGATCATCGCCATTTCCGGCTGCACCGCTTTCATCTTCGCCATCGAGGCGTAGGACTTGTTGGCGAGCGGGAAGAACAGGATCTTGACCAGCACGGTGACGATCAGGATGGCGATGCCGAAATTGCCGACGACATGGAAGAAGTAGTCCATGGCGAGGAACATCGGCTTGGTGATGAAGTAGAACCAGCCCCAGTCGATCACCAGATCGAAATGGTTGAGGCCGAGCGCGGCGTTGTAGCCTCCGTCGATCCCGCCGAGAAAATTGATGCCGACGACGGAGACTTCCTTGGCGCCGGCGAACAGCCGCGCGCCGGTCGCGCCGGTCCCGCCCGGCGCGACGGTCAGCGGCTGCAGCAGATAATCGGTCTGATAGGTCTTTAGGCCACCCGCAGCCTCGGTGGCGGAGAAGCGCGCGTGCACCCGCGCTGCATTGTCGGGCAACAGCGCGGTGGCGAAATATTTATCGGTGAAGCCGAGCCAGGCATCGGTCGCGTCCCAGCTTTCGGACTTCTTGTCGTCCATCTTTTTGTAGGTTTCGGTCTGCTCGCCCTGATCGCCCATCACGCCGATCAGGCCCTCATGCAAAATGTAATAGCCGAGCACCTTGGGCGCGCCGTGGCGCGAGATCAGCGCATAAGGAAACAGCGTCACCGGGCTCGCGCCCTTGTTCGTCACCGCGTCCTTGATGGTGAAAAGATAATGATCGTCGACCGCGATGGTGCGGGTGAAAAGGAGGCCCTCGCCGTTGTCGTAGCTGAGCCGCACCGGGTGGTCGACGCCGAGCGGGCCGGAGCTTTCCTGCTTCCACACCGTGTCCGGCCCGGGCATCGCCGCACTGGTGCCCGAAGCCGGCACCCAGCCGAACTCCGCATAATACGCCTCGGGCGCGCCGGTCGGCGAGAACAATACGATTGGCGGCGAATCGGGATCGATGGTTTCGCGGAATTGCTGCAGCGTCAGATCGTCGATGCGGCCGCCCTTGAGATCGATTGAGCCGCCGAGCCGCGGCGTGGCGATGGCCACGCGGGGGGCTCCCCTAATCACCGCTTCGCGAGATTCCGCTTGCGCTTGCGGCGAGGGCGAGGCGGCATTCGGCACCCCCGGCGCCTCGGCTGTTGTGCCGGGTTGCGTCGCGGCTGGCTGTGCCGGGCCCGGTTGCGCGGCGCCGGGCTGCTGCGCGCCGGGCTGGACCTGCGTCTGTTCCTGCTGCTTGAGCGCGGCGTCCTGTTTCTGCCGCTCCATTTGCGGATAACCGATGAAATATTGCCAGCCGATCACGACCAGGAGCGACAGCACGATGGCAAGGATGGTGTTCTTGTGGTCGCCCATTTAATGCTCTTTGCAGTACTCTTTGTCGTGCTTTTGGCGCCGCCGGGAAGAGGGTCCCGCTTCATGTAAGGGCCGGCCGTTGCCGGTGCCAGTTGTTGCGGCGCTGGTTTCACCGCGCCCGCCCGGCTTGCCTTCATGAATGCGATGCAGCGCCGCACCGAATTCGCGCATCATCTCGCCGAACGGCGCCTTGAGCGCGGCCGGCCGCCCGACCAGTACATAATCGTGGCCGGCGCGCAGCGCCGCGGCGGGAGCAAGTCTCACGATCTCGCGCAGACGCCGCCGCACGCGGTTGCGCTCGACAGCATTGCCGACTTGCTTCGACACCGTGAAACCGACGCGCGCGGGGCCGCTTTCGGCGCGGTTGCGCGCCTGCACCGTGAACGCGCCGGCGGGCGCCCGCGCACCGGTCGCGGCTGCCCGAAAGTCCGTTCGGCGTTTCAACCGCTCCATGACAACGACTTTGAGATAGATTTTGGGAACGAACGAGCGTCCCGCTCACGCGCGAGCCTAGGCGCTTAGTTTCTTGCGCCCCTGCGCGCGGCGCAAATTGAGAACCCTGCGGCCCCCTTTGGTCGCCATGCGGGCGCGAAAGCCGTGACGGCGCTTGCGCACCAATTTGCTCGGCTGATAGGTCCGTTTCACGAAGGTTTTCTCCGCTGCGCGCCAAGCCTAAAGGAGCGGCGCGGTTGGCGCGGCTTATACGGGAGCCATTCCGGCTCGTCAACGTGACTTCCCCGCTATTTTCCGGCGTTTTACGGCCCGAATCGAGGCCCTCCCAACAGCCATATTCCCATGTATAGAGATGTACGAAATCTGTGTGACAGGCCGCGACTCCGGCGGCGCATTCGGCAGGCTGATGCAAGACGTCCAGCACGACATCAAGCAAGAGATCAAACCCGACATTTGCGTGATCGGCGCCGGCGCCGGCGGTCTTGCCGCGGCGTCCGCCGCCGCCGCTTTTGGCGTCAATGTGGTGCTCATCGAAAAAGGCCTGATGGGCGGCGAGACGCTTAACAGCGGCTCGCTGCCTTCGAAGGCGCTGCTCGCGGCGGCCGAGCACATCAATGCCGTACGCGACGGCGGGCGCTTCGGCGTCAAGTCGGTGCGCTTCGGGGTCGATTTCGCCGCGGTGCGCGCGTACGTGCGCGACGTCATCGATGCGGTTAAGCCGCAGGATTCCCGCGAGCGCTTCAACGGCCTCGGCGTGCGCGTCATCGAGGGCGAGGCGCGCTTTACCGATCGGGCGACCGTCGCGGTCAACGGCTATGCCGTCAAGGCGCGCCGCTTTGTCATCGCCACCGGCTCTTCGCCGGCGGTGCCGGCAATTCCCGGTCTTGCCGAGGTGCCGCACCTGACCAACGAAACCGTGTTCGATCTCGCCGCCTGCCCGCGCCATCTCATCGTCATCGGAGGGGGCTCGGTCGGGCTCGAACTGGCGCAGGCGTTTCGCCGGCTCGGCGCCGAAGTCACCGTGCTCGAAGCGGCGACGCCGCTTGCCGGCGAGGATGCCGAGTGTGCCGAGATCGTGCTCGATGCGCTCGCGCGCGAGGGCGTCACGCTGCGCAGCGGGGTAAACATCGCACGGGTGCGCCGCGTGATGGCCCGCGTGCAAGTCGATATCGCGAGCGACGCGGGCGAAGAGACGATCGAAGGCACGCACCTT
>Ga0316363_10004088_pt1 | contig 10144 bp, 4 predicted proteins | sample Sb_taG_3_FD_200459 | JGI IMG/M metagenome (GOLD analysis project Ga0316363, IMG submission 200459) | Peat soil microbial communities from Weissenstadt, Germany - Sb_50d_a_PC metaG (v2) (version 2) | ecosystem: Environmental > Terrestrial > Soil > Wetlands > Peat | place: Germany: Weissenstadt...
GACGGGCTCCATCCCGTCACCACGTCGAGGTCGCGGTAGTCACCGGTGACGGTGAGAAACGGATCGAGGTGCGAACGGAGGCCGTACGTTGCCGCCAGATTGACGGAGTGATTTCCTTCGCGCACGTTGAAGGCTCCGCCATCGACCTGAACGCTTTCCAGAACCTCTGGAATAAATATGTTCGGGTCGGAATAGCCATTGCCGTGGGCATTGGCCGATAGATTGTTGGGCACGAGGTAGCTGCCGACGGAGATGTACTGTGCAATCGGCTCGCCATGGTCGCCGGCTACCCCTGGTGCGAAGTATTGGGGTGCTTTTATACCGCCCGATGCGGTTTCGATCGGAAGGCCCGGAATCGAGATCGGTGCTCCAGGACGTCCAGGGTTTGCGTCCAGTTCTTCTTGCCTCACTATGACACGCTGGCCCGGGTCAGGCGAGGTAAGGCTGGTCTCATCTATATTGGCCGTGACGATCACGGATTCAGCACGAGAAGTTATCTTCTCCAGGTGGATATCCAAGCTGGCTGAACTGGAACTGATTCTCAGAACCTTCGTGACCTGCTGAAACCCGTCGGCATTAGCTTTAACAAGGTATTCCCCAACTGAGGTCACCTCGAATTCGAAACGGCCTTGGTCGTCGGTCGTGATCTGGTGTGTGGTTCCAGGGTGCCTTTGAGTGAGCTGCAGTCTGGCCCCAGGGACCGGCCTGCCTTGAGGATCGATCACACGGCCAGTGACGCGAATGTCGGCGGCATGGCTCTGGACGGAAACGAGAAATAAAAGTGTCGCCAAGATAGTACTACGATATGTCATTTCGTGCTACTCTAGCGAAAGGCCGGCCTGCGTTAGATTCAAACTTTAGGATCCGGCTAGGGCAATTTGCCGGGAATACTCATCACCAGTTTCCCGTGCTGCACGCCCTTGGTGCCTATGATCAGGTCGGCAAATTTCTGAACTTCCCTGGACCTGCCACGTACGATCAGCACTTCCAAACAGATTTCCTTAGCGAAATGCGCATGCATGGTCGAAACAATAAGATGATGATGATGGTGCTGTAATTCCGTGAGTTTCTCCGGCAACAGCCGGGTGTGATGGTCGTAGATCAAAGTCACGGTACCGACGACGGAGGTTTCGAAGTCGGCCGTCGCGGACGAGACGAGGCGCCCGCGAATTAAATCGCGGACCGCTTCCGAACGATTCTTGTAACCCTGCTTGGTGATGAAACGGTCGAAGCGACCCAGCAACTCTGAGTCAATTGCGATGCCGACGCGGCTGAGCGTTCCCACGACTGTATTTGTAGCACATTATTTATAAACGTAGTACCTAGAAAGAGGAGAAGTTCGAACGCCGCCGCCTCTGCCTTGTGTGATCCAGGTCACAGCTTCATGCCCGCCATTTCCGCTACAGTACGGTTAGCATGGCCGGATTTTCCATTCTCACCAACCGCAAACGCGCCATTGTCGCATTGGTGCACTCGGTAGTGTTCCTCCTGATTGCGGTCAGGCAGATGGTTGCCGCCCAACCTTCCGCCGGCATCTGGGTAGCGTCCACGGTGTCTCGCGGCACCTGGATTCTCTGCGGAATCTTTGCGATCGTCTCCGCCATTCTTTTGTGGCTCCTCGTCATTTCCCGCGGATGGATGGAAAAATTCTATTTCGGATTCTGCGCCATCAGCGCCACTTCAGGCCTGCTCCGAATCGCCGCCGGCGACCAGACCTTTCACGCCGGCCTCTACATCCGCGTCGTCATGTTGGTCAGCGCCGTTCTGGTGGGACTGCTGATCGTTCGAATCCACTCCCGCCCGCTTTCCCGCGTAGAGTCGGAGTACGTGGAAGAAAGTTCGTAACCGCTGCATCACACCACAAAATACTTAGCCCCGGGATGATGCACCACAATCGCCGATGTGCTCTGCTCCGGCTCCAGCAAGAAGCCCGAAGTCAGCCGCACGCCTACGTTCTCCTCCGGCTTGAGCAAAGCAAACAGCTTCGTCTGGTCCTCCAGATGCGGACACGCCGGATAGCCGAAGGAATAGCGCGAGCCGCGATACTTCTGATGAAAGAGATCGCGAATGTGCGGAGAGTCCTCGGCCGCTATGCCCAACTCTTCTCGCATCTTCTTATGATGGAATTCGGCCAAGGCCTCCGCCGTCTCCACGCTTAGGCCGTGGAGATAGAGATAGCGCGTGTATTCTCCGCCTTCGAACAGGCGCTGCGTCTCGACCGACGCCTTCGGGCCGATCGTCACCAGCGACAGGCCGAGGACATCCATCTTGCCCGAGGACGGCGCGGCGAAGAAATCGGAGATGCACAGGCGGCGGCCTTCTTTCTGGCGGGGGAAGGTGAAGCGGAGGAGTTCCTTTGCTTGTGTGGGGACGGGGCTCTGCCCCGTCTGGGCGGGGCGGAGCCCCGCCACCACACGGTTCGGCTCGTACACCACCACGTTATTGCCATCGCCTTGCGCTGGAAAATATCCGTAGACTACTTTCGGCTCGAACCAGCCTGCCGCTATCACATCTTCTTCCAGCTTCTTCTTGATGGGACGGTATTTCTCTTCCACCAGCCTTGCGTAATCTTCCGGCGACGCCGTCTTCAGTTGCCACTGGTTCTTGAACAAGGCCGTGTCGTTGATGTAATTGAAAATCTCTTGCAGATCGTAATCCTTCACCACTCGCACGCCCCAGAATGGAGGCTCTGGGATATTCGGCGCATCCGTCACCACGGCGCTGCGCTCCGAGAACACCGGGCCGATTTCTTCATCCACCGCCGCTGCTTTCGAATATTCCTTCACCGTTCGGCCGTCCTGCAGCCGCGCCTCGCGCTTGCCGTCCTCCGCCGCCAAGTCCTCCATCACGTGCAGGCCCGCGAACGCGTCTTCTCCGTAGAACACCGAATTCGAATACTCGCGCCGCAGGTCATCTTCTACGTACTTCCGTGTTAGGGCCGCGCCTCCGCAGATCACCGGGAACTCCAGCTTCTGCCGTTCCAGTTCCTGGATCACGTACTTCATCTCGAGCGTCGACTTCACCAGCAACCCGCTCAGCCCGATGGCATCCGCCTTGTGCTCCTGCGCGGAGTGGATGATCGTGTCGCCCGGCTGCTTGATTCCCAGGTTCACAACCTTGAAGCCGTTGTTGGATAAGATGATATCGACCAGATTCTTTCCTATGTCGTGCACATCGCCCTTCACCGTGGCGAGCACGATCGTACCCTTTTGCTGCGCGCCGGTTTTCTTCTCCATCTTCGGCTCAAGATAGGCTACCGCGGCCTTCATCACTCCCGCTGAATCTAGAACCGAGGGCAACTGCATCTTGCGCGCTCCGAACAAGTCGCCCACCGTCTTCATCCCGTCGAGCAGCACCGTGTTGATCAGATCGAGCGGCTTGTACTCGACGAGCGCCTCTTCCAGCAACTCTTCCAGGCTGCGTTTGGTTTTGCCCTCGCCCACCGATTTCTCGCCGTTGATGATCGCGTACTTGAGCTTGTCTTCGATCGAGAGCGTTGCCACGTGCGCCGTGGTCTGCGCCTGCGCCTTGCCTTTCACGCCCGCGAAGTGCTGCATGTAAACCTGCAACGGATCGCCATTGGAGCGGTCCTGGTAAATCAGTTTGCGCGCCAACTCCACTTCTTCCGCCGGAATCTTGTACAGCGGATAAATCTTCGTGTAATTGACGATGGCAACGTCGAGGCCGTTTTCGACCGCCTCATGCAGAAACACCGAGTTCAGAACCCGCCGCGGATAAGCGTCCAGCCCGAAACTTATGTTGCTGACGCCGAGCACCGTCTTCACTTCCGGCAGCTCTTCGCGGATGCGCTTCACCGCCTTCAAAGTCTCGATCCCAGCCGAGCGGTATTCTTCCTGGCCCGTCGAAATCGGCAGTGTCAGCGCGTCGAAGAGCAGGTCCACTGGGCGGATGCCGTACTTTTGTGTTGCTAGATCGAAGATGCGATGCGCGATCGCGACTTTTTTGTCCGCGGTCAACGCCATGCCCTCTTCATCGATGGTCAGCGCGATCACCGCCGCGCCATAGCGCTTCGCCATCGGCAAGACTTTCGACGTCCGCTTCTCGCCGTCTTCAAGGTTGATCGAATTGATGATGGCTTTGCCGGGGATGCGCTTCAGCGCCTCTTCCACCACGTCGGCTTCGGTGCTGTCGATCAGCACCGGCGCGGGCACGCGAGTCGCAATTTTTTCCAGGATGGCGGAGATGTATCCCTTCTCGTCTTCGCCGACGATGGCGCAGCACAGGTCGAGCATGTGCGAGCCTTCGTTCGCCAGCTTTTTCGCCAGCGTCAGAATGTCGTCGTACTTCTTGGCCTGCACCAGCTTGCGGAAATGATCGACGCGCGTTGTGGTGTTCATCTCCTCGGCGACGATCAGGGGCTTTGGCTCTAGGTCTAGCGGCACTGACGTGTAAGCGCTTGACGCTGCGCCTACGGGCTTCACATCGCGCTTCGCCGGCTCGACGCCCGTCACTGCATCGACCACGGCTTTCAGATGGTCGGGAGTCGTGCCACAACATCCGCCTACGATGCGTACGCCGTAATCCTGCACGAAGTGTTTGTGATAGTCGGCGAGTTTACGGGGCGTTAGCTTGAAGACGGCAACTCCACTTTCGGCGACCGGCAGCCCCGCGTTGGGGAGGACGGAAACTTCCTTTGTCGAATTCAGCGCGAGGTAGCGGACCGCTTCATTCATCTCGGCTGGACCGGTCGCGCAGTTCAGACCGATCACGTCGATGTCGTAGGGCTCGAGTGCGGTTAGCGCCGCGCCAATTTCGGTGCCGAGCAGCATGACTCCAGATTCCTGCAACGTGACCTGCACGGTAACCGGCAAGCGCTTTCCAGCCTTGCGCATCGCCTCCAGCACGCCGACCGTCGCAATCTTTGCCTGCAGCAAATCCTGGCACGTCTCGATAAGAAGGACATCAACGCCGCCTTCGATGAGCGCGGCAGCCTGTTCTTCGTAAGCCACCACCATGTCGTCAAAAGTGATGTGGCCGAGTGAGGGCAGCTTGGTCGATGGCCCCATGGAACCCGCCACAAAACGCGGTCTGTTTTTGGTTGAGAACTGCGCCGCCACTTCCCGGGCGAGCTGCGCCGCTTTCACGTTGATCTCGCGGGTGCGGTCGGCGAGATCGAATTCTGCGAGGACGATGCCGGTTCCGCCGAAAGTATTGGTTTCGACAACGTCACAACCCACACGAAAGAAGTCGGCGTGGATGTCGCGGATGATATCGGGGCGGCTCAACACCAGGACTTCGCTGCAGTTCTCTTTGCCCCAGTAATCATCCAGAGTGGGATTACGTTTGTGGATGTTGGTGCCCATAGCGCCGTCGTAAACGACGACGCGTTGTTTTACGATTTGGAGAAAGTCGGACATTAGTTGCCGGTCGTGACCTCGGCGGCTGAAGCCGCAATCCAAACAATGCAGTTACCGCAGCGCTGAAGCGCTGCGCCACCCAAAATCAAGTGCATCAACAAATCCCCCAGCGGGATGCGACCGTCGAATCCCACCCTTGCGCAAAAAACGCGCAAGGATGGGGCACCCGGCCGCGTCTCTACGGAAAATCAAACGCCCTGGTTCCTCAAATCGGTGCCCCTTTGCAAAAGCGCGAGCGACCAACGACTGACGACCAACGACTGCCCTCCATACGACAACGCCGGTCCCTGCGGGACCGGCGTTTGGTGGAAAAATCTTGAAGATCGTTAAGCCTCCTTCACGCCCGCATCCGTTTCCGATTGCGCAAATACCTGATTGGCTCCCATGTGCGCTGGAGCCGGCGCCAGCATCTGTTCTTTCCGATAAATCAGATTGCTCGCACTGAAAGTCGCCAGCTCAAAACCATGCCCATGCGTAATCGCATCCGTCGGGCAAGCCTCCACACAATACCCGCAAAATATACAGCGATTGTAGTCGATGTTGTAGACGCGGGCGTAGCGTTCGGCGCCTGAAACTCGGTTCTCAGCGGAGTTTTCCGCGGCTTCAATGTAGATGCAATTGGCCGGACACGCGGCGGCGCAGAGGAAACAGGCTACACATTTTTCCAGTCCGTTTTCGTCGCGCTGGAGGACGTGCATGCCGCGGTATCGTTCCTGAAACTTTGCGCCTTTCAGGGGGCCGGGACCGTCGGGATAGTTCTCGACGATCGTGGGCTGAAACATCTCCTTGATGGTGATGGTCATTCCCTGAGCTATGGCTTCGATGTTCTTGATCACGGACATACGTCAGTAGTATAGCGAATGTTGAGGGGATTGGCAGCTGTCGGCTTTTGGCTTTTAGCTTCCGGTTTTTAGCTCTTGGCTCTTGGCTTTTCAAAAGATTGGCTACTTAGGACGGGGAGACTTTCGAGGACGTGGAAATCTTCCTTTAATCGTTGAGACTCTACTTGGGCGCTGCGTTGCGCCAGCGCAAGAGTGGTGTTTCAATTTATGTCCAGCCGTGGTTTGCGTTCTCCTCGTTTCATCTTCTTCGTGGCTTTCGTTTTTCTTTTCGGCGGAGTCTTCGGCGGCGGGTTCTTGGGCAGCGCCTTCGGTCAGAAATCTGGCGAGAAAACCACTTCCTTGTCGCCTTCTGCAAAGAGCAGCGAAACGAGCAGTGAAGAACGCGGCGTAGATCGTCCGTATCTGCGCAATCATTTGCACTGGAACTGGAACCAGCGGGGGCGGACTGTGCCTCGAGGAGAATCGGCGGCGGGGCTGCGCTTTCGGGCTTACCGGCAGAAGATGGCGATGCGGGCTTCGCGCTTGGCTGCGGCTGCCCCACACCCACTCATCGCAAAGAACGCGATGAGTGGGGCACCCGCTTCGGCCTCAACAACGTGGGTGCCGCTGGGACCGGCTCCGCTCGCTTCCGATGCTACGGGAGATGGAGGGCAGGATTACAACTGGGTCTCGGGGCGGGCTACCTCGGTGCTGATCGATCCCGCGGACACTAGCGGAAACACGGTGCTATTGGGCGGCGCTTATGGCGGTCTCTGGAAATCGATCAACGCGGGAAGTCTGAGTTCCAATCCCGCTTCGGTCACCTGGCAGGCATTGATTGACGATCAGCCGACGCTGGCGGTGGGCGCGATTGCTTTGCAGCCGGGAAACAGCAACGTCATTCTGGTTGGAACCGGGGAGACTAACAATTCGGCCGATTCTTATTATGGGCTGGGGATTCTGCGCTCCGCGGATGGAGGTTCGACGTGGACGACGCCGCCGATCCAGAGCGCGGCAAGTGGGCAATCGTTCTTGGGAATTGGTTTCAGCAAGATCGCTTTCAGCACGGCGAATTCCAACCTGGTGGTGGCGGCGACGGCGGGAGACAACGGCTTGTGCCTGGGCGAGGAAGCAGCGACGGCGGGCAACACCGGCCCGTGCCTGGGCCCGCAAGAGGATGCGAATCCACCCGCGCGCGGACTCTACTACTCGCTGAACGCGGGAGTGACGTGGAACCGCGCAACCCTCACGGACGGTGCCGTTCCCGCATCGGCTACGGCGGTGATTTACAACCCGAGCCAGGGATCGACGGGAACGTTCTACGCTTTCATTCGGCGTCACGGGCTGTACTCATCGACGGATGGCCAGAACTTCACGCCGCTGACCACGCAACCGACCGCGGGACTTGCGTCGGCGCTGTGCCCGGCTAGTTCGAACGCAACGACTTGCCTGATTTATCGCGGCGAGTTCGCGGTGGTACCGGGGCGCAACGAGATGTATGTGTGGGTGGTCGACGTGCAGCCGGACGCCTTTGGAAATCCCACACCAGCCGATGAAGGCATCTGGCAATCGACAACGGGCGGAGCAAGTTGGACGCAGATTCCGGATAACGGCATTACCAACTGCGGTGACAGCGCGTTTGGGCCTAACAGCGGCTGCGGGGTGGAGCAGGGTTGGTACAACCTGGAGTTGTCCGCGATTCCCAGTTCAGTACCCCCCAATCCGCCGCTTACGGATGTTTACGCGGGCGCCATCAATCTTTACAAGTGCTCGTTAGAGCCAGGTCTACAACCCCCGAACACGACCTGCACCCAAGGCGACTGGATCAATCTAACGCACGTCTACGGGTGCAGCCCGCTCGGGGCGCCGGCGCATGTGCATCCGGACCAGCACGGAATCGGGTTCATGGTTGTCGGTGACACAACACCCGGTTACTTCGCGCACGACGGGGGAATCAGCCGGACGCTCGATGGCTATTCCGGGCTGACCACGGGCAGTTGCACCGGGACGAATCAGTTTGACAGCCTGAGCCAGACCCTGGGCTCGATGACGGAATTTGTTTCTGTCTCGGTGCACCCAACGAGCGCGGACATTCTGCTCGGGGGAACGCAGGGTAACGGCTCCCCTAAAACCAGCACCGCAACCAGCAGCAGTACTTGGCAGAATGCGCTGGGCGGGGATGGCGGATTCAATGCGATCAATCCCAGCAACCCGGGAGAGTGGTTTGCGGCGAACCCCTACGTCACGATTATGAAGTGTGAGTCGGGAACGGAGTGTAACGACAATTCATTTCTCCAGGTCGTCGGCTCCAGCGATCTGGGCGGAGATCAGGGAGCTTACGATACTCCCTACATTCTGGACCCGCAGAATAGCAGTGAAATGCTGGTGGGAACGTGCCGGGTGTGGCAGATCAGCACCAGCGGAACGGCTCCGTTGCAACTCAGCAATGACTTCGACACGTTAGGAACGGGTTTGTGTACGGGCGATGAAATTAACCTGGTCAATGCGGTAGCCGCGGGCGGTCCAGCGCCGAACGGCTATTCGACGGTGGTATATGCGGTAACCAACGGATACGGGCCGCTGAGCGGGTCGCCTGGGGGCGAAGTATGGGTCACGACCAACGCGGGCGTCAGCTTGATGTCGAATGTGACCGCGAACGCAACCCAGAATGTGAATCCGAACGGGTATGCAATTTCGACGGTCACGATGGATTCGTCCGATGGGACGGGCAACACGGCGTATGTCGGGATCATGGGATTCAGCACGCCGGGGTTCCCAACGTCGCACGTGTGGAAGACCGCGAATGCCGGCTCGAGTTGGACGGACTGGACGGGTACGGGCTCGGCGGAGTTGCCGGATGCTCCGGTGAACGCGTTGCTGGTGGATGCGCAAGCGGGACTGGTTTACGCGGGAACCGACGTTGGCATTTTTGCGAGTGCGACGAGCGCTCCGGGTTGGACGGAAGTTGGTCCGCCACCGGGACCGGGAGTTTCGGGATTTCTGCCGAACGCTCCGGTGACGGCGCTGCAACTTTTCAATTACGCGGGCACGAAAACGCTGGTCGCATCGACGTACGGGCGCGGTATTTGGAACTACGCTCTGTCGGCGAACTACACGAACGTCATTTCCAATTCGACGCAAACGATTTTCCCGACACAGACGGCTACTTTCAATGGCACGCTGACGGCGGAGGACGGATACGCGAGTCCGGTGAATTTGAGTTGCACCGGCGCGGCGCCCGCGACCTGCACGCTGCAGCCCGAACAGATAACGCCGACGGCAACGTACACCGTGACGGCGGGCGGAAGTGTGGGCGACTACAGCTTCAACGCGCACGCGGTGGGAACGGACCCAAACACGATTACAAACGGCGCGGCGGTCACGCTGCATGTGGTGGACTTCAACTTGACGGCGCCCAGTCCGAATTCGCTGACGGTGGGGCAGGGCGGAACGTCGGGGACAAGCACGTTCCAGGTGACGGCGGCGGGAAGTTTTGCGGGGACGGTGACCCTGAGTTGCTCGGCGGCGCTGCCGACGGGAGCGGCTTGCGTGTTCTCGCCATCGAGTTCGGTGAGTCCGACGTCATCGTTACCCGTGACGGTTATGTTGACGGTGACGGCGGCAGCAGGAACTCCGGAGGGTGGTCCGGTTACGGTGACGATCTCGGCGATGACGGCGGGAGCTCCGGCGGCCAAGACGCAGACGTTCGGGCTGACGGTAACGGCGCCGGTGCCGAGTTTTACGATTGCGGTGACGGCGACTCCAAATACAACAGTGGTGGATCAGAACGTGACGTGGAACGGGACGCTGACGGCGGTGAATGGATACAGCAAGAGCGTCGCGCTGACGTGTACGGCAGGAGCTCCGGGGACGTGCGGAATTACCCCTCCGACGGTGACGCCTACGGCCGCGGGCGCTCCGTTTACGGTGACGCTGGGCAGCGCT
>Ga0316363_10004099_pt1 | contig 10127 bp, 10 predicted proteins | sample Sb_taG_3_FD_200459 | JGI IMG/M metagenome (GOLD analysis project Ga0316363, IMG submission 200459) | Peat soil microbial communities from Weissenstadt, Germany - Sb_50d_a_PC metaG (v2) (version 2) | ecosystem: Environmental > Terrestrial > Soil > Wetlands > Peat | place: Germany: Weissenstadt...
GCTTTAAGTTTGCTGACCGCCTGATCGAGGCCGGCACGGTCGATGTCGAGCATCGCGACGTGGGCTCCGTTGTCGGCCATGGCCTCGGCGTAGGCGTATCCGATGCCGCTCGCGGCGCCGGTGACGATCGTCGCCAGGCCGTGGACGTCGAAGAGCTCCGCGATCTTCATTTCACAGCTCCTGGGCCATCTCGGAACCGGCGAGTTTTTTCCCGGTCGCCAGGTAGGCGCCGTGCAGAATTTCCGGATTGTTGCGCAGCTCTTCGCAGCTGCCGGAAAAGACCAGTTCGCCTCGTTCCAGCACCAAAGCGGTTTTCGCCAGCGCCAATGCCAGCGTGGTGAATTGCTCGATCAGCAAGATGCCGATGCCGCGTTGCGCAATGACCTGAATCGTCTCGGCGAGCCGGCTGACGATCGACGGCGCCAGCCCGAACGACAGTTCGTCGATCAGGAGATAGCGCGGCCGCGCGATCATTCCCTGGGCGATCACGACCATCTGCTTCTGGCCGCCGGACAGATTCTGCGCCGCGGTCGAGAGCCGATTGCGCAGTTCCGGAAAGATTTCGAGCGCCGCCTCGATCTCGCGCTCGGCGTCTCGCCGCGCGTGCATCATGGCGGCGGCGGCGAGGTTATCGCGCACCGAGAGTCCGGTAAGAACCGGATGGCCCTCGAGCACCAGAGCCACACCGTGCCGCCGCACCGCATCCGGCGGTTGCCCCAAAAGTTGCACGCCTTCGCAGGAAACGCTGCCGCGCAACGCGGGCAATACGCCGGCGATGGTGAGAACAAGAGTCGATTTTCCGGCGCCGTTGGCGCCGAGCAGCGCGGTAATTTCTCCGCGCGGGACGTTGATCGAAACGTCGCGCAGCACCGGACGGCCGCCGCGCGCAACGGAAAGATTGTGTACCGCCAGTTCGGATTCCGCCATCGGCCTCACTCGCGTCCGAGATAAGCGCGACGCACGACCGGGTCGTTGAGCACCGCGCGCGTCGGTCCCATTGCCAGGCGCTTGCCGAAATCCAGCACCAGCGTCTCTATGCAGACCGAGGCGATCAGATCGGCGTCGTGATCGATCAGCACAAGTTGGGTATTGAACTTCGAAGGTATCTCGACCAGCAGACGGCGCAGCCGCTCGGTTTCGCTCTCGTTGAGCCCGGCTCCCGGCTCGTCCATGAGAATGACTGTGGGCCGGCCGATCAATGTCTTGGCGATCTCGACCATCCGGCGTTCGAACAGATTGAGCTGCCGGCCGAGCGTGTTGCGCCGGTCGCTGAGGCCGACAAAATCAAGCGCGAGTCCAACTTCGCGTCGCGCCACGGCGCGGTCCCGCGAGACGTGATCCGCGATTGCCTGGACGTTTTCCATCGCCGTCAATTCATCGACGACGAGCTCCTGCTGGAAGGTGCGGCGCAGGCCGAGGCTGACGCGGCGACGCGGCGAAAGTCCCAGGAGCAGGGCGTTATTGAGGAGGATGGCGCCCTTCGTCGGGCGAACGAAACCGGAGAGCACGTTGAGCAAAGTCGTTTTGCCGGCGCCATTGGGGCCGATGAGCCCGCAAATCGGTGCAACGAACTGTGCATCGAGATCATCGAGCGGCTTAATGCCGCCGAACTGCACCGTCAGCGTGTCGATCTTGATCATGACGCGCGCTGCGCCTGGTATTTTTTGTAGAGACGTTCGGCGAGGATGGTGAGTTGACCGCCGATGCCGAGGGGATCCCGCAAGGCGAACAACAACGCCGCGCCGAAGATCATGAACCCGGCATTGGTGTTGACGTTGAGATCGATCAGCAGCGCCGGGATGAAGCGGGTCAAAATGCCCCCCAGGAACGCGCCGAGCCAGACTTCATACCCGCCCAACAACGTGCCGATGAAAATTACGATCGAATTGGTCGTCGGGAAGGCGGAAGCATCGAGCTGGCCGAACAGGCCGGCCAATAGCGCTCCGGCAACCCCCGCGAGAAATCCAGAGAGCGCAAATGCCCATGCTTTGTAGAACACGATCCTGACGCCGGCCGCGACCGCCATCTGCTCATTCTTGCGGATCAGAGCCCAGGCGCGTCCCGGCTTGGTGCGGCGGTGCGCCTCGACCAAAAAAATGCACAGAATCGTCGCGCCGGCGACGAACAGAAAATAACCGGTGTCGCTCGACGCAAAGACCGGCCGCGCCATGTTGATGCGGTCGTTGCCGCTGGCGCCGACCTGGCCGAGAAAACCGGGGCCGCCCACCGGAAAGCTGATGACCGTGACCAGGCTCTGAAAGGCTCCCGCAAGCATCAGCGTGACGAGTGCGAGATAAAGCCCACGCATGCGCAGCGCCGGTAGTCCCCAGATCATGCCAATCACGGATGCGCCGACGCCGCCGACAAGAATCGTCACGAAGAAAGGTGGATGGACGTAGTGGTAGAAGCGCAGACTGACCCAACCGCCGACACCGACCAGCGCCCATTGGCAAAGCGACACCAGGCCAAGCTGCCCGTAAAGCAGCGCGCAACCGAGCACGGCTAACACCATGCAATAGGCCTGGGTGAAATTAGACAGCCAATAGCCGCCGGAGGTCAGCGCTATCAACCCTGAAACGGCGCTCACCACCACGACGATCGCGAGGGCCCGCATCCGGGGCGTGATTTCGGATCCGGCGGCCACCACCAGCGGGATCGGTGCGATCTTGCTGATTTCGGTCATTCGCGCGCCCCAACGCCCTGACCAACGCCGACAATCATCAGGAAGATCAAGGCAGCGACATACGGTCCGGCGCTGCGCAGGTTGGCGATCTCGGGGGAGGTGGCGATGAGCAACGCTTCAATCATCCCGGCGACCATTCCGCCGATGAAGGCGCCCGGCAGCGACGACAAGCGCGCCATAATCGCGGCGGCGATCGCCGGAATGACCAGAAAGGTCAACGTGCCGGCATCGAGCCGGTTGATATTGGCCAAGAGGATGCCGGCGATGCCGGCAAACATGCCGTTGACGAGCCAGGCAAGTGAGTCGATCTGAACGACACGCACGCCGATGGCGGCACTGATGTGGCGATCGCTCGCGAGCGCACGCATGCCGAGCCCGATGCGCGTGCGGCTCAAAAACAGGCCTATGCCGCCGGCCATCGCCAACGACAAGCCGAGAGCGATCAGGCGCGTGTACGACAGCCTGACGCCGAACAGCACGACAAAATTCAGATCGGTCGGCAGGACGAGACGCCGGGCGACGCCAATGCCCCAGTACAGGGCCATGCCGCCAAAAAGGAACAAGGCAAGTCCGAGCGTTGCAACGGCGCGCACCACGCGGTCGCGGTGGGCCAGCCGAGGGGCGAAAACGCGACCGTAGCCATAGGCTAAGCCGGTGGATACCGCGACGCCCACGATCCAGCCGAGCGGCGCCGGTACGCCGTCTTGCGCCAATTGCCACGCCAGAAACGCCGCTACGCCGCCAAACGCGCCGAAGGCGAAATTCAACGTGCCGCTTGCGCGGTAGAGAATCACCAAACCGACGCTGGCCAGCGCATAGACGGCGCCAAGACCGATCCCGGAGGCAATGAAAGGAAGCAGATACATGGCGAACGCAAACACCCTCATCCCGACCATCCCGCCGCCGGACGCTCGAGCGTCTCCCCGCGGGCGATCCTATAACCGCTATTGTGCGGCGTCAGTATTTCCGTTCGCCGGGCCGGGCCGCGCGATCTCGGATTGCCGATCCGTCATTGCAACTGAACTTCCAGGGATCGGGCAAATCGCGGCACCGGCATCCCGCCGATCGAACGGTTCTTTTCTGCGGGACGCATCGAGGATTTCCATGTCGGACCCGACACGGAAATCCTCGTTTACCAGGCGATCACTTGGCCTCCGCCCGTTATTTGGCCGTGTCGGAAATCTTGATTCCAAGCTTTTGTTCCAGGGCCTCGATGTTGGCGAGACCCGGATCGGCATCGGTGACGCAACCTTCCAGGGTTTTCCATTTGCCGTCATGGATCGTCACCGTGCGGGTCACATGGTTGGCGTTGTGCTCGGTCGCTTCCGGACCGCCCCAGTACCAGGGCATGCACAGAATGTCTGTCTCGTAAGGCTTCATGTTTTGAATGGCGGCCGTCACGGTGTTGCGGTTGATGTCGTCCGGGTTCTTGATCGACAGCATGGCGTTGACCGCGATCCGACCGGCGATGTAGCCGGCCTGAGAGAAGCTGTCCCGCAGTACCTTGCCGCCGTAAGCATCCATCACCGCGATCCAGTTCTGATTATCCTTGCCTTTGCTGTCGAGCGGCGCCAGTTCGGCGTTCACCCACAGGCGATCATTCCAATATTTAGCGTCGATCGCGCCGGGCAAACGGACCGTGTAATACGATGTCGGCGTCGTCCACTTCATCTTGGCGGCGCCGTCCTGTTGTTCCGCGGCGTCAAGGATACGCGCGCCGGTATCGTCGGTGCCGTAAATCATAATGGCATCGGCGCCGGTCGCCAGGAATTGCAACACCAGCGAACTGTAATCGGGCGAAACCGGGTCGGAATAGATACTCGTCACCTTGACGCCGTATTTCTTGCCCCATTCCTCAAGTCCACGGCAGCTGTAATCGGAGCCGGGGAATTTCGGTATCGAACAGACGAGGCTCTTGGCTCCAAGCACGCGGCGAGCGTAATCGGCGCCGCCGATGCCGCTTTGCCGCGGGCCGGCATTGATTTCCGCAATGTTCTTCGACTGAAAACATTGCGACGGAATGCCGAGCCCGATCTCGAGCACGTTTTCCTTGGCGTAGTAGCTGGCGTTGGGGATGCACTCGATGAAACTGGTGCTGCCGATCATGACATAGACGCCTTCGTCGCCCACCAGCTTTTTCGCGGCCTGCGCTGCGACGTCGAGTTGGCTTTGATCGTCTTCGGCGTGGTAGGTGATCGGCCGGCCGTGAATGCCGCCATTGTCATTGACGCAATCGAAATAGGCTTTTGCGGCGTCGCCGGCTTCCTTGAAGCTGCCGATGCCGCTCATTGACGTTACGCCGCCGATTGGAATCGGCTTACCGGTCGCTTTCTTTCCGGTATTCTCGCCGCAGTCAGGCGCCGCTTGCGCCTGCGAAACAAAACCTGCGAGCATGACGATCGCAAAAATCGCCAGCCAGCGAATCGCTGATTGCATGACTTCCTCCCCTTGATCGATCGCGGTGCCGAGACGGCCGCGACCTGTGCGTTTTGACGAGGTCTATCGCCCCATTGCAGGATTACGTTACCACGCCTGCGCCCCGAGCGCGGTCTTTATCGCAACAATATTGACGCGGCGCGAAGCCACGTCGCCTTTTTCGCGGTCACGAATTTCTTGGGCAGCGTCCCAACGTGACGGCGGCTATGGCGCGGCACAATCTTTCGAGCTTCTTCTTCACGTCGCCGGCGTTCTTCGGGAGCGGCGTTGTCGACACCGGAATGTCAACTGCCCCCAATGCCATTTTTTGCATCGTTTCCTCCGGTAATTTGGACGGCAAAAGCCGACGCAAGAATGTTCGCTAAGCGAACCCCCGTCAGAACTCTGCGTGCCACACTTGCGCGTGATGCTGAAGCGAAGCAAGATGACGACAAAGCCGGCGCGATCGGAAATTATGTCGGCGAAAAGGTTGAGGAGAGGCCCCTATGAGCGGCACGGTTCGTTTCGATTTCATGCACTTCATGCCGTATGTGCACCTGCCGGAAAACCACAAAGACTTTCACTCCACCTGGGTCGACTTTCCCAACAAATTTTACGATCCGCAAAAGGGGCACGCGCTTTATCAGCGCTACCTTGCCGAGCTTTTGCTCGCGGAAACGGTCGGCTTCGACGGCATCGTCGTCAACGAGCATCACAACACCGCCTACAGCATGATGGCGGCGCCGAACCTGATCGCCGCCGCGATCATCCCGCAAACCAAAACCGCGAAGATTTGTGTCTGGGGCACCCCGCCCAATCTCGAATATCCGAACCGCCTGGCGGAAGAATACGCCATGCTCGACGTCATGTCGCAAGGGCGGCTGGAAGTCGCGTTCCCGCTCGGCACCGGCATGGAATATTGGGCAAATCCGATCAACCCGGCGACCGCGCGGGCGCGCTACCGCGAGTCGATCGACATCATTCTGCAAGCCTGGACGCAGGATGGACCGACCACCTATTACGGCGATTTCTACACCTACCGCTATCTCAATCCCTGGCCGCGGCCTTATCAGAAGCCGCATCCGCCCTGCTACATCGTCGGCACCGGCAGCCCGGAGACCGTCGAGCTCGCGGCCAAGCTTGGCTTCGGCTATTCCGCGGTGTTCGTGTCGAAGACGCGGGCGCTCGAACTCAATCAGCAACTGCGTAAAAGCTCGGCCGAGCACGGACATCCCGTGCGGCCGGAGCAGCTACCTTTGCAGGTCATCACCTACGTGGCGGAGACCAAGGAAAAGGCCGAAGCGGAAGCCGTCGAGCACGTCCGCTTTTTCTTCGAAGATGCGCTGCGCACCACGCCGAATTTCCTCGCCCCGCCCGGCTATCTCTCGGTCGCCGAACTGAAGAAACGCGCGGCGCTCGCCGACAAGCTGCACGGCGGCTTCAGCTTCGACAACGTCAATGAATCGTTCTTCCTCGCCATCGGCACCGCCGATCAGGTGGTCGAGCAGCTGGAAGAATGGGCTGCCAAAATGGACACCAACCATTTCAACATTCTCGGCGCGATCGGCAACATGCCGCACTGGAAAGTGGTGAAGAACCTGACCTTGATCGGGCAGGACGTCATCCCGCGCATCCGCGCCAACGCCGCGGTCGAACGCCGCGTTGCCGCCGAATAGCCAAGGAGGCCGCCGATGCCCGCCCAAGCCTTTCCGCCGCAATTCAAGCGCGAGACTCATACCGTCAACGGTTTGAAGACCACCGTGCTGGTCGCCGGCCGCGGCGACCCGCTGGTCTTCTTCCACGGCGCCGGACTTTGGCATGGCATCAATTTCGCCCTGCCGTGGACGGAGAAATTCCGCGTCATCATCCCGATCCATCCCGGGTTTGACGATGCCGATGACGATCCGGCGATGAACCATGTCCATGATTACGTCATGCATTATCTCGACCTGTTCGATGCGCTCGGCCTCGATAAAGTTCGCCTGGTCGGCTTCTCGCTCGGCGGCTGGTTGGCCGCGAACTTCGCCGTGCAGCAGACTCAGCGAGTTGAACGGCTGGTGCTGGTGGGTCCCGCAGGCTTGCGCGGCAAGGAGCAGCCCAAGGGCGACCTTTTCCTTCTTCCGCCCGAAGAAATTCCTTCGCTCTTGGTTTCGAACTTCGATGTGATCAAACCCTACCTGCCGGACAATCCCAAGGATCTGGATTTCATGGGTGCGCGCTATCGCGAAGTCGGAACGCTGGCGCGGCTTTGGTGGGAGCGTCCTTATGACACCAAGCTGCCGCGCTATCTGCACCGGCTGACCATGCCGACGATGCTGGTGTGGGGCGAAGAGGACAGGCTTTTGCCCATGCAGAATGCCGAACTGTGGCGCCACGCCATCCCCAAGGTGGAATTCAAGACCTTCAAGCGCGCCGGCCACCTCGTGCTCGACGAGAACCGGGAAGCCGTGGACGCGGTGCAGAAGTTTTTATCTTGATCGCGGATCTTTCGCGCCGAGCTGACGGCTTCCTGGAATATGTTCGGGGCGGGGCGCTCACCGGTCCCGTTGCTTTTGTTCGATAAGCGGACGTACATTTTCATGCGTTGTCCAATTGTCGGCCTTCCGTCCGGCTGTTAGGATCGGCGCTGTAAAATGCTGAGGAAAATTGGGGGAATGCACCATGGACAATCTGAAGACCTACGCGGTTCCGCTGGGACGCTTGTTGCTATCCAGCCTTTTTATCTATGCCGGCTTGACCAAACTGTTCGTGTTCGGTCCGGAAGGGACGGCGCAGTTTTTCGCCAAAGCGGGTGCACCGATTCCGGAACTTTCGAACTGGATCGCGATCATCGTCGAGCTTATTGGCGGGATAATGATCCTGATCGGTCTGCAGACCCGCTGGGTCGCGCTGGTTCTCGCCATATGGTGCCTTGTGACCGGCTTCGGCTTCCACTTGCCCGGCAGCGCAATGATGCATGACATGAACCACTTCTACAAAAACTTGACGATCGCGGGCGGGCTTCTTTACGTGTTTGCCTTCGGCGCCGGCATTTGGAGCATCGATCGCGCCACCGGCATGGAAAAGGCTTAGGCCGCCTAAGCGCTAACCGCGGCTTTCGGTAACGGGGCGAATCCTTCCGCCCCGTTAACTTTCTGCGCGCCCGACCGTTCGACGATCCGTAAGATTTAGCCGCTATTGGCTTAAGCGCCCGGCACTCGTATGCGAGCGCCGGCAAGCTGCGCGGGCTTGGCCATGGCCGACGACGACGACGATACCGGTGATCGCAGGGTGCTTCAGCGCACGCGCGTTCTGCGCTGCGCCAAGATCATCGTGCCGCGCCGCTCGCCGGTCATTTCCTGCACCGTGCAGAACATCACTGGCGGCGGCGCTTGCCTCAAGCTCGCGAACACCTTCGGCGTGCCGGAGACTTTCGATCTGACCTTCGAGCACGGCCGCACGCGGCGCTCCTGCCGCGTGGTCTGGCGCACCGCCGATAAGCTCGGGGTAAAGTTTGAATCCACCGAAGCGATGGCCGAAGCCAGCGAAAAGCAATTGAGGCTGCCGTTTTAAAATTCAACAACGGCGCGGATGAGGCGCTCGATATCCTCGGGCCGGGACAGGCGGTGATCGCCGTCCTTGACCAGGGTGAGAACGACATCGTCGCTGGCAAGCCGCGACACCAGCTCCACCGCGTGCCGCCACGGCACGTCGGGATCCTCGACGCCTTGCAGGATGCGTACCGGGCAGCCGGTCTCGATCATGCCGCCGAGCAGGAGATGGTGACGGCCTTCCTCGATCAATTGCCGGGTCACCAGATAGGGCTCATCCGAATATTCGGACGGCCGCGCCCAGACGCCCTTTTCCTCGATCTCGCGCCTGATCGCCGGCGGGAAGCGCTTCCACATCAGTTCCTCGGTGAAATCCACCGCCGGCGCGACCAATACCAGACCGGCGACCGAAGCCGGTCCGGCCGGCCCGGCCTGCCGGCGCGCCCGCAGGGCGCAGACCACGAGCAACGCAAGCCAGCCCCCCATCGACGACCCGATCAAAATCTGCGGACCGCGGCAGCAGGCGTCGAACACGGCGAGGCTGTCGGCGAGCCAGCGGCCGATCGTGCCGTCGCTGAAGTTGCCGCCCGATTCTCCGTGGCCGGAATAGTCGAAGCGGATGCAGGCGCGCCCGGCTTGTTCGGCCCAGTGCGCCAGCGCCGCCGCTTTGGTACCCTTCATGTCGGACTTGTAGCCGGACAGCCAGAACAGGCCGGGGCCGGCGCCCGGATGTTCACGCACCGCGATGGAGCGGCGCTCGGCCCCCTCGCCAATTTCCAAGACTTTCAGGCTGTTATCGTTCATGCGGCGGTTTCGGCGCGTGGGGCGAGGGGCAGGCGCGAAAGGATTTCCATGCCATGTTTCGCCGCAAACCGCACTTCTCCGCAAGGGATCGCGCCGCCGCATGGTCGTTGACTTGGCCGGCAAAAATCCCGATCTTCTCCGCTTGTCCGTCAGTGCCGCGGATTTAATTCATCGCGGCGCGCACCGGACGTCACCGCCTCGTCGCAACAACATAGGAGAAAAGCCCCATTCGTCGCCCGATCAGAACCGCGCAGCCCGCCGCCAAGGAGGGTCCGCGCATCAACGAGGAGATCCGCGTCCGCGAGGTCCAGCTTATCGACAAGGATGGCGCCAACAAGGGCGTCACTGAAATCAGCGCCGCTCTGGCCATGGCGCAGGAGGCCGGGCTCGACCTTGTAGAGATAGCGCCGAATTCGGTGCCGCCGGTCTGCAAGATTCTCGACTTCGGCAAATATAAATATCAGGCGCAGAAAAAAGCCGCCGAGGCGCGCAAGAAGCAGAAGGTCGTCGAGATCAAGGAGATCAAGCTGCGGCCGATGATCGACGACCACGATTACGACGTGAAAATGCGTTCCATGGAGCGGTTTTTCCAGGAGGGCGACAAGGTCAAGGTGACATTGCGCTTCCGCGGCCGCGAAATGGCGCACCAGGAGCTTGGTTACAAGCTGCTCGACCGCGTCAAAGGCGACACCTCG
>Ga0316363_10004102_pt1 | contig 10121 bp, 8 predicted proteins | sample Sb_taG_3_FD_200459 | JGI IMG/M metagenome (GOLD analysis project Ga0316363, IMG submission 200459) | Peat soil microbial communities from Weissenstadt, Germany - Sb_50d_a_PC metaG (v2) (version 2) | ecosystem: Environmental > Terrestrial > Soil > Wetlands > Peat | place: Germany: Weissenstadt...
GAGAACAATTACACGCCGGACCGCGCCTACAATAAATCGGCGCGCGTCACCGGCGACACGATGGGCAAATATCATCCGCACGGCAATCTCGCGATCTATGACGCGCTGGTGCGCATGGCGCAGCCCTTCTCGATGCGCCTGCCCCTGATCGACGGGCAAGGCAACTTCGGCTCCGTCGACGGCGATCCGCCCGCGGCGGAACGCTATACCGAGGTGCGCCTCGCCACCGCCGCCATTCCCCTGCTCGACGATCTCGACAGCGAGACGGTCGATTTCCAGCCGAACTACGACGGGCGCGAGCGCGAGCCCGTGGTCCTTCCGGCGAAATTCCCCAACCTGCTCGTCAACGGCGCCGGCGGCATCGCGGTCGGCATGGCGACGAATATTCCGCCGCACAATCTCGGCGAGGTCATCGATGCGGTGATCGCCATGATCGACCGGCCGGAGATTTCCGCCGAAGAGCTGATGACGATCATCCCCGGTCCGGATTTCCCGACCGGCGGCACGATCTTGGGGCGCGCCGGCATTCGTTCAGCTTATTTGCTCGGGCGCGGCTCGATCCTGGTGCGGGCCAAGGTCGAGATCGAGGAGATCCGCAAGGAGCGCGAGGCGCTGATCGTCACCGAGATCCCCTATCAGGTGAACAAGGCGGTCTTGCTCGAGCGGATCGCCGAACTCGTCCGCGAGAAGAAGGTCGAAGGCATCTCCGATCTGCGCGACGAATCCGACCGCGATGGCATGCGCATCGTGATCGAGCTGAAGCGCGATGCCGTAGCCGATGTGGTCTTGAACCAGCTCTGGCGCTTCACCGCGCTGCAAGCGGGCTTTGCGGCCAATATGATTGCGCTCAACGGCGGCCGGCCCGAGACGCTGACGCTCAGGGATTTCCTCACCGCCTTCGTCGACTTCCGCGAAGAGGTCGTAACAAGGCGCACCAAGTTCAAGCTCAACAAGGCGCGCGACGCCGCCCATCTCCAGGTCGGGCTCGCCATCGCGGTGGCCAATATCGACGAGGTCGTTCGGCTCATCCGCAGTTCGCCCGATGCCGGGGCGGCGCGCGAAGCTTTGATGAGCCGGGAGTGGCCGGCGCATGACATGGCACCGCTCGTCGCGCTCATCGCCGATCCGCGCCATGCGCTGAGCGAATCCGGCGCCTGCCGCCTCTCCGAGGCGCAAGCGCGCGGCATTCTCGACTTGCGGCTGCAAAGATTGACGGCGCTCGGGCGCGAGGAGATCGCCGAAGCGCTCGGGAAACTTGCCTCGGAGATCACCGATTATCTCGACATCCTGCGCTCGCGCGCGCGGGTCTTCGCAATCATCAAGGATGAGCTTTTGGCGATCAAGAGCGCGCACGCCACGCCGCGCCGAACGATGATCGTCGATGCCGACGCCGACTTCGAAGACGAAGATCTGATCCAGCGCGAGGACATGGTGGTCACCGTCTCGCATGCCGGCTATATCAAGCGAGTTCCGCTGTCGACTTATCGCGCGCAGCGGCGCGGTGGCAAGGGCCGCGCCGGCATGCAGACGCGCGACGAGGATTTCGTGGCCCGGCTTTTCATCGCCTCGACGCATACGCCGGTCCTGTTCTTCTCCTCGCATGGGCAAGTCTACAAGGAAAAGGTCTGGCGTCTGCCGGCCGCCGCTCCGCAGGCGCGCGGCAAGGCGCTCGTCAACATCCTGCCGCTCGAACAGGGCGAGCGGATCACGACGATCATGCCGCTGCCCGAAGACGAGTCGCAATGGGAGACGCTTGACGTCATGTTCGCGACGACCGGCGGCACGGTGAGACGCAACAAGCTCTCCGATTTCACCCAGGTCAATCGCTCCGGCAAGCTCGCCATGCGTCTCGACGAAGGCGAAGAGATCGTCGACGTGCAGATCTGCACCGAGGCCGACGACGTGCTGCTCACGACCGCCAACGGGCAATGCATCCGCTTCCCCGTCGCCGACGTGCGCGTCTTCAAGGGCCGCGATTCGATGGGCGTGCGCGGCATCGCGCTCGGCGAAGACGACCGGGTGATCTCGCTCGCGATTCTGCGCCATATCGAGGCGGAGAGCGGCGAGCGCATGGCCTATTTGAAGATGCGCCGCGCCGTCGCCGGCGAGGCGTCGGCCGAAGCGGCGCCTGAAAGCGCGACTGAAATGGCCGGCGAGACGCTGGGCGAAGAAGGCAATGGCGAAGAGGCGCAAGCCGCGCCGCTCGCCCCCGAGCGCTATGCCCAAATGTCGGCGGCCGAAGAAATCATCCTGACGATTTCATCGAAGGGTTTCGGCAAGCGCACCTCGTCCTTCGAATACCGGATCACCGGGCGCGGCGGCAAAGGCATCGTCGCCATGGCCGTCAATCAGCGCAATGGCCCGCTCGTCGCCTCCATGCCAGTCGAAGAGAGCGACGAGATCATGCTGGTAACCGACGGCGGCCGGTTGATCCGCTGTCCGGTCGAAGACATTCGCGTCGCCGGCCGCAGCACCCAGGGCGTCACTGTCTTCAACACGGCGGACGGCGAACGCGTCGTCGGCGTCGAGCGGATCAGCGAAGAGGATGAGGCCGGCAACGGGGATGCGGGCAATGGTAATGGCGGCGAGGCGTGAGGCTTTCCTCTCCCCACTTGCATGCGCATTCCCTCTCCCCGCTTGCGGGGAGAGGGTTAGGGTGAGGGGCCGGGTGATTTACTACAATGTCGTGCGCCGATCGAGCGCAGCAAGGATGGTTTCGATTACATTAGCAACGCCATCGAACACTTCGGTATTCGTAAAATGGATGGCGCGATATCCCTGATCCTCCAAATAGGCGGACCGCTTCTCATCCTGCCGGACCTCAGCATCCGTTCCGTGTGTCGCCCCATCGACTTCGATGACAAGCTTCTGTTCGCGGCAAACGAAATCGCCGAAATAGGGACCAAGTGGTGCCTGCTGAACGAATTTGAAGCCCTTCAGCCTGCGCCCACGCAAACGCTGCCAAAGCTGTTCCTCGGCTGCGGTCTCTCCACGTCGCAATTCTTTTGCACGGCGCGTTTCATGAAGATGTAAGCATGTATGCCCTAATCCCCCAAGCCCCTCACCCTAGCCCTCTCCCCGCTTGCGGGGAGAGGGAATTTGCCCCCGCCTCTGCGCTCCGCTAGACATGACGCATGGTCCGCAAAGCGCTCTATACCGGCACATTCGATCCACTGACCAATGGTCATGTCGATATCATCACGCGCGCGGCGCGCTTCTGCGACGAGCTCGTCGTGGCGATCGGCGTGCATCCGGGCAAGACGCCGCTGTTCTCGGCCGAGGAACGCACCGAATTCGTGCGCCAATCTTGCGAGCGCCTGGTCGCCGCCCAATCCTGCAAGCTTTCGGTTTTGACCTTTTCCGGCCTTTCGGTCACCGCCGCACGGGAGGCCGGCGCCACGCTGTTGCTGCGCGGCCTGCGTGATGGCACCGATCTCGATTATGAGATGGAGATGGCCGGAATGAATGCGGTCATGGCCCCCGAGATCCAGACCGTGTTTCTCGCCGCCTCGCCCGGCCTTCGCCACATTGCCGCGACATTGGTCCGCCAAATCGCCCTGCTCGGTGGCGATGTCTCGAGCTTCGTGCCCGAGGTCGTCGCCCGCGCCATCGCGGCCAAAACGCGCGCCTCGCACTAAGGACGGACGTCTATGAAATTGAACCGACGCAGCCTTTTCATCGCCCTCGCCTTCGCCGTGATCGCGGCGCCGCTAGCCGCCGCGCCGGATATTCAAAACACGATCTATCTCGACACCAAGGACGGCCGCATCACGATCCTGCTGCGGCCCGATCTCGCGCCGAAGACCGTGGCGCAGATCAAGACGCTGACGAAGCGCGGCTTCTACAATGGGATCGTTTTCCATCGGGTGATCGACGGCTTCATGGCGCAGACGGGAGATCCGACCGGCACCGGCACGGGCAAGTCCGATCTTCCCGATCTGCCGGCAGAATTCTCCAACGCGCCGTTCAAACGCGGAACCGTCGGCATGGCGCGCGCGGAAGATCCGAATTCCGCCAATTCGCAGTTCTTCATCTGTCTCGCCGATTCCGACTTTCTGAACGGTCACTATACCGTCTTCGGCCAGGTGATCGCAGGCATGGACGTCGTCGACAAGATCAAGAAGGGCTCGCAGGACGAGAACGGCATGGTCACCAATCCGGACAAGATCGTGAAAATGCAACTCGCCGCCGAGGTGAAATAATGCACGCAAGCGCCGGCTTGCGTGACGATCGTCAGAGCTGGATGATCGAGTCGAAATCGAAGGTGCTGCCGGGCGGATTCTCGCCGATCCGCAACGTCGTATCGTTTACGAAACGGTACGGCGGCACGGGCAGATTGTACGGGGCCGGGACGCCCTTGAATACCCGGCCCGCCAGATCATATTTCGACCCGTGACAGGGACAGAAATAGCCGCCGAGCCATGCGGCCGTCGGCGTGGTCGGGCTCGGATTGGGAAAGAACTCCGGGATGCAGCCAAGATGCGTACAGATGCCGACGAGAACCCCGAATTCGGGTTTGATCGAGCGATGCCAGTTATCCGCATAGGACGGCTGCTGGAGATTCTGCGAGTTCGGATCGGACAGGAGGGCGACGAGCTGCGGCGTTTTCAGGGTCGCAAGCAGTTTCTCGGGGCGGTTGACAATGAAGATCGGCCGCGAGCGCCAGCGCACGATGATCATCTGTCCTGGCGCCACAGACTTGAGATCGACGTCCACGGGGCCGCCGGCGGCAATCGTCGAGGCATCGGGTTCCATCTGTGCGATCAGCGGCACCATGGCCGCGACCGTCCCGACCACCCCGAACGCCCCGGTCGCGAGGAAAAGGAAGTCTCGCCGCGTCGCGTCCCGCGCCGGCGCGGTGCCGTGAAGGGCGTCGGAAGCGAGAACGGAATCGGGAGAAGGGGCATTCGCCATGATCCACCACCGCAAAGCTATTGGGTCCGAGCACTCGTATCACATCTAGCCCATCCGGCGAAGCTTCGGTATCAGCGCGATGCTGAAATCGCCAAGCGGCCGGCCTGCTGTGCTCACGCCTCGGCCGAAGGCGATGTTTACCTCGGACGCCGCTTCAACTATTGCAAGGCTCCATCGAAGTCCAGAGGAGTTCGCCATGGTCGCACCCGGCAATAAGCTTACGCTCGATACGACAAAAGGCGAGGTCGTCATCGAGATGCGGCCCGATCTCGCGCCCGGCCATGTCGCGCATATCAAGAAACTGGTGAACGAGAAATTCTATGACGGCGTTTCCTTCCACCGGGTCATCGAGGGCTTCATGGCGCAGACCGGCTGCCCGCATGGTACCGGCAGGGGCGGCTCGAAATATCCGAACCTGAAAGCCGAGTTCAACGCCGAGCCGCATGCGCGCGGCACCTGCTCTATGGCGCGCGCGCAGAGCCCCGACTCGGCCAATTCGCAATTCTTCATCTGTTTCGGTGACGCCCGTTTCCTCGACCGACAATATACGGTCTGGGGCAAGGTGATCTCGGGCATGGAAAACGTCGACAAGATCAAGCGCGGCGAGCCGGTGAAGGACCCCGACAAGATCATCTCAGCGACGGTGGGCTGAAAGGCGCGGCCGTGTCTCTCCGCAAAACGCCCTCGCCTTTCGAGACGCGTGCCAACCGCGTCATTGCGAGCGAAGCGAAGCAATCCAGTCTCGTTGCCTCTGGATTGCTTCGTCGCTTCGCTCCTCGCAATGACGTTCCTCATGCTGAGGAGCACGCGAAGCGTGCGTCTCGAAGCATGAAGAGGGGTTCGAGGGACGCGTGAGATGCGCGTCGATCTCTTCGATTTCGATCTGCCCCCCGAACGCATTGCGCTGCGGCCCGTCGTGCCGCGCGATGCGGCGCGCATGCTCGTCGTTCGCCCCCAGGAGCGATTCGAGGATCGCATGATCCGCGACCTTCCCGAATTTCTTCGCCCGGGCGATGTTCTCGTCGTCAATGATACGCGGGTCATTCCCGCCCGTCTCGAAGGCCATCGCTTGAGAGGCGAGGCCCGCGCCAAAATCGAAGTCCTGCTGCATAAGCAGGTCGCGGCGGCGCGATGGCTCGCCTTCGCGAAAGGCGCGAAGAAATTGAAGCCGGGAGAAAAGCTCCTGTTCGCGCAGGGCGACGCCCTGATCCTCGAAGCCGAAGTCCTCGAAAAGCATGCGGAGGGCGAAATCCTGCTCGGCTTCGCCGCCTCCGACGATAAGCTCGATGCGGCGATCGAAGCTCTCGGGCAAATGCCCCTGCCGGCCTATATCGCCGGCAAGCGGCCGGCCGATGCGCGCGACGCGCAAGATTACCAGAGCCTGTTCGCGAGCCGCCGCGGCGCCGTGGCGGCGCCGACGGCGAGCCTGCATTTTACGCCCGAACTCGTTGCCGCAATTCGCGCTCGCGGCGTCGAGACCGCCCATGTCACGCTGCATGTCGGGGCCGGAACCTTCCTGCCGGTGAAGACTGAGGAGACGAATGCGCATCGCATGCATGCCGAATGGGGCGAGCTCGGCGCGGCGAGCGCGGCGCGTTTGAACGCGGCGCGCGCCGCAGGCGGCCGCATCGTCGCGGTCGGCACGACGTCCTTGCGGCTCATCGAATCGGCGGCGCAACCGGATGGTAAGATCGCCGCCTTTTCTGGCGAGACGGCACTCTTCATCACGCCCGGCTATAGGTTCAAAGCCGTCGATCTGCTCATCACGAATTTCCACCTGCCGCGCTCGACCTTGTTCATGCTGGTTGCGGCATTTTCCGGCCTTGAAGTGATGCAAGCCGCCTATCGGCATGCGATGGAGGCCGAGTATCGTTTCTATTCCTACGGCGACGCCTGCCTGCTCTTCCCTGGAGATTGACGTGTCGGCCGCATTCGCATTCGAGGTTCACGGTCGCGACGGCGCGGCGCGCACCGGCGCGCTCCTGATGCCGCGCGGACGGGTCAGGACGCCGGCCTTCATGCCGGTCGGCACGGCGGCGACGGTCAAGGCCATGTACCCGAAGGAGGTGAAGGCGCTCGGCGCCGACATCGTTCTCGCCAATTGCTATCATCTCATGCTGCGGCCCGGCGCCGAACGCATCGCCGAACTTGGTGGCCTGCATCGCTTCATGAATTGGCCGTGGCCGATCCTGACCGACTCCGGCGGCTTCCAAGTCATGTCGCTCGCCAAGCTTCGAAAGGTCGACGAGACCGGCGTCACCTTTCAGTCGCATATCGACGGCACGCGCCATCAGCTCACGCCCGAGCGTGCCATGGAGATCCAGCTGCTCCTGGGTTCAGACATCCAGATGCAGCTCGACGAATGCGTGAAGCTTCCGGCGTCGGAGGATGATGTGGAGCGCGCGATGCTCTTGTCGCTGCGCTGGGCCGAACGCAGCAAGCGCGCCTATCAGCCGGGCCATGCGCTTTTCGCCATCGTCCAAGGTGGCGCCAGCCCGCCTCTGCGCAAAGCGAGCGCCAAGGCACTCGCCGCCATGGACTTCGACGGCTATGCGCTCGGCGGCCTCGCCGTCGGCGAGCCGCAAGCCATTATGCTGGCGATGATCGACGCGAGCCTCGCGCATGTGCCTGAGAGGAAGCCGCGCTATCTCATGGGGGTGGGCACGCCCGACGATCTTCTCGAATCGGTTCGCCGCGGCATCGACATGTTCGATTGCGTGCTGCCGACCCGCGCCGGGCGGCATGGCCTCGCCTATAGCCGGCAGGGTCGCATCAATCTGCGCAACGCGAGACATGCCGCCGACCCGCGCCCGATCGATCCGCAATCCTCGTGCGAAGCGGCGCGGTCCTTCTCGCGCGCCTATTTGCATCATCTCGTCAAGGCCGGCGAAATCCTCGGCATGATGGCGCTGACGGCGATCAATCTCGCCTATTATCAAGAGTTGATGGCGGGAATGCGCGCGGCGATCGAGGCCGGACGCTTCGCCGAATTCTTGATCGAGACAAAACGCGCCTGGGCGGAAGGCGAAAGCGCGTAGCCCGCCGTCATTGCGAGCGAAGCGAAGCAATGCGCGCGCGCGAACCCTCTCCCCTTGCGGGAGAGGGTGCCCGGCGGAGCCGGCCGGGTGAGGGGTCGCGCAAATCTCTCAATTGAAGGATGTCGTGACAAGCGCAAGCGGCGCGGACCGCGCGACCCCTCATCCGCCTCGCTTCGCTCGGCACCTTCTCCCGCAAGGGGAGAAGGAACGCTCGCTCACCGACATTGGATTGATTCGTCGCTTCGCTCCTCGCAATGACGAGCCCTGAGGAGCCCACGAAAGTGGGCGTCTCGAAGGGTGAGAAGGTCCTTCAGCGAGCTGGACATCGCGCAAAGAAAAAGGCGAGGCGGATATCGCCTCGCCTTCTCGCTCCCTCGCCCTAGACCTTCCCTCGGGCTCGTTCCTTTAAGGAAGGGGCGCCCTGCGGCGCCCGGCTCTCGAGGGGAAGGTTTCCTCCCATGACTTGGACGTAAATGCACATGCCGGAGGTCCAGAAAGCCCCTTTTCGGCTGGCAGCGCGTTTTTAGCTTAGAGGTGACGCAATGTCACGCGCCTTGAAGCATGTTGGCCGCGAAATCGGCACCAACACCACCTTTTCCTGCTTGGCTTCCGCAGATCTAAAGTTGATAAAAATACTAGACTAAACAGGCACCATGTCCTGTCGTCCATCACTGACTGCGAGAGCGCGTCATTTTTAGCGCAAAGCATCATGTCCTGCTAAGAAGCTCCAAAGCCTGTGACGACCCCATGACGCAATTCTTTGCCGAAGACCCCAGCGATCCGGGCCACCACGCCAGAGGCGCGAGCATTGGCGCGCGCATCCGCAACTGGTTCTTGGCCGGCGTCGTGGTCGCGGGCCCGCTCGCCATCACTGTCTATATCGTCTGGTGGTTCGTCGACACAGTCGACACGTGGGTCAAGAAGCTCGTGCCGGCGAGTTTCTGGCCGGACACGTATCTGCCCTTCCCGCTTCCGGGATTGGGCGTGATCGTCGCCTTTCTGGGCCTGACGCTGCTCGGATTTCTTGCCGCCAATCTCGCCGGCCGCAGCCTGATCGCGCTCGGCGAAGCGATCCTCGGGCGCATGCCGATCATCCGCTCGATTTACAAGAGCGTGAAACAGGTGTTCGAGACTCTGTTCTCGGCGTCCGGCACGTCGTTTCGCAAGGTCGGGTTGATCGAATTTCCGGTCAAGGGCACATGGACGCTGGTTTTCATCTCGGTGCCGCCGGCCGAGCCGGTCGGAGCAAAACTGCCGCCATGCGAGGAACCCTATGTCTCGGTCTTCTTGCCCTGCACGCCCAATCCGACGACCGGATTTTATTTCTTCATGCCGGCCAGCGCCGTCATCGAAGTGGCGCTGAGCCCGGAAGACGCGGTGAAGCTCATCGTGTCCTGCGGCGTCATCCGTCCCGAGGCTTTGCCACTCGCCCTGGCGGAGCCGGCCGCGAATGCTAAGATCCGCGAGGAAAACGCGGCCTAGAAGGCGCGGCCATCATTCCGACGATCCGCCTGGATTCTCGAGTTTCGCATGATCTTTTCGCAAAGCCCGTTCCCACTTTTGCTGATCATGCGCTAGCGTCATGGCCGTCTATACAGAAGTCTCCGACACCGATCTTGGATCTTTTCTCGCCGATTACGGGCTTGGCAAACTGCTCGCCTATAAAGGCATTGCCGAGGGCGTCGAAAATTCCAATTTCCTGCTGCATGTCGAGGCGGGCTTTTTCATCCTGACGCTTTATGAAAAGCGGGTCAGCGCCGCGGACCTGCCGTTTTTCCTAGCGCTGATGGAACATCTCGCCGCGCGCGGTCTCGCCTGCCCGCAGCCGGTGAAAACGAAGAATGGCGCGATGCTCGGCATGCTCGCCGGACGGCCGGCCGCGATCGTCACCTTTCTCGAAGGGGTTTCGAGCCGGCGGCCGACCAATGCGCAATGCGCGGCGCTCGGCGCGGCGCTGGGCCAGCTCCATCGAGCCGGCGCCGACTTTGACTCGACGCGGCCGAACGCGCTTTCGCTCGCGGCGTGGTCGCATCTCTTCGACCTGGCAAAAGATCGCGCCGATGAGGTGAAAGCCGGCCTCTCCTCGTTCATTGCCGACGAGCTCGCCTTCCTCGAAAAGACATGGCCGGAGGATCTGCCGCGCGGCGTGATCCATGCCGATCTCTTCCC
>Ga0316363_10004112_pt1 | contig 10104 bp, 7 predicted proteins | sample Sb_taG_3_FD_200459 | JGI IMG/M metagenome (GOLD analysis project Ga0316363, IMG submission 200459) | Peat soil microbial communities from Weissenstadt, Germany - Sb_50d_a_PC metaG (v2) (version 2) | ecosystem: Environmental > Terrestrial > Soil > Wetlands > Peat | place: Germany: Weissenstadt...
ACGGGCTTCGGAATCTCGAGAAGAAGCTCTCCGCCCAGATGCTGCACGACTGCGTGGCGCAGGTGCGTACCCGCGAGGTCAAGCTCTTCCTCCCGCGGTTCAAGGTCACTTGGGGAACCATCAACATGCGCGACCAGCTCACCGTACTCGGCATGCCGCTGGCGTTCACCCGCTACAAGGCCGACTTCTCCGGCATCAACGGTCACGAGCCGCCGGACGAGGAATCGCTGTTCCTCTCGGGCGTCTTCCACAAAACCTTTGTAGAGGTACAGGAGGTGGGCACGGAGGCCGCGGCGGCCACGGCGGCTCATTTCATGCAGGCGAGCGCGCCCTCTCGGCATTTCAGGCCGCCAGTTCCCATCTTCCGGGCTGACCATCCCTTCCTGTTTGCCATCCGCGAGCGCAAGAGCGGCGCGATCCTGTTTCTGGGGTGCATCATCGATCCCACGCGAGAGATCTGATGCAGGGTCGAGTTGTCGTGCGTCGTAGCCACGGCTGTCCGCCTGTAATCGATCAGCGGCCGAGCCGCTAGGCATACGACACATCAAAATCGTGAAGATTCTTCTTTAGCTTCTGACATTCCTGTTTGGCCTTTTTCGCCGGGATCGGCCTCCAACTTGGCAGATCGGTCCTGCCTTGTCGGCTTGCGTGTAGTAACCGCCAGGACACTGTCACGCCAGGCACTTTGACGGTAAAACGCCTTATCTCCGACTCGATCTAAGCTGCATTGCGTTGGGTTGCGGCCGGATGAAGCGAGTGCACGTGCCTTCCAGAGAGTGCGGCTTTCCTGCCGAGACTCTCTGGCGGCGCGTACATTCTTATCGATGCGCGGACTGACCGGCTGGAGTATGGGAGCGGGCAGCACATCTCGTTTTCCAGAGAGACTGTGGTTTATGCATTGGGGCGCGAACTTGACGCGCTGTTTTAGATATTGGGAATCTTCGGCGGCATCTTCCTGTTCGGGCTGGCGGTTCCGGGTATCGCGAGGGTTAATGTCTCGGGCGCGCTGGGAAGCCTGGGCTTGCCGGTGTGGCTCAATCTGAACACAGCGCGGCAGAGCCGCAATTGAAAATTCAAGATTTGCAATTCAAGAGCATGTAACGATCCCTAACGCGGTCGAAGCGCGGAGTGGCGAAGTCGGCCTACTACCCGGTCATCAATTTGGGCCTTTCGGGAGGATTTGAAAGCTCCGGCATCACCAAGCTGCTCAATGGACCGAGTGGCCTATGGTCCCTTGGATCATCTGCTCTGGGGACCGTGTTCGATGTGGGAAGACGCCGCGCCCTCACTGACCAGGCGCGTGCGGCTTATGACACTGAAGTCGCTGGCTATCGCCAGAACGTGCTGACTGCGTTCCAACAGGTGGAAGACAAGCTGGCGGCGGTGAGAATTCTGGAGAACGAGGCCAAGGTCCAGGATACAGCCGTGGCGTCGGCTCAGCGCTCACTGGACCTTCACTCACTCGCTACCGAGGGGGAGTCACAAGTTACCTCGAGGTGATCACCGCGCAAAATGCCGCGCTGGCGGATCAAGCGACGGCGGTGAATATTCTGGGGCGTCGTATGACATGCCTCGCGATCTCCATAATCACCCGCTCCGACGTCCGTGCTTCACCCAGGACGGAAACGGAAGTTTGGCGGAGATCATGGAATCGTGGCTTGGCCAACACGCTGGTCTGATAAGCGGCCACTCTGAAACTGCCAGCCAGGTGGCGGTTGGGGAGCAGATCGCAGGACATCTTCGGTGTGGGCATTCGGACCGAAGGACGTTGGGCACGATGGTCAGTCGGTAACCACTACAGAGCCGGCGAGCCGGCGCGATTTGATATCCCGCATCGGGGGTTGTCCGAAGAAGCGTTTGTACTCACGGTTGAACTGACTGGCGCTCTCATACCCGACATTGAAAGCGGCGCTCGCTGCGTCAAGCCCCTCAATGAGCATGCGCTCTCGTGGGGCTTGCAATCGAAGCTGCTTCTGGTACTGAAGCGGGCTCATCGCCGTCAAGGCGCGGAAGTGATGGTGCAGCGTGGACATGCCCATGCGCGCGACTTCTGCGAGTTCCTCAAGGCGCAACGGTTTCGCGTAATTGGCTCTTAGCCAAGCGATGGCCTTCGCAGTTCTTTGACTTTGGTCGCCCAGCGTCGCGATCGCACGCCGACGCTCGCCTTGAGGACCGCGAAGGAGGCGGTACAAGATTTCTCGTTGGATGAGGTCGCTCAAAAACGGACTCGGCGCCGGACGTCGATAGAGGGTGAGACCCGGTATGGCGGTTGCCCGTGCTCCTTCCTTTGGAGCATGGCCGGCAATCTTACGCGCCAGGGCTCTTCGCATCTCGGCCGCCTGTAAGTCCTCATCTCTAATCGTCCTTGTCCGGTTCTTCGCTTGGTCAACCATTGCTTCCCTCCTAAACCTAAGAGTAGCTCTGAAACTTGAGAACCGTGAACAAAATACCGGGCAGCGACAGGAGTAGGAAAGATTGGGATACCGCGCTGACGACACTCGGCAGTAATCTGGAGATGCGAGAAACGATCTCGATGGAGGAGCAATGCAAAAGCGCAAACTTGGGATAAGCAACCTGGAAGTCTCGGCGATAGGGCTCGGCTGCATGGGCATGAGCTTCGGTTACGGCCCGCCCAAAGACAAGCCGGAGATGGTATCGCTGATCCGAAAGTCGGTCGAGCGGGGCGTCACGTTCTTCGATACTGCCCAAGTCTACGGTCCGTTCGCCAACGAAGAACTCGTGGGAGAAGCCCTCGCGCCCTTCCGTGGGCAGGTGGTGATTGCGACAAAGTTCGGGTTCCGATTCGAGCACGAGGGAGCTCCGCGTTCAGTGGGTCTCGACAGTCGACCAGAGTACATCAAAGAAGGAGTCGAGGGCTCCTTGAAGAGACTCCGAGTCGACAGCATCGATCTGTTCTATCAACATCGCGTTGACCCGAACGTGCCCATCGAAGAGGTGGCGGGAGCTGTTAAAGACCTGATTCAGGAAGGCAAGGTGAAGCACTTCGGGATGTCGGAAGCGGCAGCGCCGACCATCCGCCGGGCGCACGCAGTGCAGCCCGTCACCGCAGTCCAAAGTGAATACTCGCTCTGGTGGAAACGCCCCGAAGCCGAAGTGTTGCCAACGCTCGAGGAACTCGGGATCGGCTTCGTTCCGTACAGCCCTCTTGGCAAGGGATTCCTTACGGGGAAAATCAACGAGGACACGACCTTCGCCAGCACTGATCTGCGGAGCCGCATTCCCCGTTTTGCACCGGAGGCCCGGAAAGCGAATCAAGCCTTGGTTGATCTGCTCGCCGCCATTGCGGATCGGAAGAAGGCAACCCCAGCTCAGATCGCGCTCGCGTGGCTGCTTGCCCAAAAGCCGTGGATTGTCCCAATCCCCGGCACCACGAAGCCGGCGCGCATGGAGGAGAACATTGGAGCGGCAGCTCTAGCACTAACGCCCGACGATCTCCGCGACATCGACGGGGCTGCATCCAAGATCACGGTGCAAGGGGCGCGCTATCCCGAAGAGCTGGAGCGACTGACCTATCGCTGAGAGAGGAGACCCGATCTTGACACTCGAACCCCGATGGGTAAAAGTGTTCTCAACCCGTGATGAGGATGGGGGGCCAGCAGACATTGAGTGCCGTAGCTGAAAATCGCACTCTGCAAGAGAGAGAGGAACGAATGCCGAGGGGAGAATTCAAACTAATCATCGGGAACATGTTCGGAAACAAGACGGGCCGTCTGATGCTGGAGGTTGAAACTCTGCGCCAGTTTGGCCGGAAACGCATCCTGATTTTCAAGCCTGACATCGATACGCGCAGCGATACGGGCTACATCAAGGACTATCACGGCAAAATGATGGACGCTTTGGATGTGCCGGCGCGCGATCCCTGGCAGATGCTGCGCGTGGTGAGGGAGAAGGAATCCGAGATGGGCTGCCGTTACCATCTGATCGCGGTGGACGAGGTTCAGTTCTTCCCCACCGACTCAGGCTTTTTCCTGGTGATCGATGAACTGCTCGATCGCGGCTATGACGTGATCGCAGCCGGCCTGGCGCTGGACTTCAAGCGCGAGCCTTTCGGCTCCACGCTCCTGCTTTTTGGACTTTGCAAGAGTGGCCATGACTGCATGTGGTTGAACCCCCTCTGCGCACGCTGCGGTAGGCCCGCACCGCTCCCGCAGCGCATCCTCGACGGAAAGCCCGCGCCTTACAATGCTCCCCAAGTGCAGGTCGGCGGCAAGGAAACCTACGAGCCCCGCTGCTACGATTGCCACGAACTCCCCGGCCGCCCCATACCGCCTTTCTGACGCCAGGCGAGGCACTAAGTGACCTGCAGGTCGTACGTCGAATTCCACGTCGCAAGAGCGGTTTGCCGACGACACTGGAGTTAGGCATTACGGTCAACCGCCGCCGTTAATCGTAACTCATCTGCGCACTCATTCTCCGCCTCTGGTTCGCGTGTGGGTGCATCGTTCCCAGACCCGCCATCTTCCTCTCGTCTGACTGGCTCTTCCCCTTGATTTTGGGTGCGAAGTATTGTAAATAAGTTAGGTGTATAGATGAATTAGGCGTGGGTCGAATTATGAGTAAGCCGTCGGATTTGATTCAAGGAACGCTGGACCTGCTCATCCTCAAAACGCTTTCGCTCGAACCGAAGCATGGCTGGGCCATCGCCAAGCGCATCGAGCAAGTGAGCAATGAAGCGCTTCAGATTACTCAGGGGGCTCTTTACCCAGCCCTGCATCGTCTGGAACATCAGGGCTGGATTCGCGCCAGGTGGCGGACCACGGAAACCGGGCGGGAAGCGAAATTCTACGAACTTACCCGTGCAGGCCGCCTCCAGCTTGAGAAAGAGCTGGCTGAGTGGGAGCGCCTGTCTAATGCGGTTGGATTGGTCATCCGCATGGTTTAGGAGACACATACAAGGTGGAGCTTGGGCGCTGGTGGAATCTCGCGAGAATGCGCTTCAGTTCGCTCGTACGGCGGGGTCGAGCGGACGAGGAGCTCGACAAAGAACTTCGTTTCCATCTCGAGCAACAGATCGAGGAGAACCTGGCTGCCGGCATGCCGCTTAGCGAGGCGCGATTCGCAGCGATGCGCCGGCTGGGGGGTGTGGCCCAGATCCAAGAGGAGTGTCGTGATATGCGCCGAATGAACTACGCGCACGATCTCGTTCAAGACCTCCGCTACGCGGCGCGGACTTTTGTGAAGGAGCGCGGTTTCGCCGCCCTGATGGCGCTGACGCTGGGACTTGGAATCGGCGCAAACAGCGCCATCTTCAGTGTCATCGACGGCGTGTTGCTCAAGAAGCTTCCGTACCGGCAACCGGACCGTATCGTTCGAGTCTTCTTCAGCAGCAACACCTATCCAAAGTTTCCACTGAATCCCTTTGACTTTCGGGACTTTCGAACGCGCAGCCGCTCCTTCCAGGCGCTGGCTGCCTTCACGCGCAGCGACGTGCAACTCTCCGGTTCGGGCGAGCCCGTGCGCCTGTCCGCCTTCCGCGTGACTGCCGGATATTTCGAAGTTCTCGGTATTATTCCTGCCGTGGGACGCGAGTTTGATCAGAGCGACGAGATTTCGGGCAATGGCAATACGGTGATTCTGAGCGACCGGACCTGGCGCACTGAGTTCGGGGCCGCGTCCGACATCGTGGGGCGAAAAATCACTCTCGATTCACAACCCGTCACGGTCGTCGGCGTAATGCCGCCCGGTACGGAACACCCGGGCAACAGCTACCACGCTCTCCCTTACGGGAATTCCGTCGATGCCTGGCGGCCGTTCACTTTCGAGGGCGACCCGAACGATCGCGGCTCACACTTCTTGGAAGTCATCGGGCGACTAAAGCCCGGCGTGGCCCGGTCGCAAGCGCAAGCCGAGCTGAACAGCCTGCTTCCACAGATCGCAAGCGAGCATGGCGGCTACCGGGGGTGGCACATGCTCGCGGTCGAACTGTACCATGAGATCGTGGGGCCGAACGAGCGGCTTCTTCTGGTTTTGCTGGGAGCGGTCGGCCTGGTGTTAATGATTGCGTGCGCAAACGTCGCGAACCTCTTGATGGCAAGGGCCACGGCGCGCCAGCGCGAAATCGCGGTGCGATCCGCTCTCGGCGCGCGGCAGTCCAGGCTGGTGCGCCAGATGCTTACCGAGAGCTTGTTGATTGCCCTTGTGGGCGGTGTGTTAGGCCTCGTATTCGCCGCGGGTGGCGTCAAAGCGCTGGTCTCGCTGCTGCCGGCAGACTTCCCGCGCGTCGATTCGATTCATGTTAACGCCGCCGTCCTCGGGTTCACCTTGCTCGTCGCTCTGGCAGCTGGCTCTGCCTTCGGCCTGGTGCCTGCCTTAGAGGCTGCTCGCGCCTATCCCCAGCAAGGCCTTCGCGAGGGCGCCCGAGGTTCGACGGATACTGGCCTGCATCTTCGGCTGCGAAGCGTTCTAGTCGTGGCCGAAGTTAGTCTGGCTTCGATCCTGCTGGCCGGGGCCGGGCTGATGCTGCGCAGTTTCGTCAACCTTTTGCGCATGGACCCCGGGTTCCGCCCGGAGCATGTCCTGACCGCAGATCTCACCCTGCCTTACACCGAATACAAAACACCTGCCGCTGCGCGGGCGTTCGAGGACTCGCTGATCACGGACCTCGCCTCAGTTCCGGCGGTGAAGTATGCCGGCATTGGCACGGACCTGCCTTGGACGGGCTACGACGAGAACATCGGCGGCTTCACGATCGAAGGCAAGAATCCGCCGCCCGGGGAAGAATTTCACGGCAGGTATCACGCCGCGACACCGGATTACTTTCGCGCCCTCGGCATACCGCTTGAGGGGGGCCGGTTCTTCACCAAGGCCGACAATCAAGACGCCCCGCAGGTGATGATCATCAACTCCACCATGGCGCGGCTCTACTGGCCGCACCGCGATGCACTGGGCGCTCGCATAGCATTCAGTGATACCCCCAAAGAAAAGGACTGGATGACCGTGGTCGGGATTGTGGGCGATGTTAAAGACACTCCTGCATCGCACGGGGCGGAACCCGCCTTCTGGTGGCCCGCGCTACAGGTGCCGTTCATTGTGAATGGCGGGGTGATGTCCGTGGCTATTCGCTCCGGCTCCGACGCCTCGCAGCTTGCCAACGTGCTACGGGGCGAGGTGCACCGTCTTGACCCGGCTTTGGCAGTGTACGACATCCGCCTGTTGGATCAGATCACTGACGCCAACCTTGCCAGTGCACGGTTCGCGTTCTTCCTGGTAGGTCTATTTGCGGCGCTGGCGGTCGGACTGGCGGCCGTCGGGACTTATGGTGTAATTGCTTACTCGGTTGGCCGCCGCAACCACGAATTCGGGCTGCGCATGGCATTGGGCGCAAGCCGCTGGGATGTGGTGCGGCTCGTGTTCGGCAGAGGCGTTGCCTTAGCTGCCATTGGCGTCGCCCTTGGTCTTCTGGCGGGGTTGGGCCTCGCCCGCGTGCTGCGAAGCCTGATCTATGAGGTCAGCCCGGCCGACCCTCTGACGTTTGGGGCGGTGGCGCTCCTGGTGTTTTCCGTGGCCGCTTTGGCTTGCTACCTGCCCGCACGAAGAGCTACGGAGGCCGACCCGATGACTGCCCTGCGAGCGGAGTGAAAAAGCGGAACTCGCGCGCAGATTGCCCGTAAGCGGCTTAGCCGCACTCTTGGTTGATGCTGGTCGAACCCCGGGGCTCAAGTGTGGAATGCCGACTGACCGTGAAATGAGGCGACAAGTGAAGGCTCCGCCGGCTACGGCGGAAAGTGCCTGGACGCTCAAGATTGGCGCCTCTTGCCATTGAGCGCCGAGAACAGACGCGGATTGGCACGAACGTTCTCATCGCTGAGCCATCCCGGCTCCACAGGAGCCCCGGCGGCGACCAGCAACGTAACCACGTCGTGATAAGAGTCGTGCGCGGCAGCATCCGTCTTGCGCTCGCTCCATCCGTGAAGCGCCCAGGCGAGCGGCGTCCCCCCAAACCTTTTGTCCTTGAGGTCAACCGGTGCGCGGCGCCGCAAGAGCGCCTTCACTGTGTCGACATGCCCACCGTGCGCTGCCCAGTGCAGGCCGGTCTGCCCATGCGGACGCGGAAACAGCTCTCCGACATCAATGCCGCGATCAACAAGGTACTCAACAACGTCAGTGCGCCCATACTCGCACGCCCAAGTGAAGCCGCCCTTCATTTGCGCGGAGGTTGCTGTATTTTTCAGGCTGCCGTCGGCATTGAAAAACGACTTGACCAGATCGAGCCGTCCCACCCCCGCGGCACCCTCGAGATCAAGACGCGCGCCCCGGCCGGCGAGATACTCTGCGGCATCGGCGCGTCCATTGGCGAGGCAACCGTTCACGAGAGCGGCGTCGCCGCTGCCGGGCGCGTCCATGCGCGCACCCTGCGTGAGCAACATGTCGATCAGTTCGTGCAGCACTCCGGCCGCTTTAGGGTGGATGCTCGTCGCAACAAGACCGAGCGTCGTGCATCCGCCACCATACATGTCCGCAACGGCGTCGGCTTCCGCGCCGGCGTGGAGCAGCATCTCGGCAATTTGCACCGCATTCTTAGGAGTGAGTTGGCGATGTCCTTCCACTCCGTTGGCGCCTAGATAGTGAAGAAGCATCGAGTGATGCTTGCGCGTGGACCGCGCTCGAATCAGATCCGGGTCGTCTCGGAGTAGCTTCTCGAGAGCGTGGGCCTCGCCGGCGACGATGGCGTCGACGGCCCGTTCGAATCGTGCGACGGCTGATTGGCCGTCTTTCAAGGCAGCGGCATACGAGGCGAAGTGACCCCAATTTTCGAAGCAGTGATTCTGCACAATGATCGACCGCGCGTCCCCAGCCGAGTAATCCGGAGCGAGCCCGCCGAGCCAGGAAGTCTGCGGCCGCCCAGTACGAAACATCGGCTGGTGTTCGCGCAGCAAACGCTCGAGCGTTTCCACATCGCCGGCCACGACGGCGTCCTCCGCTGACTTCCATACGGCGGCGAGTGAGTCTCCGCCTCTGAGCGTTTTGATCTGCTTTGCGAATTTCAGCCAGCTATCGAAACCGTGTTCGCGTGCAATGACGAATTGCGCGCCAGCGAGTGTGAGCCTGGCGCTCGACGGTTGAAGTTTCCTCATTCGCGCCAATGCCTCCGGAGCACCGGCCTTCGAGGCCTTGAGGAGGTCCTTAGCTTGTTTCTTGTATTGCTCGAGGTTCGGACGTGCAGGTAATTCGCGGGCGGACATACGAGTCTCCTTCCGTTGCGCCTGGCGTCCGCCGAATCAGGCTGAAAGAAGATTCGTCAGGTTTTTAGCGATGCAGGTGGGCACGGCCCTTTCCGCGGACTGGAGGCGCCCCGAGCGCACGACTCACTTTAGAATGTTCGCATGCCCAGCGTCAAGCAGAAGGCCGGCGAGGCAGCGGGAAAGACGGGACCCAATACCTTGGGTTGAGCGCGTAAACGAGTTATTACTACACACGTTAATTCTGCTTGTGATTCCACAAGACTTCTTAATTTGCAAGCACGAGTAATTCGCAGCTCGAAGACCAAGCCGCAGGGGCGGCGTGATGAACTGACTCTGAGGCCTCACGCCGTAGCTTGTCGCATTGACAAGCGGAAGGTATGGTCGGGGCGCCCAGATTTGAACTGGGGACCTCTTGGTCCCGAACCAAGCGCGCTACCAGGCTACGCTACGCCCCGGAAAAGCAGGTATCCGACATCGAGTTTCAGGTGTCAGCGAACTGTCCTGGCGCCCGGCACCTGAAACCTGGTTTATTGGTCGGGACGGCCAGATTTGAACTGGCGACCCCTTGCACCCCAAGCAAGTGCGCTACCAGGCTGCGCTACGTCCCGATGCTGCCGCGGTAAGTGACGCCTAGATCCCGTGACAGGCCGACACCTATCACTCATCACCCGCCACTGCCTTTTTATCATTTGCGCGAAAGCATTGTCAAGATGGACTGCAACTCGTGGCGGATAGCGCGCAGATGCGAGGTTGGGGAAGCAGGCGCAAACAGGCGCTGTTGTTGCTCGGCCCGGCTCTCGGAGTGAGGGGTCAGGAGCTTTCGCGCGCCGGAGATTGTGAAGCCTTTCGTATAAAGCAATCGCTTGATCTCCAGCACCATTTCGACATCCTGGCGGCGGTA
>Ga0316363_10004123_pt1 | contig 10081 bp, 10 predicted proteins | sample Sb_taG_3_FD_200459 | JGI IMG/M metagenome (GOLD analysis project Ga0316363, IMG submission 200459) | Peat soil microbial communities from Weissenstadt, Germany - Sb_50d_a_PC metaG (v2) (version 2) | ecosystem: Environmental > Terrestrial > Soil > Wetlands > Peat | place: Germany: Weissenstadt...
CCATCCCGGTCTGGCCGCTCGTGCCCATGACTTGGCCTCGTTTCACCATGTCGCCTTCGTGCACATTAATCTGGCTAAGGTGGCCGTAGATCGTCTGTAGCCCATAACCATGGTCGACCACAATGCAATTGCCGTAGATGCCGAGCGGAGCCGCATATATAACCCGGCCATCATTGGACGCCTCCACGCCAACATGCTGCGTAACCGCGAGATCGTATCCAAGGTGCACCTGCTGATCGATCTTGTTCCCTTTGTAGATATAGTTCCGCGTGTCCGCAAAGCTCGATTCCGCCTGGGAATGAGACTGCCGTATGAAAGGCTGCGACCATAAGAACCGGTCTGCGGTCTTGAAGCGCAGATCCGAAAGTATCTTGTTGTTGGCACGCCGCATTTCGCTATTGATCTTTACAAAACGCGGCACGAGATCGCCTGAGCCGTTCGGGTCAAGCTCGTTAACTACCTTCTGAATGAACTGGTCGCTGACCTGCAAGTCGTGTACGGTGTACTTTGGCTGCTCCTTCTTCGGAAACTGGTACACCATTGGGCCAGTCACTTCGTTTCCCGCGCCATTGGAGGCGTACACCAGCGGGACTGTGCTGGGCGGCATGTTCCAAGCAAAGGCGAAGAGCGAAAAAAAGCCAGGCTTGCCGCCGGGCATAGGCCAGGCCCGAAATGTTTGATCGCCGACACGCACGCCCGCTTCCGTCCATGTACCGGAAACATTGAAGGTCGCCAGATCAGCCATGCCCAGGTATAGGTAGTGTTGGGCTGCATCAACACTGACGATTGGCGGTCGCGTCACCACCGTCACCTCGCGTTCCCAGTGCGCTGTCTTCCGCAGTAAACCGTTCGAGGTAACTTCAATGATCAATTCTGCCTTGCCATCTTTGAGCTGCGGCGTGGTGTTGACTCCGGCCGTAAAGTTCCATGTGCCGTCCGTTACGCGCGAAGGTTGCGCGGCCTCCCAGACGCGATACCGGACGCCGTTCTGCTCGACAAACGCTGCGAGGCTACGAACACCACGCGGATCGCGAACGTGGACGGTAATAGGAGTGGCCTGGCCGAGGGTGGTGACTGGAGATGGCAGGTCCACAATAGGCGCAGCTGATCGTGTCAATAGAACCGCAATCGCCAACAAGACCGCGACAGCAATAACGAGAACAAAGATTTTTCGCACCAGTCATTGTAGCTCCCAATAAACGATTCGAAGATCGGTGTTCGAACCAATTTTGGGGACCGCTTTGTTTTGCCGAATTTCTGTCACAAATCACCTGGTTATCAGTCTTACAAGCGGTGACCAGTTGTCGCTCGCGTTGGCCACCGTACTAGCAACGCTGCCGGACGGTTCCGCCAGTGTCACGGCCCGATTGGGTGTGAGTGGATGCAGTGGGCATGGAACCTCTGAGGTCCCGTGAGTTGCGATGAGCGCTCGCCGTATGGCTGGCGATAAGTCTTCGCCCGACCCATCGGCCACAACCGAAAGAATCCGATCCGATCGAGCTAGCGCGCCCCGTGAGCTGTTGTTGTGCTTGCAGCGCAAGGGCCCTCCCGTGCGCCGATTCAACAAGCACAACACAATCGAACCCGTTCCTTGGAAAGTTCCTTGGAAGGTTGCGCCGCGTGGCGTGCCCGGCTATTCTGGGTGTTCGCGACTCCTGAGAGGAAGGGTCCTATGTCCCAAATGCGCAAGGACATCTTCACTGACCGCTGGGTAATTGTGGAGGAGGGTGCCGGGTTGCAGCCGGCGGACTTTCACTTCCAGAAATTCGCAAGGGACACAAGCTTCTGTCCATTCTGCGAGAGCAACGAGGCCGCGACGCCGCCGGAAGTCTTCGCCATCCGAAGTCCGGGCTCTTCTCCTAACGGGCCGGGATGGTCGGTACGGGTGGTGCCTAATTCCCGCCCACAGTTGCGGATAGAAGGCCAATTGGGACGACGTGCCGAGGGGCTGCACGATCTAATGAACGGTGTGGGGGCGCACGAGATCATTGCGGAGACATCGCGACATGACCGTAGCCTGCATGAGCTGGAAATCGAGGGAATCTCTAACGTCATCCGAGCCTACATAGCTCGCATCCTCGATCTAGAGGGCGATCAGCGTGTGCGCTACGTGCTGATCTTCAAGAACCACGGTGTGGGAGCCGGTGCGCACACCATTAGTCATTCGATCTCGCAGTTGGCGGCCCTCCCAATAACGCCGCGTGCAGTTAAGGCGAAACTCATGATCGCTCGTGACTACTTTGCCTTGAAGGAGCGCTGCATATACTGCGACGTGCTCCAACAAGAGTTGAAGGGACGAAAGCGACTGATCACGGAGAATGAAGATTTTGTCGCGTTTGCTCCGTTTGCGTCGCGCTTTCCCTTTGAGATGGCCGTGTTCCCGAAGTTTCATAGCAGCGCATTCAGCCGAATCGATGCAACCCAAATTGACAACTTGGCTCGGATCCTGCGTGATCTACTGCAGCAGTTGGATCAAATCATAGGTGGGCCAGCCTACAACCTGTCACTCCACGACCGGCCCTTCCTGCGTCGAAGAGGGAACTACTGGAACACAATCGAGGAGGACTTCCACTGGCATATAGAAATCCTGCCCCAGATGTTTCGTATTACTGGATTCGAGTGGGCTTCCGGATTCTTCTACAATCCAGTACCGCCAGAACTGGCCGCTCGCTACCTTTCGCCAAGTCCCACCGTTTGAATACTCCCCTTCTGCCCCCCGTCAATTTTGTGAGAAGGCACGTCGGTACTTTCAAATTCGCACACACCGAAAAAGCCGCCATCGCAGCGCGCAGCTTGCAGCACGTGTTTGCTTTGTTCCAGCCAGGCCATCCAGCTTCTTGCAGCCCATCGCCGGATGAGGCGGCAAATGATCCCGACCTTTGTGCCTTCCCAATTCTCTGGTGAGGAGCGACCCGAATTAAAGTGCGGTGAAATGCGCGCGAAGATCGTCGGCGATCCGCTCGGGTGAGCGATCAACTGCCGCTTCCCAGTGCAACCGCTCCATATGCATTGCGTCACTCCGGTAATAGGGGAGCATCGCCGTGCGAGTGATCATCGACAGATGGACGCGCCAACCACGCGAGGTGTTCAGGGGCCCCGAATAGAGCGCCAGGTTGAAGCTGTTGTACCCGGTCAATTCGTACCACTGCAGGACGCGTGCGATGCCGGTTGCCAGCGCATTCAGGTCATCTTCCGTGAGGTCGAGAAAGGTTTCACAGCCCGGAACCACCGCCCGCACCTCATTGAAGCCGATCGGAGCAAAAGCAGTAATCCACGTGGTCCGGCCAACCCGAGCCACGAATCGCAACCCGCGGGCCTCTTCGGTTTCCACCAGGTCTTCCCAATACGGCCGGCCTTTGGCAGTCCAATAAGCGACACTGGCCTCACGCTGCAATCGCATGAGAGTTGTAGGGTGAGGATCGAGATATACCTGCGCGTGCGGATGTGGTAATGACCCGCCGGACGGATACAGGTAATTTATGTTGTAGGCGCAGTTCTCGGCTCTCGGATCGAAAGCATGCACCTTGCGGACATAATCCACAGCAACTGCGAGGTTGTCAAACAGTCGTTGAGGCGTAAACCCGTTCAATGCAAGCCAATGTCTCTGCGATAAAACCGCGACCGCACCATACTGAGAGTAAGGAACGAGGTTGGGAAACAACACCGACTCTCCCCGCTCCAGGCGTCCGCCGTGGTGAATTGGCTCCAACACTTTGGGAGTGACTCTGCGGATTCGATCGGGGCAGAACGGGCAGCTCGAGTTGGGAGCTTGAAGAGGAGCGAGTGCGCCCTCATCCGCCTTCGAGAGTACGACACCTTCGGCAATGCGAGACGAGGTCCCCAGCAGCGGGTCAAACCGGACCTCAAGAGACTTCATCACCTCGGATCCATCGGGCAAGAGAAAACTTGCCGCAATTTGCTCCGAGTGGAACCGGATGGTGCTGGTCTCGTCTTCTCGGTTTACGGCGAAACCCGGGTCCAAGGACTCCCTCCTCGATTCTAAATCACTCTCGGACTTGGCAAACTGTGACCGAATTTTCCCACATCTCGCGACCGATCGCCCCGTTTTTCTGGAGGTCTCCATGTTTGATTGTCTCTTGCCGAATCGCGAGGGGCACGGGTCGGGCATCATGAATCCGACAATTTTCCAAAAGTTGTTTGGGCTGCGTGAATGACTGGCAACAGGAAACTCGCGGCCTATTTTGTTGCCTGCGCCATTTCAGAGGCAAAACGGGCGGCAGGTCGATGTCCCGAGCGTAGTCTACTCTCTCGTCGAGGCGCTTTTAGCCGTAGCCGCAGGACGCGAAAACACTGTCCCATGCGGGTAGGCATCGCCATGGAATCCGTGCGGCCATGACTTCCCGTCCAAGCTGACGCCGGGCTGGTCGCTGCCCGCATCGCGGAAGTGCCCGTCGAGCGTCAGGCTACCCGTTTGCGGATCGAAGTTCACCATGAAGAGCCGGTGATCTCCGTATTCGCCCGAGTTCAAAACGATTCGGCGACCGTCCGCATCCGCGGCGATCCAGTGCGGCTTCTGCTTGTCGTCGAAGGTGACCCGCGACACCTCGCGTATGTGGGCTAGATCGGAGATGTCGTAGGTTGCGAGCGCGTGCACCGAGGATAGCGTTTGAATCCAGTAATGACCGATTTGCAAAGGCACATCAGCTTGATCGCCATCAAACGTCTTCAAGTGCCGAACCGAAGGCTTGTCAGTGTCTATGCCTTCCATCTGGTACAACCCGCACGAAAAGGTGTGAATTAGTACGGTCTTGCCATCGGCGAGCAGGTGCGGTTCGCCGGGAAATTTCTGCTCCGATCCGCGTGGCCCCGGTGGCAATACCAAAGTCCGAAGCAGTTTCAAATCCGAAAGCCGCCACACTTGCACCGTACGGCTGTCCCCATCTTTGTCGTGCATCGCCGTGTTCGTACTGACGATCCGGTCAAGCGCCGGAACAACCACGAGGCTGTAGGGGCGAATGAGTTCGCCCTTTGCAGCCGAATCTATGGCGCTGCTGCTGCGGATGAGATGCCCGCGTTCGTCGAACTCGACGAGCCCGCCGCCATCAGACTTAGGCTCGTGCCCTCCGTGATACTGGAACGTCGCGAGCACGTGGCCGTTGGGCAGACGCACGTAGGTGTGCGGGTGCATGTATCCGTCCAGATCGCCGAACGAGGTGACGAGAGACGGGTGTTGCGGTTGGCGCAAGTCGAACAACATGGTGCGCCCGCTCTCAAAAGCATTCGCCAGTAGGAAGCCGCCCTCGGGCATCTCCAGTTCCGTGTGATGGGGCGTTCCACTCGGGCCGGGAACGGCCACCGAAGCCACCGCTTGACCGTAGTGCGGAGATGAAGCGTCGGCGTCCAGCACCGCGAGGAAATCATTGCTCTTCTTCGCATCGTCGCCCGCCCAGACGAACAGGTAGGAATTGGTCTGGGCGTATCCGCCAGCGGCACAGAAAAGCAGCAGGATGAAGCAGCAGAGATTGCGCATAGGCACAGATTGTTGCCGCGCAGCAGCCCCGTGTCAACCGGGGACAGTGGGTTCAGCCTGAGGTCACTCTGACAAAAAAACGAAAGCGCCCCAGACTCATCGAGTCGTGGGCGCTATCGTTGAACAGCCCTCCCCCGAAAACTGCTCAATCACAGGCTACGTCCTGATCTGCAATGTGGGAATGGCTCCAACGTGCCCCTCCAAAACGATCTCTCGTCATGCAGTTATGAGCTTTTCGGAGCGTGGACTCAGGCATTCCTAGTCCACCGCTAGCAGGCTGCGGAAGAATCAAGTCGACGGCCCAAAGCATACCTCTGCGGCTAAAGCCGGCGATGATTCTGCGGCAGTTGCAGGCACGCCTGAGGTTGTGCCCTTCCCAAAACCTGGCTGGCGACGGAGTTTTTCCGCAGCCTGCTTGATAGCCTTAACTTTCAACTTGGCGGCTTGTTCTAGTTCTTTCAGAGCCGCCATCGTGCGTGCGGTGTAGTCCACACGCTTCTCCGACTTCGGGCGTCGGTTGCGTTTGGTGACAGAATCATGCTTTGACATTGGCTCCTCGTGCTTGCTTACAGTAGCAACGCTGCGCAGACCATCAAGGCCGCTGCTTCGCAGCAGCGGCTCTAGTTTGCGGCAACTTAATCCCGCTCTTTGCGCATCTTTTTTCGGGCACGCTTTTGCGCCAAAGCTTGCTTCACTCGGCGTCTCTCGCCCGGCTTCAAATAGTAGGAGTGACGCTTCACCTCCTTGATGATGTCTTCCGTCATAACCTTGCGCTTGAACCGTCGAAGAGCGTTCTCCAACGACTCGCCCTCTTGCAGTCGAATTTCTGCCAAACTCATCACCTCCAAACCAGCACTATATCGGACATATTCGAGCTTACTCCCTTTGTGTGGCTGTCTGTGGAACTAACTGCCCAAAATAGCAAGCGAGTTCGCGGGGATCAGCCATTGTCTTCCCTAAACATCCTTCAGTTGGTTCTCATCCAACCCGAAATAGTGGCCCAGTTCATGGATGACCGTAAGGCGGATTTGTTCGCGGACTTCGGCCTCGCCGGAGCAGACCGCCTCAATATTCTTCTGATAGAGCACGATGTGATCAGGCCCCGTCGGTAGGTCAAATATGCTCTTCTTGGTCGTGGGCACGCCATGGAAGACACCCAGAAGTAGTTGCCTTTGCCGCCCCGGCTGCGGTGATGGCTGGTTCGGCGGATTATCCTCGACCAGAACAGCCACGTTACGAATGCGATTGCGAAATTCTTGTGGGAGCGAGTCGAGCGCCTCCTCGACTACCTTGACGAAATGTTCACGCTTCATCTTCACTCACTGAAATAAATAAGGGCACGCTCACTCCGAGTAGCCGTCGTCGTCTTTGTCGTCATCATCGTCATCTTTGCCGTCGTCTTCCTCCTCTTCTTCTTCCTCGTCTGGCTCTTGTCGAAGGAGGAAATCGGCAGCTACCGACCGATCAGAAGGGTCTGACTCGGAGCATTCTGGATGTATTCTGCCCACGCCCAATGGTACGCCTCCTACCCCTTGGGCAAACGCAGGCATTTCCAATGTCCCGGCGCGAAGGACTGTTCGAACGCGAGCGCGAAGTCGATCCTGATGTGCGGCTTCGGGACGCCCGTGTTCTCAAAGCTCGGATTCTTCCAGTCCGAGGTGGCGGCGAATGGTTTAATACCGGACTTACAGCCTGTAGAGGTGCTCAGGCAGCGTTCTCGGTGAGCGTTCTGGTCGTACAGACAATACAGCCACCGACCACCTCCCTGGCATGATTTCATGCAGTGACGTCAATTTCTGGTCGTCGTGATGCCTCCCACCTCCTCCGGGGAGGCACCCCTTGGCGCACCGTAGCGAACGGCTCAGAGGATAGTTTCCGAGTTGCTCGTTATCCGACCGAAATTGCCTATCAGACCCTCGAATTCGAATTAAATCTTCAAGAGGGGGCTTTTGATTCTTAGAGAGGATCCTCCCAGTTCGGCCAGATTCCGATCACCAACTCTTGTTTTTTGACTCCGAAAGCAGCGCATAGTATATTAGAGATCCCTCGGCCGACGTTCCCGTCCACCCGAAACGGAATGGCAGGGGACGATCAGATCGAAAGCCACCGGCAGCGACCGTCAAGAAAACAGAAATCAAGAAACAATGAGGGTCAGAATATGACAGGATATCGTCAAAGGAATTGCCGCATCGGCGGCGCGGGCGTACTTGCTGTCCTTGTTTGCATCAGCGTGAGCGCACTGCTGGCTGCGGGCCAGACGGCGGTCACGACGTATCACTACGATAATAACCGCACCGGCTGGAATCAGAATGAGTCGGTGCTGACGCCCGCCAGCGTGGGGAGCCCGTCGTTCGGTCTGCTGCAGACCGTGGCGCTCGATGACCAAGTGGACGCTCAGCCGCTGGTGGTGCCGGGCGTGCTGATCACAGCCGGAACGTATCAGGGCACGCACGATGTGGTTTACGTGGCGACGGAAGGCAACACGGTGTATGCCATCGACGTTCACAGCGGGACGGTGCTGTTGAATCCGAATTTCGGAAAGCCGGTGTCGCGTCCGTTGAAATGCAATAACAACGGGCCGAATGTGGGGATCAACTCGACCCCGGTGGTCGACCCAGGCAGCAACACGTTGTACGTGATGATTTACACGCAGGATCCGAGTGGGCCGGCTTACCGCCTTCACGCGCTCGATCTGGGGAGTTTGACTGACAAGGTGACACCGCAGGTCGTGACCGCGTCGCATACGCTGTCCGATGGAACCACGTTCACCTTCAACGCGACGTACCAGCGGCAGCGGCCGGGGCTGTTGCTCGCGAACGGCAGCATTTATGCGGGGTTTGGCAGCTTCTGCGATCTGGGAGCGAATCTTTCGCGGGGCTGGCTGCTGGGGTGGACGGCGGGTTCGCTAACGCCCTTTCCGTCGAACCAGCTTTTCGACCAGCAGGCAACTTCGCCGAGCAGCTTTTTTCTGTCGTCGATCTGGATGTCGGGGTACGGACCGGCCACCGACGATGCGGGCAACATCCTGTTCGTGACTGGGAATTCGGATCCTTCGGGGAATACATACGATGGGGTCACCAATATTCAGGAGAGCGCGGTCAAGGTCTCGCCCACGCTGACGACGGTGCTTGACCTTTTTACCCCGAGCAACCAGCCGCACCTGGACTCGAAGGATGTCGATTTCGGCTCGGGCGGAGTGCTGGTGCTGCCCGATCAGCCGGGATCGACGCCGCATCTGGCGGTGGCGGCGGGCAAGAATGGAACAATGTTCTTGATGAATGAAGACAAGCTGGGTGGGTACTCGCCGACGAAGAACAATGTGCTGGGCAGCTATTGGGTGGGCGGTTGCTGGTGTGGCCAGTCTTACTTCGTGGATCCAGCGGATGGATCGGGACGGGTGGTGACCAGCGGCGGCACGCAAGTGAAAGTCTGGAGGGTTCAGACGTCGCCCAAGAGGGCAGCATCGTTGAAGAAAGTGTCGACCTCCGCGCCGCTAGGTGGTGCGCAGGATCCTGGATTCTTCACCGCGATTTCGTCGAATGGCAGTGCCAATCCAATCATTTGGGCGCTATCGCATCCGCCGCGCACGAAAGCGGCGCCGATTTATCTGTTTGCGTTTGACCCGGAGTCAGGCGGAAGCACATTGAAGCAGCTGTTTAGCGGGAATGCGGGGGCGTGGCCGAATCTGACCGGCAATGCGAACCTGGTTCCGGTAGTGGCAAACGGCCTGGTCTTCGTGGCCAGCAACAAGCAATTGCAGGTCTTCGGACTGACACGGGAGAAGACGACGAAGAAGAAGTGAGCGGGCAAGAGGATCATGTGCCATTATGGGGGATGTTCTCAGAATTCGGTACCAAACATCAAGCCGCGAAACCTTTCATCCGCCCAGCCTTTGAAGGCAGCGGTCAGAGTGCGCTGGATGCGTTGGTGAACAAGATGCGGGAAGCCTTCAAGGAGGCAATCACGTAATGCCTTGCCAGAGAGAGCATGGTCCTGACGCTAACACTTCTGATGCCTATGGGCTGAGGGCCTTACTCCTACTTTCTAAGAACCCACAAACGACCGCGTAATGAAAATATTGAAGGGTCGGGCGAACGAGATCGTCAGTCAGTTGCTCAGGTAACTCAGGTGCCTTTTGATAAGGGTGGCGAAACCAGATTGGCTGCTGAGAGGAAAGTGCAATGTAGTCAGACGCGATGGCGCATGATGCGGCACTCCAGCATCACCACGACGGCAAACTACGGGGATACGGTTGCATCGGACCTACGGCAAGCGCATGAAAAAGTGGTGCAATGGGCATTACAGCACGGAAACGGCACGGAAGGCTCTACAACTCACTGAAACATTGGGGTGGGAGACGGGAATTGAAAACGCCCCAAAACTTGAATACAACAACTTGCAGAGCGTCGGGACGCTCTAAAAACGCTGTTAGGCACTGAAGGAATCGCGAACAGTCAGGTAATATGTCTTAGTCTCGACTTGATCTGACATTTGATAAACTCGCGCGACAAGCGCGAAAGGAGAATGTCAGATGAGTAACGACGAAAAGATCATCAAGAACAAAGTAGGGTTGCTGAAGCTCAGCGAGTT